>Ga0209172_10005401_pt1 | contig 15590 bp, 10 predicted proteins | sample LarsenN4metaG_FD_184113 | JGI IMG/M metagenome (GOLD analysis project Ga0209172, IMG submission 184113) | Hot spring sediment bacterial and archeal communities from British Columbia, Canada, to study Microbial Dark Matter (Phase II) - Larsen... ... | reverse complement strand
GGAGTGTCTACTGGTTGCACAGAGATATCCGAGGCTCAGGGCGAGCAATGACAAGCAAGACAGGAGCAGTGCAGTGGAGAGCCGAGTATGATCCATTCGGGCAAGTGTTGTCAGAGATGGCGACGGTAGCAAACAGCAAGAAGTTCACCGGCTACGAGCGAGACAACAACTCATCGGCGACAGGGTTGGATTACTCAGTGTTTCGCTATCATTCAAGCTACTGGGGGAGATTCCAGACGCCAGACCCTTATGATGGCAGCTATGATCTGAGCGATCCCCAGAGCTTCAATCGCTACTTGTATGTGGAGAACGATCCGGTGAACCTCACAGACCCGCTGGGGCTGTTTTTGCCAGGTCCTGCAAATGATCCTGGCCCAACATTAAATCCCTATGGGTGCTATGACCTTTACGTGGATGGCATCTACATAGGGAAGATAGGAGCTTGTGGTGGCTCGCCAGTGCCAGCGGTTGATATTGGAGGCGATGTTGGCGGTGGTGGGCTAGAGACCCCGCCGATGAAATCACCGAATGCCTGTGCTGACATGGCAGATCAGGCTCAGGACATTGCGAATGATGCATTGAGGCTATTTGGGAGTGATACAAAAGGGGCGCTGAAGTATTTCGATAAGCACTTCAGCGAGTTGTATGTAGGCAGAGCTATGCCTGACACCTACGTTGGCGCGATTAAATTCTTTGTGGGTTGGTTAAATAGAGAATTTAGGCCAACAATTAACCCCTATTATCTTTCAGGATCAGGGTTTCGCGATGAATTTATAGATTCTGAAAAAGGAGTTAAAAACCCAGCTAGCGATCAAACACATCATTTTGTTGCCTACCTTAGTGCCGGAATAAACAACCAAAAGGAGGTAGCTGCATTACATTGGCAAAATGATTTAATTAAAAATAAAAATAGAGGTGACTATGAGCTAGGCATAGCAGGATTTGAAATAGGGCAACTTTTGCGGTCAGATCCAAGTAAGCTAAAGCAAATCAGTGATATTATCAGAAAACGGATATGTAAATGATGGGGAGTTAAACATGACTAAACCTCTTTTCTACTTTGATAGATGAAGGCATTGTATTAGGGTTCAAGGAGAAGACTTATGAAGCGTTTGTTATTGTCGCTAACTGGAGCAATATTAGTTATGTTTCTGGCTGGCTGGATCTTTTTTTCGGTCGCCGACTCTAAGAAGCTCCAGTGGGTAGCATCTATATGCTACTGGGTTGTTATGTGGCCAAGCTTAGTGTTTGATCGAGTTTTTCCTCCCCAATATCTTGATGATTTTAGTAGATCTAGTACCACAACTATAGAAAGCGGTTTGGCCACGCTATTATTCGATGTAGTCTTGTACTCACTCTTGATCTATGGGATTTTATGGTATCACAGAAGAAGAACAATGCGTGAGCGCCCAGATTCGCCATCGCAGCCACAGGTAAATAGTAGGTAACCAAGGCTGGATCATCCATTATGCTTATTGCTCCAGCCCTGACCCCGGTGCTTGGTGTGCTGAGCAATAGATGGCTCGACTACTGCCAGGATCTTCTCCTGATGAGAATTAGGCAGACTGGCAATAGCTTCCGGTTGTCTCTCTAACCGCAATTGAGGTTACACTGACATTATGAAGATAAATCTTTGAGCATTAATACCTGCTGACCTTACCAAAGATGGCTTATTGGGGGCTTGGTTATTTATAGCGATAACTTATCAGGTGATAACTCAGAGCAGCTTAAAGAGGCTCAGGGCGAGCGATGACAAGCAAGACCGGGGCCGCTGCATGGAGAGCCGAGTATGACCCATTCGGGCAGATACTGTCAGAGATAGTGACAGTTTCAAACAGCAAGAAGTTCACCGGCTATGAGAGGGATAACAACTCATCGGCAACAGGGTTGGATTACTCGATGTTTCGCTATCATTCAAGCTACTGGGGGAGATTCCAGACGCCAGATCCATTCGGTGGTAGTTATGATTTGACCGATCCTCAGAGTTTCAATCGCTACTCGTATGTGGAGAACGATCCGATCAATTTCACAGACCCGCTGGGACTGTTTTTACCAGGTCCTGCAAATGATCCTGGCCCAACATTAAATCCCTATGGGTGCTATGACCTTTACGTGGATGGCATCTACATAGGGAAGATAGGAGCTTGTGGTGGCTCGCCAGTGCCAGCGGTTGATATTGGAGGCGATGTTGGCGGCGGTGGGCCGGAGCCTGCGCCAAATCAGAATGATCCATGCGCGAATATCCCAAAAGCTCCGCCAGGAGTGGACATAAACAAAAACATTGCAGAAGCCCAAAAGAACAGCATGGGCAGTGCATGGAATCCGCTCAAACCTGTGTTCGATTTGAAAGGAGCTGTTTGGTTTTACAATAAAGTCAAGCCTTCAAATGCTGAAAGTGTGTTGAAAGGAGAATCATGGGATTACAAACGAATAGGCAAAGTAATAAATGGTAAGAATGAATATGAAGACTTTGGCAACTTCAACTATGGGGCGACCGGATTGGCGGTAGGATTTGATGAAAGAACACTCTTGCGTGAAGCGGGCAGAGCTCAACCTAAGAGAGCATCTAAGCCTGAATGGGGTTATCCAGGCTCGCGATGGAATCCTTGGGGCGGAAAACCCCCATATGGTGATGATCCAAATGATCAAGAAATGATCAAAAGGGGATTTGAGTATTACAAGGCTGGCTGCCATAAGAAATAACAAATATCAGCGGGAGTTTTCAGATGAAAAAGCTGATTCTATTTATCTTGATTAGTTCAAGCTTAGGTGGTTGCGTGTTTCCTCTTGCACCTCCTTGTGAGGACACAATCAAAGGCGAAACAAGATCTCCTAATGGGAAATACATAGCCACAGTATTTGAGCGTAATTGCGGGGCAACAGCTCCTTTCGTTACTTATGTGAATCTTCGAGCAAGTTCCGCTAAGTTCAATAGCGATGAAGGTATTGTTTTGGTTGTTAAAGGCCAACCCAAAATTCACCTTTCATGGAAAGATTCTACAAGTCTGCAAATTGAATGTCCTGAGTGTAATAGTAGCGAGATTTACGAACAGCAAAAATCTTGGAATGGCGTTCAAATTTTTATTAATAGCGCAACAGTACCACAAGGCCGACATAGTGGACTGTGAGACGATGGCAAGAGAGTAAAGAAGAGCGAGAATGGAGTGACGACTTAGAGCCTATACGAAAACCTGAAATAGCATCTTGGTGACGTATACTTCCTCTGGAATTTAGCAAAACTGGAGGAGAGTAATGGTCACCAAGACTGAGGTAGAAACAGTATGGCGCGTGCCCGACGATTTGTGGAGCTTTATTCCGGTCCTCTTTGGGCCAGATAAATCGCCGGGCACACCGGGCCGACCGGCGACGCCTGCCCGCGTGATCTTTGAAGCCGTGGTTTATGTCCTGCGCACCGGCTGTCAGTGGCAGGCCCTGCCGCGCCAGCACTTTGCGCCGCCTTCGACTGTGCATGGGCGTTACCGGCAATGGGTCAAAGAGGGTCTGTTTGAGCAGGCTTGGCGAATGCTTTTGGAGTATACGGACGCCACCTTGGGCATCGGCTGGAAGTGGCAAGCGATGGACGGCGCCATTACCAAAGCACCTTTGGGCGGCGAAGATACTGGTCCAAGTCCTGTGGATCGAGCCAAATCCGGCGCCAAGCGCAGCATCCTGACCGATGAGCGCTGCCGCGCCGCTCTCGATTGTGGTGACCGGGGCGAACACCCATGATAAGTGTGTGGCCGAGGCGACTTTGGATGGCTTGATCGTGCCCCGCCCAGAAAAGGTCGTTTATCGCTTGCACCACTTGTGCCTGGACAAGGGCTATGATTTTGAGGATATCATCGCGGCCGTGCTGGCCCGTGATTATATTCTGCACCTGAAGCAGCGCGGGCAGAGTGATGAAGTGACGGGCAGCAAGAAATACCCGGCGCGGCGGTGGGTAGTAGAGCGTACGCACTCGTGGTTTAACCGGTACCGGCGGATTCTGATTCGCTGGGAGAAGAAGACTGAGCATTATAAGGCGCTGCTCCAGTTAGCGGCCACTTTCATCATCTACCGCCTAGTAAAACGTGAACTAGGTGGGGTTTTCGTATAGGCTCTTATTACATCTGGTCAGAGAATCTGGGGATGGTGATAGGAGAGGTAAACTCAAGTGGAACGGTGACGAGGAGCTATTTACCGGGGATAGGTGGAGCAATGGCAGTCTCTTCAGGAAGGAGTGTCTACTGGTTGCACAGAGATATCCGAGGCTCAGGGCGAGCAATGACAAGCAAGACAGGAGCAGTGCAGTGGAGAGCCGAGTATGATCCATTCGGGCAAGTGTTGTCAGAGATGGCGACGGTAGCAAACAGCAAGAAGTTCACCGGCTACGAGCGAGACAACAACTCATCGGCGACAGGGTTGGACTACTCAGTGTTTCGCTATCATTCAAGCTACTGGGGGAGATTCCAGACGCCAGATCCATTCGGTGGTAGTTATGATTTGACCGATCCTCAGAGTTTCAATCGCTATGCTTATGTGGAGAATGATCCGATCAATTTCACAGACCCGCTGGGACTGTTTTTACCAGGTCCTGCAAATGATCCTGGCCCAACATTAAATCCCTATGGGTGCTATGACCTTTATGTGGATGGCGTCTACATGGGAAGGATAGGAGTCTGCGGTGGTGGCTCGCCAGTGCCAGCGGTTGATATTGGAGGCGATGTTGGCGGTGGCGCACCGGGGCCTGCACCACAGCAAGACAAAAGGTCCGCTTGTGGGAAATTTGTTGATGAATTGGTTCAAACCGCCAGTCGTACACCTGCCGAATTAGACTCCATTTATGGTACAGGGATCAATATGCTAAGGGAAGGCACTGTACTTCATGATGCTCCGCGACCAATTGGAGGGTTTAAAAAGCTCTATACTATGGGAGGGCAGAACCATGAAGTTTACGCACATATCCTAGCTCATGCAGGTGCGATACTTATTGGCAATCAGCTTGCGCCACATTCTCCTCACCCTCTCACAAATGACAAGTGGTCGTTTACCGGCAATCAAATCTCCGACAATGCATTATCTGCTGACAGAAACCAAGTAACCGATGCCATCGGATCTGGCAATTCGGATAGAATAAGAGCAGCTTTGGCAGCATTTCATGGTTCCATTGCTGGCAGGGAAGTTGGGAGATTAATGGGGAAAGCGATATTTGGACAACTGAGTAAAGGAAAGCTCAGGGATGAGTTATTCAAGTTGTTATGCGATTTCTGATTTCGGCCGTAGCTTGAAAGGAATATTTATGCAAAGCGTAACTGTAACCAGGGCATTGGCTACATTAGGGATATTTATATTTAGCTTTTGCACTCTGTCGCAGGAACCTTATAAAACAGTTTCGCCAAACGGTATCTATACAGTTCAATTTCAAGAGAGGCCAAGAGGCTGGCCTTCTATGACCCATTATGACATCTATATTAGCTGTTTCAGAGACGGCCAGCCGCTTATTGAGGATATTGTTCTTATTGGACCAGGCACATTTAATCGCAAAAGATTTAGAGACAAATACCAAGATGTAAGTTGGGAATCAGATAACATACTTAGGCTTGGTGGTAAGGATAGGCTGCCTCAGTCGCAGTGTGATGTGTATCTGATAAGCAACAATACAAATAAAGTAGTTAGCTATCTTAGAGTAAATGGGAAATGGGATGAGAGGTTTATCGTCTTCGACCTACAACCTCAATCTGTTATTAAGTTGTATCCTCAACCGCAAACAGATCAGGATGCAGACCTGAGTTGGGTAGGAGCCGAGGTCCGATTTGCTGATGGAGGCAAGGCTTATGGCGGAGCGGACTTCCAGATCCGAGATTTATATAAGGGGCCAGCTCATTATTGCCTGTCAATCAAGGAGAAACAGATATTGATTATGAGCCGGGAGTTTGAAGGATTTACAATAGACATGGCTCATCTTGAGAAGAATAAGGATGATATTCTGAGGAAGCTCGATGAGGCAACTGATGATGGGGCTAGAAAGAGAGCCCTATCCGAAATTAGGAGTTTGGGCGTACCCAAGACAGAAGAATGTCAGATACAGAAATAATAGGGATATTCAGCAGATAGGGATCAGGCCTGCGATATTTGCGACTCGGCTCTAATCGTGGTTATGCAGCCATAGGGGCATCTAAGGATCGCGATAATCTGGGGCCTACGATTGTGGAACTCGATAGCAGAAGAGAGCTATGATTATCAGAACGGAGGAGCAAACAACAGACGGATTCAGAGGACAACCGTCTGGCACAACCAGTCATACAACGAGACATATTCTTATGATCATTTAGATCGTCTCACCAGTGCTAGCGCAGGCAGCATATTCAGCCGGAGCTATTCTTATGACGTTTATGGCAACATCACATCAGTATTGGGATCAGGAGGGCCCCATCCGAGCTACAGCCTCAGTTACAACGGAAACAGAGTAAACGGCTGGAGCTATGATGCATCAGGCAATCTGTTAAGTGATGGAGCGAACAGCTACAGCTACAATGCAGTAGGACAGATAACATCGAGCAGCAATGGCAATTCCAGTTATGGCTATGACGGTGATAGCAAGAGAGTGAAGAAGACCGAGAATGGAGTGACGACTTATTACATCCGGTCAGAGAATCTGGGGATGGTGCTAGGGGAGGTGAACTCAAGTGGAACGGTGACGAGGAGCTATTTACCGGGGATAGGTGGAGCGATGGCAGTCTCTTCAGGAGGGAGTGTCTACTGGTTGCACAGAGATATCCGAGGCTCAGGGCGAGCAATGACAAGCAAGACAGGAGCAGTGCAGTGGAGAGCCGAGTATGATCCATTCGGGCAAGTGTTGTCAGAGATGGCGACGGTAGCAAACAGCAAGAAGTTCACCGGCTACGAGCGAGACAACAACTCATCGGCGACAGGGTTGGATTACTCAGTGTTTCGCTATCATTCAAGCTACTGGGGGAGATTCCAGACGCCAGACCCTTATGATGGCAGCTATGATCTGAGCGATCCCCAGAGCTTCAATCGCTACTTGTATGTGGAGAACGATCCGGTGAACCTCACAGACCCGCTGGGGCTGTTTTTGCCAGGTCCTGCAAATGATCCTGGCCCAACATTAAATCCCTATGGGTGCTATGACCTTTACGTGGATGGCATCTACATAGGGAAGATAGGAGCTTGTGGTGGCTCGCCAGTGCCAGCGGTTGATATTGGAGGCGATGTTGGCGGTGGTGGGCTAGAGACCCCGCCGATGAAATCACCGAATGCCTGTGCTGACATGGCAGATCAGGCTCAGGACATTGCGAATGATGCATTGAGGCTATTTGGGAGTGATACAAAAGGGGCGCTGAAGTATTTCGATAAGCACTTCAGCGAGTTGTATGTAGGCAGAGCTATGCCTGACACCTACGTTGGCGCGATTAAATTCTTTGTGGGTTGGTTAAATAGAGAATTTAGGCCAACAATTAACCCCTATTATCTTTCAGGATCAGGGTTTCGCGATGAATTTATAGATTCTGAAAAAGGAGTTAAAAACCCAGCTAGCGATCAAACACATCATTTTGTTGCCTACCTTAGTGCCGGAATAAACAACCAAAAGGAGGTAGCTGCATTACATTGGCAAAATGATTTAATTAAAAATAAAAATAGAGGTGACTATGAGCTAGGCATAGCAGGATTTGAAATAGGGCAACTTTTGCGGTCAGATCCAAGTAAGCTAAAGCAAATCAGTGATATTATCAGAAAACGGATATGTAAATGATGGGGAGTTAAACATGACTAAACCTCTTTTCTACTTTGATAGATGAAGGCATTGTATTAGGGTTCAAGGAGAAGACTTATGAAGCGTTTGTTATTGTCGCTAACTGGAGCAATATTAGTTATGTTTCTGGCTGGCTGGATCTTTTTTTCGGTCGCCGACTCTAAGAAGCTCCAGTGGGTAGCATCTATATGCTACTGGGTTGTTATGTGGCCAAGCTTAGTGTTTGATCGAGTTTTTCCTCCCCAATATCTTGATGATTTTAGTAGATCTAGTACCACAACTATAGAAAGCGGTTTGGCCACGCTATTATTCGATGTAGTCTTGTACTCACTCTTGATCTATGGGATTTTATGGTATCACAGAAGAAGAACAATGCGTGAGCGCCCAGATTCGCCATCGCAGCCACAGGTAAATAGTAGGTAACCAAGGCTGGATCATCCATTATGCTTATTGCTCCAGCCCTGACCCCGGTGCTTGGTGTGCTGAGCAATAGATGGCTCGACTACTGCCAGGATCTTCTCCTGATGAGAATTAGGCAGACTGGCAATAGCTTCCGGTTGTCTCTCTAACCGCAATTGAGGTTACACTGACATTATGAAGATAAATCTTTGAGCATTAATACCTGCTGACCTTACCAAAGATGGCTTATTGGGGGCTTGGTTATTTATAGCGATAACTTATCAGGTGATAACTCAGAGCAGCTTAAAGAGGCTCAGGGCGAGCGATGACAAGCAAGACCGGGGCCGCTGCATGGAGAGCCGAGTATGACCCATTCGGGCAGATACTGTCAGAGATAGTGACAGTTTCAAACAGCAAGAAGTTCACCGGCTATGAGAGGGATAACAACTCATCGGCAACAGGGTTGGATTACTCGATGTTTCGCTATCATTCAAGCTACTGGGGGAGATTCCAGACGCCAGATCCATTCGGTGGTAGTTATGATTTGACCGATCCTCAGAGTTTCAATCGCTACTCGTATGTGGAGAACGATCCGATCAATTTCACAGACCCGCTGGGACTGTTTTTACCAGGTCCTGCAAATGATCCTGGCCCAACATTAAATCCCTATGGGTGCTATGACCTTTACGTGGATGGCATCTACATAGGGAAGATAGGAGCTTGTGGTGGCTCGCCAGTGCCAGCGGTTGATATTGGAGGCGATGTTGGCGGCGGTGGGCCGGAGCCTGCGCCAAATCAGAATGATCCATGCGCGAATATCCCAAAAGCTCCGCCAGGAGTGGACATAAACAAAAACATTGCAGAAGCCCAAAAGAACAGCATGGGCAGTGCATGGAATCCGCTCAAACCTGTGTTCGATTTGAAAGGAGCTGTTTGGTTTTACAATAAAGTCAAGCCTTCAAATGCTGAAAGTGTGTTGAAAGGAGAATCATGGGATTACAAACGAATAGGCAAAGTAATAAATGGTAAGAATGAATATGAAGACTTTGGCAACTTCAACTATGGGGCGACCGGATTGGCGGTAGGATTTGATGAAAGAACACTCTTGCGTGAAGCGGGCAGAGCTCAACCTAAGAGAGCATCTAAGCCTGAATGGGGTTATCCAGGCTCGCGATGGAATCCTTGGGGCGGAAAACCCCCATATGGTGATGATCCAAATGATCAAGAAATGATCAAAAGGGGATTTGAGTATTACAAGGCTGGCTGCCATAAGAAATAACAAATATCAGCGGGAGTTTTCAGATGAAAAAGCTGATTCTATTTATCTTGATTAGTTCAAGCTTAGGTGGTTGCGTGTTTCCTCTTGCACCTCCTTGTGAGGACACAATCAAAGGCGAAACAAGATCTCCTAATGGGAAATACATAGCCACAGTATTTGAGCGTAATTGCGGGGCAACAGCTCCTTTCGTTACTTATGTGAATCTTCGAGCAAGTTCCGCTAAGTTCAATAGCGATGAAGGTATTGTTTTGGTTGTTAAAGGCCAACCCAAAATTCACCTTTCATGGAAAGATTCTACAAGTCTGCAAATTGAATGTCCTGAGTGTAATAGTAGCGAGATTTACGAACAGCAAAAATCTTGGAATGGCGTTCAAATTTTTATTAATAGCGCAACAGTACCACAAGGCCGACATAGTGGACTGTGAGACGATGGCAAGAGAGTAAAGAAGAGCGAGAATGGAGTGACGACTTAGAGCCTATACGAAAACCTGAAATAGCATCTTGGTGACGTATACTTCCTCTGGAATTTAGCAAAACTGGAGGAGAGTAATGGTCACCAAGACTGAGGTAGAAACAGTATGGCGCGTGCCCGACGATTTGTGGAGCTTTATTCCGGTCCTCTTTGGGCCAGATAAATCGCCGGGCACACCGGGCCGACCGGCGACGCCTGCCCGCGTGATCTTTGAAGCCGTGGTTTATGTCCTGCGCACCGGCTGTCAGTGGCAGGCCCTGCCGCGCCAGCACTTTGCGCCGCCTTCGACTGTGCATGGGCGTTACCGGCAATGGGTCAAAGAGGGTCTGTTTGAGCAGGCTTGGCGAATGCTTTTGGAGTATACGGACGCCACCTTGGGCATCGGCTGGAAGTGGCAAGCGATGGACGGCGCCATTACCAAAGCACCTTTGGGCGGCGAAGATACTGGTCCAAGTCCTGTGGATCGAGCCAAATCCGGCGCCAAGCGCAGCATCCTGACCGATGAGCGCTGCCGCGCCGCTCTCGATTGTGGTGACCGGGGCGAACACCCATGATAAGTGTGTGGCCGAGGCGACTTTGGATGGCTTGATCGTGCCCCGCCCAGAAAAGGTCGTTTATCGCTTGCACCACTTGTGCCTGGACAAGGGCTATGATTTTGAGGATATCATCGCGGCCGTGCTGGCCCGTGATTATATTCTGCACCTGAAGCAGCGCGGGCAGAGTGATGAAGTGACGGGCAGCAAGAAATACCCGGCGCGGCGGTGGGTAGTAGAGCGTACGCACTCGTGGTTTAACCGGTACCGGCGGATTCTGATTCGCTGGGAGAAGAAGACTGAGCATTATAAGGCGCTGCTCCAGTTAGCGGCCACTTTCATCATCTACCGCCTAGTAAAACGTGAACTAGGTGGGGTTTTCGTATAGGCTCTTATTACATCTGGTCAGAGAATCTGGGGATGGTGATAGGAGAGGTAAACTCAAGTGGAACGGTGACGAGGAGCTATTTACCGGGGATAGGTGGAGCAATGGCAGTCTCTTCAGGAAGGAGTGTCTACTGGTTGCACAGAGATATCCGAGGCTCAGGGCGAGCAATGACAAGCAAGACAGGAGCAGTGCAGTGGAGAGCCGAGTATGATCCATTCGGGCAAGTGTTGTCAGAGATGGCGACGGTAGCAAACAGCAAGAAGTTCACCGGCTACGAGCGAGACAACAACTCATCGGCGACAGGGTTGGACTACTCAGTGTTTCGCTATCATTCAAGCTACTGGGGGAGATTCCAGACGCCAGATCCATTCGGTGGTAGTTATGATTTGACCGATCCTCAGAGTTTCAATCGCTATGCTTATGTGGAGAATGATCCGATCAATTTCACAGACCCGCTGGGACTGTTTTTACCAGGTCCTGCAAATGATCCTGGCCCAACATTAAATCCCTATGGGTGCTATGACCTTTATGTGGATGGCGTCTACATGGGAAGGATAGGAGTCTGCGGTGGTGGCTCGCCAGTGCCAGCGGTTGATATTGGAGGCGATGTTGGCGGTGGCGCACCGGGGCCTGCACCACAGCAAGACAAAAGGTCCGCTTGTGGGAAATTTGTTGATGAATTGGTTCAAACCGCCAGTCGTACACCTGCCGAATTAGACTCCATTTATGGTACAGGGATCAATATGCTAAGGGAAGGCACTGTACTTCATGATGCTCCGCGACCAATTGGAGGGTTTAAAAAGCTCTATACTATGGGAGGGCAGAACCATGAAGTTTACGCACATATCCTAGCTCATGCAGGTGCGATACTTATTGGCAATCAGCTTGCGCCACATTCTCCTCACCCTCTCACAAATGACAAGTGGTCGTTTACCGGCAATCAAATCTCCGACAATGCATTATCTGCTGACAGAAACCAAGTAACCGATGCCATCGGATCTGGCAATTCGGATAGAATAAGAGCAGCTTTGGCAGCATTTCATGGTTCCATTGCTGGCAGGGAAGTTGGGAGATTAATGGGGAAAGCGATATTTGGACAACTGAGTAAAGGAAAGCTCAGGGATGAGTTATTCAAGTTGTTATGCGATTTCTGATTTCGGCCGTAGCTTGAAAGGAATATTTATGCAAAGCGTAACTGTAACCAGGGCATTGGCTACATTAGGGATATTTATATTTAGCTTTTGCACTCTGTCGCAGGAACCTTATAAAACAGTTTCGCCAAACGGTATCTATACAGTTCAATTTCAAGAGAGGCCAAGAGGCTGGCCTTCTATGACCCATTATGACATCTATATTAGCTGTTTCAGAGACGGCCAGCCGCTTATTGAGGATATTGTTCTTATTGGACCAGGCACATTTAATCGCAAAAGATTTAGAGACAAATACCAAGATGTAAGTTGGGAATCAGATAACATACTTAGGCTTGGTGGTAAGGATAGGCTGCCTCAGTCGCAGTGTGATGTGTATCTGATAAGCAACAATACAAATAAAGTAGTTAGCTATCTTAGAGTAAATGGGAAATGGGATGAGAGGTTTATCGTCTTCGACCTACAACCTCAATCTGTTATTAAGTTGTATCCTCAACCGCAAACAGATCAGGATGCAGACCTGAGTTGGGTAGGAGCCGAGGTCCGATTTGCTGATGGAGGCAAGGCTTATGGCGGAGCGGACTTCCAGATCCGAGATTTATATAAGGGGCCAGCTCATTATTGCCTGTCAATCAAGGAGAAACAGATATTGATTATGAGCCGGGAGTTTGAAGGATTTACAATAGACATGGCTCATCTTGAGAAGAATAAGGATGATATTCTGAGGAAGCTCGATGAGGCAACTGATGATGGGGCTAGAAAGAGAGCCCTATCCGAAATTAGGAGTTTGGGCGTACCCAAGACAGAAGAATGTCAGATACAGAAATAATAGGGATATTCAGCAGATAGGGATCAGGCCTGCGATATTTGCGACTCGGCTCTAATCGTGGTTATGCAGCCATAGGGGCATCTAAGGATCGCGATAATCTGGGGCCTACGATTGTGGAACTCGATAGCAGAAGAGAGCTATGATTATCAGAACGGAGGAGCAAACAACAGACGGATTCAGAGGACAACCGTCTGGCACAACCAGTCATACAACGAGACATATTCTTATGATCATTTAGATCGTCTCACCAGTGCTAGCGCAGGCAGCATATTCAGCCGGAGCTATTCTTATGACGTTTATGGCAACATCACATCAGTATTGGGATCAGGAGGGCCCCATCCGAGCTACAGCCTCAGTTACAACGGAAACAGAGTAAACGGCTGGAGCTATGATGCATCAGGCAATCTGTTAAGTGATGGAGCGAACAGCTACAGCTACAATGCAGTAGGACAGATAACATCGAGCAGCAATGGCAATTCCAGTTATGGCTATGACGGTGATAGCAAGAGAGTGAAGAAGACCGAGAATGGAGTGACGACTTATTACATCCGGTCAGAGAATCTGGGGATGGTGCTAGGGGAGGTGAACTCAAGTGGAACGGTGACGAGGAGCTATTTACCGGGGATAGGTGGAGCGATGGCAGTCTCTTCAGGAGGGAGTGTCTACTGGTTGCACAGAGATATCCGAGGCTCAGGGCGAGCAATGACAAGCAAGACAGGAGCAGTGCAGTGGAGAGCCGAGTATGATCCATTCGGGCAAGTGTTGTCAGAGATGGCGACGGTAGCAAACAGCAAGAAGTTCACCGGCTACGAGCGAGACAACAACTCATCGGCGACAGGGTTGGATTACTCGATGTTTCGCTATCATTCAAGCTACTGGGGGAGATTTCAAACGCCAGATCCATTCGGTGGTAGTTATGATTTGACCGATCCTCAGAGTTTCAATCGCTACTCGTATGTGGAGAACGATCCGGCAAATTTTGTTGATCCATTAGGGTTATATACAGTCTGCTTTGTGGACATCTTTTCAATCAATACCAGTCGAGTAGGTCCAGATGGAGAGATTATATTAGGGGTTTTGGAATATGCGTCAGTAAGCTGCTTCGATTATGGCGGTGGATTCTATGGAAATATAGGTGGGCTGTTTGGAGGCGGTCAGGATATATTCCCGTTTGGTTTCAAAGTGGACCTGGACATCCCCAAAGACCAGCGTACCTCTACAGGCTCATTACGTGAATGTGGAAAGTTCAACATAACAGTTACCCTTAGCAAATTGCCCCGCGATTTAATAGATAGTATTAACATTACTAGGATCGAACCGAGTAACTACCCATCTAACAGTTTCAGGATAGTTGGTGACCCTCTCATCCGAAAAGAGAAAGATAAGATTATTTTTAGTGCTAGTATCCAAGTAGGTAACATCATTGAGCGTCGAAATAGAGTTGGTTTCGTTGGGTTAAGGGTTTTTATCTCTCAGCCAGCTATCTCCTCTGAAGAACCTGATAAAATTGTGCTCAGAGCACTGGAAGTACAAAAATACCAGAGGGACCAGAGGAATAATGGACTTGGAGTACGCGACACTATACCTGGAAGCGATGAAAAAGATCCTTTCAAGGATTGTGATAAGAATATACCAAAAAAGTAATCGAGAGTCTTTATGTTGAAAACCAATAGCGGTTGAATATCTATCAAGAGTATCGGGGGGCTTTGGGGCCAAAAATTTTTTGACGATGTCAAAGCAGTATTACTAAATGTGATTCAACCATAGAGCCCCTTACCTCTTGGCATATCTCAAGTATGGATGAATCTACTGAAAGGTATTTCGCATGTTGAAAGAATGGCTAACTATAATCCCTGTAGTATTAACGTTGATTATAAACTCTCAATCTGGGTTCCTCAATACGCAGGCAACTCTTTTGTGTCAGAATTATCATTTCCAACAGCAAGAGAAAAAGATTCGTTGTCGTTTCGGGTATATAACAGTTGATGGGGCGAAGAGTTTTACCCCAGCACAGATCAAAGTTATTTCTAAGATTAAATCGGGAGCAATTGCCAATGAGGAAACCATTAAGAGAGCTGAAGAAATGATAAGAAAGGCATATCTGGCTCGCGGCTTCATCCATGCGGAGATTTCTCTTAGCCAAGAACCTACACCACCAATTTCTGAGGGAGAGAACTGTTTAGTTAATATTGTGATTAACATTAAAGAAGGTGCGAGCTTCTTTATCCGAAGAGTCGAGTTTACTGGCAACATAGTAACAAAAGATGCTGTCGTGTGGCGTGCAATTGGGCTTCGTCCGGGTGAACCATATAACCCAGCCCGCGTTGAGCTTAGCATAGTTAGACTAAATCGGTTGGGTCGCTTTGAGCGAATTAGCAGAGAGGATGTAACAATCACAATTAACGAGCAGGAGCATTTTGTTGATCTCGATTTTCAGCTCAAGGAAAAGGAACGAGATTGATACGGATCAGTGGGTAGGCTGGAGGTCGAGACTTGTGTGAAAGGGATCAGGTGAAAGTGGTCAGACTTGCGTATTGCATAGTGTCCTTGCGCCAAGACAGAGTGAAATAGAGAGAAACCAGTAATTTCCTCGCTTACGATGCTTATGGGCATATTACGTCAGTGTTGGGAACAAGAGGCCCCCATGCGAGCTACAGCCTGAGTTACAGCGGGAACAGAGTAAGAGCGCCTAACAAAACCTTTTTTGGCGAGATATAATAGTCATCGAGGAGGTGATGACAAACATGGCCAAGGAGATTGTCTCGGATGAGCTATGGGCCGTGACAAGG
>Ga0209172_10005396_pt1 | contig 15607 bp, 14 predicted proteins | sample LarsenN4metaG_FD_184113 | JGI IMG/M metagenome (GOLD analysis project Ga0209172, IMG submission 184113) | Hot spring sediment bacterial and archeal communities from British Columbia, Canada, to study Microbial Dark Matter (Phase II) - Larsen... ... | reverse complement strand
CCGGGGCCGTCCGCGTCTCAGCGCTCCGACAGGTCGGCCGGCTCGTGGCCGTGCGTCCGGCAGTGGTGCAGGTAGTCGGCCCTGCGGTCGGCGGTGGTGATGCGGCGCTTCACCGTGCCGTCGTGCGTCACGTACTCCACCTGGCCCATCACCACGACGAACACGATCAGGGGCTCGTCGCCGACGGCCTCCCACCAGTCGGTGTTGCCGGCGGGCTCGTGCACGTAGTCGCCGGGCCGCACGAGCTCGCCGCTGCACAGCCGCCGCGTGCCGGCCAGGTTGTACGCGTGCACCTCGCCCGTGTGCCGATGCAGACCGAGCTTCGTGCCCGGCTCGAGCCGCATCAGCTCGACCCAGCCCCGATCGTGCTTCAGGAAGCGCAACGGGCGCGACCACTTGCCCGGACCTTCGGGGATCCACGGGCCGTCGGCGCCCAGCGCGGCGCCGGCCGTCACGGCATGCAGCGGTTCGATCATCGCAGGCTCCCGCGAGGACGTTCGGAGGCGTCATCGTGAAGCCGACCCGGTGCTGCGCCAAGAGCCAATCGGCGCCGGCCGCGGGGCACCACGGCACGCGCGGCTGGCCCGGCACGCGCGTCGCGGCGATACTGCCCGCCGAGGAGCGGCGACATGGACAGTCTCGACCTGCAGGTCCTGCGGCAGGCGCGCGAGTGGCGCGCGCAAGGCCACCGCGTGTGGCTCGTCACCGTGATCGAAACCTGGGGCAGTGCGCCGCGACCGCCCGGGGCGCTGCTCGCGCTGCGCGACGACGGGCAGGTGGTCGGCTCGGTGTCCGGCGGCTGCGTGGAGGACGACCTGATCGAGCGCGTGCGCACCGGCGAGCGCGTCGGCACGCCGACGCTCGTCACCTACGGCGTCACCAAGGAAGAGGCGGCGCGCTTCGGCCTGCCCTGCGGCGGCACCCTGCGGCTCGTGCAGGAGCCCTTGACGGACACCGCCTGGATCGACGACGTGCTCGCGCGCACGGCGCGGCACGAACTCGTCGCGCGCACGCTGGACCTCGACAGCGGCCGCGTGTCGCTCGAGCCGGCCGTGCGCGGTGCCGAGTTCCGCTTCGACGGGCGGCGGCTGCGCGCGTTGTTCGGTCCGCGCTGGCGGCTGCTGATCGTCGGGGCCGGGCAGCTCTCGCGCGCGGTGGCGCAGATCGCGCTGCTGCTGGACTTCGAGGTCGTCTGCTGCGACCCGCGCGACGAGTACCGCCTCGGCTGGGACGTGCCCGGCGCCACGTTCAGCCGCGACATGCCCGACGACCTGGTGCAGTCGCTGCAGCCCGACGCGCACACCGCCGTGGTCGCGCTCACGCACGATCCCAAGCTCGACGACCTGGCGCTGCTGGAGGCGCTGAAGTCGCCCGCGTTCTACGTCGGCGCGCTCGGCTCGCGCGCCAACACGGCGCGGCGGCGCGAACGGCTCGCGCTGTTCGACCTGAGCGCCGACGAAATCGACCGCCTGCACGGCCCGATCGGGCTGGACCTCGGCGGACGCACCCCGGCGGAGATCGCCGTGTCGATCGTCGCGGAGATCGTGGCGGTGCGCCATGGCGTCGCGCTCGCGCAGAAGAAGCCGGGTTCGGCGGTGCCGGCGGGGCGCGTGATCGCGGCCGGGGTGAAGCCGGGGGCCTGAGGCGCCGGGCTCAGACGCTGGCGGAAGCGGTGGGATTCGAACCCACGAACGGTTGCCCGTTGCCGGTTTTCAAGACCGGTGCCTTCAACCACTCGGCCACGCTTCCGTGCACGGGATTCTGCCGGTTTTGCCTGCGTTCACGTCGCGGTGCGACGCTTTCCACGGTGCGCGACCGCAACGCGATCCGTTCGAGCTGAGCAACATCGGCCGAACGGCGATCGAGGTGTCGTCGGTTTCCGGAATGCTCAGTTGCCACCCGGCCGCTGCGCCTGGTCGCACGCGACCTGCACGATCTCGCGGCGCCCGCCGTCGACGCGAGCGGCGGTGAGCGTGCCGCCCCACACGCAGCCGGTGTCCAGCGCGAGCAGATCGGGCCGCTGCACGAGGCCGAGCGTGCTCCAGTGGCCGAAGGCGATCGGCACGCCGGCCGTGCGGCGGCCGGGCACGTCGAACCAGGGCATGTAGCCGGGCGGCGCGGCGGCGCTGCCGTCCTTGGTGCGGAACTCCATCGTGCCGTCGGCCGCGCAGAAGCGGATGCGCGTGAGCGCATTGATCACGCAGCGCCAGCGGTCGGGGCCGACCAGGTCGTCGCGCCAGCGTGCGGGCTCGTTGCCGTACATGCGCTCGAGCACGCCGCGCAGGTCGGGGCCGGCGAGCAGCGTGCTCACCTCGCGCGCGAGCGCCAGCGTGTCGTCGGCGCTCCACTGCGGCACGACTCCGGCGTGCACGCACAGCCAGTCGCCGAACCGTGCGGCCAGCGGGCGCGCGCGCAGCCAGTCGAGCCACGCGGCGCGCTGCGGCGACGCGAGCACGTCGCCGAAGCTGTCGCTGCGATGCGCGGGCCGCACACCCTCGGCCACCGCGAGCAGGTGCAGGTCGTGGTTGCCGAGCAGGCAGACGGCGCTCGCGCCGAGGCCGCGCAGGCGCTCGAGCGTGGCCAGCGAGGCCGGCCCGCGGTTGACCAGGTCGCCCAGCACCAGCAGGCGGTCGCGCGACGGCGAGAAGCCGGTTTCGGCGAGCAGGCGATCGAGCGCGTCGCAGCAGCCCTGCACGTCGCCGACGAGGTAGTCCATGCGGCGATTCTGCTACGCTGGCGAGCCCCATCCGACTCTTGTGCGCGCGCCGCGCGCACGCCGCATGGACGTCGCGCTTCTCGTCTTCCTGATCCTGCTCAACGGCGTGTTCGCCATGTCCGAGATGGCGCTCACCGCGGCGCGCAAGGCGCGACTGCAGGTGATGCACGAGGCCGGCGAGTCCGGCGCGAACGCCGCGCTCGAACTGCACGACAACCCGACCAAGTGGCTCTCCACGGTGCAGATCGGCATCACGTCGATCGGCGTCCTCAACGGCATCGTCGGCGAGGCCGCGTTCTCCGCGCCGCTGGCGGCCTGGCTCACGCAGGTGCTGCCGATGATCGGCCCGCGCGCCGCGCAGATCAGCGCCACCGGGCTGGTGGTGGTGATCATCACCTTCCTTACCATCGTGCTCGGCGAGCTGGTGCCCAAGCGCATCGGCCAGATGTTCCCCGAGACCATCGCGCGGCTGGTGGCGCAGCCGATGAACTGGCTGAGCACCGCGACGCGGCCCTTCGTCGCGCTGCTGTCGATGAGCACGCAGACCATCCTGCGCGTGCTGGGCCTGCGCGACCTGCCGTCGCGCAGCGTGACCGAGGAGGAGATCGCGGCGCAGCTCGAGGAAGGCGTCGACGCCGGCATCATCGAGGAACAGGAGCACCAGATGGTGCGCAACGTGTTCCGCCTCGACGAGCGGCAGATCGGCTCGATGATGATCCCGCGCGCCGAGATCACCTGGCTCGATGCCGACGCGCCGGCCGAGGACGTGCTGCGCGTGATCGGCGAGCACGGCCACTCGCGCTACCCGGTGTGCCGCGGCGGGCTGGAAGACGTGCTCGGCGTGGTGAGCGCGCAGGCGTTGCTGCAGCAGTCGCTGCGCGGCCAGCCGCTGTCGCTCACCGAGGGGCTGCAGCCGCCGGTGTTCGTGCCCGAGACGCTGTCGGGCATGGAGCTGCTGGAGCACTTCCGCGTGTCGAGCGCCGAGCTCGTGTTCGTGGTCGACGAGTACGGCGAGGTGCAGGGCGTCATCACCGTGCGCGACGTGCTGGAGGCGATCACCGGCGAGTTCGCGACGCCGACCGACGAGGACGCGTGGGCGGTGCAGCGCGACGACGGCAGCTGGCTGCTCGACGGCCTCATCCCCGTGCCCGAGCTGAAGGACCGGCTCGATCTGAAGGAGCTGCCCGAGGAAGACCGCGGCCGCTACAACACGCTGGCCGGCATGATCATGCTGCTGCTCGGCCGGCTGCCGCAGACGGGCGACAAGGTCGAGTGGGAAGACTGGCGCTTCGAGGTGGTCGATCTCGACGGCAAGCGGGTCGACAAGGTGCTGGTCAGCCGGCTCGCGCCGGCCGCAGCCGAGGCCTCGGCGGAAGCGCCATGACGCACGGCGTGTTCGAGACCTTCCTGTCGACCTCGTCGATGTCGGCGGTGTTCGGCGAGGCGTCGCTGCTGCAGGCCATGCTCGACTTCGAGGCCGCACTCGCGCGCGCGCAGGCCGACGAGGGGCTGATCCCCGCGGCGGCGGCCGACGCGATCGCGAGTGCGGCGCAGGTGTCGCGGCTGGACACGCACGCCGTCGTGGCGGCCAGCGCGCGCGCGGGCAGCGTGGCGATCCCGCTGGTCCAGGCGCTCACCGAGGCGGTCGCGCGCGACGACGCGGCGGCGGCCGGCTTCGTGCACTGGGGCAGCACCAGCCAGGACGTCGTCGACAGCGGCGTGGCGCTGGCCACGCGGCGCGCACTGGCGCTGATCGACCACGATCTCGCGCGGCTGGTGCGCGCGCTGCTCGCGCTGGCCGACGCGCACGCCGACGCGCCGATGCTCGCGCGCACGCTGATGCAGCCGGCGCAGGTGAGCTGCTTCGGCTACAAGCTCGCGCAATGGACCGCGCCGCTGCTGCGCTGCCGCTCGCGCCTGCACGCGTCGGGGCGCGCGGCGCTGAAGCTGCAGCTCGGCGGTGCGGCCGGCACCTTGTCGGCGATGGGCGAGCACGGCGACGCGGTGGCGCGCCGGATGGCCGCATCGCTCGGTCTCGCGCCGGCGCCGATGGCGTGGCACACGCAGCGCGACGAGACGGTGGCGCTCGGTGCCGAGGTCGGCGTGCTGGTCGGTGCGCTCGGCAAGATCGCGCTCGACGTCGCGCTGCTCGCGCAGGGCGAGGTGGCCGAGCTGTCCGAGCCGTCGGGCGCCGGTCGCGGCGGCTCGTCGGCCATGCCGCACAAGCGCAATCCGGTCGGCGCGATGGTCGCGCTGGCGGCGGCGCAGCGCGCGCCGCAGCGCGTGGCCGCGCTGCTGGCTGCCATGCCGCAGCAGCACGAGCGCGGCCTGGGCAACTGGCAGGCCGAGCTGGCCGAGTGGGTCGGCCTGTTCCTGAGCGCGCACGGCGCCGTCTGCGCGCTGGCCGACGCGGCCGAAGGCCTGCAGGTCGACGCGCGGCGCATGCGCGACAACATCGACGCGCAGCTCGGCCTGGTGTGCGCCGAGGCCGCCGGCACGGTGCTCGCGCGCGCGCTGGGCAAGGCGGGCGCGCACGCGCTGATGGAGGCGCTGTCGCGCGACGCGCTCGCGCGGCGCCGGCCGCTGGCCGACGTGGTGCGCGACGCGGTGCAGCGCGACGCCGCGCTGCGCGCGCAGGTCGACCTCGTCGCGCTCGACGTCGCGTTCGACATCGAGCGTGCCACCGACCCCGCGCGTCGCATCGCGCACGCCCGGCTCGCCGCGTTGCGCGCGCAGGCCGCCGCGCTCGACGCCGCCGCGCCGTGGGCGGCGCATCTGCCGAAGGAGTGATCCCGCCATGTCCCGCGAAGACGATTTCGATCGCGGCGTGAGGAACCGCCGCGCCATGCTCGGCGATGCCTGGGTCGACAAGTCGCTCGGCAACGCCACCGACTTCAACGCCGACTTCCAGTCGCTCATCACGCGCTATGCGTGGCACGACATCTGGGGCCGCCCCGGGCTCGAGCCCGAGACGCGCCGCCTGCTCGTGCTCGGCATGACCATGGGGCTCGCGCGCTGGGAGGAGTTCGAGCTGCACTGCCGTGCCGCGGTGCGCGGCGGCGTGCCCGTCGAGCGCATCAAGGAGACCTTGATGCAAGGCGCGATCTACTGCGGCGTGCCGGCCGCCAACACCGCGTTCAGGATCGCGCTGGAGATCTGCCGCGACGAGGGCATCGCGCTCGCGCCCGCGCCGCTCACGCGCGGCCATCGGGTGTCGCGCCACCACACGTTCAGCGAACCGCAGATCCACGTCGCGCTGCAGGGCGCGGAGCAGGGTGTGCCGATGGTGATGAGCCACGCGCTCGGCCTGGACCACGGCATGTGGGACGCGCTCGCCGCCGAGCTGGGCGCGCAGCACCCGGTGCTGCGCTACGACCATCGCGGGCACGGCGGCTCGGGCCGGCCGGCCGGTCCGTACACGATGGACCAGCTCGTCGACGACGCCGCGCGCGTGATCCGCGAATGGAACCGCGGGCCGGTCGTCTTCGTCGGCCTGTCGATGGGCGGCATGGTCGCCCAGGGCCTCGGCATCCGCTACCCGGAACTCGTGCGCGGCCTCGTGCTCGCCAACACCACGTCGCAGTACCCCGATGCGGCGAAGCCCGTGTGGGCGCAGCGCATCGCCGCGGTCGAAGCCGGCGGCATGGCGGCCGTGGCCGATGCGGTGGTCGAGCGCTACCTGCACGCCGACTTCCGCGCCGCGCATCCGGGGTTCGCGCAGGCGCTGAAGGCGCGCCTGTTGCGCTGCGACCCCGCGTGCTATGTCGCCTGCTGCCACGCGGTGTCGAAGGTCGACTGGTTCGAGCGTCTGGCGAGCGTGAAGGCGCCGACCCTGGTGATCGCCGGCGCGCGCGACGTCGGCGCCACGCCCGACATGGCCCGCGCGATCGCCGGCCGCATCCCGGGCGCGACCTTGCAGGTGTTCGACGATGCGTCGCACCTGTCGACGGCCGAGCAGCCGGCGGCCTTTCATCGAGCGGTGAAGGAGTTCCTGCAGCGCTCGTAGGCGCCGCGCCCGCAGTCGCTGGCAAGCGCCGCGCCCGCAGTCGCCGGCATGCGCCGCGCCCGCAGTCGCCGGCATGCGCTGCGGTGCGGACGCCGACGGCGAGCGTCGCCGCGCGGCGGGCGATGCCCGGCGGGGGCTCCTGCGGGGGCGGTCGGCTGCGCCGACTCCACTGCGATGCTCGGTCCGGGATCGCGTCGCCGAACTCGCTGCGCGGGCTGCGCCCGCTCCGCTCGAACAGCGTCGACGAGTCGGATCACGATGCGCGCCTGCGGCGCGCCGATCCCGGCCCTGCGCTTCTCGTCGCCCCCGAAGTCGCCCCCGCCGGGCACCGCCCGCCGCGTCCGTCCGTCGTGCCGGAGCCGTCGTGTCGGTCCGCTGTCTCGGACCCGTTGCGTCAGGTCCGCTGCTTCAGGCCTGCTGCTTCAGGCCCGCTGCTTCAGGAGCCCGCCGCGCCCAGCCGTGCCGACAGCCGCGCCGCCTCGCGCTTGAGCGCCGCGGCCACCACGCCGTTGGGCCGCGTGTCGAACACTGCGCTCGGCCCGATCGCGGTGAGGCTCAGCACGAGGCGGCCCTGCGCGTCGAACACCGGTGCGGCGGCGGCGCTGACGCCGGGCACGGTGCCGTCGACCACGATGGCGACGCCCGCGGCGCGCACGCGCGCGAGCTCGGCGTCGAACGCGGCGTCCGGGCGCGCGTCGCGCGCCGGGCGGCCGTCGGCGCGCGCTTCGTCGGCCAGCGCCGCCGCCAGCGACTCGCGCGTGCGGTGTGCCGCGAACAGCCGGCCCGAGGCCGTGCCGCGCAGGCTGAGCACCGTGCCGTGCGGCATGTCGACGTGCACGGTGGTCGGCGCCGCCGCCACGCGCACGATGGTGGCGCCGCGGTTGCCCCACACGGCGATGGCGACGGTCAGCCGCAGCTCGTGCGCCAGCTCCTCGATGAGCGGCGTGGCCAGCCGCACCGGGTCGTACTGCTGCAGGCTGATGAGCCCGAGCTGCAGCGCCAGAGGCCCGAGGCCGTAGCGGCCGCTGGACGACTCCTGCTCGATCAGCCCGAGCTTGCCGAAGCTGACGAGGTAGGGGTGGGCCTTGGCCGGCGTCATGTCCGCCTCGCGCGCGAGGTCCTTCAAGGCCATCGGTGCGCCATGGTGGGCCAGCGCGAGCAAGATGCGGCCGCCCACCTCGATGCTCTGGATGCCGCGCGAGGTGCGCGGGGGCGGGGCGGGCGCGGTGCGGGTCGGCATGTAGGTAGTTCTACTTAACGGAACTGATTCGACATTAACGAACTTTCTGATTAACATCAAGCGCGTTCGCCATAGGCAAATCGATTCAGATCAATCGAACATCGGCGAGCGCGGTCACGGAGACGAGATGAGCAGCAAAGCCTTCGCATCGCAGGCCGACCTCGAGGAGAAGAAGGTCAGCTTCGAGCAGCTGTCCGAGCACGCCTGGGCCTACACCGCCGAGGGCGACCCGAACACCGGCATCGTGATCGGCGACGACGCGGTGCTCGTGGCCGACACGCAGGCCACGCCGGCGATGGCGGCCGACGTGATCCGCCGCATCCGCGAGGTCACCGACAAGCCGATCCAGTACGTCGTGCTGACGCACTACCACGCGGTGCGCGTGCTCGGCGCCAGCGCCTACCGGCCGCAGCAGATCATCGCCAGCCAGGACACCTACGACCTGATCGTCGAGCGCGGCGAGCAGGACAAGGCCAGCGAGATCGGCCGCTTCCCGCGCCTGTTCCGCGACGTCGAGACGGTGCCGCCGGGCCTGACGTGGCCCACCATCACCTTCACCGGCAAGATGACGCTGTGGCTGGGCCAGCTCGAGGTGCAGCTGCTGCAGCTCGGCCGCGGCCACACCAAGGGCGACACCGTCGTCTGGCTGCCGGGCGAGAAGACCTTGCTGTCGGGCGACCTGGTGGAGTTCGACGCCACGCCGTACGCGGGCGACGCCTACTTCCGGGACTGGCCCGCGACGCTCGACCGCATCGCCGCGCTGAAGCCGCTCGCGCTCGTGCCCGGCCGCGGCCCGGCGCTGAAGGGCGAGGCGCAGGTGAAGCAGGGCCTCGAGGTCACGCGCGCGTTCGTGAGCGACCTGTGGGCCAGCGTCGAGGCCGGCGTGGCGGCGGGCCGGGACCTCAAGTCCGTCTATCGCGAGACCTACGAGCGGCTGAAGCCGAAGTACGGCCACTGGGTCATCTTCGACCATTGCATGCCGTTCGACGTGACGCGGGCCTACGACGAGGCCACGCAGTACCGCGACCCGCGCATCTGGACCGCCGAGCGCGACCGCCAGATGTGGGAAGCCCTCGAGTCCTGAACCGTGTGCCGGCGCCCGCGGGCGCCGTGACCAAGGAGCCGCCATGAAGATCCAGCGCATCCACCACGTCGCCTACCGCTGCCGCGACGCGAAGGAGACCGTCGAGTGGTACCGCCGGCATCTCGGCATGGAGTTCGTGCTCGCGATTGCCGAGGACAAGGTGCCCTCGACGCAGGCGCCCGATCCGTACATGCACGTGTTCCTCGACGCCGGCAACGGCAACATCCTCGCGTTCTTCGAGCTGCCGAACTCGCCCGCGATGGGCCGCGACCCGAACACGCCCGAGTGGGTGCAGCATCTCGCGCTCAAGGTCGACAGCGTGCAGGAGCTCGAGCAGACCAAGGCGCGGCTCGAGGCCGCCGGCATCGCCGTGGTGGGCATCACCGACCACACGATCTTCAAGTCGATCTACTTCTTCGACCCGAACGGGCACCGCATCGAGCTGGCCGCCGACACCGGCACGCCGGAGATGATGAAGAAGCTCGACGACGTGAAGTGGCAGATGCTCGACGAGTGGTCGCGCACGCGCCGCGCCCCGAAGCACGCGGCGTGGATGCACGAGAAGGAGTTCGGCGCCGCCTGAGCGCGCCGCGCCCGCCACGCCTCGAGGTCCGCATGCTGAAGACCTACACCTTCCCCGAGTTCCCCTACGTGCAGAGCGCCGAGCAGCGCGCGGGCACGGTGCGCCGGCATCCGGTGGTGGTGGTCGGCGCCGGGCCGATCGGCCTCACGGTCGCGCTCGACTGCGCGAAGCGCGGCGTGCCGGTGGTGGTGCTCGACGACAACAACACCGTCAGCGTCGGCTCGCGCGCCGTGTGCTACGCCAAGCGCACGCTCGAGGTGTGGGACCGGCTCGGCGTGGCCGCGCCGATGGTCGAGAAGGGCGTGCGCTGGAAGATCGGCAAGGTGTTCTTCAAGGACGAGCTGGCCTACGGCTTCGACCTGCTGCCCGAACCCGGCCACCAGATGCCGGCGATGATCAACCTGCAGCAGTACTACCTCGAGGAGTACCTCGTCGCCGCCTGCCTGCGCGAGCCGAACGTGGACCTGCGCTGGAAGCACCGCCTCGTGAGCCTGCAGCAGCACGCGGACCACGCCGCGCTCACCGTCGAGACGCCCGACGGCGTGTTCCGCATGGAGGCGCAGTGGGTCATCGCCTGCGACGGCGCCAACAGCGACACGCGGCGCATGGTCGGCGCGCAGTTCACCGGCCAGTACTTCCAGGACCGCTTCCTGATCGCCGACGTGGTGATGAAGGCCGAGTTCCCGACCGAGCGCTGGTTCTGGTTCGACCCGCCGTTCCACCGCGGGCAGTCGGTGCTGCTGCACAAGGAGTGCGACGACGTCTGGCGCATCGACTTCCAGCTCGGCTGGGACGCCGACCCGAACGAGGAGAAGAAGCCCGAGCGCGTGATCCCGCGCATCCAGGCGATGCTCGGGCCCGACGCGCAGTTCGAACTGGAGTGGGTGTCGGTCTACCAGTTCGCGTGCCGGCGCATCGACCGCTTCCGCTACGGCCGCGTGCTGTTCGCGGGCGACTCGGCGCACCAGGTCTCGCCGTTCGGCGCGCGCGGCGCCAATACCGGCGTGCAGGACGCCGACAACCTGGCGTGGAAGCTCGCGCTGGTGCTGCAGGGTGCGGCGCCGGAGTCGCTGCTCGACACCTATCACGACGAGCGCGCGTTCGCGGCCGACGAGAACCTGCGCGCGTCGACGCGCTCGACCGACTTCATCACGCCCAAGAGCCGCACGAGCCTGCGGCTGCGCGACGCGGTGCTGGGCCTGGCGCGCACCGAGGCGTTCGCCCGCCCACTGGTCAACAGCGGCCGGCTGTCGACGCCGACACCTTATGTGCAGTCGCCGCTCAACACGCCCGACGAGGACGCGTTCGACGGCGGGCTGCGTCCCGGCACCAATGCCGCCGACGCGCCGGTGCGCGCCGGCGGCCGCGCGTCGTGGCTGCTCGCCGAGCTGGCCGCACGCGGCGGCTTCGTGCTGCTGTGCTTCGGGCCGGCGCCGCGGCGCCAGATCGAGGCCGGCGCGCTGACGGTGCCGGTGCTCTCGGTGGGCGACGAGCTCGACGACGTGGAAGGCCTTGCCGCGCAGCGCTACGACGCCCGCCCCGGCACGGTGTATCTGCTGCGCCCCGACCAGTACGTCGCCGCGCGCTGGCGCCGCTTCGACGAGTCGAAGCTGCGCGCCGCGCTGACGCGCGCGCTGCACGCCTGAGGAGCCGAGCGATGCCGCTGATCCGCACGCCCCACATCCCCGACCCCGACGGGTTCTACGAAGAACTGATCGACGCGCAGCGCGACCTGTCCGACGAGCAGGCCGACCTGCTCGTGGCCAAGCTGGTGCTGATCCTCGCCAACCACGTGGGCGACCGCGAGCTGCTGCGCGAGGCGCTGCAGCTCGCGCGCGCCAACACGCTGGCCGCGCCGGCGTCGCCGTCCGCCCGATGACCGCCCCGATGACCGCGATCACGATGCTCGACCACACCCACGACCCGGCGCTGCGCAGCTGGGTCGAGTCGGCCAACGCGCCGGACACCGACTTCCCGCTGCAGAACCTGCCGCTCGGGCGCTTCCGGCGCGCCGGCAGCGACGAGCCGCTGCGCGGCGGCGTCGCGATCGGCGACCGGGTGCTCGACCTGCGGCTCGCGCTCGCGCAGTGCCCGTGGTCCGCCGACATCGGCGTGCTGCTGCAGCCGCTGGCCGCCGGCGACCTGAATGCCTTCCTCGCGCTGGGCGGCGACGCGCGGCGGCGGCTGCGCGAGGCGCTGTCGTTCGCGCTGCGCGAGGGCAGCGACCAGGCGCCGTTCCTCGAGCTGTGTCTCGTGCCGCAGACGCAGTGCGAAATGGCGCTGCCGGTGCAGGTGCGCGACTACACCGACTTCTACACCGGCCTCCACCACGCCACCGCGGTCGGCAAGCTGTTCCGGCCCGACAACCCGCTGCTGCCGAACTACAAGTGGGTGCCGATCGGCTACCACGGCCGCGCGTCGTCGATCGTGGTGAGCGGCACGCCGTTCCGGCGCCCGCGCGGGCAGCTGCGCGCGCCCGACGCGCCGCCGGCGCAGCCGCCGGTGTTCGCGCCCAGCCGTCGGCTCGACTACGAGCTCGAGCTCGGCGCGGTGGTCGCCACCGGCAACCCGCTCGGCGAGCCGGTGCCGATGGCCGCGGCCGAGCAGGCGCTGGCCGGCCTCGTGCTGCTCAACGACTGGTCGGCGCGCGACGTGCAGGCGTGGGAGTACCAGCCGCTCGGGCCTTTCCTGTCGAAGAGCTTCGCCAGCACCGTCTCGCCGTGGCTGGTCACGCTCGAGGCGCTCGCGCCGTTTCGCGTGCCGTTCGTGCGCCCGGCCGGCGATCCGGCGCCGCTGCCGTACCTCGACTCCGAAGCGCATCGCGCGGCCGGCGCGTTCGACATCGGCCTGGAGGTGTGGCTGCAGACGCGCGCGATGCGCGAGCGCGGCGAGCCGGCCGTGCGGCTGTCGCAGTCGAACTTCCGCGACGCGTACTGGACCCTGGCGCAGATGGTCGCCCATCACACGAGCAACGGCTGCAACCTCGGCACCGGCGACCTGCTGGGCACCGGCACGCAGTCGGGCCCCGGACCGGGGCAGGGCGGCTCGCTGCTGGAGCTGACGCAAGGCGGCCGCCAGCCGATCGCGCTGCCCGACGGCGAGTCGCGCACGTTCCTCGAGGACGGCGACACCGTGGTGCTGCGCGCTTCGTGCGAGCGCCCCGGCGCGCGGCGCATCGGCTTCGGCGAGTGCGCCGGCAGCGTGCTGCCGGCGCCCGACTGAGCCGTCCGTCCCTATCGCAATCCCGATGGCTGCGCCTGCGGGCGCGGCCTACGATCCCCTTCGCCTGAACACCCACCCTTCCACCGCAGGAGACAACTCATGATGCCGCTCGTCAAGCTCGGCCTCGCGGGCCTCGCCGCCGCCGCGTCGTTCGGCGCGTCCGCCCAGGAGGTCACCTTGAAGTTCCACCACATCTGGAACCCGCAGGCGATGGCCTCGGTGCGCGTGATCCAGCCGTGGTGCGACAAGATCGCCGCGGAATCGCAGAACAAGCTGAAGTGCCAGATCTTCCCGGCCATGTCGATGGGCGGCACGCCGGCGCAGCTGGTCGACCAGGTGAAGGACGGGGTGGCCGACGTGGTCATCACCTTGCCGGGCTACACGCCGGGCCGCTTCCCGGTGCTCGAGGTGTTCGAGCTGCCGTTCATGACCAACTCGGCCGAGGCCGGCGCGCGTGCGGTGTGGGACTTCCACGCCAAGTACGCGCCCAAGGAGTTCCCGGGCACCAAGCTGCTGGCCACGTGGATCCACGACGAAGGCTACGTGCACACGCGCGACCGGCAGGTGAAGACGCTGGCCGACTTCAAGGGCCTGAAGATGCGCGCGCCCACGCGCCAGACCAACAAGCTGCTGGCCTCGCTGGGTGCCACGCCGGTGGGTATGCCGCTGCCGGCCATCGCCGACGCGGTGAGCAAGGGCACGATCGACGGCTTCCTGCTGCCGTGGGAGGTGATCCCGTCGGTGAAGCTGCACGAGATGGTCAAGTTCCACAGCGAGACCGATCCGTCGCGTCCGGCGTTGTACTCGGCCGTGTTCGTGTTCGCGATGAACCAGGCCAAGTACGACGCGCTGCCGGCCGACCTGAAGAAGGTGATCGACAACAACAGCGGCCCGCAGCTGTCGCAGCAGATCGGCAGGATCTGGGACGACAGCAAGCCCGCCGGCCGCAAGCCCGCCGTCGATCGCGGCAACACCTTCTACACGGTGCCGGCCAGCGAGCTCGACAACTGGGTCAAGGCCTCGGCCCCGCTGTACGACGAGTGGGTGGCCGACATGAACAAGCGCGGGCTGCCCGGCCCGCAGATGCTGAAGGACGCGCGCGACCTGCTCGCCAAGTACGGCAAGCAGTGATCGGGCGCTGAGCCCGGGCCGCCCCCCGCACCCCGGCACGCGCCGGGGTGGCGGGCGTGCACATCCGACGGAGGGAGTTCGTGCTGCGATGGCTCAATCGCGTGGCGTGGCTGTTCGCCATGCTCGGCGGGCTGGTGGCCAGCCTGGTGGCGGTGATGACGGTGGTCTCGATCACCGGCCGCGCGCTGTTCGTCAAGCCGGTGCAAGGCGACGTCGAACTCACCTCGCTGGGCGTGGCGGTGTGCATCTCGCTGTGCCTGCCGTGGTGCCAGCTGCACGGCGCCAACATCATCGTGGACTTCTTCACCCAGCGCATGCCGGTGCGGCGCCAGCGCTGGCTCGACGGCATCGGCGCGCTGCTGCTCGCGGTGATGGTGAGCCTGCTGGCCTGGCGCACCGCGGCCGGCGCCTTCGCGGTCAGCGAGGCCGGCGAGACGACCATGATCCTCGGCCTGCCGCAATGGTGGGTGTACGCCTTCCTCGCGCCCGGTCTCGCGCTCACCGCCGTGGTGGCGGTGGTGCAGGCGGCGCTGCACTTCAGCGGCCGCGATCTGAAGGCGTTGCAGTCATGAGCGCGCCCGTCCGGCCGCGCGCCGCGCGGAGGGCCGTGCGGTGAGCCCCACCGTCGTCGGCCTCCTGATGTTCGCGGCCATGCTGCTGCTGATGGCGCTGCGCGTGCCCATCGCCGCCGCGATGTTCATTCCCGGCGCGGCCGGCTATGCGGTGATGGCCAACGAGACCGCGCTGCTCAACCTGCTGAAGGGCTCGTCGGTCGCGCGGCTGTCGGTCTACGACCTGTCGGTGATTCCGCTGTTCCTGCTGATGGGGCAGTTCGCGACGCAGGGCGGGCTGTCGCGCGCGCTGTTCAAGGCGGCCGCGGCCTTCGTCGGCCACATCCGCGGCGGCCTGGCCATGTCGGCCGTGCTCAGCGCCGCGGCCTTCGGCGCGGTGTGCGGGTCGTCGGTGGCGACGTCGGCCACGATCACGCAGGTCGCGTATCCGCAGATGCGAGCGCACGGCTACCGCGGCCGGCTGTCCACCGCGGCGCTGGCCGCCGGCGGCACCTTGGGCATCCTGATCCCGCCGTCGGTGCCGCTGGTGGTCTACGCCATCCTGACCGAGCAGAACATCGCCAAGCTGTTCGCCGCGGCCTTCGTGCCGGGGCTGCTGGCGGTGCTGGGCTACCTGGCGGTGATCGCGGTGCTGTGCCACCGCCGCCCCGAGCTCGCCACGCCGAGCGAGCCGCTGCCGTGGCGCGACCGCTGGCGGGCCGCGCTCGGCATCTGGCCGATCGTGCTGATCTTCCTCATCGTCTTCGGCGGCATCTACGGCGGCGTCTTCTCGCCCACCGAAGGCGCGGCCGTCGGCGCGATGGGCACGTTCGTGGCCGGCATCGCCAAGCGCGAGCTCACGTTGAAGGCCATGGAACGGTGCTTCGTCGGCGCGGCCGAGACCTCGGCGATGGTGTTCATGATCTTCCTCGGCGCCGACATGATGAACTCGGCGCTGTCGCTGACGCAGATGCCGACCCACCTCGCGACCTGGGTGTCGGGGCTCGACGTGCCGCCGCTGGCCATCGTGGCGGCGGTGCTGCTGTTCTACGTGATCCTCGGCTGCGTGATGGA
>Ga0209172_10005395_pt1 | contig 15608 bp, 11 predicted proteins | sample LarsenN4metaG_FD_184113 | JGI IMG/M metagenome (GOLD analysis project Ga0209172, IMG submission 184113) | Hot spring sediment bacterial and archeal communities from British Columbia, Canada, to study Microbial Dark Matter (Phase II) - Larsen... ... | reverse complement strand
ACGGAGCCTTACAGAGACTGATTTCCCGCCTCACCTCCCTGCGGTGTTATCACACCCGCTATCAGGTCACGCTGGGCCTGTTATTGACTTTGGGAGTTGCGATGGCAGGGTTGCTTCTGGCCTCTTTGGTTTCTTCGGTTTGGGCTCTGCCGGCTTTTCTTAGGGTGGCTCTTTTAGGCCTGTTTAGTCTGCTTCTGTCGGCCACGGTTGCCTATTTTGTCCTCCGTCCGCTGCTTTATCGTCCCTCTCTGGAAAAATTGGCCCTCAAGGTTGAGGAGCGTTTTCCCCAGCTTTCTGACCGGCTGATTTCTGCTCTGCAGTTGCAAAGGCAGTTTGTCTCCAACCCGGAAGGGTACTCTTTGGAGATGATTGATGCGGTGGTTTATCAGGCGGATAAGCTCTCTGAAAATCTGGATTTCAAGTCGGTTGTCGATAAGAAAAACCTGCGTAAATATGGTAGAACAACCGGTATTTTAGCTATGATTTTAGCTGTTTTTGCCCTGATTTTCCCGGGCAATTTCAAGTTTGCCCTGTATGCGTTCTCTAATCCACTGACTGAGTTAGAGTCTCCGGCCAAATATACATTCCAGCTTTTTCCCGGCAATAAGGAAGTGGTGAAGTACTCGGATGTGGAAATCGGCGTGAAATTATATCCTACGCCTCAATTTCAAGCTCTTGAACTTCCCGGAAGAATTAAGCTCTTCTACAAGTTTGAGAAAAGTGACTGGGAATCGGTTACCTTAAAGAAAATTGACCAGACTAAACTGGCTCTGCCGGAGAAAAAGGATTATGACTTTGCCCACACTTTCAAAGAGGTGAAAAGGAATTTTGAATTCTATGCGCTGGCAGAAGGGGAGAAATCACAGGCTTTCATTATTATAGTGGTGGATAAGCCCCGGGTGGTAGATCTCAAAGTTACGTTGAATTTTCCAAGTTACACTGGTCTGAAAGCTCAAGTGCTTAATGACAACGAAGGGAATATTAAGGCGCTGGCCGGAACTAAAGCCAAGATTCAGGTGAAGGCCAATAAAATTTTGGAGAATGCGAGCCTGGTCTTCTCAGATGGCAACCGGTCAGCCTTAGACCTGAAAGGCAAGCTCGCCTCTGGAGAAATTCGCTTGGCTAAAGACCTGACTTACCACGTTGAAGTCAGGGATGAAAATGAGAACAAAAATCCGGACCCGATTGAATATGAAATCTCGGTAATCCCGGATGAGTATCCTACTGTTGAGGTAATCTATCCAGGCGAAGACCGGGACTTGGATGAGTCGATGAAGATGCCCTTGAGAATAGTGGTCAGGGATGATTTTGGCGCCAGTGCTCTAAAATTGAAATACAAAATCAATTCTGGCGGACAGGAATGGCCGGAAGAGGAACTGTCAATTCAGTTTCCGAAAGGAAGTTCGGAGTTTTCTGCTGATTATGATTGGTCCTTGGCCAAATTTCCCATTGTTCCGGGAGATTACGTCAGCTACTACGCCGAAGTGTGTGACAATGACGCCGTCTCCGGCCCCAAGTCAGCCAAATCCCGCATTTACAACCTCCGGCTCCCCACGTTAGAAGAAATCATTGCTGAAGTGGAGCAGGAGCAATCGGGCCAGATTTCGCAGCTGCAGGAGGTTTTCTGGGGAACCGAAAAATTGAAACAAAAATTGGAGAACCTCTCCTCAGACCTGGACAATCAGAAAAATCAGAGCTGGGAAAAGAGCAAAGAATTTGAGTCGGCTTTAGAGCAGCAGAATCAGATTTTCCAGAAGGTCGATGAAATTAAAAACCAGTTAGAAGAGACTTTAGACAAAATGACCCGCAATCAGTTAGTCCGGCAAGAAGTAGCCCAAAAGATGCAGGAGATAAAAGGCCTGATGGAGCTGGTGATGACTCCGGAGATGAAGGAGTTGCTGAAGAAGCTCCAGGAGGCTCTGAAGAATTTAGACTGGGAGAAAATCAAAAAGAACTTAAAAGACTTCAAGTTAAGCCAGGAAGAGTTGTTGAAGCGCTTAGACCAGACCATCGCCATGCTCAAACGGCTGCAGGCCGAGCAGAAATTAGATGCCATGGCCAAGATGTTGGAAGAAATGCAAAAGAAGCAGGAGCAGATCAATCAGCAGGTAGAAAATTTACCTGAAAAAGATTTGTCCATGCTCTCCGAGCAAGAGAAGAATTTAGGGCAAGATTTGCAGAATGTCTCCAAAGAAATGGACCAGTTCAAGCAGCAGATGCAAGAGATGCCGCTTCTCTCTCCGGACGATTTATTCCAGATGGAGCTCTCTTTAAACCAGTCCGAGAATCAGCAGGACATCTCTTCCATGTCCCAGCAGTTGGGGATGTGCCAGAAAAATAGCTCTCAGAAGACCGGCCAGAAATTAGCTTCTTCCCTGCAGAAAGCGGCCGAGGAGTTCCGGAAAATGGCAGACAAACTCTCCCAGAAAGAGCAAAAAGAGCTTTTAGCCAAGATGCAAAAGACTTTGCAGGATGTCCTCTATCTTTCCGACCAGCAGGAAAAACTCTCCGACCAGGTCAAGCAGTGCCAAAATCAGGGGGATAAATTAAGAGATTTAGCCGGAGAGCAGGTGAGCTTGAAAGAATCCACTGAGAAATTAAATAACAATATCGAAGAGTTACTCAAACAATCAACTTCCATACCCCAGCAGTTAAGCCAGAAATTAGGGATGTGCTCCAATCAGATGTCCGAGGCCGCCTCTCAGCTCTCCAACCGCGATGGAGCCGAGGCCCTGAACTCGCAGACCGACGCCATGGCCGACCTCAATCAGATTGCCAAGGATTTATTAGAAGTGGTCAATAAAAGCTGCAACAGTCCCTCTTCGGGTATGTGCAGCAATCCTTCTCTGTCCCAGGGGCTGGAGGGTTTAGCCCAAAAACAGCAGGGCATAAATCAATCCACTGAGGATTACTCAAACCTGCTTCAAGATATGATGCTCCCCAACCAAGATGAGCTGCAGAGATTGGCTTCCGAGCAGGCCGGAGTGCAGAAGAGCTTAGAAGAGATCTATAAAGAGTATGCCGAGTCGGCCAATCTTTTAGGCCGTTTAGATCAGTTAGCCGGGGAAATCAAGGAAGCTACCAGGAAATTAGAAAAGGGAGAATTGGACGAGGAATTAAAACAGAGACAGAACCGGATTTTGAATCGGCTTTTGGATGCTCAGAAGTCGCTCTATACGCAAGATTTTTCGAACCAGAGAAGGGCGGAAAGAGGAGAAGATGTGTTGCGCAAAAGCCCGGGTGCGCTCAATCTGACAGCGGATAAAAATAGCTCTTTAGAACAACAGAAATTGGAGCAGGAAAAATATCCTCCTCAGTATGAGGAGATGATTAAAAGCTACTTTAGGGCTTTGAAAGAAGAACAAAACAAATAGATTGTTTTTGTCTGACTTCACCAAAGAATCCGCACACAATTAAGAAGAGCTTTATCGAGAAAAAGGTTTTTGGCCGGGAATATATGCAATTCCGCTCTAAGGTGAAAAGATGCCTTTAATCAAAATAGGGCTGGTTGTCAACACCTCCTATCTTAACTAAATGAAACTCAACCATCTTTTACTGGCCGTTTTTTTGTTCGGGACTGCCGGCTTAGCTTCGGGTCAGGCTGACCAGGCTTTTATTCAGCAGTTCAACGCCGGCAGCCAGCTTTTTTTCAGGGGCGACTATGCCGGAGCCGCAGAAATTTTGACTCCTCTTTACCAGCAGCAGCCGCAGAATGTCAAAATCTTCGACCTGCTCAAGCAATGTTATCAAAAGTTAAAAGCCTATCCGCTCTTAGAGCAGCTCTTGCAGAAAAGAGTGGAAGACTTTCCGGAGGATTATCTTTCCTGGGCAGACTTGGGAGAAGCGGAATTGGCTCAAAATAAGCCGGAGGAAGCGGAAAAGAATTTCCAGAGAGCTTTGTCCCTGGCCAAAAACCAGACCATAATCTATGTCCGAATCGCTTCAGCCTATTTGGCTCAGCAAAAGCTGGATGAGGCAGCGGGAGTCTATCTGAAAGCCCGTCGTTCCTCTAAGGCGCCTTATCTTTTTGCCCGGGAATTGGCCCAGATTTACGAGGCGCAGAATCAGTACGAGAAGGCCTTGGCCGAATACTTCAACTATTATGAAGAGGATAATAACCGGGCCGGAGAAGTGGAGTTGATAGTAAAAAGCCTTCTGGAAAAGGAAGAAAAAATCCCGGCCGTGGAAAAGTTTCTCAAGCGAAGAATCGAAGAGCAGCCCAAGGATTATTTGGCCTACCGCCTGTTGGGAGATCTCTATCTCCAGAGGGAAGAGTATGCCGAAGCGCTGAAGATTTTTCAGAATTTGGACAAGCTTCTCCAGGCAGAGGGGGAATTGCTCTTATCCTTTGCCCAGGAATGTATGGATAAAGGCAATCTAGATATTGCCGAGGAGGCCATCCACTCTGCCCTTCAAAGATATCCCCGCTCCAAAAATCGGATTTCGGCCAGATACGCCTTGGCTGAGGTTTATCAGGGAGAACAAAAGTACGATGCGGCTCTGGAAATCTTGCGAGAGGCGCTTTCTGATTCCACTGCCGAAAGAGATAAAGTCCGGGCTTTGCTTTTGGCGGGAGAAATCAGTTTTCAAAACCGGGATTTTTCTTTGGCAGTCCACTTTTATCACCAGCTCTCCCAAAGACAGACAGTTCCCCAGCTTAGTGGCCAGGCTTTTTTGGGGATGGGGAAGGCTTATTTGGCCGGGGGAAAACCTGATTCGGCTTTGACCTGCTATCGTCAAGTTACTAAGTTTTGGCTCACTCCCCCTGAGGACGAAGAGATCTCATTTGGATTAGGAGAATTATTCTTTTTCACCGGGCAGTTTGATTCGGCCGACTTTTACTACCGGCAGATTACCAACCAGTCTCTCCGCTCTCCTTTAGCCAACGACGCCTTGGAGCGGATGCGAATTCTGGCTGAGAATCGAAAATTGAATCCGAGCGGACTTTCTCTTTTGTCTCAGAGCGAGTGGCTGATTTATCAGGGCCAGTTTGAGCCGGCTTTAAACCAATTAGAAGAGCTCAAAAAGACCGAGGGCTCTCTGGCTGAACTGGCCTACTTAGAAGAAGCCGGGCTTTATCAGCAAAGAAAAGAGTGGCAGACCAGCTTGAGTTCGCTTAAGGAGTTAATGGAAAAATATCCACAGAGTTACTACTCCCCCTTGGCGGCCAAGCTTTCGGCTGACCTGTATAGCCAAGAGCTCAACCAGCCAACTTTAGCCTTAGAGCTCTACCAGAAAATACTGAGGGATTACCCTCAGGCTCTGTTTTTGGATGAAGTGAGGGAAAAGATTAAGAAACTTTCTTCCCCTCCTTGACCTGGAGAGAATTAACCCCGGACCGACTCGGAGGTTCTCTTCTTGACTTCCAGGGTACGGAGCTGCTGCTCTAATTCCCGGACTCTTTCCCTTAGGGTCTCCAGCTCTCTTAAGCGCCTCTTCATGCTGATACGGACCAGAAGTCCCAGAGATACCAGCATAAATAAGACCGAGTTAATGGTTCGGAAAATCTCCCCGAAGGCGAAGGTGGAGTCCAAGAAGGCGGTCACCCCTAAAAAGAATAGGATGCTGCACCAGACTAACATAATATCTCCTTTCTCTTGAGCTTGCATAAGATTACTATCGGCAGAAAACCACATTCTTTAAGATTGACGAACCAGCATAATTGACTATATTAGAAATTGTATTTTCGGAGGATAAGTGACTATGTTTTCACCAGTTGGCTCAAATTCTGAAAGAACCAAAACCTTAATCGGGGCAATTTTCGTCTTTCTGGCTACCTTTGTAGTCTATGCTCTGGCAGTTGCCCCCACGGTCTCATTCTGGGACTGCGGGGAGTTCATCGCCTGTAGCTATATTCTAGGGGTGGCTCATCCCCCCGGCTCCCCCATGGTTCTCTTAATCGGCCGGATCTTTACTCTTTTTCCGATTTTCGACCAGATTGCCCTGAGAACCAACCTCATGTCCTCTCTTTTTTCGGCCCTCTCAGCGGTGCTCTTATTCTTGACCGTAATCAGGTTACTCTCCCGCTGGAAGATATCCAGTTGGGCTAAGTATATCGGCGGTTTGGCAGCCGCTCTGTTTATGGGCTATTCCAATACCTTTCTCTCCAATGCGGTGGAGACCGAGGTTTATGGAGTAGCGATGTTTCTGATGCTTTTGATGGTCTATTCCGTGTTGGTCTGGATGGACCATAAACAGACCCCCAAGGGAGACAGGATCTTAGTCTTTACCGCTTACACAGCTCTATTATCCATCGGGGTACACATGACCTGTTTCATCGTAGTACCCATTCTGTTCCTCTTGATAATCTGGGAAGATAGAGAAAGGCTGACCGACTTCCGCTTCTGGATAACCGCCCTCATTTTTGCGATGCTGATGTTCTCTTTCGATACCAAACTAATTCTATTCTCCATGATAGGATGGCTGATACTTTCGATAATTGCCACAGTCAATACCGGGTCAGCCAGAAAATGGTTTCTGACCGCCGCTTTCATGGGGGTGGCCCTGACCGGAATCAGCAATCAGCTCTATATTCCCATTCGGGCCGCCCAGAAGCCGGCCATTAACGAAAACAATCCGGATAATCTGCCCAAATTCGAGTACTTCTTTGAGCGGAAGCAATACGGGGACAAAATCATGGCGATGCGGGCCCTGACCCGCCGGGGAGAGTGGATTAACCAGATCGGAGACCATGAGCGGATGGGATTTTGGCACTTCTTCAAGGAGCAGTACATCGCTCCTCAGTTCTGGTTCATCCCCATCGCTTTGGGTTTCTACGGCTTGTATGAGCTAGTCAAAAGAAGGCGCAAAGAGGGGGTAGTCCTGCTTCTGCTCTTATTGGTCTGCTCCTTTGGTCTAATCTGGTACATGAACTTCGGGGACGGGACAGTTCCCGGAGAAAGGCTGGAAGTACGCGATCGACATTACTTTTTCACTCCGGCCTTCGTTTTTTACGCCGCCTGTTTGGGCCTGGGAGCGGCCGCTTTAATAGCCTGGCTGGAGCGGATCTTAAGCAAGTCGAGCAGTTCCAAGCTGACCAAAATCCCGGCTTATCTATTGGGAGCGGTGTTTTTCTTATTGCCAGCCTTAGCCATCAGCAACAACTTTCACCGCAACGACCGCTCCGGCAACTGGATTCCCTGGGATTATGCCTTCAACCTTTTGAATTCCTGCGAAAAGGATGCCATCATGTTCACCAATGGGGACAATGACACCTTTCCTTTATGGTTTTTGCAGGAAGTTGAAAAAGTCCGCAAAGATGTCCGCATCGTCAATTTAAGTTTGTTAAACACCGACTGGTACATCCTGCAGCTAAAACACCAGATGAACGTCCCCATTACCCTGGAAGATAAGCAGATTGAATGGACGGTCACTATTAAGCTCCCTAACGGACAGAGCTTGGTCCGGCCGGCCGAACCCTATTTTGACCCGGTGCGACAATTCTCTCATTACCTCTATCCTGTTCCGGACGAGCGTGCCGGCCGCCAGATCAGGGTGCAGGACCTGATGATTGAGCATATCGTCCGGGCCAATAACTGGAAATATCCGATTTACTTTTCCGCCACGGTTTCCTCCGGCAATCGGGTAGGCTTGGACCGGCACCTTTTGGTCCAGGGATACGCCTACAAGGTAGTTCCGGAAGAGGGGACCAGCCTAGTGGACACCAATTACACTTATCGCAAAATCATGCCGGAGCCGGAAGGAGAAGGCAAATATCGGGGCCTGGCCGATGAAAACGTCTATAAAGACGATAATACGGTCGGGCTTTTGATAAACTATCCCGAAAAATTGATTGAGCTGGCCGGCTTTTATCAGCAAGCCGGGGACACTGCCAAGACCATCCAGATTCTGGAAAAATCCAGAGAGACCTATCCGGATTACTGGAGGACTTATGCGGTTCTCTCCACCATCTACGACCAGAAGAAAATGCCGGATGAAAAGGACCGGGTCAGCAGATTAGCAACCAATCGTCTTAAGTTGATGATTGAAAAGGAGCCGGGGTTAGCGGAGTACCGCCAGTATCTGGGGCTTTTGTACCAGTTCAAGGGGGAGCACACCTTGGCGATTGATTATTTGAAACAGGCTTACGCCATTGCCCCATCTGATCCAATTACCTATCAAAGTCTTTTGTACTCATATATGAAACAGAACCGGACCACGGAGATGAGGCTCTTGGCGGAGGAGTGGCTGAGGAATAATCCCGGCGATCAGAATACCATTAACCTGTTAAAGCAACTGGGGGCCAGCCAGCCTTTAGTGCAGTAGTCGCGAAAAGATTATTTGAGTAATGTTTTTGGCGGCAAGTTGCAAGAGAGTTCCATGAAAGTTTTCGTAACGGGCGCCTCCGGTTACATCGGCTTCCAGGTCGCCTTAGCCCTGCGCCGGGCCGGGCACAAGGTCTGGGGCCTGGTGCGGAATCAAGAGAAAGGGGAGGCTTTAGCCAAAAACGAAATTATTCCGGTCATCGGAAATATGCAGAGGCCGGAAAGTTATTTAAGCGTAGCCGAACAGTGCCCGGTTTTGATTCATGCGGCCACTGAGTATTCAGCCGAGAGAGTGACCTTAGAAAGACTGACCGCAGAATCGTTAATCAGATTAGGAAACAGCGGGGCAAAGCCCAGGACTTTCATTTACACCAGCGGGGTGTGGGTCTATGGCAATACCGGCTGTCAAATAGTGGACGAAACTTCTCCTTTGAATCCGGCAAAATTAGTCTCCTGGCGGCCAGGGGTAGAAGAGATGGTCTTAAAGGCCAAAGAGATCAAAGGAATTGTCATCCGGCCCGGCTGTGTCTATGGCAAACAGGGGGGGATGACCGGTTCATGGTTCAAGGGGGCTTATAAGGAAAAAGCCTTAAAGGGGACAGGAGATGGAAACAATCACTGGGCCATGGTGCATGCAGAGGATTTGGCCGAGGCCTATCTATTGGCTGCTGAGAGTGGATTGAAGGGAGAGATTTTCAATGTGGCGGACAGGTCCTGCTCCTCCATATCTGAAAACTTAAAAGCGGTTGCCGGAGTTACCGGCTATTCCGGCCAGATTGAATTTATTCCGGCTGAGAAGGCCTCCCAGACCTTAGGGGATTATGCGTACTGTCTGGCTTTAGATCAGCATGTGGACGCCGGCAAAGCAACCCGCCGGTTAGGCTGGCAGCCGAAGCATTCTGGATTTGGGGAAGAGGTCGAAACCTGCTTTACCGCTTGGAAAGAGGCCCAAGTTTAGGATCATAAAACATCTCTTCAAAATTTTAAGTCCTGCCCTTATATCAGAGCAACTGGAAATAAGCTATTTTGCACCCTATGATTTTGGGTCGGTCATCGAATTGAGAACCCTGCCGAAATAAAATATATGGCTGAAAATCCACTAATTTTCTACGCCCTGGCAGTGGCAGCGGTAGCGGGTGTGATTCTTTCCACCCTGGTTCCCCGGTTTAAAGTAGCTTTGATCTCCTTAACTCTGGCAATTGTTACTGACGCAGCGTTGCTCTATATGGCTGAGGCGAAAACCGCCAGTTTGTTTATTTTTGTATTGCTTTCCGGTCTACTTCTGCTACTGGCCCGGAAAAATTCTGCCTCAGACCAGTGGTTGCCTTCCAATCCCAAGGCCGGGTTTTTGACCTGGATTGTTCTGGGGAGTCTGCTTTTGATTTGCGCGACAGTCTTGAAGAACACCCGCTGGCAGGCTTTGCGACTGGAGAGTTTACCTGACTGGAATGAGATCTGGTCCCAATATGGAATCGTGTTAATCTTGGCCAGCCTGACTATCATGGCCACCCTGCTTTGGCATAAAACAGACCGAGCCAGTTCGAAATGAATCAATCCATAATATTGGGAATCTTTATCTGGCTGTGGGGGGTTTCGGTTTTGGTCAGACCCAAGAATAGTCAGAGATTGAGGTTTGGTCTGGTCACCATGTTTTTAGGGCTGGCGTTGATTTTGGGCGCCCTGACGGCCTTTTCGTCGGATAAAAACCTATTGGGGGGATTCTTCTTCTGTCTGAGTCTGATAATGTTGGCAGTCGTGATAGGATCTTTGCTGGTAAATTTTCCAAGTTTTGACTCCCGTGACCTTTCTCTGACTCTGATTGAACAAGATATCTCTTCGGTCTCACTGACCGGTCTTAGGCAGATGCTGGGGTTATTTAAAACCACCAATCAAAATCTGGAAGAGTCTGGATTCGGGCAGCAAATTCTGCTGATGTTTTTATTTCTGGTCCTGCTGCTTCTGATGAAGTTAGTCTGAAGAGGGGAATTGGATTATAGCGGATTGATTCCTGCGCTGAGTCTGTTAATAGGGGGCTTGCTTATTTTTGTCCTGCCACTCTCCCGTCTAAAGACTCTGATTCTTTCTACGGGTCTTATAATTCTAATCGGGGCCAGTCTTTTTGGCATTCCTCAGCAGGAGCTTTTTGCTCAGAACTATGCCTGGGATGGATTGAGTCTCTATTTTTCCTTTTTGATTCTATTCTCCGCTCTGATGGCGGCTCTTTTGGGATATTCAGGGGAACTGCCCCAGAATGTTACCTACCGCAAGTTTGTTTTTCTGCTCTTCACTCTCGCAGCATTTTTGCTTATTCTGGCCGGGTCGCAGAATTTGCTCTATTTCTTGGTGTTATGGAGCATGATTCAAGTCCTCTTCCCTTTTTGGCTGAAAGAATTTGACCCCAAGCTGAGCTGGAATTGTTTGGTTTTAGATTTGGTTTCAAGCACACTATTTCTGACAGGGGCCGCCCTGCTTTTTGCCATCAGCGGGGCCGTGAACATCATTGATATTAAGACTAACTTAGTAATCAGATTCTTCACCCTGGCTGCGCCGGGAAAGATTCTGACGGTCTCTTTGGTTTTGATAACCATCGGGCTGATGTCTAAATTAGGGGCGTTTCCGTTACATTTCTGGCTGGGTACTTTTCACCGGGGGAAAAACCTCCTTCCTTACGCCATTTTATCTCTTTTAATCCGGCTGGGGCTGCTGGCCTTTGCCATCCGCTTCTGGCTGAGGGGAGTGGCCTTATATTTGGAGGAATGGCAATACATTTTGTTCATTGGTGGGGTACTTTCGATTCTATGGGGAGGTCTGGCTCTTATAATCTACCGCCGAGAGAGCCGCAGCTGGCTCTATCTGGATTTGATTCAACTGGGATTTCTACTTTCAGGCGTGGCTGCCGCCAGTTTTCAGACTCTCTCCGGGACACTTTTCTTTCTCTGGGCTTACGTATTCGGCTTCTGGGGATTGATACTGACTTTTACCTATTTCTGCCAGCCCGGCTTCGACTTCAGGCTACTCTTCTTGCGACTTAAGATTAATAAGGCCCTGGCGATTGGCTTGATTTTCTTGGTGTGCTCGGTGGTTGGTTTTCCGATTACAGCTGGCTTCTGGGGGAAATACAATCTAATCAATGCGCTGCTTAAAGAGAAAATGTGGGGATTGGCCATTCCGGGGCTGGTCGGTACTCTTTTGCTCTTGATCTATTTTGGGCTGATTTTCAGAGACAAGTCCTCGGTTCAACCTGCTGAAATTCCTCAAACTGGTTCAAGTCTTCAGCGGGCCGGTGTTTTTTTCTGCGGCTTGGCACTTCTGGCCATTGGTCTTTTTCCAGAACTAATTTTGAAGTTGGTCTTAGACGCGGCCGCTTCGATTCCTTTCTAAGCTTTCCTTTCTTTATTGACATCTCCCCATAATTAGATAGCTTAGGGAAAAATTTTTATGCACGGCCTCCGCCAGAAAATTTTAGGGCTGTTGCGCCGGCAGTTTTTGGCCGGAGTGATTGTGATTGTCCCCTTGATTCTGACCTTCATGGTCTTGAGGTTTCTATTCGGGGGGGTGGACAACCTGTTTATTCCTCTGGAGGACAAAATCTTGGGGACCAGAATACCGGGTCTGGGATTTTTGGCCACTTTGATTATAATTTACCTGGTAGGAGTGCTGGCCACCAATGTAATCGGCTCCCGCTTAATCCGGCTGTGGGATATACTCTTTACCAAGACCCCCTTGGTAAGAACCATCTATGGGGCTTCCAAGCAGTTTCTGGAAGGCTTAACTTTACCTGGGAAAAAGGCGTTTCAACAGGCGGTCTTGGTTGAATATCCCCGAACTGGCAGTTACGCCGTAGGATTCGTTTCCAATAAATTAGAAATCCAGGAAAAGAATTCACGCCGGGAGCTCATCTCGGTTTTCATTCCCACCACGCCGACCCCTTTTACCGGATTCGTTATATTATTCCCTCCCGACCAGGTGATGGAATTAGAAGTTCCGGTGGAGCAGGCTTTGCGCTTTGTGGTCTCCGGCGGAATTGCGGCGGCGGAAGGGCTTCTGCTCCCCAAAGCTAAATGAAAACCATCCTCTCGGCTTTAGTCGCTTCCAAATCTAAAGCAGCTGCAGCTTTCTGGACTTTCCCATCGATTTTGATTGCCGCTTTAGCCATTGCCTGGGGAGCGGAGTCAGCTCAGTTTCTAATCTCTCAGGGCTTTGTTTTGGCCATCATCTCCTGGTTGCAAACCTCTCCAGAATTTGTAGTGGAGGGCCTAATCGCCTGGAAACAGAACATAACTCTGATGACCGCCAATTTCACCGGCGCGACCAGACTCCTAATTGGCTTCGGCATGCCCACCGTCTATCTGACCGCTTACCTCTTCAATTTGAGAAGCCACAAAAAGCATGGACGCGCTCGGCATCTGAAATCCATCACTCTCAAACCAGAAAATTCAGTGCCGGTGATGGGGCTTTTGCTGCCGATTGTCTATGCCCTCTGGATTGTTTTGAAGGCAAGTTTACACCTCGGGGATGCGGCGGTTTTGATTGTGATCTATGCTGCCTATCTATTCATCATCCGTAAAATCCCCCCTCAGGAAGTGGAGAGCTTAGAGGAGATGGAGCCGGTTCCGCGTTTTATCCTCACCCGCCCGAAAAAAATAAGAAATCTCTTGATTCTATCCTGTTTCCTATCCGGAGGAGTAGTAATCTTCTTCGTAGCCGAGCCATTTTTGGAAAGCATGTTGGCCCTGGCAGTGGTCTTAGGTCTTTCCGATTACTTTTTTGTGCAGTGGGTGGCGCCCTTTTTATCCGAATTCCCGGAATTCATCTCCGCCTCTTACTGGGCCAGAACCGTGAAGAAAGCGCCGATGGCCTTGATGAACACGGTTTCCTCGGCCATTGCCGAGCTTACTCTCTTGGTTGCTTTAATTCCGATTGTCTATTCCTTCAGCCGGGGAGAGCCCTCCATTATTCCTTTTGACCACCTGCACCAGATAGAAATTCTTTTGACCGCCCTGCAGGCCCTGCTCGGTTTCGTCCTCCTGGCCAACATGGAATTTCGCTGGTATGAGGCTCTGGGGCTGTTTGGCCTGTGGCTTTTTCAGTTAGTCGTGCCGCACAGCCGGGAGGAGATAATGTTTGTGTACGGCTTCTGGATTTTGGCGGAAGTGATAATGGCCTTCTTCGGGCTGAGGAAGTTTGCAGTGTTCGGGGTGTTTAAGAGGCTGGTGAAGGAGCATTCTTAGAAATTAGTCCTTGACATGAAAAGGGGGACTGTGTTATATTTTTTAGAAATACGGGGAAGGGATGAAAAGAATAGTAATACTATTCTTGGGGCTTCTGATACTCTTCGGGGGAAATTGTACCAAAAACCCGACCGGGCCTGGATCTGTTCGAGGTCCGATTCTTTACGCAATCGTGCCTTATCAGTATCCCGGTCAGGCTATGATTCTATTCATAGACACTTCTACGGATTCGCTGGTAGATACTTTGGTGATACCATATAACGTTTATGGGTGGGGAGTATCGCCCGGTGGATCGACTTTATATCTTCTCGGTGGTATTGGTGGAGTCGGCGGCGGAGTAGAAATAGATACTAGAACCAAGACCATAAGATATGCAGGCCCGCTCACTGGCAGACCTACTCCAGATGGGAGATATCTGATTTACTCAGACTCTAAAATACTGAGAGTCATTGATGCTCATAAGAGACAGGTATTGTTTGAAGATTCCATTCCGATGTATGTGTTGGGAATGGGGTGGCCTTTTGACGAGAGGCGAAACTTGGTATATGGAGCATTCTATGAGGATTCACAAAGTCTACCAAGAAAAATCGGAGTGTTTGACTACCGGAATCTCAAACTGGTTGACATTATCACCCCCGGAGATTTGGGTGGATATAACGTTCCGGTGGTAGATATTGTTATAACTAGAGATGGTAGAAAACTGTACTACACCTCTTCCGTAGGTGGGCGGCTTTTTACAGGCATAGACTTAGTAGAAGATAGAATTGTGGTTCTAGAATTGATAAATTCAATAAGCTATTTAGGCATAACGCCAGATAACAGGTCCATTTATCTTACAGACCCTGGCGGTTTTTTAATACCACCAGAGCCTACTGAGAAAATAGAAGTATATTCCCCTTTTTTTGAAAAATCGCTGGTGGCAATTGATGTCTGTCAGTACACAAGTCTTTGTAGCATGTACGGCATGCTCACTGACCAGATAACAGCCACGCCGGATGGCAGAAAAGCTTATGTTAGTCTGTGGGGGCTGAACTACATTTTGGTAATTGACACGCAGAACAACACTATTTCTAAAGTCATTTCTCTTCCGTCTCACATAAGTACTATAGGATCCTTAGTTATACAGCCACCAATAAATGTAAAATTTTAACAACAGGAGGTTAAAATGTCATTAAGGAAGATTTCCGTTACATTGGTAGTAGGTCTCTGTCTCAACTTCGCTTATAATTCATGGGCCCAAGATGCTTACTATCAAGATAAGGCCGGTGCTGTACCCTTATGGTATTCCTCAGAAAAACTGGTAGTAAAATTCACTGAGTCGGGAGGGAGTGAGATGGGCTCAGCTCTCGCTAGCGACCCAGCCTTTGATCTCAGCCGACTGCCAGAGCAGACGATGCATGGATTCTACGTGGCTTGGCTTGTGCAGGGGACCAATGTGGCTGCTGCCTTAGAACGCTTAGATACGAATCAATATTTTGAGATAGCAAACCCTATTTATCTTGATGCAGCTGATACTACCGGATTGGTCTCTTTTGACAGAGTCTCGGTCAAATTTCTGGAAAACGTATCTCGACTAACAATAGATTCTTTGAACGCTTACTGGAATGTCACGGTAGTGGACAGCATAACTGGGATTCTAAATTTTTACGTTCTAAAGGTATCTAAGAACACAGGGAGAAGTGTCCTTGAAATTGCCAATATCTACGAGCAAGATTCACATACAGAGTTTGCAATACCTGATTTCTTGGCCAATATTCAGGCTGAATATGTAGTGAACCCCATTTGTCAAGACACATTTAGGCTGCTTTTTGTGTGTGGTTTTGGGTCTCAAATTCTTTTGGACTTCTGTAACCCAAAGCCGAATGGGGGTAGTAGTGGTTGTAATCTTCTACCCACTCTTTTAGTTTAGTCTCCACCTCCTCTAAGCTTTTAAACTCATTGACCCAGACCAGCTCCTCCTTGATGGTCCGAATAAGTCTTTCGGTATTGGCATTCCCTTTAGGGTTGTTGTAAGCCGTAAAAGCCTGCTCGATCCCTAAGACCGAGCAAGCCCTCATAAAACTGACACTGGTGGGCTGGCTGCCATTGTCACTCATCAGGTGAAGATGGTAGT
>Ga0209172_10005393_pt1 | contig 15611 bp, 17 predicted proteins | sample LarsenN4metaG_FD_184113 | JGI IMG/M metagenome (GOLD analysis project Ga0209172, IMG submission 184113) | Hot spring sediment bacterial and archeal communities from British Columbia, Canada, to study Microbial Dark Matter (Phase II) - Larsen... ... | reverse complement strand
AAATTCACCCTTTATAGGTGAATTGTTTTTTTTCTCTTGCAAGAGTTAACAAATTTGTTAGCTTGCATAATATGCGAGAAATCAATTTCTATCGTACTGCAAGCGAACGATGTCCTGTTGAAGAGTTTCTTGATTCACTATCCGACAAAAAAGTGGAGAAGATACTCTGGGTGTTACGTTTGGTTAAAGAGCTTGATCTTGTTCCAAAACAGTATTTCAAACTATTAACGAACACCGATGGTATTTGGGAGGCCAGAGTTCAGTTGGGCAAAGATATTTTTCGATTGCTCGGCTTCTTTGATGGGCCACAACTTGTGATCTTGACAAACGGTTTTGCCAAGAAGACACAAAAAACACCTCGACAAGAAATCACGTTGGCCGAAGCACGGAAAAAAGACTATTTTAACAGGAGGCAATAATGAACGATTTGGAGAAATACATTGAGAAACGCAAGAGGAGAAGCCGCGAGTTTGCAAGAAATTTTGAAGTTGGTTATGAGAACTTCAAAATTGGCTACCTTCTCCGACAAGCCAGAGAAGAAATGGGGATTACACAGGAGGTATTGGCGCAAAAGCTAAAAACCAAAAAATCCGCCATCTCACGCATTGAAAATCACGCGGAGGATATCCGTCTTTCAACTCTAAATAAATATGCCGAAGCTCTTGGGAGAAAATTGCACGTGGCAATCGGATAAGCGTATGAAAATATCGCGGTGAAAGTCGGACATCGCCAGGTGACAAAAATTGGCGACGCCGCGAAAACCGAATAAAAAACGCTGGGCTGATTTTAACCAGTCCCGGCGTTTTTTATTTGAAGCCATAAAAGCCCGTTCAAACAAGCCGATTGCATTCCGCGAAAACTTTTCTTATATTTTGACATGAGAAAAATTCGCATCGGCATCGACGTCGGCGGCACGTTTACCCACGCCGTGGCGATTGAAACGGAGAAATTCACCCTCATTGCGCAGGTCAAAACCCTGACCACCTACCGCGCCAAAGAAGGCCTGGCGCACGGCATCGTCACCGCGCTGTACAAGCTTTTGCAAAAGGGCCGCATCGATCCCAACGAAGTCGTGCTTGTCGCCCACAGCTCGACGCAAGCCACCAACGCCCTGCTCGAAGGCGACGTCGCCAAAGTCGGCATCATCGGCATGGGCGGCGGCTGGGAGGCGGCGCGGGCGCGCCACGAGATCGACCTCGGCAGGATCGAGCTGGCCCCGGAAAAATTTTTGCAAACCGGTTTTCGCTTTATCGAGACCGGCAAAGGCCCAATCGAAACGCCGGTCAGGCAGGCGATTGGCGAATTGCGATCCGAAGGCGCGCAAGCCATCGTCGCCGCCGAAGCCTTTTCGGTTGACAATCCTGAGCATGAAAAACTGGTGATCCGTCTGGCGCAGGAGCAGGGGCTGCCCGCCACCGCCACGCATCAAATTTCCGAGCTGTACGGCTTGCGCGTTCGCACCCGCACGGCCGCGATCAACGCCAGCATTTTGCCGGTCGCCGTGGCCGCGGCGGAGATGACCGAGCGCAGCGTGCGGCAGTCCGGCATCACCGCGCCGCTGATGATCATGCGCTCCGACGGCGGCATCATGGACATCAAAAGCATGCGCGAGCGGCCGATTTTGACGCTTCTTTCCGGCCCGGCGGCCGGCGTGGCCTCGGCGCTGGTCTACACCAAAATTTCGGAAGGAATTTTTTTGGACGTCGGCGGCACCAGCACGGACATTTCCGCGATTCATCACGGCAAGCCGATGATGCACAGCGCCCGCATCGGCGGCCACAAAGTTTATCTGCGAACTCTGGATGTGCGCACGGTGGCGGTTGGCGGCGGCAGTTTGCCGCGGCTGCGGGATCGCGAAATCGTCGAGGTCGGCCCGCGCAGCGCGCACATCGCCGGTTTGTCTTACGAAGCGTTCACGCCGTTGGCTGAAGTCACCGGCATCGAGCCGAAAACCGGCGCGCTGGTCGCCGGCGATCCCCCGGATTATTTCTACCTGCAAAATGAAAAGCGCAAAATCGCGGTGACGACGACCGGCGCCGCCAACATGGCCGGCCTGGTTCCCGATCACGATTATGCCCGCGGCGGCAAGGAAACCGTCCGGCTGGCTTTTGACGCGCTGGGAAAATTGCTCGGCAAAAGCTCCAAGGAAGCCGCCCACGAATTTCTGCAAAAAGCTTGCGGCAAAGTCGTCACGACGATTCAGGATTTGATTGAGCATTATAAATTGGAGCCGCCGCTTTTGAAGCTCATCGGCGGCGGCGGCGGGGCGATGACGATCGTGCCGTTTGCCTCCGGCTTGACGAAAATTTCATACGAAATCGGCGAAAATAGTCCGGTGCTTGCCGCCATCGGCGTCGCTTTGGCCATGGTGCACGAAACCATCGAGCGCCACCTGATCGATCCGACCGACGAGCAGTTGCTGCAATTGCGGCAGGAAGCCGAGGCCGCGGTCGTCCGCATCGGCGCGGCGCCGGATTCGGTTGAAGTCACCATCGAAGTCGATCCGCACACCAACATCGTGCGGGCCATCGCCGCCGGCGCCACAGAGATTCGCCAGCGCGAAAAACTCGGGCGCGCTTTGCCGGTTTCGCGCCGCCAGTTCATCGCGCAGCAGACGCTTGGCGCCAACGACGGCCAGCCGGTTGATATCCTCGCCGAAACCGAATTTTTTGCCGCGTACGCGCTGCACAAAGAGCAGCGCCATCTCTTCGGCCTGCTCAGAAGCCATTCCCGTCCGGTGGTGGTGCTTGATCACGAAGGCATGGTCCGCTTGAGCTTGCCGAGCGCCGAGCTGCTCGTGACCACCGTCGGCGAAGCCGAGCAAAAATTGCCGCATTTCGTCGAGGCCAACACCTACTACGGCGACGGCGGCGAGGAAATTCCGAGCATTCGCCTGGCCGCCGGCCCCAAACTGATCGACCTTTCCAAACTCGCCAACGTCAAGCAAGTCATCGCCCTCGCCAACATCGAGCTGGCCAAATATTCCGCCAACACCAAGATTATGGTGATTGCCGAAATCCGGCGGTGATGCAGGCGGCTTGTCTGTCATTTTCAATTTCCCCACCCATTTTGATCCGTCTTGAACATCTTGACAAAAAGCGCTTGTATGGAAAGATTTTTTTCTTATAATATATTACTTCGGAAAACTATCACGTTCGCGAAGACGGCGTCCGTAGAATTTTTTAACCACCAAGCCGCCAAGAAAAAATTTGATTAACTTCGTGTCTTTGTGCCTTGGTGGTTAGATTTGGTTGCGGCCAAAGTCGTACTACGTTACTTTTTAAGAAAAACTGATATGGCCCTCTATACCATCGAACCCGAACGCCGCACGCTGCACGGCCACTTTTCCCGTGAATTGCCGCCGATCCTAACGATTGATTCCGGCGACACCGTGCGTTTCCGCATTCTCGATCCGGCGTGGGGACTTGAGCCATTTGTTCGAGTAAATCCCCCGCGCCGCAAGTTTGAGCCGCGCCGCAAAGAGCTTGACGATGGCCACGCGCTTTGCGGGCCGATTGCCATTCGCGGCGCGCAACCCGGCATGACGCTCGAAATCAAAAGCAACGACATTCGGCCCGGAGAATAGGGCTGGACGACCGCCGGAGGGTGGCCGAGCGAGGTGAATAATCGACTCGGTGTGGAGAAAGAAGCGACGCTATTGTCATGGATTCTCGACGCCGCGGCGATGATCGGGGTGAATCAGCTTGGGCACAAAATTTCCTTGCGGCCGTTCATGGGCGTGATGGGCATGCCGCCGGATGAACCTGGCATCCATTCGACGATTCCGCCGCGCTCTTGCGGCGGCAATCTCGATTGCAAAGAACTCGTCGCCGGCAGCTCGCTGTATTTGCCCATTTCCGTTCCCGAGGCTTTGTTTTCCGTCGGCGACGGCCATGCCGCGCAAGGCGATGGTGAATTTCATCGGTGAACAATATGGCCTACCGCGGCTCGCTGCCCTCGCCATGGCGAGTCTCGTCGTTGATTTGCGTATCACGCAGATTGTCAACGGTATTTGTGGTGCTCATGCGGTTTTGCCGCATGGGGTGATTAAACTATAAAAGCGAGAGTTCACAGTTCACTAAGAAGATTTCCGAATAATGCTTGACGAGCATCAATCTTTTTCTATATTAACAATATGTAGAATCATGATAAAAATCGAGTAGAAAAATCTAGGACAACTTATGCAATTGGCACTTTCAATATCAGACTTTGCGGAGGAGATTTGTAAAGCTGTGGAACAAAGCGCCTCTTCGGAAATAGCCGTTGCCAACGCGAATCGCGATCTTCTCAAGGACCGTTTAATCAAGATTCTTAGCACACGATCTATTCCCCTCCCCGTAAACGCCACGGATATAGAACAAACGTTTCAACGTTTGGCAAGAGAATGGAAAGAAGAGACCGCCCATCTCTCATCCATGACCAAAATGGTGATGCATCCGAAATATCAACGCATTATCGGCATGGGGCCGGCGGTTCTTCCCCTCTTGTTCCGCGACTTGCAAAAAAATCCCGATCATTGGTTTTGGGCTTTGCAAGCCATCACCGAGGAAGATCCGACGCGACCGGAAGATCTTGGCGATGTGCCGAAGATGACAGCGTCATGGTTAAAATGGGCGGAAGAGAGGGGATACTTATAAATGCCGGCGCGACTCGAATCTCTCTTTAGCAACCTGAAGCAAGCCAATTACAAAATCACCAGCGAAGAGTCGCGCTGGTATAACTGCACCGCGTTTGCAGCGGGTGAGACACATCGCTGGTGGTGGCCGATTGGCGCCTATTGGCCGGAGCAAGCACCACGACATGAAACAATCGAAAGTTTCATTCTTGCTTTCCGTGCTTTGGGATACGCTCCTTGTGATGATGGTGCGCTCGAAGTTGGCTATGAGAAAGTCGCCATTTACGCTGATGAAAGTGGGGTTCCTACTCACATGGCGAGGCAACTTCCTTCCGGAATGTGGACAAGCAAATGCGGCTCTTTACAGGATATTGAGCATGAAACTTCGGAAGCGCTGGCTGGATTTGGCCCCTCGGCGTATGGAGTAGTTGTGAGATTTCTTAAACGCTCAATGCAAAAATAGACGCTTCACCAACCCCCAAAACGCCTCATGCCCGATCCTCGCGTCATCAAGCTCGCCAAAGTCCTCGTCCATTATTCGCTTGAAACAAAGCCGGGCCAGCAGATGGAACTGCGCACCAGCCCGCTGGCGGACGAGCTTGCATTGGCGGTTTATGCCGAAGCCGTCAAAACCGGCGCGCACGTCGTCATCAGCAACAGCTTGCCCGGCGCCGAAGAAAACTTTTACAAATATGCGGCGGAAGAACAGCTTGATTATGTTTCGCCGCTGTACAAATTGACCGTCGAAACATTCGACGCCATTTTATACATCGAAGCCGAGCACAACACGCGCGCGTTGAGTGGCATCGATCCGAGTCGCCTGGCGCGTTCACGCAAAGCCCGCGCGCCAATCAGCAAAATACTTCTGGATCGCTCGGCCCACCATGAGCTGCGCTGGTGTTACACCGTTTATCCGACGCCGGCCATGGCGCAGGAAGCCGGCATGAGCTTGGCGGATTATCAGGATTTTGTTTATCACGCCGGTTTGTTGAATGAGGCGGATCCGGTCGCGGCCTGGCAGAATGAACTCAAGCGCCAACACGAGCTGATGGCGTGGTTGGCCGGAAAAGATCAGGTCAAATTAAAAGGCGCGCATATCGATTTGACGCTTTCGATCAAAGATCGCCACTTCGTGGAATCGGCCGGCAAATTTAATTTTCCCGACGGCGAGATTTTCACCGGCCCGGTTGAAAACTCGGTCAATGGGTGGGTGCGCTTTCGCCATCCCGCCATTTACGACGGGCAGGAAGTGACTGATATTGAATTATGGTTTGCAGACGGCAAGATTGTGAAAGAAAAAGCGAGCAAAGGCCAAGAGCTGCTGACCGCCTTGCTGAACACCGATGCCGGCGCGCGCTATCTCGGCGAATGGGGCATCGGCACGAATTATCACATCCAGCGCTTCACGAAAAACATGCTGTTTGACGAAAAAATCGGCGGCACGATTCACCTGGCGGTCGGCGCCAGTTATCCCGAAACCGGCGGCAAAAACGATTCCGCTTTGCATTGGGACATGCTCTGCGACATGGCGGAGAGCGCGATTGTGGTGGATGGCGAGGTGTTTTATCGAAATGGGAAGCCAGTGATTTGAGTTTTCATAACTCTTACTCCTACTCATTCTCTTACTCGTACTCGCTTTTAAAAAATTTTGAAAGACGAGTATGAGTAAGAGAAAGAGCACGAGTTGAAATTTATTTGGAAGCAAAAATGATCCTCACCGTCACCCCCAACCCGATGCTCGACAAAACGCTGTACGTGCCGGCTTTTGCGCCCGGCGCCACGCATCGCGCCCAGCGCGTCGTGACGATTGGCAGCGGCAAGGGCATCAATGTCGCACGCGCGCTTTTGCAACTGGGAGAACGAACGCTGGCCACGGGTTTTCTCGGCGGCTATACCGGCGGGCAAGTTCGCCAATTGCTTGATGAAGAAAAACTTCCCCATGATTTTGTCGAAACGTCTGGTTTAACGCGAATCGGATTTACCGTTTTCGAGGCTGAACGCAACAACTACACCGCCGTATTTGAGCCGGGGCCGAAACTGCGCGCTGATGAAATTGATCGCCTCGTGCAAAAAGTTGATCAACTTTTGCCGCGGTGCAAAGCTTTGGTATTGTGCGGCAGCATGCCCAGCGCCGGTTTTGACGATCTTTATTTTCGCCTCATTCAAGCCGCCAAAGAAAGGAACGTGCCGGTCTTTCTCGACAGCTACCAAGAACCGCTGCGGCAAGGCCTCGAGGCGCGTCCGGATTTTCTCAAGCCCAACCGCGACGAAGCGCTGCAAACATTTGGCATCGATAGTCGCGAGCCGGACGGCATGAAAGCACTGCTTCGCCAGTTGGCGCAAACCGGCGCGCAATGGATTTTTCTCACCGACGGCGAGAGAAAAGTTGGCATTTCTGCGCCGGATAAATGCTATCTTGCCACACCGCCGCCCATCAATCCGGTGAATACGCTCGGCAGCGGCGACGCCATGGTCGCCGCCTTCCTGTTCGGCTGGCTGCGAAAGATGGCAACCGAAGATTTGATTCGTTTCACCATCGCAGCCGGCGCGGTGAATGCCGAGGCGTTCATGCCGGGATTTGCCGATTTAAAACGGATTCAATATATGGCAAAACGAGTGCTTGTCGAACCATTTCATTTATGATTTCGAAAGGAGGAAGACAGATGAAAGCAATCACCATCATGCTCGCCATTCTCACGCTGATTCTTGCGGCGTTGGCGGGTTATTTTTTCAATGTTTCCCGCCTGGCGCGGCAGGAATTGACGACGCTCAACAATGAGAAAACCGAGCTTGCAGCCCGCGTGCAATCGCTCGAAGCGCGCGCCGCCGAGTTGGCCAAACAGCTTGAAGAAATCATGGTGAAATCTTCCAAAGAGAAGGAAGAAGAGATTCAGCGTTTGAACAGCGCGCATGAAGAGCTTGTCAAGGAATTGCAAGCTGAAATTCAGAATCAGGAAATCCAAATCACCCAACTGGCCGACCGGCTTTCGGTGAGCCTGGTTGACAAAATTCTTTTCCCCTCCGGTGAAGCCGATATTACCCCCGCCGGCTTGAAAGTCCTGACGCGCGTCGGCAATATCATCAAAAATGTTCAAGACAAAACCATCCACGTCGAAGGCCACACCGATAACGTCCCCATTCATCCGCGCTTGCAAAAACAATTTCCCACCAACTGGGAGCTGTCAACCGCCCGCGCCACCAATGTCGTGCGTTTTCTGCAAGACAAAGTCGGTATGGAACCCGCCCGCCTTCACGCCGTCGGACTCTCCGAGTTTCATCCGATTGCAACCAATGAAACCGCCGGCGGGCGAAGCCAAAACCGCCGCATCGAAATTGCCTTGCTGCCGATGGCGACGGCGCCGGTTCCTTCGAAATAGAAAAAGGGAGCGCGAACTTTCTTGTCCGCGCTATGCGGTGGAATAGAAAGTCCACGCTCCTCCTCCCAAATCTGGAGATGAAACATGAAGAAAATTGCTGCGTTTTTGATCCTGCTGGCCGCGTTATTTTCATGCGGTAAAAAAGAGGAAAAGGCCCAATTTCGCATCGGCCTGTCGATGGACACGCTGAAAGAAGAGCGCTGGCAAAAAGATCGCGATTTTTTTGTCGAAGCGGCGGAAAAGCTCGGCGCGCAGGTTTTGGTGCAATCCGCCAATTCCGACGACGCCCGCCAGGTGGCGCAATGCGAAAATCTTTTGAGTGAGGGCGTCGATGTGCTGGTGATCGTTCCGCACAACGGCAAAATCATGGCCTCGGTTGTGGAATCGGCGCACAAGCAAAACCTCAAAGTGCTGGCGTATGATCGCATCATCAACGATTGCGATCTCGATTATTACATTTCGTTCGACAACGTCCGCGTCGGCGAGCTGCAGTCGCAATATCTCGTCGAGCGCGCGCCGAAGGGCAATTACGTTTTGATCGGCGGCGCGCCGACCGATTACAACGCCATTCTCTTTCGCCAGGGCCAGATGAATATTTTGCGGCCTTATATCGATCGCGGCGACATCAAAATCGTTGCCGATCAATGGGCGACGGATTGGCTGCCGATCAACGCCTTGAAGCACACCGAGAATGCGCTCACCATGAACCAAAATAAAGTCGAGGCGATTGTCGCCTCGAATGATGGCACCGCCGGCGGCAGCATTCAGGCTTTGGAAGAGCAAAAGCTCGCCGGCAAAGTCATCGTCAGCGGACAGGACGCCGAGCTGGCGGCCTGCCAGCGCATCCTCAACGGCACGCAGGCGATGACGGTCTACAAACCGATCAAACCGCTGGCTGAAAAAGCCGCCGAGATTACGCTCAAAATAATCAAAGGCGAGCCTATCTCCGAAGCTGATCACGTCGTGAATAACGGCAGGAAAGATGTTCCCTCGATTCTGCTGCCGCCGATCGCGGTTGATAAAAGCAATCTGAATGAAACCGTGATCAAGGATGGGTTTCAGAAATTGGAAGAGGTTTATAAAAACGTGCCCAAAGAGCAATGGCCGATGGCAGCAAATAATTAGAGTGTGTAGCAAATTGAAGGAAAGAGCATCCGGAGTGCGAAGCTTTAACTTCGCAATGCTGAAGCATTGCACTCCGACCCATGAAATGCTACACACTCAAATAATTAAGCCCAATGGATGAAAGGCAACCAACAGGTATTTAAATGTTTTATCCGTTGGTAAATTTTTTATAAATTCTTCCGTGGATTTACCCATGAAGAACCTTTTCTTTTGTGCATTGCTTTCTTCACTTTTTATTTCTTGCAGCAAAAAAGAAACGGTGCCCCAGTATCGCATCGGCTTTTCGCTGGACACGCTGAAGGAAGAGCGCTGGCAGAGAGATCGCGACTATTTTGTTGCCGCGGCTGAAAAACTCGGCGCCGAGGTTTTGGTGCAATCGGCGAACACCGATGATGCGCGGCAGATCGCGCAATGCGAAAATCTGTTGAGCCAGGGCGTCGATGCGCTCGTCATCGTGCCGCACAACGGCAAAATCATGGCCTCCATCGTCGAGTCGGCGCACAAGCAGGGAATCAAAGTGCTCGCCTATGATCGCATCATCAACGACTGCGATTTGGATTATTACATTTCTTTCGACAACATTCGCATCGGCGAGATGCAAGCCGAATATCTGGTCGAGCGCGTGCCGAAGGGGAATTACGTTTTGATCGGCGGCGCGCCGACGGATTACAATTCGATTTTGCTGCGGCAGGGCCAGATGAATATTTTGCAGCCGTATATCGACCGCGGCAACATCAAAATCGTGGCGGATCAGTGGGCGATTGACTGGCTGCCAATCAACGCGTTGAAGCATGTTGAAAATGCGCTCACGGTGACGAACAACCACGTTGACGCCATTGTCGTTTCCAACGACGGCACCGCCGGCGGGGCCATTCAAGCCTTGGAAGAGCAACATCTCGCCCGCAAAGTTCTGGTGAGCGGCTTGGATGCCGACCTCGCCGCGTGCCAGCGCATTCTTGCCGGCACGCAAGCGATGACGGTTTACGGGCCGATTCGTCCTCTTGCTGAGAAAGCCGCGGAGATGGCGGTCAAAATGTGCAGGAACGAAACGATCGCAGAAGCGAAGCAAACCGTGAACAACGGCAAAAAAGATGTTCCCGCAATTTTGCTGCCGCCGATTACCATCGACCAAAATAATCTTTACGAAACCGTGATTAAAGACGGCTATCAGAAACTGGAAGAAGTTTATAAAAATGTGCCGAGAGAGCAATGGCCGACACTTAGGAGTAAATGATTTATCGCAGACTATTTTTGTAAGGTGCTGCCTTTGTGACCTTTGCTCTTGCGACTTTCAAAAAACCAATAAAGGAAAACCATGAGGCCAGCGCCACCAATACCAGCCGTCAAAAGGAAAAGCGTGCCTAAAAGTAAGCGATCTTCAATCATGATTTATTCTCCGATTGCTTTTTGGCGAATTTTTCACTTATTCGAAACATAAGGAAAGCAATACCAAGAAAGACAAAGTAAACAACTAATCCTAAAACCACGCTCCAAATACTTGGCCTCGGCTCTTGGATGAAAATACCAACGAGTACTGCAATGAGAATTGCCGCGGCAACGGCAAAAAAGTGCTTGTAGAGTTCCTCGAAGAATTTCTCCAAAACACTGTTCCTTTCAATTTGTCTTTGATTAAACTTAACATTCCTGAGTAATAAAGTCAAGAATGAATTTAATAAAATACATCTTTACGAGTTTGTGCTAATCAAATGGTTGAAACCTTTCTCGAAGTTCGTCATTTAACCAAAACCTTCCCCGGCGTGAAAGCGCTGGATGACGTTTCGCTGTCGGTGCAGCGCGGGGAAATCCATGCGCTCTGCGGCGAGAACGGCGCGGGCAAATCCACCCTCATCAAAATTTTGAGCGGCGTTTATCCGCACGGCGCTTATTCCGGAGAGATTTTGCTGGAGGGAAAGGCCGTGCATTTCCGCAACATCCGCGAGGCCGAGCAGGCCGGAATCGCCGTTATCTATCAGGAGCTGGCCCTGGTCAAGGAAATGACCATCGGCGAAAATATTTTCCTCGGCCAGGAACCGAAAAAGTTGGGGTTGGTGGATTGGAACACGCTTTATTTTCGCGCCGGCCAATTGTTGGAAGAGCTGGGATTGCATCTCAATCCGCGCATGCCGATCAAGAACCTCGGCATCGGCCAGCAGCAGCTCGTGGAAATTGCCAAAGCCTTGAGCAAAAATGCGCGCTTGTTGATTTTGGATGAACCCACCGCGGCGCTCACCGAGAACGAAGTGCAAATTCTCCTGCGCCTGCTTCGCCAATTGCGCGAACGCGGCGTAACGTGCATTTACATCTCGCACAAAGTTGCCGAAGTGCTCTCGATTGCCGACCGCGTCACTGTGCTGCGCGATGGCAAAAGCGTCGGCACCGCGACGATTAAAGAGCTTGACGAGCACAGGTTGGTTTCAATGATGGTTGGCCGCGAGCTTTCGGATTTCTATCCTTTCGAGCCCTCGCCGTCCAGTGAACCCATTGTGGAAATTAACGGCCTCACACTTTACGAGCCTGGTAACGATCATCGTGTCGTCGTCAAAAACGCCTCGTTCCAAATTCGCCGCGGCGAGATTCTCGGCATCTCCGGCCTGATGGGCGCCGGACGCACCGAGCTGCTGATGGGCATCTTCGGCGTTTGGCCCGGCCGCCGCGAGGGCAAAATTTTTTTGAATGGCCAGGCTTTGCAAATCCGGCAACCGCAGGACGCCATACGCGCCGGACTTGGCCTGATGAGCGAAGATCGCAAACGCTTCGGCCTGGTTTTGCCGCACAGCGTCGCGAAGAACATCACGCTCGCCAATCTTCGCAAAATTGCGCCGAGAAATTTTTTGGATGAAAACTTCGAAGTGCGGTTCAGCAATCGCCTTGTTGAAGAACTCGGCATTCGTGCGCCTTCGATTCATCACGAGGTCAATACGCTTTCCGGCGGCAATCAACAAAAAGTCGTGCTCGCCAAATGGCTGCTCACCGAGCCGGCCGTGCTGTTTCTCGATGAGCCGACGCGCGGCATCGACGTCGGCGCGAAGTTTGAGATTTATCAAATCATGAACCAACTCGTGCGCGACGGCGTGGCGGTGGTGATGGTCTCCTCAGAGCTACCGGAAATTTTGGGCATGAGCCATCGTATTCTCGTTTTACACGAGGGTGAGATTACCGGCGAGTTTTCACGCGAAGAAGCCACGCCGGAAAAAATCATGCTGGCGGCGACGGGACATGGATAATCTTTCGTAGTAGCCGCCTTCAGGCGCACAATTTTTGTTTAAACTTTAAAGTAGAGGGTGCTCATGAAACGTACTCTCGTTCTCGCTGGCGCCGCGATTTCCGTCGTGGTGGTCGGTATTCTCACCAATCTTGCCACGAATTTTCTACCGAAAAGTTTTCAACCCTCACCGTGGATAGTTTGGGTGGCACTTGGCGTGGCAGCACTCCTCTTCGCCCTTTTTTATTTTTGGCAAGAGCGGATGGCTGATACCGATTCCCTTTCCTCACCCAATACATCAGCCAATCTCAAAACCCTCGGCCAGCGTTATCTGCAACATCTCGTCGATGCCTATCAATACCTCGAATTCAAAGGCATTGTTCAATTTGAAAAGCTGCCATTGCGCCTGTCGCTGGAAAAAGTTTACGTGAATCTCTGGGCGCAGCAGGAGCTGCCGACCGGGGAAACGTTGAAAGAAGAGCTTCGTCTCGCCGGTCGCAAGATAGCCGCCGACAAGGAAATGTTGCTTGACGACGAATTGGAATTGATGATCGAACGCGCCAAGCCGATGCAAGTTGAAGAAGCATTGACGGAGTATCCGGCATTGGTCATTCTTGGCGATCCCGGCTCGGGAAAAAGCACGCTGCTCAAACATCTCGTTCTCAACGCGGCAAGAAATTTCGACCGCGAAAAACGCCTGCCGATTCTTCTGCCGCTGGCGGCGTATGCGAATGCCTTGCAAGCGCAGCCGCATTTGAGCTTGCGCGACTTCCTGCCGGAATTTTATAAAGGCTTGCAAGAATTTCCGGAAAATCCCGCCTTGCTTTTTTATGACGCCTTGGACAATGGCAAAGCGCTGGTACTGCTCGACGGCCTGGATGAAGTGCACGATCCCAATGAGCGCAGCCGCGTGGTGCATCACGTGAAGAATTTTTATCTGAATCATCGTCACGCCGCCAATAAATTTGTCATTACCAGTCGTATCGTGGGTTATCGCGAGGCGCCACTCGAAGCCGATGACGTTTTTCATTTTACACTTTTGGATTTTAGCAAAGAACAAATTTCGCAATTCGTCGAAAATTGGTGCTTGACCTACGAAATCGCGCAAAGCGGCGAGACGCCAAAAGCGACACGTGATGCGGAGCAGGAGAAAAATAAATTGCTCAAAGCCATTTTCGGCAATCCTGGCGTCGAAAAACTTGCCGCCAATCCGCTGCTGCTCACCATTCTCGCCCTCATTCACCGGCAGGGCACCGAGCTGCCGAATCGCCGCGCGGAGCTGTATGAGCTTTATCTCACGACGTTGATCAAAACCTGGAATCGCGCCCGCAGTTTGGCCGGCATGTCCGTTGGCAGCATGGACGACAAAGAGACGGTAAAAATTCTCGCGCCGCTGGCGTATTGGATGCACGCCAACCGTCCCTCCGGCACCGCCCGTCGCGCTGAGTTGGAGCGCGAGATCGCCCGCCATTTCACCGAACGCCGCAAATTCTCTCTCGAAGATGCCGAACGCGAAGCCGGCCGTTTTTTAGACGACGTACGCCAATACTCCGGCCTGCTCGCCGAGCGCGGGCCGGATGCGTATGGCTTCGTGCACCTCACCTTTGAAGAATATCTCGCCGCGCGTCATATCGTTTTTCAGGGACAAGTGAACGAGCAGAAAAGCTTGGAACTGCTGCGGAAACATGCTTACGATCCGGCCTGGCGCGAAGTGATCTTGCTGGCGCTCGGCTATCTCGGCCTCGTCGCCAACGAAGAAGAAAAGACCGCTCTGTTCGTGCGCGGCCTGCTGAATGATGAACCACCTTCCTACCATCTCGGAGAAAATGTCGAACTCGCCGGTTCCGCCCTCAAAGACATTGGCCGTGTGAGTGTCGGCGAAGACTGTTGGAAAGAAGTGATTGATCGCTTGCTGAGCACGATGACCAGTTCTGCACCAACGATTATAGTCCGCGCCAAATGCGGTGATGTGCTTGGGGAGCTTGGCGATCCGCGTTTGGAAAAGATGCAATGGTGCGAAGTACCGGAGGGAGAGTTTTTGATGGGGTGTACGGAGGATGAATTGAGGCTTATTCTTGAAGAAATGAGAGAATTTTATCAAGCTCGTTCTTGGCATTATTCTATCGAAGAGGCAGAGGAATGGAGGCGAGAATCTCTACCAAAACATTCCGTTTTTCTGCCGAGTTTTCGTATTGGCAAATTTCCCATAACCAATCAACAATTTCGTGTCTTTTGGCAAAGTGGCGGCTACCACGAAACCCGATGGTGGAGCACAGCAGGATTAGCTTGGCTTGACCGCAGTATCGAAGACGAAGAGAAAATGAATTTGGACAAATGGCAACGTCGTAACGGTCGCACCGAACCAGCATTTTGGAATGATCCCCAATTAGGAATTTTGAATCGACCGGTGGTAGGCGTCACTTGGTTTGAAGCAATGGCTTACTGTGCATGGCTGAATGAGCATTTGCAACTTGCTGGGGAAATCCAAATACCAGATGGCTATGTAGTACGCCTTCCTACCGAGGCGGAATGGGAAAAGGCTGCACGCGGAACTGATGGCCGGTGCTGGCCTTGGGGTAATGAATGGAACGATAACTACGCAAATACTTATGGGACGAATTTGCTAACCACCGTATCCGTTCGGTGAAGCACATCTTTCTTCTTTGCGCGCCAATGCTTAAATTACGCGGCACCAACAAAGGAGAAAAAATGTTTCAGCCACCCCCACTAACCCCACGCGCGCAAGAAATGTTGCCGCGCATTGAGAAGTATCTGGCCGGCCAACTGTCCCAGAAAGCTTTCTGCGCGCAAGAAGGCCTCACTTATCAAACTTTTCGCTATTGGCTGCGGCAATATCGCACGCCCAAACGTCGGCAAAAAAATTCATCCCTCACGCCCACCGGTTTTATCCCGTTGCAGATTCGCCCGCCGGCACCATCCCTTGATTCTCACTCGCGCTGCGTCATCGAATTTCCCCACGGCGTGATCGTGCGCCTGTCCGGCCCGCTGGATTGGCAACGGCTGCCCCAACTGATTGGCCGCTAAGATGCTTGCACTCAGCGGCCACAACCGGTTTTATCTTTACGCCCAAGCGACGGACATGCGCAAAAGCTTCGACGGCCTCACGGGCCTCATCACTTCGGCGCTCAGGCGCGATCCCGCCAGCGGTGACGTCTATGTCTTTGTCAATCGTCGGCGCGACCGAATGAAACTGTTGGTGTGGGATCGCACCGGCTTTTGGATTTTTTATAAACGCCTCGAACAAGGCACCTTTCAACTGCCGGCGACGCCG
>Ga0209172_10005392_pt1 | contig 15613 bp, 15 predicted proteins | sample LarsenN4metaG_FD_184113 | JGI IMG/M metagenome (GOLD analysis project Ga0209172, IMG submission 184113) | Hot spring sediment bacterial and archeal communities from British Columbia, Canada, to study Microbial Dark Matter (Phase II) - Larsen... ... | reverse complement strand
TCGACGCCAAGCGCCTCGAGGCTCTGGGGCGGCGGGTTCTTCGAGATGAGGTGGCTCTCCAGGGCGATGGTTCGCGTCCGCTCGGCGTCCCACCACCGCTCGAACGCGCGCAGCGCCTCTTCGCGGGTCTTCCCATCGAGGCCGGCGCCGGCGAACGTCGTGCCTGGCTCGGCGCGCGGCGGCAACAGGGAGAGCGCCGTCAGCGTCCACGCCGTCGCCACCAGCAGGCAGAAAAGTGTAAGAGAAAACGCCCTTCTTACTCGGTTTACCTTCTTCGCCATGTCGTTCCTTCGACCCCGTCCTCAAGGACGATGCCCAGTTCTTCCAGGTCGTCCCTGACCTGGTCGGCGAGGGCGAACAGTCTCTGCTCGCGTAGCGCCTGTCTCCATTTTAGCACCTTTGCCATGAGTTCTTCAACAAATCCCGGCTCGGCGTCGTCCTGGTCGAGCGGAAGTCCTAACATTTGGACGACCCAGCGGGCTGCAGCGTACAGGGCGGCGAGCTGAGCGGAGTCAGCCTGCGGGCCCGAGGCGAGGAGGTCGTTCATCTCGCCGATGGTGTCGTGCAGCACCGCGAGGGCGGCAGGCGTGTTGAAGTCTGCGAGCATCGCCTCTTCGAACCGGGCGACGATGTCTGCGGCGGGCTCGGCGCCTTGCTCGGCGCCGGCAGCGCTGCGGGCGCGGCCGAGAGCCGCCTTGATTCGCGACACGACCGCCTGCGCCTGGTCGAGCCGCTCCTCGGAGAACTCGATGGGCGAGCGGTACCCCGTGCCGAGGAGGAACAGCCGCACCGCCGCCGCGCCGTACGTTGTGACCGCGTCGCGGGCGGTGAACACGTTGCCGACGGACTTGCTCATTTTGTCGCCCGACATTCTCACCGCGCCCCAGTGCATCCAGATGCGGGCAAACTCGGGCTTCCCGAGGTACGCCTCGGATTGGGCAATCTCGTTCTCGTGGTGAGGGAAGATGAGGTCCGTGCCCCCGGCATGGATGTCGAAGTTGGCGCCCAGTTCTTTCAGCGAGAGGGCGGAGCACTCGATGTGCCATCCGGGTCGGCCTGGACCCCACGGGCTTTCCCACGATGGCTCGCCGGGTTTAGCAGCCTTCCAAAGCGCGAAGTCCATTGGGTGCTCTTTGCGCTCGTCCACCTCGATGCGCGCCCCGGCTTGCATGCTTTCGAGCGAGCGGTTGCTCAGCTTGCCGTACTGCGGGAGCGACGTAACGCGGAAGTAAACATCCCCGTCCACGGCGTAGGCGTTGCCCCGCTCGATGATGCGCTCGATCATCTCGATGATCGCGTCCATGTTCTCTGTAACGTAGACCCACCGGGCGGGGCGAACGCCCAGGGCGGCAAGGTCATCGAGGTACTGCTGCCCATACTTCCTTGCGACCTCGGCGGGCGGGATGCCCTCCTCATGGCTTCGCCGAATAATCTTGTCGTCAATGTCAGTGAAGTTCTGGACGAAATCTACGGTGAACCCTCGGTACTCGAACCACTTTCTGATGACGTCGAAGAGCACCGCACCCCGCATGTGACCCAAGTGTGCGGGAGCCTGGGGTGTCAAGCCGCAAGCGTAGATGGTTACGTGGTTTGGGTCACGCGGCGCGAACTCGACGAGGCTGCGAGTGAGGGTGTTGTAGATCTTCTGGGTCTCCACAGCGCAGCATTTTAGCGCGCAGGCATCCCCCAACCCGAAACGACGGGTCTATCCGCCGCCCTCGTCGTTCGCCCACTTATCAACGTTTTCGAGCATCTTGGCGTACCCTTCCAGCGCAGCAGCAGCGCCCATGCCGGAGGAAAGCCCGCTGCCGCGCTCGACGAAGAGGTGCCATACGTTCGGCTCGTCGTACTTCTTGCAGAGCGAGTCAATCAGTTCGTTTGCGTTCTGCACGGGCCTGTCAACGCGGTGCAGGCTCTTTCCCTCGAGCGCCGCCGCCCGTTGTATGCTCAAGTCCTCGAGTGCGCGAATCAGATCGCCCATCAACTCGCGTGTGCCGAGGAGCGCGTCGTTGTACTCGGCGGCGATCCGGCGGCACTCATCCGGCGGCGGCACGCTTTGGAATCGGCGTGTCAGGTCGGCGAACGTCCGGTTTACGCGCTGGATGAAACCTTCCGCCGTTCCTCTCCTTCGGCTGTCGTCTTGCGCGGCGGCGTCCGCCTCGCTCTCGGCGAACATCCCCGGGTTCAGCGAGCCCACCATTCCCATCGCTTCTGCGCCGAGTTCCGTGTTCAGCCTCTCGCGCTCCCGGTCAATTCGCTTCAAGTGGTCCAGCCAAGCGCGAACGTCGTCGGGCATTCCCTGAAGGTCGCGGCCGGTGCTCGACGACGGGTCACCCGGAAGCGAAAGGGACGGAGGCGCATCTCCCGGTTTCGCCACGCTCGGTCCGCCTTCGCCCCCAAGCGCAAGAGAAGGGGGCGCGCCTGCGTCCTTGCCCAATGCAGCCTGCGAGCCGCCGAACAGTTGCAGCACTCCCGCCCTCTGCAGGGTGAACGCCATAGCGGCGAGCACAGCCACGCCGACCACCACCGAAAGGGATCGCAGCCGCCCGTCGGTGCGGGCAGCCGTGGGCGCGCCGCATTGAGGGCAGAAGGCGGCGCTTTGCGCCAAGGATAAGCCACAGCGGGCACAGTTGTTCATCGTTGCGCTCCTTTACTATTATGGACGTTCGAGCCCCTCAGTTCCGTTGAATGACTTGCTTGATTCCGCGAAGCGTAAGAAGGGAATACGGCCCTCCACCCAAGAGGACGCCGCAAATCGGCAGGAAACCGGCGGCGAATCCTACCGTTACCGCCAAGAGGTGCAGCCATTGGGGTCCACCTCCTGCCAGCGCGCCCGCTCCATATCCGACCGCGATTCCAGCGCCACCGGACACCAATGCTGGGGCAAGAGCTACAGCCACGTCAACCGGGCGCATCTGGAGTGCCCGTGCGAGCGCGCCTACACTGAGCAAGAAGCCAGCACCCGTCCCTATCGTTAGCGCGACCGCCCCGGGCGTTGGGTCGCCGGCGGCCATCGGAATGGTGTAAAGGGCGCCTACTCCTACCGCGAGGCTACCCGTCCAGACGACGAGGGAAGGTTGCTCGCGGCCGGTCGCGAGCAAGGCGTTCGTTCCGATGTACGTGTAGAGTCGGAGCGCGCTTGCGAGCGCCAGCCACTGTGCAGCCGGCACCGCGTTCAGCCAAGCCTGGCCGAAGAGCAGAGGCACAAGGTCTGGTGCGGCCACCCACGCCCATGCAAGGATGCCCATCGCCAGCGCGCCGATGGTCCTCATCGAGCGGAGGATGGATCGCTGCAGCCGCTCCACGTCGTCGCGGAACTTGGCCAGGATGGGGAAGAGGGTGTAGTTCGCGGTGTGGCCGATTCGTGCTGCAGGCACCATGAGGTTGTTGCCGATACGGAAGGCGCCGGCAGCAACCTCGCCCGCGCGTTGCTGTACAGCGAGCGTCGGGATCAGCTCGAGCAGGCTGCTTGGCAGGTTTGATCCAAGGATCGTGTAGCCCGATGCCGACAACTCACGCGCGACCTTCCTGTCCGGCCAGCCGCGCGGTATGCCGGGCTGGAACCAGTTGAAGAGAGCCGCCTGAACCACGATGCGTGTGAGCGGCATCGCCATCAGCGCCCACACTCGGTCGCTCGGCTCGAGCACAGCCGCCAGCAGAAACGCTGTCGCTGCGCCGACGACAAACGGCACGGCCTCGCAGATTGCGTTGTCTCGATACCGTAGATGGCGCATCAGCAGCGCGAACGGGACAACGCGGAACGAATCTACGACCTGAACGATTGACAGAGCGCGCAGCAGCGGCGCCAAACCCGAGGCGCCCAAAACACTTGAAAATAGGTCTGCGCCCAGGAACAACACCGCCGCGTAGAGGAGACCCGAGCCCTGAGCGAGCCAGAATGCCGTGTTTCGCACCTCGTCGTCCGAGCGCGGCGAAGCGATGCATGCCTGAGCAAGGCCCGCCACGCGAAGCAGCGAGGCGAGTTCCGCCACAGTGAACGCGACCATGGCAACGCCGTACTCCTCGCGAAGCAGCAGGCGCGCAAAGACGAGAGAAAGAAGAAACTGAACGCCGTTCTGCACGAAGACGCCGGATGTCTGCCAACCGAAGCCCTTGATGGCGGTGCGCTTGACCTCGCTCACGAGTGCGCACAGTTTAGAACGTTCGCGCGGTTCGCCGCCGCTAAGCCAGCGACTCGGCGCAAGGAACGAAGGCGACCCAGTCGAAGGTAACCGTCAGCCCGTCCTCCGCCGCGAGGCGGCGTTCACCCAGCCAAAGCGTCGCAGTGAACCCCTTGAAGTTCGTTTTGGCATGGTCAACCGTTATGCGAACGCACGCGCCCTTGTCGTTACCGTGTGTCGAGTTGACCGGTACGACGACTGCGCTTTCATACTCGCCCTGGAGCATGTGCGGCGCCATGTCCGAGAAGTTCACCGCTTCCTTCCACGAGACGACGACGGAGCCGCTCTCGTCCGGCGCCGCCTCTTCCGTCCGACCGAATAGGATGATGGTTCGATGGTACACTCTCGATGCCCCTGTCTGAACTCTTTGTCTTACCATATAGACGCCTGGCGCGGCCGGTTGGGTTGCGCGCTCTGAGAGAATCTCGCAACTGGCTCTCCGATTGCGTTAGAATGCGCCGTATGGTTGTGGGGGCTTTTGACCTCAGCTCGGCCCTAAGCTGGGCCGAGTGGCTCGTGCTCGGTTTCTTCGCGGTCCTGTTCTTGCAGTCAGGGCTGGACAAGGTGTTCGATTGGAAAGGAAACTTCGAGTACCACCGGGGGCACTTCGCCTCCTCGCCCCTCGCGCCGCTGGTACCGGTGTTGCTCCCCGTGCTCACCCTCATGGAGGTCGGCGCAGGGGCGCTCTCCGCGGTCGCCGCGGTGCAGTACCTGCTCGGCAACGCCGAAAACCTTGCGCTCGCCGCGCTCGCGGCTGCGGGAGTTACCCTGCTGTCACTCTTCGCGGGCCAGAGAATAGCGAAGGACTACGCCGGTGCAGCCGCGCTGGTGCCCTATTTCCTGGTCGCCCTCTTGGGGCTCCTGCTTCACTCCGATGCCTTCTGACGAACGCCCCGCCTCGCGCCCGGTCCAATGGCTGACGCCGCTCCTAGTTGTCGCTGCCGGGGCGGTCGCCGCCTGGCAGACGCGGAACGCGATGAGCGACGATGCATTCATCCTCTTGCGCGTCGTGAGGCACTGGCTCGAAGGCAACGGGCCACACTACAACCCGGACCTCCCGCCTGTCCAAGTCGTTACCTCGCCGCTCAACCTCTTGCTGACGACGCTCGTTGCGCTTGGGGGCCGGAGCGTGGGGATATCCACCGAAGAGGCTCCGGTCGTCGCCGCTCAGACTCTGCACCTTGTGTGGACTCCGCTGCTGCTCCTCTCGGTATATCTCCTCGTGCTGGGTCGAAGGCGGTCCGCCGGAGCGATGCTAGGCGCAACGGCTGGGGCAGGCGTCGCGCTGTTTCCGGCTGTCTACTTCACCTCGGGGATGGAAGCAAGCATGGCTGTCGCACTTGCGTGCTTCGCCTTGGTGGCGTTTCAGTCAGGGAGGTGGACTCTGTGCGCGGCGCTGTTGGGATTGGGGTTCCTCGCTCGGCACGACGCGCTGTTGCTTGCGGTGGTGCTGACGTGGCTGTACGCAAAGAGGGAGCAGGCCGACGATCGGTTCTCGGCGGCAGTGCGCTTCTCCACTCCGTTTGTGTTGGTCGTCCTGCCCTGGCTCGTCGCATCGCTGGTTCTGTATCACTCCGCAACACCCGACACGCTTTCCGCGAAGATGGCGCAAGGGGGCACTCCCTATTGGCCAGAGGCATATTACTCCGGACTGGTCTTTTCCTACGACTGGTTCTCCGGGCCGGAGTTCACCTGGCCCCTGCTCGCAGTCGGGTTCGTCGGCCTCTTGGTCTCCTGGCGCTCTCGCTCAGGATGGGCGATGGGAGTGTGGTTGCTTGTGCTGTACCAAGCGCTTCATCTCTTGGCGTACTCGGCGCTCGGCGTTCCTCGGTATCACTGGTACTACGTGGGCTACGGCGTCGCGATTGGTGTGATGGTCGGCGCGGCGATCTCCGTCGTGAGGCTTCCTGCCTGGTCCGCCTGGCTTGCGAGCGTCATGCCGGCTCTAACCCTGAACATAGCGTGGGGTCGGCTGACGGGACCTTGGCACCAGGATGACGAACGCTATCCCTACTATCGCCCGGTAGGCGAGTATTTAAGCCAGCATCCACCGGTGAGGGCGGTCGGACTGATGGAGATCGGCATCATCGGTTACTACGCGCCTCATGTGACCGTGTTCGACTTCGGCGGCATCGCCACGCCGGAGCAGAGGGAGCGAATCTCGCGCGCAGAGGCGACTTCCTGGATCGAATCTGACGAGGCTCCAGACGTGGTCGTGGTTAGAGGCGATCGTCATCCCCTCGAGCCGGACTCGCATCCCGACTTCAAAACCTACTACTATCACGAAGCGACTCTTGAAGGCGGCAAGAGGTTTGAAAATGGCTTGCAGGTTTGGCGGCGCAAGGATCAGCCATAATCGCCGTCCCGCGTGTTTGAGAACCTAACGGAAAAACTGACCGGCGTCTTCGCGCGCCTCCGCCGCAAGGGCCGCATCACCGAAGCAGACTTTGACGACGTCATGCGCGAGGTGAGAATCTCGCTCCTCGAGGCGGACGTCAGCCCCAGCGTCGTCCGCGACTTCCTCGCCCGCGTGAAGGAGCAAGCGGTCGGCGAGAAGGTGTGGGAGTCGCTCTCGCCCGACCAGATGATCATCAAGCTGTGTCGGGACGAGCTCGTGCGCCTGCTCGGCGAGGAAGAGCCGCGATTCGCGTGGGCGCCGCAGCCGCCGACCGTCGTCCTGCTCTGCGGCTTGCAAGGCTCGGGCAAGACAACCACGGCGGCGAAACTCGCCGTCTGGCTTGCGAAAGCGGGGAAGAAGCCGATGCTCGCCGCGTGCGACCTGCAACGCCCGGCTGCAATTACACAGCTCGAGGTCCTCGGTGAACAAGCCGACGTGCCCGTGTACGCGAAGCACGACGCGAAGGACCCGGTCGCCGTCGTCAAGGAGGCGCTCGACAAGGCGCGCTACCTGCTCAGGGATGTGCTCATCCTCGACACCGCCGGACGCCTGCAGGTGGACGAGCGGCTGATGGAGGAACTCAAGCGCGTCAAGCACGCTTCCGGCGCGCAAGAGGCGCTCCTGGTCCTCGACGCGACCACGGGCCGTCAAGCGCATGACGTCGCGACTGCGTTCAACGAGGCTGTTGACCTCACCGGTCTCATCTTCACGAAGATGGACGGCGACGCGAGGGGTGGCTCTGTGCTGTCAGTGCGGGCGGTGACCGGATGCCCCGTGCGCTTCGTCGGCACGGGCGAAGGGCTGGAGGCGCTCGAGCCTTTCCACGGCAAGCGGGTTGCGGAGCGCATCCTGGGTTTCGGCGACGTGCTAAGCCTTGTCGAGAAGGTTCAAGAGAAGATTGACCTGGATGACGCGAAGGAGATGCAGGAGACGCTCCGCTCAGGGCGCCTCGACTTCCACGTGCTGCTCTTCCAACTCCGCACCATGAAGAAGATGGGCTCCATGGCGAACCTCATCAAGCTGATCCCGGGGGCTGGGCTGATCCCTCGCGAGATGCTGGAAAAGCTCGACCAGGGCGTCCTGAACCGCACGGAGGCGCTCATCCTGAGCATGACCCCACTGGAGAGGGCCAACCCGGATATACTCAACGGCTCCCGGAAGCGAAGAATTGCCGCCGGGGCGGGCGCGACCGTCGAAGAGGTCAACCGACTCATCAAGGGCCTCGACGAAATGCGCAAGCAGATGAAACACCTGACGCGCGCCGGCGCGCGCGCCAAAGCGAAACCGAAGCGAAAACGAAGGTAAGGAGTGCTGGAACTGAATCGTGGTTAGAATTCGATTGAAGAGAATGGGAACAAAGGGGCGGCCGTACTATCGCATCGTCGCCGCGCCCTCGACCGCCGCGCGCGACGGGCAGTTCGTCGAGCAACTGGGCACCTACGACCCGCTGGTTGACCCGCCCGCGGTAACTTTGAGCCGAGAGCGCGCCCTGCATTGGCTAGTGAACGGCGCGCAGGTGTCGAATGTCGTCGAGCGGCTGCTCAAGAAAGAGGGCGTCTGGGAAGAGTTCGAAAAGCAGAAGCCGTCGAAGAAGGCTAAGCGCAAGGCCGTCAAGCCTCGCGTGAAGGAAGAGAAGCCGGTCAAGCCTCGCAAGCGCAAGCCTCGACCGGAACCGGAACCCGAAGATGCCGCCGCGGAGGGCGGCGCGCAAGCGCCCGCAGAGGCGACTGAGTCGCCCGCCGAAGAGAGCGCAACCGAGTAGGAGGGAACAGATGAAATACGCTCCGTTTGTGGAGTTCTGCGTGAAGGGCCTTGTGGAGAGGCCGGAAGAGGTGTCCGTCGAGGAAGTGGAAGACGACGGCGCGGTTCAAGTGCGGGTCCACACTCACCCGGAGGACGCGGGCAAGGTCATCGGCAAGAACGGGCGGCTCGTGATGGCGATCCGCAGCATCGTCGCCTCCGTCGCCCACCGCAACGGCGAGAGGGCGTTCGTCAAGGTGATCACCGAAGGCGACGACGAGAGCCGCTGACGGGCGGCAACCCCCTCCCCTCTTGAGGGGAGGGCCGGGGTGGGGTCACGCGGTGCTCGCTACTCGCGCCTGCGGGTGTCGGCTGTGCAGGTCGAGGAGGGTGTCGGCGGTTCCCCGCCACGCCAGTGCATGAACGTCCGTCCAACCGGGCCTGGGGATCCATGCTTCGCCTACCTGAACCTCGCCGTTCGTCGCATACGCCCACGTACGGCTATAAAGCGACCCATATGGATGTAGGTTCACGAAGGAATCTCCGCTGCCGCGCCAAAGTCCTGCGCGCTAATACTGTGTTACCGGATCCAACACAAAACCAACCTGCTCTGAGCCGTAGATGCCGGTGAGCGCCGACACGTCGAAGCCAGACGGGTGCAGGTCGGAATACTCGTCGGACCTGAGGTCCCAGAAAATCGCGTGCCCCGACCGCACTGAGTATGACGCGCCGCCAACCGCGCGCCCGTCGTGCACATCCCAGACCCCAGCATTCCTCGCGCCCGGCGGAGTTATGTTCCGAGCAGACTTCTCCGATCCCTGCCAGACGTAAGCTAACACCGGGCCGTCCACAACCACGCTCACACCGACCTGGTAGGCGCCGTCCGTTGCGTAAGCAATAGACCCCTCAAAGTGCTCGGAACCAAGCCGCACCATGGAATCGCGCGTTCCGCGCCACATCGCAGCGAACACATCTCCCTCCATCTCAACCCTCCCAACCTGAATCCCACCACCGACGCCGTACGCCTGCGAGTTACGGCGCCCTTCGGATGCAGGTCCACCCACGAGTTCCGGTCGCCGTTCCAGACGGCGGCATGACTGTTCCCGCGATGGGTGAAGGGGTACAGTTCACCCACCATCTGCCCGCCGGAGATGCCTCGGCCTGTGCTCCACAGCCACCGCCCCTCCATCGGGTGGAGGAACTCGACGCGGTACTCCTGCGCGACCGCGCCGCCGGCAAGGGAGAGTGCGGCGACGATAGCGGCGGCTCTGCCGGCGCCCCTCATGATTTGATTCTACCTGCCTTCTTCACTTTTCAGCGAACTTGCAGTGCGGAGGCACGACCCCACCCCGTCCCTCCCCGCAAGCGGGGAGGGGGTGAGTTCTCCCTCCGCAGCCTGCCGCGGAGGGTTCACTCCGCTCGCGACGCATGCGCCTCCGCCGCCGCGTCCGCTCGTAGGCTACAATAGCGCACCCATGACCGAGAGCGGGCAACGCAGGGCGTACCGGCGGGTCCTCCTGAAGATGAGCGGTGAGGTCTTCAGCGGGGGCAAGCCGTTCGGCATTGACCCGCAGACTGTCTCCTACCTGGCGCAGGAGGTCGTGTCCCTCGCCCACGAGGGCATACAGGTCGCGGTGGTCGTCGGCGGAGGCAACTTCGTTCGAGGCGAGGACTTCAGCCGCCAGGGCGGCATTGACCAAGCGGTGGCAGACTATATGGGGATGCTCGGAACGGTCATTAACGCCATGGCGCTTCAAGAAGCGGTCGAGCGCGCGAGCGTGCCAACCCGCGTGATGAGCGCCATCGAAGTGCGCGCACTCTGCGAGTCGTTCATTCGTCGCCGGGCGTTGCGACACCTGGAAAAGGGGCGCGTGGTCGTGCTTGCCGCCGGCACCGGCAACCCGTTCTTCACCACCGACACCGCGGCGGTGCTTCGAGCGATCGAACTCGGCTGCGACGTGCTGTTCAAGGCGACGAAGGTGGACGGCGTCTACAACCGAGACCCGATGGAAGACCCGAACGCCGTGCGATACGAGTCGCTCTCCTTTGATGAAGCGATCAACGACCGCCTCGCAGTCATGGATCAGACCGCGTTCACCCTTTGTCGAGAGCACTCCCTCCCGGTGGTGGTGCTTTCGATTCACGAGCCCGGCGCCATCTTGAAGGCGGCAACAGGGGCGCAGGTCGGAACACTCGTCGGAGGCTAATGTTTCTATGATAGTGGACAACCTACTCAAAGACGCAAAGCATCGAATGGAGCAAGCCGTGGAGGCGATGATCCGCGACTTCGACACGGTTCGCACCGGTCGCGCGAATCCGAGAATGCTCGATCGGATTCACGTGGACTACTACGGCGCGGAGGTCCCGCTCAACCAAGTCGCGAACATCTCCGTTCCCGAACCGAGGCAACTGCTCATCACACCGTTCGACAAGAGCGCGACGCAAAACATCGAGCGCGCCATCCAGAAGAGCGACCTCGGCATCAACCCCGTCGTTGACGCCGCGGGCATACGTCTCACGATCCCCGAAATGACCGAGGAGCGGCGCAAGGAAATGGTGAAACAGGTGAACCAGCGCGCCGAAGACGCCTGCGTCGCTGTGCGAAACGTTCGGCGCGACGCTAAGCACCACCTCGAACGAGCGCAAAAGGAAGGCGAGATCTCCGAAGACGACCTCAAGCGCTTCGAAGCGGAAGTGCAGAAGATGACCGACAAGTTCATCGAAGAGATCCACAGCCTGCAAAAGCGCAAGGACGAGGAACTCATGGAGGTCTGACGGCGCGCTTGAACCCCGCAGAGTCCAAACCGGACCCAAACGACGTCAAAACCTTCGCTGAGCAACTCGGCTTGGACCTGCAGCGCCTGCCGCAGCACGTCGGAATCATCATGGACGGCAACGGAAGGTGGGCAACACAGCGCGGAATGCCCCGGTTGCTCGGCCACCGAGAGGGATATAAGACGCTTCGAACGGTTCTGCTCGCGGCGAACGACATCGGCATCCGATACCTCACGGTCTACGCGTTCTCCGCCGAGAACTGGCGTCGCCCAGAGGAGGAGGTGAGCGGGCTGATGGACCTAATCACCCAGGCGGCGATAGACGAACTGCGCGTGATGCACCAAAACAACGTGCGCGTGCTCGTCGCGGGGCGCATCGAAGAAGTGCCTCAACGGCTTCAAGAAGCCTTGCGCAAGGGAGTGGAGACGACGGCGAACAACACGGGAATCACTTTCACGCTCGCCATCAACTACGGTGGGCGCGCGGAAGTTGTCGACGCCGTGAAGCGCCTCCTTGCGGAGGGCGCGCGCCCGGATGAGATCACCGAAGAGGCCATCTCGGAGCGGCTCTACCTGCCCGACGTCCCGGAGCCGGACCTGCTCATCCGCACCGCCGGCGAGATGCGCCTCAGCAACTTTCTGCTTTGGCAAGGAGCCTATGCTGAATTGGTCGTTCTTCCGATGCCCTGGCCCGAGTTCGACGCGCAAGCGCTCATCCAGGCATGCCGACAGTATCAGTCGCGCGTAAGGAAGTTCGGAGGCGTCTCGTGAGCGAGCCGCTCGGAGTGGCGATCCTGGGTTGCACGGGCAGCATCGGGTCTCAGACGCTCGATGTCGTGCGGTTGCACCCTGATCGCCTGCGCGTCGTCTCCCTCGCTGCTCGCAAGGATGTGGAGTCGGTGGCTGCGCTCGCGTCGGAGTTCCCCGACGCGCGCTTGGCTCTTTTCGATGAGCAGTCGGCGCGCCGGCTGAGCGAACAGGTTGGGAAGCCGGTCGCTTCGGGTGTCGAAGGCCTCGTCTCGCTCGCCGAGATGCCGGAGGCGGATGTCGTCGTCGTCGCCGTCGCGGGCATGATTGGGCTGGAACCGACGATCGCGGCGCTCCGGGCGGGGAAGCGCGTCGCCTTGGCGAGCAAGGAGGCGCTTGTCGCCGGGGGCGCAGTCGTCATGCCTCTGGCGAACGACGACACGCTCCGACCGATTGACTCGGAGCACTCCGCCATCCGCCAATGCCTGCAGGGCGAGGACCGTAGCGGTATCGAACGTATCTTTCTCACCAGCAGCGGGGGCCCGTTTCGGGGATGGGCGGCGGAGCGCCTCCGCGAGGTTACGGTGGACCAAGCGCTGAACCACCCGACTTGGAAGATGGGCGGCAAGATAACGATTGACTCCGCAACCCTCATGAACAAGGGGCTGGAACTGATCGAGGCTTGCTGGCTATTCGGCGTGTCCCCAGAGGAGGTCGAGGTAGTCATCCATCCGCAGAGCGTGATTCACTCCATGGTCAAGTTCCGCGATGGCAGCGTGATTGCCCAGATGGGCCACCCCGACATGAAACTTCCCATCCAGTACGCCCTGCTCGGGCCCGAGCGGGTGCCCTCGCCGACGCGAGATTGGCAGCCGATGCACACCCCAAACCTTACGTTCGAGCCGGTGGACGAGCAGACGTTCCCATCCGTGGCTCTCGCCCGCGAAGCGTTCCGGATGGGCGGCGTAGTGCCGACCGCCCTGAACGCCGTGAACGAGGAGGCGGTGCATGCCTTCCTTGCGGGGAGGCTGCCGTTCGTCGGCATCTTCGAGGCGGTCGAGCGCGCAGTCTCCGCCGCGCCGCGACTGGAGCCGACGCTTGGGAACATCCTGAAAACCGACCAGGAATACCGTGCACGATTCAACGCCGACCTCGCGCAGGGCGTATACTCTAACAGCGCTCGATGATTCTTACGGACTTCCTCTCCCTACTCGCGCTCGTTTCCCTGGACACTATCAAGGGGATTCTGGGTATCGCCGCCGTCTTCACGGTCATCGTCGGCATTCACGAACTCGGGCACTTCCTCGCTGCGCGGTGGCGCGGCATGGATGTCGAGGAGTTCGCCATCGGCTTCGGGAAGCGGGTGCTGGCGTACACGAACAAGCGCGGCGAAGTGTTCTCCGTCAGGTTGGTTCCGCTCGGCGGCTTCGTGCGAATCAAGGGCATGGAGCCGCAATCGGACGGCAGCGAAGTGCTGGTGCCTGGCGGGTTCTACTCAAAGGGTCTCCTCTCCCGTGCCGTCGTTCTCGGCGCCGGGCCTTTTGCCAGCATCCTTGGGGGGCTGGTTATAACCTTGCTCGGTCTCGTCGCCTTCGGCAAGCCGGAGATGGCTCCCGAACTACGTCTGGATTCGGTCGAGGCGGGCAGCGCCGCGGAGGAGGCGGGCCTTCGCAAAGGGGACATCGTCTTCGAGGTCAACGGCAAGCAACCCGACGACCAGGGGGTGTTCCGTCTCGAAGTGCAGCGCTCCGAGGGCGCGCCGGTGAACCTCGCTGTTCGGCGGGGCGACCAGACTCTGATGGTGGCGGTCCGCCCCCGCCTATCGGAGGAGGTGGCCCTCGTGGACGATAACGGCCAGCCGATACTCGATGAGAACAAGAGGCCCAGGCTCGGCATTGGATACCTTGTGGGCGTTCAAATCCAGCAGGTTACTGTCTTCCAGCGAGTAGGCGTCGTCGAGGCGGCGAGGCTGGCGACCGTGCAGACCTGGCAGATCATTGCCGGCACCGCGGCGGTGTTCACGAAGGTTGGCGAGTTGAAGGATAACGTGGGCGGTCCGATCACGATCGGCGTCTTCTCAGCGCGAGCGGCGCAGACGGGCATCGCGAGCCTTGTCCTGCTCGCCGCCATCATCAGCATTTCGCTTGGGCTGGTGAACCTGTTGCCGATACCGCCGCTCGACGGCGGTCAGTTGCTCATCGTCGGAGTTGAGGCGGCTCGGGGCGGGAGACGACTGTCGTTCGCGGCGCAGAACGCCATTGCGCTCATGGGCCTGCTGTTCGTGGTGTTCCTCGTCGTGGCGGTGTTCTCGATTGACATCAACCGCTGGGTCGGCGGTTAGCCGAGGCGCCTCGGCCATCTGCGCTGGTTCCGCCGCGGAGGGGAGGTGGCGGAGAGGGTGGGATTCGAACCCACGGAGGCCTTGCGACCTCACCGCATTTCGAGTGCGGCGCACTAGACCACTATGCGACCTCTCCGGGAGGGCGGGGAGAGAGTGTATTGTGGCGCGGGGAGCCCCGGTTTTGCAATGGAAGGCTGTTTGTCGGCGCGCCCTTGTGCACCGGGCGCGGCGAGCGCGCTGGGCGTTGCCGAATCCCCACGCTTGCGGGTATCGTAAACTATTGAGAGCGCAGGATGCTCGCGGCGTCGCCTCGGGGCGGAGCGGCTCTTGCTTGAGGAGGCAGATAACGGTGATGAATGCGGAATCACGGCGGCGAATGGCTTGGCGCCTGCACGCGCTCGGCTCCTGCGCGCTTGTGCTGCTGGTGGCGTGCTCAGTAGCGGATCGGTCGCAGGAGGGTCATGCGCAGTTGTCGCTGCACGATAAGGCGGCGGAGATTCTGAGGATGGCTCGTGAGGCGGCGGCGCTGATCGAGGACGGTCATGACCATAGCCTAAATCTGTCGGAAATCGCATCCTTGCAGGCCAAGGCTGGTCGTTTCTCGGACGCCTTGGCTACAGCGCGCCAGATCGAGGATGCTAGCCTGCGCACCTCGGCACTCCGTTGGGTAGCCGAGGCTCAGACGCAGGCTGGACGGTTCACTGACGCTCTGGCTACGGCACGCGAGATCGAGGATGCTGGTTTGCGCGCCGCTTTGCACGTGGACATAGCCGCGGCTCAGGCGGAGGCTGGGCAGTTCTCGGACGCCCTTGCTACGGCCGGCCAGATTGAGGCTGACGGTTGGCGCGCCTTGGCGCTGCGCGAAATCGCGTTGGCTCAGTCAGAGGCCGGGAGGGAAAGGGACGCAGATGCCACGTTTTTGGGCGCCGTTGCCGCAGCCCGCCAGATCGCAAATGCCGATTCGCGCGCCTCTGTGCTGCGCGAGATTGCCGCGGCTCAGGCAGAGGCTGGAAGGAAAGAGGACGCGCAAGTCACATTCGAAGGCGCGCGGGCTGCAGCCCGCCAGATTGCGGATGCCAATTTCCGCGCCTTTGCCCTCCGCGAGATAGCCGCTGCTCAGGCGAAGGCCGGGAGCAATGAGGTAGCGGATGCCACGTTTTCGGACGCCGTGGCCGCAGCCCGCCAGATCACAATTGCCACCGCGCGCGCCTCTGCCCTCCGCGTGATTGCGACGGCTCAGGCTAAGGCAGGTCGGTTCTCGGACGCCCTGGCTACAGTCCGCCAGATCGAGCATGCCAGCCCGCGCATCTACGCGCTCGGCGATATCGTCGCGATTCAGGCGGAAGCCCGCCGGTTCTCGGACGCCTTGGCTACGGCACACCAGATTGACCGTACCGATGTGCGCTCCGAAGCGCTCCGAAACATTGCGGCT
>Ga0209172_10005389_pt1 | contig 15614 bp, 15 predicted proteins | sample LarsenN4metaG_FD_184113 | JGI IMG/M metagenome (GOLD analysis project Ga0209172, IMG submission 184113) | Hot spring sediment bacterial and archeal communities from British Columbia, Canada, to study Microbial Dark Matter (Phase II) - Larsen... ... | reverse complement strand
CACTATGAGTGAGACCATTTTTCACGATATTTTCAGAATTGCAGCGTGGACAATTCATAAAATTTAACTTTTCTGGGATGGGACAAGTACCATTATAGCACGTCTGTCCTTACTTTGCAGCACCACCACTCCGGCCAGGTTTATAAGTATATCACCAAACCGTGGGACCCCAATGAGTTGAAAACGGTAGTGGGTCGAGCGGCGGAAACTTATGAGGTACTGATAGAAAAAATTGAGGACCTGCGGCGGGCGGAGGCGCAAACTAATCTGCTGGCGACGGTGGTGCAGGTGGCGCAAGAGGCGGCAAGTCCAGAGGATTGTTTGGAGCCTTTGGCGGTGGCTTTTGGCAAAAACTTCGCTGCAGATTTCTGTATTTTCCAGCTTGTCAAAGATGGTGCTTTGGGAGCAGCGGCAAGTTATAGTCATTCGGGAGCGGTGGAAAATTGGCTGGGGTCGGACCCCCTGGTGCAAGAGGCGATCGCCTCTAGAGTGGTGCAGCTCGCGGCGGATATCCCCAAAGATGCGGACCTGTCGGGACTGTCCCATTACCAAAGTTCGGGTATTCAGTCTCATTTGGTGTTTCCTATTACTTACCGCCAAGAATTGCTTGGCGTGTTGTCCCTCCAGTGGCTGGAACCTTTCCACCTCCGAGAAGATGAACTGGCGACAATTCATCTGTGCGGTAAACAAGTGGCGATCGCTCTGGCTTGCACTCTCTATCATCCCTAAATTCATGTCCGGCTCACCAAAACCCATTTCTGAGTTGCCCACCCCACCAGGTCCAACCCCCGAACCCGCCCGGGTACAGGCGATATTCGATCGCATTGCCCCCATATACGACCAATTTAACGACTGGCTCAGCCTAGGCAACCACCGCATCTGGAAACAGATGGCCATCAAGTGGAGCAATGCCGCACCAGGAGATACCTGCCTCGACTTATGCTGTGGTAGTGGCGATTTAGCCTTGCGACTCGCCAAAACCGTGGGCAAAACTGGGCAGGTATTCGGGGTAGATTTCTCCCCGGGGCTGTTGGCTCAAGCTCGCCAGCGTCCGGGAGCCGAGGCCATTTCTTGGGTAGAAGCCGACGCCTTAAATTTGCCCTTTCCAGAGGCTTACTTTGACGCCTGCACAATGGGTTATGGTCTGCGCAACGTGGGGGATATCCCCCGCTGTTTGCAGCAGCTCCATCGGGTCCTCAAACCAGGAGCCAAAGCCGCTATCCTCGACTTTCACCGTCCCAGTAACCCCACCACGGCGCAAATGCAGCAGTGGTATTTAGATCATATTGTCGTTCCCCTCGCCACCGCCTGGGGAATGAAGGAAGAATATGCCTACATCAGCCCCAGTTTAGACCGCTTCCCCACCGGTAAGGAGCAAGTAGCTTTAGCTCTCGCCGCCGGTTTTGCCAATGCCACCCACTATCCCATCTTTGGCGGCATGATGGGGGTTTTGGTAATTGATAATTGATAATTGATAATTGATAATTGATAATTGTCAATTATGCCTTTTGGTTATGTAGGGGCGATTCGCGAATCGCCCCTACATTTGAATTTTGGAACTATAATCAAAAATATTATGTTTTCGGGGCTTCTAAAATTTGAATTTTGTAACTATAGCAACCGCCAAAGTGGTTAGGACATTCTGAGTTCCTGAAACCCTTGATTATATTCACTTCTTCCCTAGTCCCTAGCCCCTAGCCCCTAGCCCCTAGTCCCTAGCTATAAAATCAGCCGCCTGTTTTCTTTCGGCCCATGTATTTTGGGATACTAAAAATTTCCAACTCGATATGAACCAGAAAAAAAATTGTTTTTTTCTATTGGCTGAATCTATAGATTGGCAATACTTAGCAAAAATCGGAGTAGTTGCGATCGCCTACCTTTTAGCAGGAAAACTTGCCGTTTCAATTCCCGGCGTGAATAATCTAGCTTCCTCTGTTTGGCCTCCTGCTGGAATTGCACAAGCCGCACTGCTAATTTTCGGCAAGCGTATCTGGACTGCCATTGCTTTGGGAGCATTTTTATTACATATTGTAGTGCAATATCCATTTCCCCATGCCTTGGCCGTAGCGTGCGGCGCGACGCTACAAGCCGTTGCTGCCGTAACTATGCTGAAGCGCGTTGGATTTCATCCAAATCTTGATCGCCTAATAGATGTCATCAAGTTAGTTTTTTTCGGAGCTTTTATAGCCACTCAAATTAATTGTACGATCGGCTCACTCAGTTTGTGTTTAATGGGCAAACTTTCCTGGGATCAATATTGGCAGACGCGCTGGGAATGGTGGCTGGGAGACGCAATGGGTGTGCTTATTTGCACTTCTTTAATCTTGATTTTTTCTCAAAAAAACCAGAAGTCTTTTGATCGGCGATCGTCAAATCACCGCCAAGCCATTAAATATTACCTGTGGTCTGCTATATGGCTGATTTCATTGGTAGCCATCAGTGTGCTTGTTTTCGCTGCCAAAAATGATGGCGCGATTTCTCGCTATCCCCTAGAATACTTGCCATTTCCGTTGATAATTTGGGCGACCATTCAATTTGGTCAGCGCCATGCTGTATTGGCTTCCTTTATTGTATCTAGCATTGCCATCTGGGGCGGTTCGCAAGGACTAGGCCCTTTTATGACTAAGACGGCAAATATTAGCGAAGCCATATTATTATTACAATGTTTTATGGGGGTAATTACGATTACTTCGCTGTTGTTAGCAGCTACAGTGGTAGAACGCGCTACTGCCGAAAATTCGCTGCAAAAGTTGAATGAACAGTTAGAAATGAGAGTGGAAGAACGGACTATGGCTCTTCAAGAAACTCTGGCTGCTTTGCAATATCAACAGGAACAATCAGAGCGCTTATTGCTAAATATTTTACCCCAAGATATCGCCGCTCGTCTCAAACAAAGTTCCGATACCATCGCCGATACTTTTGCTGATGTGACTGTCTTATTTGCAGATATAGTTGGCTTTACTCAACTGAGTTCTCGCATTTCTCCCTCAGATTTGGTGAGCTTATTGAATGAGATTTTTTCGGCATTTGACCAGCTAGCTGAAAAGCACGGTTTAGAGAAAATTAAAACAATTGGCGACGCATATATGGTAGTGGGAGGATTGCCAACGCCGCGCCCCGATCATGCCGAGGCGATCGTCGAAATGGCGCTGGATATGCAAGAGACAATTGCTCAATTCAGTTGCGATACCGGCGAATCTATGCAGCTCAGAATCGGCATTAACAGTGGTGCTGTTGTAGCTGGAGTGATCGGCATCAAAAAATTTATCTACGATTTGTGGGGAGATACAGTTAATACAGCTTCTCGTATGGAATCTCACGGATTACCGGGATACATTCACGTCACATCTGCAACTTACGAATTATTGCAGGATAAGTATATCTTTGAAAGTCGCGGGACAATTGAAGTGAAAGGCAAAGGAAAAATGACTACTTATTTTATCAAAGGTAGGGAATTTACTACGACAGCAAGATGACGAAAGCGAAGATTTTAGCTGGCGATCACAACAAGTCTTGGATGTATTCTTCATTCTGCTGTGTCAAGTCTTAACTCCTGACGCAGTTCATATTAAGTCCGGTAGCATCGTTAGTGTATAAAGGGGGGTAAAAATGCAGTTAAATCGCCGGACTGAAGTTGGTGCATCCCATCCCCTTCGCCGGTCTCCTGGACGCCCGATTAATTGCCCGATCCATTCAGCCACTTTCCGGCCATTCCACAAGCCCCCATCCGGGGCTGGTCCACAAAGGACTGGCCATAACTGAGCCGGATTCACATCTGATAGTAGGGGATCCCCACCGGGATGCTGATGGCGACGGTCTTTCAACCCGTCTGAACCAAGTTCATTGTAACGGCGAGCAATTTTCCGAATTGCGTCCAATTGCGTCCAAACATTAGCCCGTCACCACCGCCACTTCACTGGTTTTAGACCCTTTTGCCAGTAGCCAGATAATTTGATATCGAGTCCTTTCGATGGGGTCTGATGTCTGACGATACAGACAATACAGCTCTTCTACACTCAGATGTGGTGCGATTATTATCGGCTTTGGCATCGGACATACCTTCCAAGTTAAGATATAAACCTACCTCTATTATACACTAACGATGCCATCGGACTTGATATTATTGGGCTGGGAATCACTAACTGCCTTGGCTGAACGGAACTTCACTTGAATAATTTTTGATTTTTGTAAATATTTTCAAACTGCTAGGGGCAACCACGGGGGGATTGCCCCGACATCTTCTCCGCAAGATAAAATAGGAGTAGAATCTAGTTACAGGGAGGGACCAGATTTCTGGTCAGATAAGCCTATCGAGACGATTTATGGCAATTTACAGGGGCTGAAACCGAGCCAGATTAAGCAGCTACAGCGGCTGTATCATCAAAGATTGCCGGTGGATTGTGTGACGACACCGGAATTTGCCCAGCGGCTGGCTGCTATCAGCACAGAAATCGGGGAACCCGTCAGCACCTATATTAACCGCCGGGGTCAAGTCATCCGGGTGGGGGTGGGGACGGTACGCCAAACCCAAATCCCCGCTTTAGAATTACCGCGTTATGGTGCGGGTCGTCTGAGTGGGATTCGCTGTATCACCACATTCTTGCAGTCGGAACCGCCGAAGGAGGCGACCCTGACGGCGATGGCGATTCAGCGGTTGGATGCTCTGGTGGTGCTAACCCTGACGGGAGAAGGGTTTGAGCGGCGGGGTGGTGGCGCTACGGGTTATGTGAAGGAAACTTGGCTGGCAACTCTGAAGGCGCAAACGCCGGAAGATTCAGAGCTGGGTTTACCGGTGGAGGTATCGCCACCCCTCAGCTTAGATGCGCTGACGCTGCAGGATTTTCAGGAGCTAATTGAGGGTTTAGAGGCGGAACTGCAGGAGCAGTTTGTGGCGCAGGCGGTGGACCCGGACGCCGATCGGGTCTTAGCCGTGGGCCTGATGACCAGCAAAATGACTCCCGATCAGGTTGAAGATTCTCTCGCGGAACTGGCCCGGTTAGTGGATACTGCAGGCGGGGTGGTAGTGCAGACTTTGCGCCAAAGTCGGCCCAGTCCCCACCCCCAGACGGTGGTAGGAGCGGGGAAAGTGGAAGAAATCGCCCTCGCCGCGCAAACCAATGGAGCTAATTTGGTGGTGTTCGATCGCGATTTAACCCCCAGTCAAGTGCGCAACCTAGAAATCCAAATCGGCGTGCGGGTGGTCGATCGCACCGAAGTAATTTTAGACATATTTGCCCAACGCGCCCGGTCCGGTGCAGGCAAACTTCAGGTAGAATTAGCTCAGTTAGAGTATATGCTCCCACGTTTGACTGGTAGGGGTCAAGCCATGTCCCGTTTAGGGGGTGGTATCGGCACCAGGGGACCAGGGGAAACGAAACTGGAGACGGAACGCCGCGCCATTAGTCGCCGCATCGCTCGGTTACAGCGGGAAGTAAGCGACCTGCAAGCACATCGCCACCGGTTGCGCCAACACCGCCAGCACCAAGAAGTGCCCTCCGTGGCGATCGTCGGATATACTAATGCCGGTAAATCCACCCTGCTCAACGCTCTCAGCGATGCAGAAGTTTACACCGCCGACCAGTTATTTGCCACTCTCGACCCCACCACCCGCCGGGTTGTGGTGCCAGATGCGGTAACAGGTGAACCCCAGACCGTAGTTTTGACCGATACAGTGGGGTTTATTCGGGAATTACCCGATACCCTGATGGATGCGTTTCGAGCCACTTTAGAAGAAGTCACCGAGGCGGATGCTTTGCTCCACGTGGTGGATCTATCGCATTCAGGATGGCAAAGACAGATGGAATCAGTGATCGGAATTTTAAGTGACATGACCATTGCCACGGGACCGGCTCTGGTGGTCTTCAACAAAATCGACCAAGTGGCGGGAGAAGTGCTGGAGGTAGCCAAGGAAAAATACCCTCAGAGTGTGTTTATTTCCGCGAGCGATCGAATTGGATTAGAAACCCTGCGCCTGCGCATTGGGCAACTACTCCACTACGCCGTAGCGCCTAAGTAAAAATGCTGAATTTTGCCTCTGGAGGCTGACACCCCCCAAAGTTGAGTAATCTCACTGAAGACGACCCCCTGGGGGGTCGGACACAATATAAGTAAGGATGAGATCAATAAGGTTTGATCCCCCGTGGCTTGATAATCGCCGTCTTTTTATCACTTAAGTGATAAAAAGACAATATCTCACTTCAGTGTACTTGGCCTAGAACCTAGCAATACTTGCAAATTCTGGTTGCACGCCCCTGAGTTCTCCCCAATTCACTAAAGCGAGAAGCGAATATTTTCACGTTAGTGAATATGGAGCCATATAGGGGATAGCTGGTGGGATTGTTACCAAGCAAAACTTAATAAACTTCACCGTCTAGATGAAGATTTTGCAAAGCAGTCTGTAATACCTAGACAAACAAGGGTGGGGATAGATACAGTGGAAGCAAAGCCCAACCCCAGCCAGGAGGTATTATGTTCAGACTTTTAGGAGGTGATGGTTGTTGTGTCAAGTTTGCGAGTGTGAATATACAGGCTAAAACTGGGGTTGTGTGGGAAACCATCAAAAGTGACAGCGAGCATGAACTTGAGCAAAATATCCCAACAAGTATTCTGGTAGGATTGGGTGCGAAAAAAATGTTTAGGCAACCATCAAAACTAGCGATCGGAGTCGCCGTAATGGCTGCAACAGCCATTTATGGTATCACAGAGGCTGCGCCAGCGCAGGCATTTATCTTCAACGGCGATCGCATTGAAGTAGATGCAGCCCAAGACCTGGGCAAATCATTCCAAGTAAACTTTGACGGTAATGTAGAGAGAAATACGGTAGAGGGGCTGTCTTCCCTGGCCAAATTTACCTTGACCAGTGTTACCGGCAACCAGGCCATATTCAACATAGAACTGAGCAACACTTCTAATAACGGCATCACTTCCAGAACCAGCGCCCTGGGGTTTGACATCGCAGATGCCACCGTCACCTCTGCCAGCGTTCTGTCTGGAAGCCTGTTTACAAATGCCGTCCTCAACGACGCATTCCCTAACGGGTTTGGCAAAGTAGAAGTTTGTTTTATCAACAACGCCACCAACTGTAAAGGCGGCGGCGGTACTGGCAATAACAGCGGCGTACTGACGGGTGCCACCGGCAGTTTTGCAGCCTCCATCACTCTGAGCGAGTCCACCCAGAAATTTGCCATGAGCAATTTCGGCGTCCGCTATCAAAGCATCGACGACGGTGGCGAACTCAGCGGAGCCAGCGGCACTGGCATGGGCACCACTAGCCCCATAGCCACCAAACCAAAACAGCCGACTTCCATCCCGGAACCAGCTACCAGTACAGCGATATTTCTCGCTGGGGTGGGGTTGCTGAGCGCAGGTAGGAAAAAACAGCCAGCTCGCTTCTAGTTCGCCTACGGCCCCCTGCTCTACCGCTAAGGTAGGCATCGGCATCAAAGCCAGCTTTTGTGTTGCAGCTCAATGCCCAGCCAAAGAGCTTTGTACCTGTAGTAGGATTCGCGAACCGGAGGTGGGCGAAGCCATCGCAAGAGCAATCGCAGCGCCAAGCACCAGGAAGGGAAAAACAGTATGAGCCATTGCAACATAATGGCGAACAGCTCTTCCAATGTGAAGCTGAAAATATAAATAGCCTCGAAAAACCGGTTACCGCCCGGTTATTTCCCTGCGCTCTATGGGACTCTACCCACCAGCAGCGCGACAACATCGGGAGAATATAACCATTACAAGGCATAACCATTTTGGGAGCAAACAAGGGCTACAGATGCCATAACGTACCCAAGCCCAAACCCCCATCCAGGGTGTCATCCTACCCAGAGCAAGCCACCCAAGTAAGCGAATCGCTGTTATAGTTCCCACTTACCGCGCTCCCCATATCGGGGAGTTTTTCATATGGGAGCAGCTTGATGGTTTCCCGTTGCCAAAAACCATATTTGGGAGTAAAATTTGATTAAGAATTGTTGCGAAAGCCGAGCCGAGAGACCTTATGTCTAAAGTGGAAATCTACACTTGGAGTCGCTGCCCCTATTGCATTCGCGCTAAGGGCTTACTCAAACAAAAAGGGATTGAGTTTACAGAATACACCATAGACGGAGACGAAGACGCACGCCAAGCTATGTCCGTGCGAGCCAACGGACGGCGGTCTCTGCCCCAGATTTTCATCAACGACCTCCACGTAGGTGGTTGCGACGACATCCACGACCTCGAGGCGAAAGGCGAACTGGACAAACTCCTACAACAACCAGTTGCCTAATGGTAGGGGCAACCCCCCGTGGTTGCCCTTGACAAAATGGTAGGGGCAACCCCCCGTGGTTGCCCCTAATGTTTTTTGTGCCCTTTTAACGCTTTAATAATGAAGGGACTGCGGGATTAGTTGCCCGCTGGATTTGGAAACAGGGTGAAATCTCACCAAGGGAGCAGGCGTGAAATTTGCGTTTATTATCGACCCCATCCACAAACTGGATCCCACTCACGATAGTAGCGTGGCGATGATGGAATCTGCCCAAGCTCTCGGGCATGAAGTCTGGATCGCGGAAGCTAACTGGCTGAGCGTGGTAGAGGGTAAGGCTTGGGCGATTTTGCAACGGGTGCGCAACATCCCCGTACAGCAAAGGGACGGACGCTGGGTGAAATCGGATCCTTGGTATGAAATCGGCGATCGCATCTTTGCCCCCCTGGAGCAGATGGATGCCGTCTTCATGCGGGTGGACCCGCCAGTAAACGTCTCCTACCTCTACACCACCTATATCCTCGACTACATCAACCCCGAAAAAACCCTCGTACTCAATAACCCTTCTGGGTTAAGGCGAGCCAATGAAAAAATGTATGCTCTGCAATTTACCGGCGCCATTCCCGAAACTATTGTCAGTGCCGATAAATTGACCATCCGCCAATTTGCCGAAGCCAAAGGCATGGCGATTCTCAAGCCTTTGGGGGGCAAAGCTGGGGAAGGAATTTTACAACTCAACCCCGCTGACCCCAATTTTAACTCCCTCTGGGAAATCAGCACCGACAGAGGCCAAAAACCGGTGATGGTCCAAACCTATCTCCCAGAAGCCCGGGAAGGCGACAAACGAATTATCCTCCTCAACGGGCAACCCGTGGGTGCCATCAACCGCGTCCCCAAGGGTGATGAATTTCGGGGTAATATGGCCGTGGGTGGTCGGGTAGAAAAAACCGAAATCACCCCCCGCGAGCAAGAAATTTGCCGCCAACTGTCCCTAAAACTCCAAGAAGATGGCTTGTATTTCGTCGGTATTGATGTGATTGGCGGTTACTTAACCGAGGTTAATGTCACCAGTCCCACAGGATTGCGCGAAATTGACCTATTCCGCCAGGGTTTATCTCCCCTAGGACATCAGGTTATCCTGTGGGTGGAACAAATGAGAAAAAGTAGATTTTAGTAATTTGTCATTTGACAAATGACAAGTGACAAATGACAAGTGACCAAGGACAAGGGACAAATGACTAATAACCAAATCGGGGTGGCAGTTGTGGGGACGGGATTTGGGGAAAAAATCCACATCCCCGGATTTGCAGAACACCCGCGCACGCAAGTAGTGGCGGTATATCACCGAGATTTAGCTAAAGCCAAAACCATTGCCGAGGCTCATGGCATTCCCACGGCTAGCGACAGCTTAGGGGATATCATTACGATGCGGGAAGTGCAGGGCGTGAGCATTTCCACGCCGCCATTTTTGCATTATGAAATGGCTAAAATGGTGCTAACAGCAGGGAAACATTTGCTGTTAGAAAAACCTACCACAATGAATGCGGCGGAGGCGCGATCGCTCTACCAAATCGCCGCTAATAAACATGTCACCATCACCCTTGACTTTGAATTTCGCTTTGTTCCAGCTTGGCAGCGATTCAAAGAACTATTAGAAGATAATTACTGTGGCCAAAAACGCCTAATCAAAATCGATTGGTTAGTATCGAGTCGCGCTGATGCGAACCGTCCTTGGAACTGGTACGCCCAAAAAGCCTGCGGCGGTGGCGCTTTAGGTGCCGTTGGTTCCCACGCCTTTGATTATATCACTTGGCTGTTTGCCCCCATCCGCCGCCTTTGCGGTTTTCTCAGCACCGCTATTCCCGATCGTCCCGACCCTGCAGCCGGTGGCGTTCTCAAACCAGTAGATGCGGATGACACTTGCCTGATTATGATGGAATTAGCCGATGGTACACCATGTCAACTTACCATTAGTTCTGTCACCTATCAAGGCCGGGGGCATTGGGTGGAAGTGTATGGCGATCAAGGCACCCTTGTGCTGGGGAATGATAACCAAAAAGATTATATCCACGGTTTTCGCCTCCAAGGCGCTCCGGCTGGGCAACCTTTGCGGGAAATAGAAATTCCTAAACGTCTCGACTTTCCCAAAACTTATCTTGATGGACGCCTTGCGCCTTTTGTCCGTGTGGCTGACCATTGGGTAAAATCAATGGATGGGGGCACTAATTCTCCCCCCGGACTCAGGGAAGGTATCAACTCGCAGTTATTAATGGATTTAACCCACAAATCTCAGCAAATTGGTGGTTGGGTGGATGTTCCTGATTTGGCCAGTTTTCTGGAATAGTCAGGGACTAGGGACTAGGGACTTTTGACCTATGGTGGTAATATAGGGGCGCAAACCGTTAACGCCTGCGATGACGCTGGAACCGTTGTTAATGAGGGTGGCGGCCATTGGGTTCATACCGACGGTGGCAGCGATCGCCAGTCCCGAAAGGTTGGGAATGGCGACAATGCCGGTATTCTGGTAGATAATGCTTTTGGCATTGCGAGCGATCGTAATTGCCTCCACCAAACCCCACAAGTCGTTTTTCATCAACACCACATCTGCAGTTTCCCGCGCCACTTCCGAACCATCTCGGAACGATACAGATACATCCGCATAAGCCAAAGCCGCCGAGTCATTTAACCCATCGCCGACAAAAGCCACGGTTTTGCCTTGCTCGCACAGCTCTTGAATCACTTTTGCCTTACATTCCGGGAAGGCTTCGGCGTGGGTGTTGGCTTCGGGAATATCCAATTGCGCTGCCACAGTTCTGGCACGATGCCAACTATCCCCAGTGAGCAGATGAATTTCGGCGCCAATTTGCCCGCTTAAAATATCCACTACTTCCCGACTTTCTAGACGAATGGGGTCTGTATATTGAATTAACCCCAAAATCTGACCTTTGCTGGCAACATAGATGGCGGGAATTTTTTCCTCCTGCAACTGGGGATGATGGTGATACAACGGCTCTAGGTCGATGTTTTCTTGGCGCAAGAAGCGATCGCTCCCCACTAAAACCATTTCCCCTTCAATACTGGCTTTGATACCTAAACCCACTTGATATTCCCACTCACCCCGGGGGGGTATTGTCACCTCGTGATAATTAGCGTGACGCATAATGGCATCTGCCACTGGGTGGGTAATGCGTTGTTCGGCGGCGGCGGCTAGTTGCAACACCCGTTTTTTAGAGACACCCACAGGGGTTTTAATGCCACAAATGGCTACCTCTCCTTGGGTGAGAGTGCCGGTTTTGTCAAAGACAATGGCATCAACTTGAGCCAGTTTTTCCATCGCTCTACCGCTGCGGATGAGAATTCCCCGCCTTGCGGCGTAGCTCAGGGATGCCATGACGGTGGTGGGGACGGATACGCGGATACCGGTGGCAAAGTCGAGGGTGAGAATGGATGCGGCTCTGGCGGCGTTGCCGGTGAGGGCAAATACGGCGCCAGAGAGAATTAATGCAGGCATGACGGCCCGATCGGCTATTTTGGCGGCGTAGTTTTCAATCCGGGTATCGTGAACTGGCGCATCTTGAATTAACTGCAGAGTGCGTCCGGCGCGAGTTTCTGCCCCTACTTTGGCCGCTAAAATGTAGATTTGCCCTGACCGCACGAGAGTTGAGGCATACACTTCTTGCCCTTGGTGACGGACTACTGGCATCGATTCCCCAGTGAGTTTTTGCTCATCTACCAGAGCTTTCCCCTGCAAAATCCGACCATCTACGGGTATTTGCTCCCCAGGATAAACGATAACTGTCTCTCCGGGTTCTACTTGTTCTATGGGAATTTGCTGTTTTTCTCCTCCTCGCTCTACCCAGGCAAATCGTGCCAAAGATTTGAGTAAGTCGGAGGTGTTATTTTGAGAAGAGCGGGCGGTACGATCGCGGATAGTTTCGCCTAATTCAATCAGCGCCAACATACTGGCAGAAGTCAGAAAATGACCCTGAATGGTGGTAATGGAAATGGCGAGGGTATCGAGAAAATCGATGTTGAGCCGTCGCTGTTGGAAGACACCAAAAGCAGCGCGTTTAGCCACTGGTATAGCGGCAAAGGCGATCGTAGTACCGATTAAGCCGGGAGCCAGGGAAAAACCTAATGGACCACTAATCAGAGCTAGGAGCGCGGCTGTGGCGGGCAATTTTAGTTCTGACCATAAACTGACTGGATTTTCGGTGGGTGGGGATGCTCCCGCTGTTAAGAAACCCGGTTTCTGAGCTTTGGCGAGGATTTGCTCTAGGTAATAGGGGAGGTCTTCTTCTGGGAGCAGTCCGGGAAGATAGTATATGGTGATGGAAGCAGCCGATCGCTTAATCCTAATCCCGGAAATGTGGGGGTCTGCGGCTGCCAGTTCTTCCAGTCGCGCCGCATAATCTGCATTATGGATAATTTTTGGCACCCGCAACCGAATCCTCCCCCGCGTCCGATGGATAATTTGATAAACCGGTCTGCCAGCAACCGGGTTTCTGAAACCAGAGCCTATTGCTTGACCAAAAACTTGATCCAAGAAAGCCGGTTTCTCCTCCACAAGTGACCAGTTCCCAGAAGCATCAGCAGCAACTGGATTTGGTTGTAGAAGCACCCTTGGTGCCATCTCACCTCCCTCCTAATTTATCACTAGCTTTTTTCCCAATTTTATTGGGTAATTACGTTAAATTGGCAGATTAGCCATCAAATCCAGCATCACTGCAAGGGTGGACGCCTTGCAGCCATTCCACATAGTTCCTGGTGGTGCAACTTCACCATTCCTATCACCATTTTTACCTGCTTCCACATCTGAATCAGGTTCTGAATCAGGTTCTGAATCAGTTTTTGAATCAGGTTCGTAGTTGGGCTTTAGCCCTCTTGGTTCGTAGTTGGGCTTTAGCCCTCTTGCTGAATCAGTTTTTGAATCAGGTTCGTAGTTGGGCTTTAGCCCTCTTGGTTCGTAGTTGGGCTTTAGCCCTCTTGCTGAATCAGTTTTTGAATCAGGTTCGTAGTTGGGCTTTAGCCCTCTTGGTTCGTAGTTGGGCTTTAGCCCTCTTGCTGAATCAGTTTTTGAATCAGGTTCGTAGTTGGGCTTTAGCCCTCTTGGTTCGTAGTTGGGCTTTAGCCCAATTGATGCTACTTCAGGGTTTATCGTGAGAGAATTCGAGGGAATTTCCACTCCTAGCGTTGGGGATGTACTTGATGGCATTGCTGCTGATTGAATCAGCGTCACGAGTTCCGCAACTGCCATTTCTTGGTTATTGCCTTGGCTGGAACCATTGCGCCCGGTTTGATAAGTAACTACCCAAGATGCCGTATCTCGGTTAACGCGAGCTTGCTTGATGCGAGTTTCTGCTCGGGCTAACCGCATCAGACGCTGGGCATATTTCCTATCTTTCAGCAGGCGGGGAATATGAAACCGAATTCTGCCAGGAATCGTATGGACAATGGTATAGGTGACGGCTGATGATGAGGCAGTTAAATTTTCAGGCGGACGTAATGGTGTTTGGCCAGATATGGCGGGTAATTCAATTTCTAGCTGCTCTATCATTTCCCTGGTGACTAATGAAGTCATCAAATAAGCTGGAATCTTTGCCCACCATTGTAGTCCCAGCCGGTTCACCGTGATAATTCCCATTATAGGTGGTAATAGAGAGTGAATTTCTGCCCCATTCATTTTGGTAACAAGTCCCTTGTCATTGGTCATTGGTTATGGGTGGTTTGTCGGTTTCTGTCCCCCGGTTTCTGTCCCCCGGTTTCTGGGAGTCACTCGATGCGTCCGGTTCCTTGGTGTAATGGAATTTGATAAAGCTGTCGAAAGCATACCAAGCCAAGACATACCAAGGAATGATGTTTAATTGAATGCCTTTGAGCAGAAGTTGCCGCACAGCGAGAGTGCCAAAGCCGAGGGGGACTAAAAAACGTAAATCGGCGGCGCCATTAGTGGCGCGTTTCACTCGCTGGTTGAGAGCCGCAAGAGCGGTAGTAACTTCGGTGGCGGCTTCTGAAAAACTGCCTGTGGTGATTTCCTGAGTTGATTGGGCTTCTGGGGGGGCAAGAAATACACCGCATTCACCCACAATGTCGCTCAGTTGCTGGAAACTGAGGATATCTTCAGAGTAGAAGATGGTGAGGCTCCCGGTATCGGGATTAGGGCGGACTCTCGCAATTCCTGGTTTCTTTTTGAGCAAATTGGTGAGGGACTCCATGCCGCCACTTTCCCTGGTTGATGCGGGAAGACGTAGCCGGATTCTCCCGGGAGTTTGACTGATAATTTGTCCTTGGTCATTAGTCATTGGTCACTTGTCACTGGTGATTTGTCATTTGTCCTTTGTCGATGTTTCAGAAGCCGGGATTCTGCGAAAATCTAGCCTTGATACCAGGGATTTGGTTAAGAAACCCGGTTTCTCTGACTTGGGACAAATGACTAATATTTAGGGACTATCGCTAGGTTCAGCGGATAAGAAGGCTTTTTTCGACTCTTCGTCGGCGAGTTCGGCTTGGGCTTCGGCTACCATGTCCTCAAAGACTTCGCCAGCTTCGGCGATCGCGCCTTTGGTTTTTTCATAGAACAGGATGCCGGTTTTGATGGCAGCTTTGGCCACGGGTTTGCCAATTTTCGCCACAGCGGGGATGAGGATAGGTGCGAGGACTAAGGCACCGATACCCGCCACCACACCGGGGACGCCTGCTTCTTCAAAGATATCTTCAATTTTGAAAGCCATATTTCCCTCCATTTGGCTTGGCTTTTGGTTGAGCAACTGGGCTTGTTAGTAGAGAAACCCGATTTTTTCTACACATCTAGTTTACCATTGCTACTTGTCCCTGGTGACAAGAGCAAGGACAAATGACAAAGGACAAAGGACTCGTGGGACTGATGACAAATTCCCTTTCACTGCTGGGTGTTTTCCTTGGCAGGTCGCTCGACCTGGTGATAGCTGGTTTCTATCTCCAGTTGCTTCATCACCCCTCGGGTTGCTTTCGCTGCCACCAGGTAGGTGAGTATTGCTCGCCAGCCGGATAGGCTCAAACCCCTAACTACCAGCAGCCCCACCAATAATGGCACTAGGGTTTGTAGCTTTTCCCATGTTTCCTGCCACATATCGGCTGTGGATGCTGGGACTGCGATCGCTGGGGAGATCCCCCAGGTTTCTAGAATGGTCAATATTTCTGCCAGGGAAATTGTCTGAGCATCAAAGGCGATCGTCAAACTGCCCGTTTGATGATTAGTAGAGATATCCTTCACACCAAAAGTGTTGAATGTCAATAAAAAAGTGGTAAAAATAGCCATAATTATGTTATAATGAGAGCTGAAAATTAAAAAAGAGGAGTTTAAGCATGACTAAATATTCATTCTCCATGATTCTCAAATACA
>Ga0209172_10005383_pt1 | contig 15628 bp, 13 predicted proteins | sample LarsenN4metaG_FD_184113 | JGI IMG/M metagenome (GOLD analysis project Ga0209172, IMG submission 184113) | Hot spring sediment bacterial and archeal communities from British Columbia, Canada, to study Microbial Dark Matter (Phase II) - Larsen... ... | reverse complement strand
GGCGTGTTTTTTGCATCACTGGTCACGATTGCTGGCCTGCCCTGAGCGGAGTCGAAGGGCCACCGGTCACTGCTCTTACAGCCGCATGGGCATGACGATGTAGCGGTACTTGTAGTCCTCTTCGGCGAGCGGGCGCATTTGGCCGGCCGACTGGTCGTCCTTGAACTCGAAGCTGATGGGCCCGGCGGCGGCGGCGGCAAAGAAGTCAAGCAGGTACTGGGCGTTGAAGCCGATTTGGATGGGGTCGCCGGCGAAAGCCTTGGGCGAGAGCACCAGCTCTTCGTGGGCCTCGCCGTACTCGGGCGACTGCGCCGAGATTTCGACCTTGTCGGACTCGAGCGCCATGCGCACGGCGTGGCTGCGCTGGTCGGCGACGAGGTCGGCGCGCTGGACGGCGGCGGCCACGAGGTCGCGGTCGAGCACCACTACCCGGTTATTTTCCCGCGGCAGCACCGCCTCGTAGTTCGGAAACTGCCCGGTCAGCAGCCGCGAAATCAGCAGCCGCTCGCCTCCGCCCGAGGCGGACCCGCCTTGGGCGGGCACCTGGAAAAAGAGGTGCGCGTCGTCGCGGGCAAACTCGACCCCGGCCTTCTCGTCGGCTTCCGCCAGCAGTTTGACCAATTCGTTCATCGCCTTCTTCGGAACCAGGACGCGGACTTCCGCCTTGAGCCCGTCGAGCCGCTGCGCGGTCTCGATGTGGGCGAGGCGATGCCCGTCGGTGGCCACCATGGTGATGCTGTCGGGCTTGAGCAAGAGCAGCGCCCCGTTCAGGGTGTAGCGCGACTCTTCCATCGAGATGGCGAAGGCGGTCTTGGCAATCAGGGTCGAGAGCACCCGCGCCGGGATGCTCACCAGCGGGTGCGGAAACTCGGGCAGTACGGGGAAATTATCTTTTGCCATCCCGACCAGCTTGAAGTGCGACCGCTCGCAGCGCAGCTCCATCCAGTTGTTCTCGAGCAGCTTGAGTTTGATGTCTGCGTCGGGGAGCGTCCGCACGATTTCGAAAACCCTCCGCGCTGGCACCGTGCTGGCGCCTTCTTTCTTCACCTTGGCGGCGCAGCCGGTTTTGATGCCCAACTCCAGGTCGGTCGCCGCGATGCGCAGCGATTCCGCCCGCGCCTCGAAAAGAAGATTTGAGAGGATGGGAATCGTTGTCTTCCGCTCCACCACTCCCTGCGTGAACTGCAGCTCGCGCAGGAAGTCGAACTTTTTCACCGTTAGTTCCATCGTTGCCCTCGGAGAAGGATTGGAAAAAGTAAAGTATGGGTATAGACCGCCGTAGTCGTAGTGCGGTGAAAAGCGAGGAAAAGCCGGACAGGTGCAGACCGGAGTGGATGTTGGGCGGTGGGAAAAAGAGAGGACGCCGCGGTGGAGCCTGTGCATAGCCAGCGGGACGGCGGAATTCTTCCACCGCGCCCACAAGATGTCCACCGTGGAGGCACCGCGATTCCCACTGTGTTAACTAAGCACATCGGTCAGTTTACTTAAGCGCTGGGCCAGGTCTTTGTCGGTCTTCCGCAGCCGCTCAATCTTGCTCACGGAGTGGAGCACGGTCGTGTGGTGCTTGCCGCCGAAGGCGCGGCCGATTTCGGGCAGCGACGCCCCCGTCAGCTGCTTGGCCAGGAACATAGCCACCTGGCGCGGGTAAGCGATGGCCTTGGCGTTCGAGCGCGCCTTCAGGTCCTGCGGGCGCAGGTTGAAGCTGTCGGCCACGCGCCGCTGGATGGCCTCGATGGAGACGCGCTTTTCCTGCTGCGCCAGGATGTTTTTGAGCACGCCTTCCGCGAGTTGCAGCGAGATGGGTTCGCCGATGAGCGAGCTGTAGGCCTGCAGGCGCGTCAGCGCCCCTTCCAGCTCGCGGATGTTCGAGCGGATGCCGCGGGCGATGAACTCGGCCACCTCGGCCGGGAGCGCGGTGTTTTCCGTCTCCGCTTTCTTCATCAGGATGGCGATCTTGGTTTCGAGATCGGGCGGCTGGATGTCGGCGATGAGCCCCCACTCGAAGCGCGAGCGCAGGCGCTCCTCGAGCGTGGGGATCTCCTTGGGCGGGGCGTCGGAGCTGATGACGATCTGCTTCTGCGCGTCGTAGAGCGCGTTGAAGGTGTGGAAGAACTCCTCCTGGGTGCGCTCCTTGCCGGCCAGGAACTGGATGTCGTCGAGCAACAGCACGTCCACGGTGCGGTACTTGTCGCGGAAGCTCACCACGCGCTCGAAGCGCAGGGCGTGGATGACCTCGTTGGTGAACTTCTCGGCGCTCAAGTAGCTGACGCGCAGGGCGCGGTTGCGGGCGCGCACCTGCTGGCCCACGGCCTGCATCAGGTGGGTCTTGCCCAGGCCCACCCCGCCGTAGAGGAAGAGCGGGTTGTAGGCCTTCGAGGGCTGCTCGGCCACCGCTAGGGCGGCGGCGTGGGCGAACTGGTTCGAGGAGCCCACCACGAAGCTGTCGAAGGTGTAGCGCGGGTTGAGCTGGTAGTCGGTCGAGTCAAAGTCGAGCCGCGGCTGCGTCGCCGCCGGCGCGCCGTCGGAGGAGCGCCGCCCCGGACGGGCGTCGCTTTCCGGCTCCGGAATGAACTCCACCCGGTACTGCTTGAGGTCGAGCGCTGCCCGGGCGTCGTCCACCAGCCGCTGCCCGTCGCTCGCCAGCCACTTCTGGAAGACGGCGTTGGGCACGCGCACGGCCAAAATTTCCCCCTTGACAGCCTCCAGCCGCGTGGGCTTGAACCAGGTCGCGAAGGTTTGCGGGTTCAGCCGCGCTTGCAGGTGCGCGAGGATTTTCTCCCAGGGGTTCATGAGCTCCGCCGGAGGCTTCCTCCGGTCTCCCACAGCGGTTTCCACAGAGATTTCCACAGCGGTGGAAGAGTGAGCGGCTTGGTTTTCCTGCCGCTCCAAACTCTTTCCTCACGCTGCACAGTGCACGCTGCCGCTGCCGGTGTGAAAAACTTCCAGGCCCCGACGCTTGGAACCGAAGAAAGGGAATCTGCGCTCGGACTTTTCTCCCCCAAACGCCGCGGACTATATCACAACTCTGAAAAGTTTTCCACGCGCCCTCCGCGCGCGCGGGAGAGAAAATTTCCCCCGTCCCCAAGTCTCGGGACGCTTCCGGCTTGACGCTCGCGGGCGGGCTCTCTTATACTGCGGTTTCGATTCGTCCCGAGGCTTCGGGAAGGCGCTGGGGTCGCGCCGTCTTTCTCGGGGAGTCATGCCCAAACGCACCTATCAGCCCAACGTCCGCCACCGCCGCAAGACGCACGGCTTCCGCGCCCGCATGAAATCCGCGGGCGGGCGCCGGGTGCTGGCCGAGCGGCGCCGCAAGGGCCGCTATCGCCTCGCCGTCGGCTCCTCCCGCTAGGGACGGCAGAGCGATGGCGCCGGCTTCTTCCCGTGTCCGGCTCCGCACGCGCGACTTCGACCGGATCCACCGCCAGCCGGCGCGCCGCGAGCGCTCGCGGCGCTTCCAGGTGCTGGCGCGGCCGAACCGGCTCGAGCGGGCGCGCTGGGGGATTTCGGTGAAGGCCAAGCTGGGCAACGCCGTGGTGCGCAACCGCGTCAAGCGCCGCCTGCGGGAGATGCTGCGGGCGGCCGCGCTGCCGGCCGGATGGGACTTCGTGGTGCAGCCGCGCGACGCCCGCGTGGCCACGGCCGATTTCGGCGAGCTCAGCGAAGAACTAGAATCGCTGTTGGCCGAGACACTCGGCGCGAGAGGAGACGGATGACCTCAGGGGCTAAAGCCCCGAATATTTGCCAGCCGGAAATGTCGCGCCTGAAGGCGCGACCCCAAGCGGCTGTTGAGGTCGCAGCTTTAGCTGCGACGAAGAGGCTGGCAGGAGGAATTCGGGCCTTCAGGCCCTGAAGTACGGGGTGAAGGAAATGGGCGGACGATGGCTGGAGCGGTTCGTGCTGGCCGGGGTGCGCTTCTACCAGGCGGCGCTCCGCCCGCTCAATCCCTGGGCCTGCAAGTTCCATCCTTCCTGCTCCGAGTACGCCCTGGAAGCGGTCGAGCGCTACGGGCTCGGGCGCGGCGCCCGGCTGGCGCTCGCCCGCCTGCTGCGCTGCCGCCCCGGGGTCTTCGGCGGGTACGATCCGGTGCCGGAAGCGGAAACGAGATAGGCGAGCGACGTGAAAGAGCTCTCTCCCGAAAGACGCATCCTGGTAGCCTTCGCGCTGTCTTTCGTCGTGCTGGTGTCCTGGTCGGGCTACATGCGCTGGAAATACCCGCCGCCGCCCCCCGGCGAGCCTGCGGTTACGACCCCGGGGCCGGTCCAGCCCCAAGCGGGCGAGCCGGCCCGGCCGGTGGCGAAGCCGGCAGTTGCCGGGCGCGCAGAAGTTCGCGCGGCGGAGCTCAAGCAGGCGGCGGAAGAGCGCCTGATTACGGTTGAGACCGAGGTCGCCACCATCGTCTTCTCCACCCGCGGCGCCGTCATCCGCAGTTGGTCGCTCAAGACCTTCCAGGGCGAGGCCGGCGAGCCGCTCGAGCTCGTCCAGAGCCAGCGCACCGGCCTGGGCTATCCGTTGTCGTTTGCCGTGGCCCAGCGCAAGGACGAAGAAGCGCTGGCGAGCGCCCTCTTCGTCGCCAGCACCTCCGAGTCGAGCCTGGCCGCGCCCGTTCACGGTGAACCCGTTCAGGGTGAACCCGCCGAGCTGGTTTTCGAGTGGAGCGACGGCCGGCTGGCGGCCCGCAAACGCTTCCGCTTTGAGCAGGGCTACCTCTGCCAGATCGAAACCAGCCTGACGGACAACGGTCGCCCCGTGCCGCATCGCCTCGCCTGGCGGGGCGGCTTCGGCGAGCACGCCGACCAGAACAACGCCGGCGCCGGCGCGTCGGCCCAGGTCTTCGTCCGCACCGCGGCGGGCTTGAAGCGCCAGCCGGGCGCCCAGGCTGGGCAAACCACGGGCTGGCTGTGGAAGACTCCTTCGCCCTTCCCCTATAGCGGCGAGGCCAGCTACGCCGGCATCGAAGACCGCTACTTCGCCGCCGTCTTTCTGCCGCAGCGGCCCGAGCTCGATGTCACCGCCTGGACCCAGGAGTGGACGCCGCCGGAGCAGGAGAAGCCGCAGGCGGTGGGCGCCGTGGCCGTGGGCGGGCCGGTAAACGAGCCGCTGCGGCTCTTCGTCGGTCCCAAGGCGATCGCCGTGCTCGACTCCGTCCAGCCGGAAGCGCTCGTGAGCGGCCTGCGCCCCAGCCTGTCGGAAGAGCTGGTGGACTTCGGGTGGTTCTGGTGGGTGGCGAAGCCGCTCTTCCTCGGGATGAAATGGCTGTACCAGCACGTGCCGAACTACGGCTGGGTCATCGTCCTGCTCACGGTCATCATCAACACCCTGCTCTTCCCGCTCAAGTGGAAGTCCATGCAGTCGGCCTTCGAGATGCAAAAGGTCGCCCCGCAGGTGCGCGGCATCCAGGAGCGCTACAAGAAGTACAAGTTCAACGACCCGCGCAAGCAGCAGATGCAAACGGAAATCATGGCGCTCTACAAAGAGCACGGGGTCAACCCGCTCGGCGGCTGCCTGCCGCTCGCCCTGCAGCTGCCCTTCTTCTACGGCTTCTACAAAGTGCTCTACACCGCCATCGAGCTGCGCCACGCCCCTTGGGTCGGCTGGATCCAGGACCTTTCCCTGAAAGACCCCTACTACATTTTGCCCATCGTCATGGGCGTCACCATGTACGTCTCCACCAAGATGACCCCCATGACCACCGCCGACCCCGCCCAGCAAAAAATGATGCAGCTCTTGCCGCTGATGTTCACCGTCTTCTTCCTCCAGGTGAGCGCGGGCCTGGTGCTCTACTGGATGATGTCGAGCGTGGTCGGCATCGGCCAGCAGTGGTTCATCAACCGCCACCAGCGCCGCCGCGAGCTGGCCGACAAGCTCGCCGTCAAGGAGCGCAAGAAAAAGAAGCGCAAGGGCGAGCTCGCCGAAGGCGAGAAGCCGGAGACCGAGGCATGAAGGGTTTTCTCTGCGTCCTCTGCGCCTCTGCGGTGAATCTTGTGGAAGCTTGACCTCGGGCGGGAAGAAACTACCGCAGAGACACAGAGAGCACAGAGTCAGGAGCGAGGAACCTCTGGAATGACTGACGAGTGGTTGAAAGACGGCCGGCTGGACGCCGAACGCGTCGTCCCTGCCCTGCGCTCGTTTCTCGGCCTGCTCGTGCGCGAAGGCGGGTTCGACCTGCGCGCCGAGATCGCTCCGCGGCCCCCGGACGCCCCCGAAGACGTCGAGAACCCGGACCTGGTGGTGAACTTCCAGGGGCGCGACTCCGAGCTACTGCTCCAGCGGCAGGCAGAACTCTTGCGGGCCATCGAGTACCTGGCCGTGCACTGGCTCAAGCTCGACCCGGCGCACTACGACCGGCTGCGGTTCGACTGCCAGGGTTACCGCGAGTCGCGCCTGGCCGAATTGAAGCTCGCCGCCGAGACCGCCGCCGCCCGCGTCAAGCAGACCCACGTGCCTTTCCGCTTCAGCCCCATGAACGCCCGCGAGCGCCGCGTCCTGCACCTGGCGCTGCGCAACGACCCCGCCGTGAAGACCGCCAGCGAAGGCCAAGGCCCCGACCGCGCCGTCGTGATCTACCCGGTTCTTGAAGGGTCGCGAGTCGCCAGGTGAGGTTCCGGCACCCGCCACAAACACGACAATATTTACATGTTGTCGTACAACTCGTTGCTAAGAAACCAATTATAGTTATTGACTATCACATAGGTTGTGATAGACAATACTCTAGGTTAACTAGACCATGAAGCCCGACACTCTCAGGCAAGCGCGTTTGGCGCGCGGGTGGAGTCAGACGGAAGCGGCTAAGAGACTTGGTGTGTACCAATCCTACCTTTCCATGCTGGAGTCAGGACAAAGGCCAGTGACTCCTAGACTCGCTCGCTCACTGATGAGGGCATATAAACTGCCTCCGACTCTGCTCCCCGTTCCCCACGAGCTTGAGCGCACGGCAACGGAGAACCAAGTCCTGGCAGAGGACTTGGCGTCGTTGGGATACCCGGGGTTTGCATACTTGCGGCCGCGCCGTTGGAAGAAGAACCCCGCGGAAGTCCTTCTAACCGCACTGCTGCAAGAGAACCTCGAAGCTCGTGTGGTGGAAGCACTGACTTGGCTGCCGCTTGAGTACTGGGATATGAATGCAGACTGGCTCGTTGAGCAGGCAAAGCATTTCGACCTTCAGAACCGCCTCGGATTCGTAGTTACCCTAGCCCGTGAGGTTGCACAACGAGTGGATGGCGACCATGCTCCGCGTAGCGTGAAACTCCGGGAGCTTGAGCAAGCGCTCGAAACGAGCAAACTGGCTCGCTCCGACACCCTGTGTCAGGTTCTAACCCCTCGCGAGCGTGAATGGGTGATGCGAAACAGGACTCGAGAAGCGGAGCAGTGGAATTTGCTTACTTTTTGGGGTCCAGATATGGTGCGCTACGCGGTTCCGTGAACGCCCCTCCGCTTGTTTTGCCCTCACCATGGGCTGAATTCTTGGAGGAAGTTGATGCTCGCCTTACAGCGCCGGTGGAGCTCCACTGCCTCGGCGGGTTCGTACTCACGGTGCTCCATTCTGTTCCTCGTCGCACGGGCGACATAGACTCCCTTGCTGTGCTCCCGCTAGACCACCTGGGCATGCTAATGGAAGTTGGCGGCCCCAATTCAGTCTTGGCAAGGAAACACGGTGTCCACATTCATTTTGTCGGTGTGGCAGAACCACCTGAGGACTATCAGGAGCGACTGGTCCTGATTGCACCGGACCGTTTTCGCCACCTCCGCCTCTACGCGCTCGATCTGCACGACCTAGTGCTTGCAAAATTGACAAGGAATCATCCCGTTGATATTGAGGACGTGAAGTATCTCGCTCAACAAAAGCTCCTAAATCCCAACATCCTACGGGAACGCTACTTGCGCGAGCTGAGACCGCGATTGAGCAATGAGAAGAGGCATGATCTTACCTTGGAATTGTGGCTCTCCTACTTTGAGGGGCCCAGCCGCTAGCGGAGCAATTCCAGCCGGGCGGCGGCGCGGGCGAGGGCGGCGGTGAGCGCTTCGAGCTGCCGCTGGGCTTCGGCGAAGTCGCCGGCGTCAATGCTTTCGTGGACGCCCGGGAGCGGCACGGAGGCGTAGCCGGTGTAAGTCCCGGGCGCGAAGATCGCGTGCTTGAACCAGGGCCGCCCGGGGAGCCCGTCGGGCAAGAGGAACGCCTGCTCGGTTTCGACCAGCGCGCGGTTGACCCGCGCGAGGTCGTCCGGCGCCAGCCCGCGCTCGACCGCCCAGCGGTACTTCTCGCGCACGTCTTTCCCTGCCGCCGCCAGGCGTTTGGCGGCCTGCTCGGCGGCGGCGAAGTCGAGCTTGTCTTTCTCACCCAGCAGCGCCAGCTTGGCGCGGATGCCGCCGATGTAGTCGAGGACTTCCTTCCCGTAGGCCTCGTAGTCGAAGGGCAAGAGGTCGGCCTCGGCCAGCCGCAGCGTCTCCAGCCCATAGAAGCGCGCGGCGGCGGCGTGGTAGCGGAACTCCGGGTCGCCGTGGTTCTTCATCCAGCGGTGGTTGTCGAAGATGGAGTGGTAGACCCCGTAGTCGCCCCCGAAGCCGAAGTCGGTCGAAGGAATCCCCAGGTGGTCGAGGAAGCTGGTGTAGTCGGAGCCGCTGCCGAGGTCGCCGAACTCGATCTGGCGCTCGCTGATGGGCTGGGCGTCAACCCCGCCGCCCCGCAGAATCGGGGCGGCCCGGCCGGGCACGACGCCCCGGCGCAGCTCTTCGCGCAGCCGCTCGTTGGCGCGCGCGAGCACCGTTCCGCCCCGCGGGTCGGGCGTGGCGGCCGCCACCTCGCGCAGAAACTCTTTCAGCGAAGGCACCGCCGAAGCCTCGAAGCGGTCGCCGCTGACCGCCGAGTCGAGGTTCAGGTAGGCGACCGCCTTTTGCTGAAGCGTCCCGGCATGCTTTTCCGCCCATTCGGTCGAGCCGATGAGCCCCTGCTCTTCCGCGTCCCAGCTGCACAGCCAGATGGAGCGCCGCGGTCGCCAACCGTCGGCCAGCAAAGCGCCCAGCCCGCGGGCCATTTCCAGCATGGCCACGGTGCCCGAGTTCGGGTCGACCGCGCCGTAGGTCCAGGCGTCGCGGTGGTTGCCGAGCACGATGATTTCGTCGGGGCGCTCGGCGCCGGGAATCTTCGCCACCACGTTCCAGATGGCCTTCACTTCGTGCTTCACTTGGACGCGCAGGCGGACTTTCGTCGGCCCCGGGCCGAGGTGGTAGGTGAACGCCAGGCCGCCCTGCCACTCGCGCGGGGCCACGGGGCCGGCGAGCCGCGCCAGCAGCCGCTCGGCGTCGGCGTAGGAGATGGGCAGCACCGGCACGCGGGTCATGTTGGTCGCCTGCGCCGCCTCTATCCGCGGCGCACCGGGGACCGAGGGCCCGTCGGGCGTAGTGGGGTCGCCGGGGTAGCGGAAGATGTAGAGCACCGAGCCGCGCTGGACGCCGGTGGCCGGCCGCCAGGGCCCGCGCGGGTAGACGTCGCCGCCGTGGTAGCCGTCGTCGCGCGGGTCGGAGTAGATGATGAGCCCGGCGGCTTTGTTCTCTTCGGCGACTTTGGCCTTGACGCCGCGGAAGCTGCCGCCGTAGCGCACGAGCACAATCTTGCCTTCCGGCGAGACCCCTTCTTCGCCGAGGCGCGCGTAGTCGGCCGGCAGGCCGTAGTTGGCGTAGACGAGCTCGGCGGTGACGTCGCCCGAGGCCGAGTAGCCGTTGAAGCCGGGGAGCGTGCGCGGGTCTTTCGAGGCCGGGTCGTCGGCGACGAACTCGGGCGTCGGCCCGGAGAACTTCGTGGGGGCCAGCATCTCGAGCTTCACTTCCACCGGCTCGGGCAGGAGCACCTGGAACTCTTCGATCTCGGCCGGGAGGCCTGCCTGGCGGAACACTTCGAGGACATATTCGGCGGTGCGGCGGTCGGCCGGGCTGCCGGCGACGTGCGGCTCGGCGGTGAGCGTGCGGTGGTCAACTTCGGCGCGCGCCGGGTCGGGCACGGCCAGGAACTTCTGCTCGAGCGCGCGCTGGGCCCGGGCGCGGGCCGGGGTGAAGCCGGTCAGCGGCGTTTCGTCGCTCGCCACCGCAGCGGCTACGAGCAAGCAAGCCAGGGGCACAAGAAAACGTTTGCGCATGATTCCTCCTCAGGAAAAGGCGCTCAGTCTATCTCAAGCTCAGGGTTCGGGGAAGCCGGCCGAGAGCACCTGCCCCTGCGCGTTGAACACCACGCGGAAAACGAAGGCGGGGTTGCGCTGGCGCACGGCATTGAAGCGCCGGTCGGTCCACTCGACGATGTGCCGGCCGCCCTCGGCGCGGTAGCGCGCCACCGGGAAGCGCGCAAACCAGAGGTAAGTCTTGGCCGCGGGGAGTTCCTTCGCCCGGGCGACGTAGTCGTTGGCCGCGCCTGGGAAAAACTCGAGCTCGGGTGGATTTTCGTCGAACACGCTGAACCAGCTCTGATAGACCCCGCCCGAGGTCAGAATCAGGCCCGACCAGCGGAAGGGCGAGAGCGGCTGCGGGATGGCCGCCAGCGATTCCACGCGATGCCGGGCCTCGGCCTGCTGCTGGCTGCCGAGGAATTGCTCCACCCGCCGCACGGCCAGCGCGTGCGAGACGACGCACAGCCCGATGTAAGCGGCGAAGGCGGCCACGCCGATGCGACAGAGCACAGCGCGGCTCTGCCGGAAGCCCCAACCGCGCACGGCGGGAGCAGCGAAAATGGCCGCCAGGATTCCCGCCAGCAACGCCAGCAGCCCCCATTGGAAGCCCGCGCCGAAGAAGGGAGAGATGAAACGGATGAGGACCGCGGCGAAAGCGGCGAGCAGGGCCCACAGCAGCCCGCCGCGACGCAACGCTCCGGCGTGCTCGCGATAGGTCCAGGCGAGGAGTTGCGGCAGAAGCAGCGTGCCGGTGAAAACAAAGTCGATGATGAAGATCCAATCCCAGACCACTCGGTCGCGGTTGAAGGGGTAGAAGACCATGGTGCCCCAAGAGGTGGCGAGGTCCGTGAAGAGGTGCCAGAGTAACCCGTAGATGACCAGGCCGAGCAAGCGTTTGTAGTTCTTGTCGCGGGTGAACCGCCAGAGCAGCAGCGCCAGGAGCGGCCCCATCACCGCCACGCCCACGAGCGAATGGGTGAAGCCGCGGTGCTGGGTGAGGTCGGCCAGCGGGTCGTTCGAGAGGAAGTCGGCGAAGACGTCGGCGTCGGGCACAACCGACGCCAGCGTCACCGCCCAGACGCCCCGCGGCCCGCGCCACTCCTCGGGCAGCGCCTTGGCCAGCAGCGCCCCGCCGATCCCGGTGGAAACCGTGTCCATCGCCGCGCCATTGTCGGCGGCGCGACTCCCGGGGTCAAGCCGCCGGCGGGTTCGGCTTGCGCAACGCTTGGAGGGAAAGAACGGTGAGCACCGCCACGGCGAGTCCGAGCGCCACCCACAGTACCACCGGGTGGCGCTCCGTCCACGGCTGCGGGTCGACGTAGCCGGGGTTGAACTCTTCCGCAGCCAAGCGCGCCACGGCTAGGCTCTCCAGGGCCTTCGCGTCGGTCAGGCGCGCCAACTCGTATTCCGGCGGCTTGACGCGGCTGTTGCCATAGAGCAATCGGTAGGTGACGCCCGGCTCTTGGCGCCACACCAGGCGGCGCGGTGTGGCGTAGAGTTCGAGCCGCACGGTGGCGAGCGGGGCGTCGTTGCGGTTGAAGACCGTGACCCGCCAGTAGCGACCGCTGCGCTCGGAGAACGTCACCCGCAGAGATTCCTGGGACGGGCCAGCGGGCGCGACGGAGTAACGATAGATCTCTCCCGTGCCCGCCAGTTCCCACGTTTGACCATCCTGGCTGACGCTCACCTGCACCGGGCGATGGAACTCCCGCTGCTCAACCTCGAAGCGTACTTCGGAGACCGGCACGGCGACGGCCCCGAGATCTGTCACCCAGCGGCCCTGCTCGGCGGGGGCGGCGGCGTCGGCCACAAGGGATGATCCGAAGGGGGCCCGCTCCGGCTCTTCCACGACCTCATGGGCTACTCTGGCGGTTTTCACCTCGAACGGCCGCGACCCTTCCAGGATGCGCAACCGCAGATAGCGGGCGTGTGTCACCGGATAGGAGATCTTCTGGTTGCCCGGCAGTCCGTTTTCTTCGAAGCGGTAGATGGGCGCCCGCTCGCGTGCGATCCGCCAGTCTTGGCTGTCTTCGCTCGCGGCCAATTCCACCCAGGCAAAGAAGTTCTTCTCGGAAGTCTCGACCTGCAGGGAATTATGGAGCGGCTGCTTGGCGCCGACATCCACCACGGCCTGGGTGTAGCGCCCCGGATAGAAGCCGGTGTCCTGTATGCGCACCTCGCGCCATGCGCGGGATGCCCTGCCCTGGCGAATGCGCAGGAGGTAGGGGACTTCGTTGCTGCGGTCATCTATCAGCCGTAGGTCAGCCAGGCCGACCCGGGCCCGGGCGTAGACCTCCGGCGGAATCACCGCGCCCACCAGGCGCGGCCGGGCCGTGGGCTCCACTTCCACCGCCCGTGAGTACTGCCAATTCTTCCAGGCTGGCGGCAAGGTTGCCGTGGTCAACAGCGCTAGCCCCCAAGCCACCAGCGTCGCCCAGCTCATGGTTTTCCCTCCGCCTTGTCTGCTGCCAAGCTCCGCGACCTCTGATAGAGAAACGACACCGCGAGGAGCACCACCCCCAAAGCGAGGAACGAGGCGATCCGGTACACCCGCTCCAGGAACGACAGGTCGAAGAGAAACACCTTCCCCACCGCGAACCCGAGCAGCAGCAGTCCCTGCCAGCGCAGAGGAAGCACGGACCGCCGCACTCCGAACAGGATGAGCCCGGTAGCGTACAAGGTCCAGAGCAGAGACAACGCCAGTTGTTGAGCCAGCTCCGAGTCCACTCCCCAGGCGGGACGCTGGCGTCCGAAAAGGTCCCAGACCTCGAGCGAGAGCGCCCATACGGTCAGGACATTCGCCCCGATTCCGAGGAGAGCGAAAAACGGTTCCGCCTCCCGTTCCACCGCGGCGGGGCGGCGCTTCGCCGCCAGCACGCTGAAGCCCAAGGCGGCGATGGCCACGGCAAAGGCGGCGAAGCGCGCGTTCAACAAGAAGCGCTCGGCCGGGATGGGAAAGAAGAGCAGCCGCACGACCACCAGCCCGAACAGCACCGCCGCGGCGTGGCGCAGGAAGCGCACTCGGGATTGGAGGCTGCTCCACGCCAGCACCGCGCCTTCGACCGCCCAGGCCATCGTGATCCACTTGCCCTCCAGGCGGATGGGGATAGCCAGGGTGACGAAAGTGAGCGCGAGGCCGGCAAAGAGCAGCCGGACCAGCGAGGTCTCGCCCTCCTTCGGCCGTGCGGCCGTCTGGGCTATCCCCAGGTGACCCGCGGCCAGTCCCAGCACCGCCAGCGTCAGCGCCCAGCGACGTTCCGGCCAGAGCATGGCCCGCAAAGCGAGAAGAAACCAAAAGGCGTTCAGCAGGACGAGAATCCCTTGGCCCTGGAACAGCGTTCCCGTTCGGCGGCTTCCCACCACCGGCAGCGCTGCGAAGAGAAGGAAGAACAGGGTCGCGAAAGCGGCCGTGCGGCCCAGTTTCTCGTCGTTGTAGAAAGAGCTGTACCAACCCCAGAAATAGACTTGCGTGGCAACGAAGGAGAGAAACTCCAGGCTGCGCCAGTGGCGGAAGCGGGCCAGCGCCAGTAGCCCGGCGTCGAGCACCGCCAGGTAGGTGAAGAGTACCACCTGCTGGTCTTTCCCGGTGCTTAGCAGGATTGGCGTCAGGAAACCGCCCGTCAGCGCCACCAGCGCGAGGCGCTGGGAGTCACGCCCTAGCGCCACCGCCACCATAGCGGTCGTCACCACCACCATCCCCGCGAAGGCGGCAGCCTGCGGAAACAGGTGGTAGAAACTCCAGCTGGCATACAGGGAGAGATAGAGCACCCCGGCGCCCAGCCCGGCAATCCCCTCCGAGAAGTAGCGGTAGCCGCGCCGCAGCAACCACTCGCTGTAGGCCAGCAGGCCGGTGCCGCACAGCAGCCCGATGGCCACCCGCCCGCGCTCGCCCACCCAGTCGTTATCGAAGGCGTACTTGAGGAAGAAAGCTACTGCCAGCAGCAGAGCGAGGATGCCGATGCGGTTTAGCCAGCGCCCGGCAATCAGCGTTTCCAGGTCGAGCCCGGCCGGGCCGGGCCGCGCCGCTGTCGGCGCGGGGACAACCGGAGGTGCGGCGTGCACCGCTGGTGGCGGAGGTTTAGGCGCGATCGGCTGGGGGGCTTTCGCCGCTGCAGGCGGAGCCACACCGCGCGCCTGTTCTTCCACGGCCCGCAGCCGCTGCTCGAGCGACCTCCAGCGCGTGTCCCATTCCGCTAGGCGTTCTTCCAGCTTTTCGTGCGCGGGCTTGTACTCTCCAGGGCCCGCCCCGGGACTTCTCCGCTCCAAGCGTCGCACCCGGATGAAGGCGCTGACGGCCAGCACGGGAACCACCAGGAGAAGGCCGATCAGGAGAACCGCCAGGAGGATCCCCGCGACATCCATGCCAAGCCTCTGTTCTCAAGGTGCAACGCGGCTCCATAACAACACAGCGGTTAGGCGGAGGTCAACCAAAGCCGTAGGAATGAAGAGCGGCGGCGTCCCGAAGGTTCGGGACGCCGCCGGTTGGGGTTTTGGGGAGGGAACCTAGTGGGCGCCGTCGGCGGCCGGTTGGGCGGCCCCGCTTTGCGGGGGCGCGCCGCTCGAGACCTCGCCGGCCAGGGCGCGCGGCAGGAGCAGGTAGCCCGAGACCCCGCCGTCCTGCACGCTGGTGATGACCAGCTCGCTCGGCCCCGAGCCGTCGCGCCGGTAAAAGACGTAGGCCTGCTGGATGCCGAGGTCGCGGACCCAGAGCGTCTTGCGGTCGGGCAGGAGCCACATCCAGCCCTTCACCTTCTGCTGGCCGACGTTGGTCGAAGTGATGCGGAGCGAGATGCCGCCGGCCAGCTCCCGCGTGCTGTTCTTGTCCATTTCGAAGTCCACCCGCTCGCGGTCAATGACGCGGGCGAGCTCTTCGAGGCGCTGGTCGCCGCGGGCGAGGTCCTCGCGGACGCTCGCCAGCTCGCGCCGGCTTTCCGTCCGCGCGGCCGCCACGTCCTCCTGGAGCTGCCCCAGGCGGGCGCGCTCGGCCTCGGCGCCGGATTCGAGCAAGACCAGGCGGGCGTCCATGGCCTTGACCAGCTCGCCGGCTTCGGCGCGCAAGCGCTCTTCGACGGCAGCGGCCTGCTTCCGGGCCTCGCTGCGGGCAAGCTCGCGGTTATAAGCCACGCGGCGCTCCAGGCCGGTCATACGGGCCTGGAGCGTGTCCCAGTCGGCTGCCCAGGCCTGGAGCTTGCCTTCGACGGCTTCCAGGCGCTGGCCGGCCAGCGCCAGCGTCTCCTGGACGCCGGGGAGCTGGGAGAGCTGGAGGTTGTGCTTCTGCAAGGTGAGGTAGCCGTAAGCGGTGACCCCGCTCAAGACCACGGCCAGCGCCACCACCGCCACCCACAGGGCGGCGAGGCGCCGGCGGACCTGTTCCGTTTCGAAGGTGTTCCCCGACTCCCCCGCTTTCAGCAGACTATCAACCCGTTCGCTCCGCATGGGGAACGCCTCCTTGAAAATCTCTTGCACTTTGTGGGACT
>Ga0209172_10005380_pt1 | contig 15628 bp, 14 predicted proteins | sample LarsenN4metaG_FD_184113 | JGI IMG/M metagenome (GOLD analysis project Ga0209172, IMG submission 184113) | Hot spring sediment bacterial and archeal communities from British Columbia, Canada, to study Microbial Dark Matter (Phase II) - Larsen... ... | reverse complement strand
GTCGAAGTCGGTGCCGACCTCGATCGGCGAGAAGGCGGCGAGCACGTCGACGCCGGGCGCCGTGATGTCGGGCTTGAGCAGGTCGCCGCCGCCGGCGAGCAGGGGCCCGCGCGACGAGAACGACGCCATCTGCGGCGCGGTGACCAGGCCGTTGGTGGACTGGCCGGCGCTGATGGCACCGCTGGCGCCGGCACCGGCCACGTAGGCGCGGATGGCCGCACGGTCGGTGTGCGCGACGTGGATCGAGGGCACCGTGTGCAGGTCGGCGTTCAGCGTGTTGGGGCTGACGTTGACGAGCACCATGCCCACGCCGCCGGCCGCCTTGACCACTGCGCTCTTCTCGACGCGCGCGTTCACGCCGCGGTCGCAGACCACGATCTTGCCGGCCACCTTGGCGGGGTCGAGCGAGTTCGGGAAGCACAGCGCCGCATCGGCCACCGGCACCCCCGGCGCGGCGGCCGTGTCCGACAGCACCATCGGCGTCGAGCCGATGCCGTTGTTGAGCGACGCGCCCTGGTAGCCGGCGCCGTTGCCCAGCGTCAGCGTGGCCAGGTAGAAGCGGTCGTGCGTGCTCGCGGCCACCGTGGTGATCCACGGGCTCGGGTGCGCCACCGTGCTCGCGTCGGGGCCCTCGTTGCCCGCCGAGGCGGCGACGAAGACGCCGGCCTCCGCGGCGAACAGGAAGGCGATCTCGACCGGGTCGCGGAAGTTGGTGCGAGTGCCCGAGATCGAGTAGTTGATGACGTCGACGCCGTCGGCCACCGCCTGGTCGATGGCGGCCACGTTGTCGCTGTTCGGGCAGCCGCCTTCGGGCGAGATGCCCCAGCAGGTCTTGTAGACGGCGACGCGCGCGCGCGGCGCCATGCCGCTGATGCGGCCGAGGTTGCTGCCGGCCGCCGTGGCCTGCACGCCGAAGTTGCCTGCGGCGGTGCTGGCGGTGTGCACACCGTGGCCGTCGGCCGCGCGCGCCGAGATGAACTCGTACGGGAACTGGCGCTTGATCTCGGCGCCGCCGCCGAAGCCCTCGGTGAAGTACTGCGCGCTGATCAGCTTCTGGTTGCAGTCCGAGGCGGTGAAGGCCTCGCCGGGCACGCACTTGCCGTTCCAGCCGGGGAGTTGCTGGAACACCAGCTTGCCGTCGGCGTCGCGGTCGGAGAAGCTGGCGTTCTCGGGCCAGATGCCCGAGTCGATGATGCCCACGACCACGCCTTCGCCGGCGCCGCCGCTGTTCGGGCCGTTGGCGCGGATCGGGTCGCCGTTGGCGTTGCCGCTCAGCACCGACCAGATGCCGCCCGGGGCGTTGAGGCCCAGGAAGGCCGGCGTGCTCACGGTGTCGAGCTTGGCGATGGTGTCCTTGGTGACGGCGACCACGTCGGGGTCGGCCGCCAGCTTGGCCGCCTGCGCGTCGCTGAGTTCGGCGGCGAAGCCGTTGAACACGTAGCGGTAGCTGTAGGCCTTGCGCCCGCCGACCGCGGCGAGCTTGGCGTCGTGGCGGGCGGTCAGGTAGTCGGCGTACTTGGTGACGGCCGGGGCGGTGCTGTCGAGCTTCCTGCCCTTGGCCGGCTTGGTGGCCGCGTAGCCGCTGATGCCGCCGGTGTAGCCGGCCACCGGGGCCTGCTTCATCTGCACGATGTACAGGCGCTTGGCGGCAACCGGGGCGGCGGCGGCCTGCAGGCGCGCCAGGCGCGGCTCGGCGGCCGAGGGCAGCGCGATCGCGTCGGGCAGCACCGCGGCGGCCATCTCGCTCGACTGCGCGGCCATCGCGAAGGCGCGGCCGTCTTGCAGCGGCTCGAAGGTGGACTCGTCGCTGCCGCCGCCGCCGCAGGCCGCCAGCAGGGCGGCCGAGAGGACGGCGGTGAGGGCGGCCGAGCCCGCGCGCGGCAGGCGGTGTTTACGGAAGGGCAATGCCATGAAGCGTGACTCCTGGTGACAGAGCGCGCCGCAAGACGACACGGCGCGACAAGGCGCGGATTAGCGCTCAGCGGCCGCGGTGCGCCAAGCTGGCTTTCCCTGACCGGTCAGAGTCGCCACGCCCCCCGGGTGTGGGGGTGGACAGGCGGGCTTCGTTCAGAACCGCTCGTCGCGGATCGGCGGGCGGGCGCGATCGGCCGGGCAGAGGAACGGCCGGCCACGGCGCGCCGCGTGGTAGTGCAGCACCTGCTCGCCGCAAGACACGCGGATCAGGTAGCCGGGCACCAAGGCCATGGTGTAGGCCCGCCCTTCCTGCTCGCAGCCGAGCGCGCCGTTGGGCCAGGTTACCGATTCGGCGCTCAGCAGCTGCGGCGGTGGCCCGCCATGGCCGGCCGCGTCGGCCGCGTCGGCCAGCGCCAGGCGCACGGCTTCTTCCAGGGACAGCGCAGGCGGCATCGTGGCGGGAGGGATCGGGCGGGGATCGGGCGGTCAGGGGGCATTTTGCGCGCGCATGAAAGAATGCCTCGCGTCCGCGCGACCAGAGCACCATGCCGTCCCACCCGCTCCGCAGCGACCATGCTTGACCGCGCCGCGCTCGGCCTGCTCGGGCCGGGCCTGCAGGCGCTGGCGCGTTGGCTGGTGCGCCGCGGCGTCGGTGCCGACGCGCTCACGCTGGGCGGCTTCGCGCTCGGCATCGCCGCGGCGGTGGCCATCGCGCTCGCGGCGCCGCTCGTCGGCCTGGCCCTGCTGCTCGCCAGCCGCCTGCTCGACGGCCTGGACGGCACCGTGGCGCGCCTCACCCGCCCCACCGACCGCGGCGCCTTCCTCGACATCGTGCTCGACTTCCTCTTCTACGCCTCGATCCCGCTCGCCTTCGCCATCGCCGACCCGCCGGCCAACGCGCTGGCCGCGGCCGTGCTGCTGGCCAGCTTCATCGGCACCGGATCGAGCTTCCTCGCCTTCGCCGTGATGGCCGAGCGGCGCGGGCTGCGCAGCGACCCGTACCCGAGCAAGGGCCTGTACTACCTGGGCGGCCTGACCGAAGGCACCGAGACGCTGATCTGCTTCGGCCTGATGTGCGTATGGCCCGAACACTTCGCGCGGCTGGCCTGGGGCTTCGCCGCGCTGTGCGCGCTGACCACGGCCACGCGCATCATCGGCGCCTGGCGCGCGCTGAAGGCGTAATGCGCGGGCCGCGCGGCGCGACTGCCGAGACAACAAGGAGAACGCCGTGAACCCGAAGAAGATCTCGCTCGTCGCCCTGCTCGTGCTGCTCGTCGTGGCGTTCTTCGCCTTCGACCTCGGGCGCTTCTTCAGCCTGGAGTACATCAAGGGGGCGCAGGCCGGCTTCGCCGAGCTGTACGCGCGGCGGCCGCTGCTCGTGATCGGCGCCTACGCGCTGGCCTACGTGGTGGTGTTCGCGCTCGCTCTGCCGGTGGGCGCGGTGATGACGCTCGTCGGCGGCGCGCTATTCGGCCTCGTGGTGGGCACCGTCGTCGTCTCGTTCGCGTCGTCGGTGGGCGCGCTGCTCGCCTTCTTCGCCTCGCGCTACGTGCTCGCCGACAGCGTGCGCGCGCGCTTCGGCCAGCGCCTGGCCGAGGTGGACAAGGGCATCGAGAAGGACGGCGCGTTCTACCTGTTCACGCTGCGGCTGATCCCGGCCATCCCGCCGGCCGCCATCAACCTGCTGTTCGGCCTGACGCGCATGAAGGGCTGGACCTTCTACTGGGTCAGCCAGCTCGGCATGCTCGCCGGCACCATCGTCTACGTGAACGCCGGCACGCAGCTCGGCCGGCTCGAGTCGCTGCGCGGCATCCTGTCGCCCGGGCTCATCGTCTCCTTCGTGCTGCTGGGCGTGTTCCCGCTCGTCGCCAAGAAGATCGTCGACGTCGTCAAGGCGCGGCGCGTCTACGCGAAGTGGGCGCACAGGAAGCCGCGCAGCTACGACCGCAACCTGGTCGTCATCGGCGCCGGTGCGGCGGGGCTGGTGTCGGCCTACATCGCGGCGGCGGTGAAGGCCAAGGTCACGCTGGTCGAGAGCCACAAGATGGGCGGCGACTGCCTGAACTACGGCTGCGTGCCGAGCAAGGCGCTGATCAAGACCGCGACGCTGGCGCGCCAGATGCGCCACAGCGCCGACTACGGCATCCGGTCGGCGCGCTACGAGCTCGACTTCGCGCAGGTCATGGAGCGCGTGGCCGGCGTGGTCAGGGCGGTGGAGCCGCACGACAGCGTCGAGCGCTACACCGGCCTGGGCGTCGACGTGCAGATCGGCACGGCCAAGATCATCGACCCCTGGCACGTGCAGATCACGCGCAGCGACGGCAGCACGAGCGTGCTCTCGACGCGCGCCATCGTCATCGCCACCGGCGCGCGGCCCTTCGTGCCGCCGCTGCCCGGCATCGACCAGGTGGGCGTGCTGACCAGCGACACGCTGTGGAACCTGCGCGAGCAGCCGCGGCGCCTGGTGGTGCTGGGCGGCGGGCCGATCGGCTGCGAGCTGGCGCAGAGCTTCGCGCGCCTGGGCTCCGAGGTCACGCAGATCGAGATGCTCGATCGCATCATGGTGCGCGAGGACGAGGAGGTCTCGGCCTTCGCGCGCCGCGCGCTCGAGGACGACGGCGTGACCGTGCTCACCGGCCACAAGGCGCTGCGCTGCGAGGTGGTGGCCGGCGAGAAGTTCATCGTCGTCGAGGCGCAGGGCCGGGAGAAGCGCATCGCCTTCGACACCCTGCTGTGCGCGGTGGGCCGCGTGGCGCGGCTCACGGGATTCGGCCTCGAGGAACTCGGCATCCCGGTCAACCGCACCGTGGCGACCGACGAGTACCTGCAGACGATCTACCCCAACATCCTGGCCTGCGGCGACGTGGCCGGGCCCTACCAGTTCACGCACACCGCGGCGCACCAGGCCTGGTACGCGGCGGTCAACGGCCTGTTCGGCGGACTCAAGCGGTTCAAGGCCGACTACTCGGTGATCCCGTGGGCCACCTTCATCGACCCCGAGGTGGCGCGCGTCGGCCTCAACGAGCAGGAGGCCAAGGACAAGGGCATCGCCTACGAGGTCACGCGCTACGGCATCGACGACCTCGACCGCGCCATCGCCGACAGCGCCGCGCACGGTTTCGTCAAGGTGCTCACGGTGCCGGGCAAGGACCGCATCCTCGGCGTGACGATCGTCGGCGTGCACGCCGGCGACCTGCTCGCCGAGTACGTGCTGGCGATGAAGCATGGCCTCGGCCTGAACAAGATCCTCGGCACGATCCACACCTACCCGACGCTGGCCGAGGCCAACAAGTACGCCGCCGGCGAGTGGAAGCGCGCGCACGCGCCGCAGGGGCTGCTGCGCTGGGTCGAACGGTTCCATGCGTGGCGGCGCGGTTAGCCTGACGGTGCTGACGGTGCTGACGGTGCTGCCGGTGCTGCGTTCGCTGCCGGCACTGCTGGCGCTGATCGCGGCCGCCGCGCAGGCGCAGCCCGCGCCGCTGGTGGCGGCCGACGGCCGGCTCGGCGAAGGCTGGAAGGTGGTCGGCCTGCCGCAGCAGAAGCCGCCGCTCACGCGCTACCGGGCCGAGCGCGTGGACGGCCGCGACGCCGTGCGCATCGAGGCCGACGGCTCGTACGGCAACCTGACGTTCGAACTGCGCGGACAGCCGGCGCCGCGGCGCCTGCGCTGGGCCTGGCGCATGGTTGAGCCCAACCCGCAGGCCGACCTTTCGCGCCGCGAGGGCGACGACACCGCGGCGCGCGTCTGCCTGGCCTTCGACCTGCCGCTCGATCGCGTGCCGCTGCTCGAACGCCCCCTGATGGCGATGGCGCGCGCGCGGGCCGGCGACGCCCTGCCCAGCGCCACGCTGTGCTGGGTGTGGGGGCGCGGCGAGCCGCCGCGCAGCCTGCTCGACAACCCGTACACGCGCCGCGTGCGCTACATCGTGCTGCGCACGCAGGCCGACGCGGCCGGCACCTGGTTCGACGAGGAGCGCGACGTGGCCGCCGACTGGGCACGCGCCTTCGGCCGCGAGAGCGCGGCGGTGCCGCCGCTGGTGGCGGCGATCGTCGCCGCCGATGCCGACAACACCGCTGCCCGTAGCATCGCCCACGTGACCGACCTGCGATTCGAACCCTGATGCCCGGGCGCGCCGCTTCCCGTCCGGCATGAGACGCCTGCTGCTGCTGGGCGGCGGACATGCCCACGTGCGCGTGCTGACGGACTTCGCGGCCGCGCCGCCGGCCTCGGTCGAACTGCGGCTGGTGACGCCGTACCGGCGCCAGATGTACTCGGGCATGGTGCCGGGGCTGGTGGCCGGGCACTACCTCGAGCAGGACTGCGTGATCCCGCTCGCGCCGCTGGCCCGCGCTGCCGGCGCGCGCGTGGTCTGGAGCAGCGCCACGGCGCTCGACGCCGCGGCGCGCCGCGTCACCCTGGCCGACGGCAGCACGCTCGACTACGACCTGCTGTCGATCGACACCGGCGCCGAGATCGACCGCGGGCGCCTCGCCGGCGCGCGCGAGCACGCGGTCTTCGTGCGGCCGATCGAGCCGTTCGTTCGCGTGCTCGACGATCTCGCCGCGCGCGCCGCCGCCACCGCGCTCGACGTCGTGTTCATCGGCGGCGGCGCCGCCGGCGTGGAGCTGGCGCTGGCCTTCGCTTTTCGCCAGGCCGGCGCGCGCGTCGCGCTCGTCACCGGCGGCGGCGAGCCGCTCGCCGGCTACCCGCCGGCCGTGATGCGGCATGCGCGCCGGCACCTCGAGCGGCGCGGCGTGACGGTGCTGCGCGACGCCTGCGCCGAGGTGCAGCCCGGCAGCCTGCGGCTCGCCGGTGGTGCGCGCGTGGCCTGCGACGCGGCCATCGTGGCCACCGGGGTCGACGCGCCGCGCTGGCTGGCGTCGAGCGGCCTGGCGCTCGACGAGCGCGGCTTCGTGCGCACCGGCGCCACGCTGCAGAGCGTGTCGCATGCAAACGTGTTCGCGGCGGGCGACGTGGCCACGCGCGACGATGCCCCGCACCCGAAGAGCGGCGTCTACGCGGTGCGCGCCGGCCCGCCGCTGGCGCTCAACCTGCGGCGTGCGGCGGGCGGCGGCGACCTGGTGCCGTACCGGCCGCAGCGGCGCTCGCTCAACCTCGTGTCCTGCGGCGGGCGGCGCGCCATCGTCTCGTGGGGCAGCGTGTCCGCCGAGGGCGCCTGGGCCTGGTGGTGGAAGGACCGCATCGACCGCGCCTTCATCGCGCGCTACGCGCTGCCCGACGAGGCCGCGGCTACTGGTCCTTCGGCCGGAAGCTGACGATCACGGTGGAGGGCACGCGGCCGTCGGTGTCGCGCGGCAGCGCGCCGGTCTTGTCGATGCCGCGCAGCACCGCCTCGTCCCAGGCCGCGTTGCCGCTGCTCTTGAGCAGGCGGCGCGAGATGATGGTGCCGCTGGCGGCGGCGCGCACCTCCACCTCGGCGGCCGGGTTGCCGGTCACCTCGCCGCTGAACACCGTGTTGCCGCGGATCAGCGCCACCAGGCGCGCGGTGTAGCTGGCCGAGGGCGCGGCGTCGCGCGCCGCGCTGCCCGGCGCCACGCCGGAGGCGGCCACCGCGCCGGCCTGGCTCATCATGCGGCGCAGCGTGTCCTGGCGCGCCGCCTCGGTGCGCGCCTGCTGCTCGGCCGCCTCGCGTTCCTTCTTCTCGGCCGCGTCGCGCTTGCGCTTGTCTTCGGCTTCCTTCTTCAGGCGCTCGGCTTCGGCCTTCTCGGCTCTCTCGCGCGCCGCCTTCTCGCGCTCGACCGCGATGTCGACCTTGGGCCGCGGCGGCTCGACCGGGGCGGCCACTGCCGGTGGGGGTGGCGGCGGCGCGGGAACGGGGGCGGGCGCCGGCGGCGCAGCGAGCTCGGGCACGCTCGCCCACAGCTCGGCGCTCACCACGTCGGGCGTGTGCGTGCGCCACTTCACCGCCGCGGTGAGCGCGAAGACGAGCCCGAGGTGCACGCCGAGCGCGAGCACGGCGCCGCGGCCCAGGCCGTCGCGCGAGCGCGGCAGCAGCGCGTCGTTCTTGAAGGCGGCCACGCTGACCATTTCGGCGCCCGACAGCTGGCCGCTCAGCCCGAGGACTGGCGCACCGAGAGGCCGACACGGCGCACGCCGGCGCGCTGCAACTGGTCCATCACCTTGACCACGCTCTCGTAGCGCACGTTCTTGTCGGCGCTGATGATGACCGGCGTGTCGGCGTTGCCGCCCTGCGCGGCGCGCACGCGCGCCACCAGGTCGCGCAGCGACACGGCGGCCGGCTCCTGGGCGTCGGCGCGCAGCTTGAGCTTCTCGTCGCCGCCGACGATGACCTCGACCACCTTGGTCGGCCGCTGCGCGCTCTTGCCCACGCTCGGCAGGTCGACGACGCCGGTGGTGATGAGCGGCGCGGTGACCATGAAGATGATCAGCAGCACCAGCATCACGTCGATGAACGGGACCATGTTGATCTCGCTCATCGAGCGGCGGCGCGGGCCGCGGCCGGCGACGGCGGGCATCTCAGCGGCTCCGCGGCATGGTCAGCGCGCCCCCGCCGGCTGCTGGACCTGCGTGACCGCCATCGACGCCGCGCTGCCGCCGACGTTGCGCTGCAGGATGTTGGTGAACTCCTCGATGAAGGTCTCGAGCTGGATGGCGATGCGGTCGATGTCGCGCGCGAAGCGGTTGTAGGCCACCACCGCGGGAATGGCGGCGAACAGGCCGATCGCGGTGGCCACCAGCGCCTCGGCGATGGCCGGCGCCACGGTGGCCAGCGTCACCTGCTGCAGCCCGCCCAGGTTGACGAAGGCGTGCATGATCCCCCACACGGTGCCGAAGAGGCCGACGTAGGGGCTGACCGAGCCCACGCTGGCGAGGAAGCTGAGGTTGCTCTCGACGACGTCCATCTCGCGCTGGAAGCTGGCGCGCATGGCGCGGCGCGCGCCGTCGAGCTGCACGCCGGCGTCCAGGCGCTTCTCGCGCAGCTTCATGAACTCGCGCATGCCGCTGGCGAAGATGCGCTCCATCGGCGCGGTGGTGCCGGTCTTGGCGCCGATGGCCTGGTTCATCTCGGTCAGGCTGCGGCCGCTCCAGAACTCGCGCTCGAAGTCCTCGTTGCCGCTGCGCACCTTGCGCAGGCCGAACAGCTTGCCGAAGATCACCGTCCAGCTGGACAGCGAGGTGATCACGAGGCCGGCGATCACGATCTGCACGACGAAGCTCGCCTGCAGGACGAGCGTGGTGATCGAGAGGTCTTGGTTCATGGGCCCGTCATGCGGCGTTGAAGACTTGCAGCACCTCGTTCGGAATGCGCCGCGGCTTGAAGGTTCCCGCGTCGACGCAGCCGATGCGGATGTCGCCCTCGGCGAGCAGCGCCTCGCCGCGCCGCGCCTGCTGCGCGATGACCATCGAGGCGCGGCCGGCCTCGCGCAGGTCGACGCTGACGTCGAGCTCGTCGTCCAGGCGCGCCGGTGCGCGGTAGCTCACCCGCGTGTCGGTGACGACGAAGATCGCGCCGGTGGCCTCGCGCAGCGCCTGCTGCTGCACGCCGAGTGCACGCAGCCACTCGGTGCGCGCGCGCTCGAAGAACTTCAGGTAGTTGGCGTAGAAGACCACGCCGCCGGCGTCGGTGTCTTCCCAGTAGACGCGCAGGCGGTGGACGTAGCGGCTCGGCGGGACCATCGGCGGCGGCATGATAGCCGCGCCACCCTGTATCGAATCGCAATCGCGGTGCGCGCCGCGTTCACGGCGCGCCGCGGCGTGCGCCGCGTCAGGGCACGACGCGCCGGTACACCGGGCCCCACAGCGGGTGGCCGGCCTCGCTGCGCGTGAGCGTGAAGCCCGGGTCGGCGTTGCGCGCCGCGCGGAACTGCACCTCGCACTCGACGAGGCGGTCGCTCGTGCAGGCGATGAAGGCGAGCAGCTTGTGCGCGCTGGCGCGGTCGCGCGGGTCGCGCAGGCCGGCGGCCAGGGCCTTGCGCAGTTGCACCTCGGCCGGGCCGTACTGCGCTTCTTCGTAGGCGCGCACGCCTTCGATGAGGGCGCGCTCGGCGGGGCGCTGCATCAGCTCGGCGACGGCGGGCGGGGGCGCGGCCGGCGGGGGCGGGGGTGCGCTGGCGCAGCCGGCGCTCAGGGCCACCACGACCGTCAGGGCCATCGTGGCCATCGGGGCCATCGGGGTGACCCGGGCGGGCGCGCCGGTCGGGGCAGGGCGGTTCATTGGCCGAAGCGGAAACGCAGGATCACCGGGCGGTCGGGGTGCACCTGCACGGTGGTGGTGTAGGGCGGGAAGTCGGCGTTGCGCACCGTGATCTGGTGCGAGCCCTCGGGCAGCGTGAGCTTGGTCAGCGGCGGCGCGGTGCCGGCCGGCTGGCCGTTGACCTCGATCTGGCCCCAGGGGCTGATGGCGAGCTGCAGCACGCCTTGTGCGGCGACCGGGCGCGCGTTGCGTTGCGCGGCGGGCGTGGAGCGCGGCCGGGGCGGCGGGTCGGTCGACTTGGCGGCGGCGACGGCCGGTCGGGTGGGCGTGGGCGCCGGTGCAGGCGCGGGCGCGGGCGACTGCGCCGATGGCGTGGGCGATGCGGGCGATGCGGGCGATGCCGGCGATGCCGGCGATGCCGACGGCCCTGTCGATGCCGAAGGTGCGGCCAGCGCGGGCGTTGCCGCCGGGGCGGAGGTCGCCGTCACGGCCTCGGTCGGCGCTGCCGCCGTCGGCACCGTCGCGGGCGCAGCAGTAGCAGTCGCACCGTCTGCCGGCGCCGCGTCGGTCGACGCGACCGGAGGAACGGCCGCCGCCGACGCGCCCGGCTGCGCCGCGGCGGGCTCGGCCGGTGCCGGCACGTCGGAGGCCATGACGATCGGCGCCGCCGGTGGGCCCGCTTGCACCACCGGCCGCGGCGGGTCCAGCGGCATCGGCCGCGGGCGCGTGGCCAGCACCGCGCCGATGGCGGCGAGCGCCAGCACGCCGCTGCCCAGCACCAGGTGGCGGCGGCGCAACTCGAACTCGATGCGCCGCGGCGGCGCCGCCACACGCGGCCGCGGCCGCGGCCGCGCCGGCGCCGCGGCATCGCCGGGCGCGCTCTCGCGCACGCCGCTGTGGCGCTCGAACCAGTTGCGGATCTCCTGCGCCATCTGCGCCGCGCTGACGTAGCGCTTGTCCGGCGCGCGCGACATCGCCCGCGCCGCGATCTTGGACAGCGTCGGCGAGATGCCCGGCTGCACCTCGTGCGCCGGTGCCGGGTGGTTGGTCAGCACCGCGGTCGTGATCTGCTCGACCGAGTCGCCGGTGAAGGCGCGACGCCCGGCGAGCAGCTCGTAGAACACGACGCCGAGCGCGTAGATGTCGGTGCGCGCGTCCACCGGCTCGCCGAGCAGCTGCTCGGGCGCCAGGTAGTGCGGCGAGCCGGCGACCATGCCCTCCAGCGCGTGCAGGCCCTTGGCGTGCGCCACGCGCGCGATGCCGAAGTCGAGGATCTTGGGCTTGTCGCGCTGCGTGAGGAAGATGTTGGCCGGCTTGATGTCGCAGTGCACGACGCCGCGCCCGTGCGCGTAGGCCAGCGCGTCGGCGACGCGGCGCACCAGCTGCGCCGCCTGGCCCGGGCTCGGCTGCCAGCCGCGTGCGATGCGCTGGCGCAGGTCGCAGCCCTCGAGCCGCTCCATCGCGATGTACACGCCCTTGGTCGACAGGCCCGCGTCGTACACGGTGACGATGTGCGGGTGCGACAGCGATGCGATGGCGCGCGCCTCGGCCAGGAACAAGCGGTCCAGCGTCGAGCGCCGCACGGGGTCGACGGCGTCGAAGTGCAGCGTCTTGATCGCCACCGGGCGCGACAGCACCGGGTCCCAGGCCTCGTGCACCTGACCCAGGCCGCCCAGTCCCAGGCGCTGCTTGAGCGCATAACGGCCGACCTGGGCGATCGTCGGCTGCTCGACCATGGCCGCGTAGGCGGGCGCCGGGCTGCTGTCGCGGCCGAGATCGGGGCCGAGGTCGCCGTTGGCGCCGCTGCCGCCGCTACCGCCGTCGCGGCCGACCGCGGCGCGCGGCGCTGTCGCCACGGGTTCGTCGGCGTGCAGATCGGGAGGCTGCGAGTCGGGCGGCAGGGAGTCCGGGGGCAGCGAGTCGGGCGGCAGCGAATCGGGCGCCAGGGCCTCGGGCGGCTGCAAGTCGGGCGGCAGCGAATCGGGGGGCAGCGAGTCCGGCGGCAGGGAGTCGGGGGGCAGCGAGTCGGGCGGGAGCGAGTCGCGCGCGCCGGCGTCCAGTCTCGACGCCGGGGCCGCGGGCAGCTCGTGAGGTGGCATGGCCACCGTGGCGGCGAACTCGGACTCGCCGCCCACGTCCTTGCGTTCGCGGCGCTGGAACAGGTGGTAGATCAAGGGCCGCAGCTTAGCCCATCACCCCGCGAACGCGGGGGCGCGAAAAGCCGGGGTTTGGCCGGTCGATTGAGAAAAAGCGCGCTCGGCAGGCCGGCACGTGCGTCGGGCCGGCGCTTGCCTCAGGCCAGCACGCGCTTCAGGCGCGCCAGCGCCTGTTCCAGCTCGGGCAGGCTGCTCGCGAACGACAGCCGCAGGTAACGCTCGGCCGCCGCCGGGCCGAAGTCGCGCCCGGGCGTCAGCGCGACATGGGCGCGCCGCATCATGTCGAAACAGAAGTCCCAGCTCGAGGCGGCGAAGCGTGAGCAGTCGGCCCAGGCGTAGAACGCGCCGTCCGGCATCACCGGCACGGTGAGGCCGATCTCGTCGAGCGCCGGAACGACGAGGTCGCGCCGGCGCCTGAACTCGGCGCGCCGCCGCTCGTACTCGGCGATCGACGCCGGCTCGAAGCAGGCCAGCGCCGCCTGCTGTGCCAGCGTGGACGGGCAGATGTACAGGTTCTGCGCCAGCCGCTCCACCGGTGCCACCAGTTCGCGCGGCAGCACCAGCCAGCCCAGGCGCCAGCCGGTCATGCTGAAGTACTTGGAGAAGCTGTTCACCGAGATCACGTCGTCGCCCCACATCAGCGCGCTGGCGGCGTAGCGCGGGTCGTACGACAGGCCGAGGTAGATCTCGTCGACGATGGTGACGCCGCCGCGCTCGCGAACGAAGCCGGCGATGTCGCGCATCGCCTCCGGCGCGATCGAGGTGCCGGTGGGGTTGCTCGGGCTGGCCAGCAGCACGCCGCGCGTGTCCTTGCCCCAGCGTGCGGCCACCGTGCCGGCGTCGAGCTGGAAGCGCGCTGCCGGGCCGGCCGGCAGCAGGGTCGGCGTGGCGCCCGCGGCGGCCACGAAGTGTCGGTTGCACGGGTAGCTGGGGTCGGGCATCAGCACCTCGTCGCCGGGCTCGAAGAGCGCCAGGCAGACGAGCTGCAGCGCCGCCGAGGCACCCGCGGTGACGACGATGCGCGCGGGGTCGACCGCGATGCCGAAGCGCTGGCCGTACCACGCCGCGATGCGCTCGCGCAGCTCGGGCAGGCCGGTGGCCTGGGTGTACTGGGTGGCGCCGTCGCGCAGGCAGCGCTCGGCGGCGCGCGTGACGGCCTCGGCGGCGGTGAAGTCCGGCTCGCCGATGTTGAGGAAGATCATCGGCTCGCCGCCGCGTGCCGGATCGCACTCGGGGCTGGCGGCGATGCGCGCCGCCTCCTTGGCGCACTCCATCACGTAGAAGGGCTCGATGTGATCGAGCCGGCCCGCGGTGCGGAAGCGCGGCACGCCGCGGTCCGTCATGGCGCGCGCCGCGCCGCCGCCGCTTCGGCGGGGCGCAGCTCGGCGGCGAGCTTGTCGAGCACGCCGTTGACGTACTTGTGGCCGTCGGTGCCGCCGAAGGTCTTGGCCAGTTCCACCGCCTCGTTGATGACGACGCGGTACGGCACCTCGACGCAGCGCTCGAGCTCGTAGGCGCCGATCAGCAGCACCGCGTGCTCCACCGGCGACAGCAGCTCGACCTTCCGGTCGAGGTGGTGCGCCAGCCGCGCGTCGAGCACTGCCGCCTCGGCGATGCCGCCGCGCAGCAGCGCGTCGAAGAACTCGAGGTCGCACTTGGCGAAGCCGTCCATCTCGCGGATGTGCGCCTCGATGGTCGACGGCGTCGCACCGCTGATCAGCCACTGGTACAGGCCCTGCAGCGCGAGTTCGCGCGAACGCCGGCGCGGCGACTTGTGCGCCTTGGCCGACTTGGCCGTCTTGGGTGACCGCGGCGGCGCGGGCCGGCCGGTGGCCGGCGGCGCATCGCTCACGACAGGTCTTCCAGCAGGTTGGCCATCTCCACCGCCACGCGCGCCGCGTCGCGCCCCTTCTCCTCGGCACGCGTCCAGGCCTGCGCCTCGGTGTCGCAGGTGAGGATGGCGTTGGCCACCGGCACGCCGTGGTCGAGCATCACGCGCGTCACGCCGGCCCCGCTCTCGTTGGCCACCAGCTCGAAGTGGTAGGTCTCGCCGCGGATCACGCAGCCGATGGCGACGAGCGCGTCGTAGTCGCCCGAGTCGGCCATCACCTTGAGCGCGATCGGGATCTCGAGCGCGCCGGGCACCGTGACATGCCGGATGTCGCCCGGCTCGACCTCCAGCCGCTCCAGCTCGGCCAGGCAGGCCTTGGCCAGCGCCGAGGTGATGACGTCGTTGAAGCGCGCGCGCACGATGCCGATGCGCAGGCCCACGCCTTCGAGTTCGCCCGCGCTGCCCTTGTCGGCTGCCTGCATGGTTGGCCCTCTTCGGTTGCTCAGTCGGCGGCGGCGCGGAAGCCCGTGATCTCGAGCCCGAAGCCGGCCATGCTGGGCAGGCGGCGCGGGTTGCCGAGCAGCCGCATGCGGCGCACGCCGAGCTGGCGCAGGATCTGCGCGCCGATGCCGTAGAGGCGCAGGTCCATCTGGGCCCGCGCCGGCTGCGCCGCCTGCGCCGACGCGGCCGCCCGCTCCTGCGCCAGCAGCTGTGACCACAGCGCCGAGCCGTCGTTGGTGCAGTTGAGCAGCACCGCCACCCCGCAGGGGCCGGACTGCAGCGCGGCCAGCGCGCGCGGCAGGGGCCAGGAATGCGTGCGGGCGGCGCTGTCGAGCAGGTCGAGCGCGGTGAAGGGCTCGTGCACGCGCACCGGCACCTCGTCGGCCTCGTTCCACTGGCCGTGCGTCAGTGCCAGGTGAACGGCGCCGCCCTTGTCGCGGAACACGCTGGCCTCGAAGCGGCCGAAGGGTGTGTCGAGCGCGCGCCGGGCGTGGCGCTCGATCAGCGTCTCGTGGCGCACGCGGTGGCTGATGAGGTCGGCGATGGTGCCGATCTTCAGCCCGTGCTCGCGCGCGAAGACCTCGAGGTCGGGCAGGCGCGCCATCGTGCCGTCGTCCTTCATCACCTCGCAGATCACGGCGGCGGGGGTCAGGCCGGCTAAGCGCGCCAGGTCGCAGCCGGCTTCGGTGTGGCCGGCGCGCATCAGCACGCCGCCATCCTGGGCCATCAGCGGGAAGATGTGGCCGGGCTGCACGAGGTCGGAAGGCCTGGCGTCGGGCGCCACCGCGGCGGCCACGGTGCGCGCGCGGTCGGCGGCCGAGATGCCGGTGGTGACGCCGCGGGCGGCCTCGATCGACACCGTGAACGCGGTGCCGTGGCGCGTGCCGTTCTTCGGCGCCATCAGCGGCAGTTGCAGCTGCTCGCAGCGTTCGCGCGTCAGCGTCAGGCAGATCAGGCCGCGCGCATGGCGGGCCATGAAGTTGACGGCCTCGGGGCTGACGTGCTCGGCGGCGAGCACGAGGTCGCCTTCGTTCTCGCGGTCTTCCTCG
>Ga0209172_10005378_pt1 | contig 15635 bp, 14 predicted proteins | sample LarsenN4metaG_FD_184113 | JGI IMG/M metagenome (GOLD analysis project Ga0209172, IMG submission 184113) | Hot spring sediment bacterial and archeal communities from British Columbia, Canada, to study Microbial Dark Matter (Phase II) - Larsen... ... | reverse complement strand
AGGGGTACCGGCCGCAATTCTATTTCAGAACGACGGACGTTACGGGGGTGGTTGAAATGCCTCCGGGGGTTGAGATGGTGATGCCGGGGGACAACATCCAGATGGAGGTGGAGCTGATTCAGCCCATTGCCATGGAGAAGGAGCTGCGGTTTGCCATCCGGGAAGGCGGGCGGACGGTGGGAGCCGGCGTGGTGGCCCAGGTGATTGAATAATGCCGAGAGAGATTATTGCTTTGGCTTGCGGCGAATGCAAACGCAAGAACTACAGCACAATGAAAAACAAAAAGCTCCACCCGGACCGGGTGGAGTACACCAAATACTGCCGGTGGTGCAACAAGCACACGCCGCACAAGGAGTCCAAGTAGGCGCCCTCGGCGGACGGGAGCAGACAGTCAGCCGCCGGAAAGTTTAGGCCTGTAGCTCAACTGGCTAGAGCGTCGGTCTCCAAAACCGGTGGTTGGGGGTTCGAGTCCCTCCAGGCCTGATTTAAAACGGAGATTAGAGATTGGAGATTCGAGATTAGGAAAGGCCAAGGCGGAAAAGCAAAACGATGAAACAATTATATGAAAAATTAGTTGTATTTTTCAAGGAAGTGCGGATGGAGCTGGGAAAAGTATCCTGGCCTTCGCGCAACGAGCTTACGGTTTCCACCATGGCGGTGGTTTTCTTTTCGGTGGTGATGGCCGGGTTCATCGGCATCATCGACTACGCGCTCGTGAAAATTTTTCAGTCCCTCAAACACCTTCTCCGCTTCCTTGTTGGGTTCATCGGCATCATCGACTACGCGCTCGTGAAAATATTGGAGATTTTGGCCTCCCGGTGAAGCGCTGGTACGTGGTACATACCTATTCGGGCCAGGAACAGAAGGCCAAACGGTATCTGGAGTCGGCCATTGTGACCTCCGGGCTGGGAGACCAGTTCGGCCAGGTCCTTTTGCCGACGGAGGAGGTGGCGGAGATGCGCTCCGGCAAGCGCGCGACCACCACCAAGAAATTTTTGCCCAGCTATTTGCTGGTGGAAATGGAAGTGTCCAAGGAATCGGAGGCCTTGGTGCGGAACACTCCGGGAATCACCAACTTTGTCGGTCCTTCCGGCAAGCCGGCCCCCATCGGCGCGGAGGAAGTGGAGCGAATCATGGGGCAGATGGAGGGGGTGCGGGTGGCGGAGCCGGAAGAAATCGGCTACCGCACGGGCGACCCGGTGAAAGTGGTCGACGGGCCGTTCACCGACTTTACCGGCACGATTTCGGAAGTGAACCTGGAACGGAAGAAATTGAAGGTGATGGTTTCGATTTTCGGGCGGCCCACGCCGGTGGAATTGGACTTCTTGCAAGTTCAACCCGTCTAAGACAGAGATTAGATAAAGACAGGAAAAACAAATGAAAAAGATTACGGGTTACGTAAAATTGCAGATTCCGGCGGGGGCGGCCAATCCCGCGCCTCCGGTCGGTCCCGCCCTGGGGCAGCACGGCGTGAACATCATGGAGTTCTGCAAACAGTTCAACGCCCGAACGCAGGTCCAGTCCGGCTTGATTATCCCGGTCGTCATCACGGTTTTTTCGGACAAGAGTTTTACCTTCATCACCAAAACGCCGCCGGCCTCTGTTTTGTTGATTAAAGCGGCCAAGGTGGAAAAGGGGTCCGGGGAGCCAAACCGGGTGAAGGTCGGCAAAGTCACGCGCCAGCAGGTCAAGGAAATCGCCCAGTTGAAGATGCCGGATTTGAACGCGGCCTCGGTGGAAGCCGCCATGCGGATGGTCGAAGGAACAGCCAAGAACATGGGAATCGAGGTGGTGGGATGAAACACGGGAAAAAATACAAGGCCGTGCTGGCCAAAATCGACCGGGCCAAGCGGTATCCGTTGAACCAAGCGGTGAAATTGGTCAGGGAGAATAAAATTGCCAAGTTTGACGAGTCGGTGGAGGTTTCTGTCCGGCTCGGCGTCGACCCCAAGCAGGCTGACCAGATCGTTCGCGGCACGGTGCTTTTGCCCCACGGTACGGGAAAGAAAATCCGCGTCCTCGTTCTCGCGAAGGGGGAAAAAATCAAGGAGGCCGAGACGGCCGGAGCGGAGTTTGCCGGGGCGGATGAATTTGTGGAAAAAATTTCCGGCGGCTGGATGGATTTTGACGCCATCGTGGCGACCCCCGATATGATGGGCTCCGTCGGCAAATTGGGAAAAGTTTTGGGGCCGCGCGGGCTGATGCCCAACCCGAAAGCGGGCACGGTTACCTTTGACGTGGCCAAGGCCGTAAAGGATTTGAAGGCCGGGAAAATCGAGTACCGGGTGGACAAGGCGGGGGTCATCGGCGCGGCGATTGGCAAGGTCTCCTTCGCCGAAAACCAGATTTTGGAAAACGCCCAGAGCTTTTTGGCCACCATCGTTAGGGCCAAGCCCTCGGCCGCCAGGGGGACCTATTTGAAATCCGCCACGCTCTCCTCGACCATGGGGCCGGGGGTGAAGCTGGATCCGAACGAAATTTTAACTTTGGGAAAGAGCGCCTAAGATGCCGAGAACAATCGTCGAACCGCGTCCAGAAAAAACGTCCGTAGTGGAGGAGTTGACGGAAAAATTTGAAAAGTCCCCGTCGTTTTTCCTGACCGATTTTACCGGCCTCACGGTGGAGGGAGCCACCACGCTCCGCAAGAATTTGCGGGCGGGGAATTCGAGCTACCGGGTGGCAAAAAACACTTTGATTCATTTGGCGGCGCAAAAAGCGAAGCTGCCGAGCCTGGAGCAGTATCTGGCCGGGCCGACGGGGATCGCCTTTGCCCCGGAAGACCCGATTGCGGCGGCCAAGGTTTTGGCGGATTTCATCAAGAAAAACGAGCGCCCCCGTGTGCGGGCTTTTTATTTGGACGGGCGGCTCTACACCGGCGCGGAACTGGCCAAAATCGCCGCTTTGCCGGGGAAGAAGGAACTTTTGGCCAAAGTCGTCGGGAGCATCCAGGCCCCCATTGCCAATTTAATCGGCACTTTGGACGGGGTGATGCGGCAGTTTGTTTTGACCATCGACGCTTTGGCCAAGAAGAAGGCAGAATAAATAGAAGCAGCAAGTTTTTAAAAAAGCAAATAATAAACAGGAGGAGTAATGTCCAAGGTAGAAGAAATAGTCGGGATGATCGAGGGGATGACCGTTTTGGAGCTCTCGGAGCTTTCCAGGAGCTTGCAGGACAAATTCGGCGTGACGGCGGCCGTGCCGATGGCGGCGGGCGGGGGGGGTGGGGCGGCGGCCCCGGCGGTTGAGGAAAAGACCGAATTTGCGGTCGTTTTGACCGGCGCCGGCGACAAAAAAATCCAGGTCATCAAAGTCGTGCGCGAGCTGACCGGGCTGGGGCTGGCGGAAGCCAAGGCGTTGGTGGACGGCGCCCCCAAGACGGTCAAGGAGGGAATTTCGCGGGACGAAGCGGAGCAGATTAAAAACAAACTGGTGGAAGCCGGCGCGGCGGTTGACGTTAAGTAAGCGGGCCGCCGGCGGTTTGGAACCGAGAACGAGCAGTTTTCGGCCTCTTTTCCTTTTGTCTTTTTTGAACTGGTCGATTTCGGATTGCTGCGGCACGCAAGTGCCGCCTACGATGTGGATTTCTGTTGACCCCTTTCTCAATAAAAGGACGGTGAAACGGTGAAAGATTTGCGCGAAAGAAAGAGCTACTCCCGCATCAAGGAAGTGGCGGAGATGCCCAACCTCCTCGAAGTGCAGTTGGAGTCGTTCCGGCAGTTTTTGCAGGCGGACATCGAAGCGGAGAAACGGGAGCGCTCCGGCCTGCAGGGGATTTTTGAAGAGGTTTTTCCGATTTCGGACGTGCACGAAAATTACTCGCTGGAGTTCGTACGCTACGGGGTGGGGGAGCCGCGCTATTCCATGCGGGAGTGCCAGGAACGGAACATGACCTACGCCGCGCCGCTCAAGGCGACGCTCCGTCTGGTCACCAAAACCGGCGAAGGGAAGGAAAAGAAGGCCAAGGACATCCTGGAGCAGGATGTGTTTTTGGGCGAACTGCCGCTGGTCACCGAACGGGGCACTTTCATCGTCAACGGCGCCGAGCGGGTGATCGTCTCCCAGCTGCACCGCTCGCCGGGGGTTTTCTTCGACGAGGAAATGCACCCGAACGGCAAGGAGATTTATTCCGCCCGCATCATCCCCTTCCGCGGCTCCTGGGTGGAGTTCGTGGTGGACGTCAACGACATTCTGTACGTGCACATTGACACCCGGCGGAAGCTGCCGGGAACCACGCTTTTGCGGGCGTTGGGTTACTCGGATGACGAGGATATCGTCGCCCTTTTTTACGAAACGGAAAATTTTGAGCTTTCGCCGGGAAAAAAGTCGGCCCGCGTAATCGGCAAAGTATCCGCCTCCACTTTGGTGGACAAGGAGACCGGCGAGGCGATCGTTTCCGCCGGAGACCGAATCACGGATGAACAGGCGGAACTTTTGGCCGCCTCCAAGACCGGGAAAATCAAAATCATCACCAGCGACTTGACCAAGGACGCCGGGGTGGTTTTCAACACCTTGAAAAAGGACCCCTCCACAAACCAGAAGGAGGCGTTGACCAAAATTTACAATCTCTTACGCCCCTCCGGCGAAGAGCCGACCGAAGAGGCGGCCCAGTCGCTTCTGGACAAGCTCTTTTTTTCCGCCAAGCGCTATGACTTGGGAGATGTCGGCCGGTACATGATCAACACCCGGCTGGGGCTTTCCATCCCGTTTTCGCAGACCACCTTGGACAGAAAGGATTTTCTGGCGATTTTGCGCTATTTGCTCTCGTTGCGCAACGGGGAAGGGGCCGTTGATGACATTGATCATCTCGGCAACCGCCGGGCGCGCACGGTCGGCGAACTGCTTTCCAATCAATTCTCGGTTGGTTTGTCCCGCATGGCCCGCACCATCCGGGAGCGGATGAGCTTGAAGGACACCGAAAACATCACCCCGCATGATCTGGTCAACGCCCGCACCGTGAGTTCGGTCGTGGATGCTTTTTTCGGCTCCTCCCAGCTTTCCCAGTTCATGGACCAGACCAATCCGCTGGCGGAGCTGACCCACAAACGGCGGCTTTCGGCCTTGGGGCCGGGCGGTTTGACCCGCGAACGCGCGGGCTTCGAAGTGCGGGACGTGCACCACACCCACTACGGGCGGATTTGCCCCATCGAGACGCCGGAAGGACCGAACATCGGGCTCATTGCCTCGCTCTCCACCTACGTGCGCATCAACCGCCACGGCTTTTTGGAAACGCCTTACCGCAAGGTGAAGAACGGGCGGGTCAGCGAAGAAATCGAATATTTGACCGCCGACCGGGAGGACAAATACATCATCGCCCAGGCGAACGAGCCCCTGGACAAAAGCGGCCGCTTCGTCAACAATTTGGTCAAGGCCAGAAGCAAGGGGGAATTCCCCGTTGTCGCTCCGGAAGAAGTGCATTTCATGGACGTTTCCCCCAAGCAATTGGTCTCCGTAGCGGCGGCTTTGATTCCATTTCTGGAGCATGACGACGCCAACCGAGCCTTGATGGGCTCCAACATGCAGCGCCAGGCGGTGCCGCTTCTAATTGCCCAAGCCCCCGTGGTCGGCACCGGCATCGAAGGGAAGGCCGCGGTGGATTCCGGCGGCCTGGTCACCGCCCGCCGCGACGGGGTGGTCCAATCCGTCACCGCGGAGCGAATCGTCATCGCCCCTTCCGGCCGCGGCGCCAAGGATGAGGATTTTTCGGAAGTGGACGAATACGAGCTGACCAAATTCCAGCGCTCCAACCAGGATACCTGTTTGCAGCAGAAGCCGATCGTTGCCCTGGGTGAGCGGGTCGAGACCGGGCAGGTTATCGCCGACGGGCCGGCCACGGAAAACGGGGAGCTGGCGCTCGGGGCCAACGTTTTGGTCGCCTTTATGCCCTGGCGGGGTTACAATTTTGAGGATGCCATCGTGCTTTCCGAGCGGATGGTCACCGACGACGTTTTCACCTCCATTCACATCGAGGAGTTCGAACTTCAGGTGCGGGACACCAAGCGGGGAGCCGAGGAGCTGACCCGCGAAATTCCCAACGTTTCGGAAGAGGCGGTCGCCAATCTGGATGACCGGGGGGTGGTGCGGGTCGGCGCCGAGGTGGAGTCCGGCGACATTCTGGTTGGCAAGGTGACTCCTAAAGGGGAGACGGAGCTTTCGCCGGAGGAGCGGCTTTTGCGTGCCATCTTTGGCGAAAAAGCCGGGGACGTGCGGGACGCCTCGCTCAAGGCGCCGCCGGGGATGAAAGGGGTGGTCATCGATACCCGGGTTTTCTCCCGCAAGGAAAGAACAGAAGCCTCCCGCCGGCAGGAAAAAGCGGAGATCGCCAAGCTGAAGAAAAAATTCGCCAAGAAGAAAGAGGATGTGTTAATCCTCCGCAACCAAAGGCTTTCGGAAATCCTCGAGGGAGAAACGGCCAACACCGTCCGCAATTCCAAGGGGGATGTCATCATCCGGGCCGGGGTGAAATTCCGGGAAGAGGTTTTCCGGGATCTGGATTTATCCGACATCGCTGCCGGGGAAGGGCTTTCCGGCAACAAATCGGCCGACCGGCGGGGGATGCTGGTGATTGAAAAATCGAACCAGCTCCTGGAGCAACTGGACCGGCAGTTGGAAAACGAAATCGACAAAATCCAGCGGGGAGCGGAGCTGCCTCCCGGCGTCGTGCAGTTGGTCAAGGTGCGCATCGCCACCAAACGGAAGGTTTCGGTTGGCGACAAAATGGCCGGGCGGCACGGAAATAAGGGAGTGGTCGCGCGGGTCGTTCCCGTTGAAGACATGCCTTATTTGCCGGACGGCACGCCGGTAGACATCGTTTTAAACCCGCTCGGCGTTCCTTCCCGCATGAACGTCGGCCAGATTTTGGAAACGCATTTGGGCTGGGCCGCCCACAAGTTAGGCTGGCACGTCGCCAGCCCGGTTTTCGACGGGGCGCGGGAAGAGGATATCCAGGCCGCATTAAAACAGGCAGGGCTGCCGGAATCGGGAAAAATCACTTTGCACGACGGGCGTTCCGGGGAAGCGTTCGACAACCCGGTCACGGTTGGCTACATCTATATGATGAAACTTTCCCACCTGGTGGATGACAAGATTCACGCCCGCTCCATCGGCCCCTACTCGTTGGTCACCCAGCAGCCGTTGGGCGGCAAGGCCCAGTTCGGCGGGCAGCGCTTCGGCGAGATGGAGGTCTGGGCGCTCGAGGCGTACGGGGCGGCTTTCACCCTTCAAGAGATTCTGACGGTAAAGTCCGACGACGTCTCCGGCCGTTCCCGTATTTACGAGTCGATCGTCAAGGGGGAAAATCCCCCCGAGCCGGGGATTCCGGAATCGTTCAACGTTTTGGTGCAGGAACTCAAGAGCTTGGGCATGGACGTGGAGCTGGTGGAACAGCTCCGGTCGGAATAGGAGGAGAACATGGTTGATTTCAATCTGCGGATGCCGTCCCGCAAGCCGTCCGATTTTTCGGCCATCCGGATCCAGCTCGCCAGCCCGGAGACCATCCGCAGCTGGTCTTACGGCGAGGTGACCAAACCGGAGACCATTAACTACCGCTCCTTCAAACCGGAGCGGGACGGGCTTTTCTGCGAGCGGATTTTCGGGCCCGTGAAGGACTGGGAATGCTCCTGTGGCAAGTACAAACGCATCCGTTTCCGCGGCATCGTCTGCGACCGCTGCGGGGTGGAGGTCACGCATTCCAAAGTTCGCCGGGAGCGGATGGGACACATCGAGCTCGCGGTGCCCGTTTCCCACATCTGGTATTTCAAGTCGATTCCCTCCCGCATCGGCTATTTACTCGATTTGTCCATCCGGGATCTGGAACGGGTTTTGTACTACGAGTCGTACGTGATGATCGACCCCGGCAACTCCGGCTTCAAAAGTTACGATTTGGTGAGCGAAGAAGACCACCAGAAACTCTTGGCGGACGGAAAGGAATTTGTCGCCAAAATGGGGGCTTCGGCCGTCAAGGAACTTCTCTCGCAGATGGATATCGAGGAGCTGTCGCTCGATTTGCGCTCGCGGGTCAAAGTCGAGACCTCCGCCCAGCGGAAAAAGGATATGCTCAAGCGGCTGCGGGTCATCGAGTCGCTCCGCCAGTCGAAAAACCGGCCGGACTGGATGATTTTGGACGTTTTGCCGGTCATTCCGCCGGATCTGCGGCCACTGGTTCCTCTTGAAGGCGGCCGCTTCGCCACCTCCGATTTGAACGATTTGTACCGGCGGGTAATCAACCGCAACAATCGGTTGAAAAAGCTGATTGAAATCCGCGCCCCTGAAGTGATTCTGCGCAACGAGAAGCGAATGCTGCAGGAAGCCGTCGATGCGCTCCTCGACAACGGCCGCCGCACCCATTCCGTGCGCGGCGACACCAAACGGCCGCTCAAGTCCCTTTCCGATTTGCTCAAGGGGAAACAGGGACGCTTCCGCCAGAATCTTTTGGGGAAGCGGGTTGACTATTCCGGCCGCTCGGTCATCGTGGTCGGCCCGGAATTAAAAATGCACCAGTGCGGGCTGCCCAAAAACATGGCGCTCGAACTTTTCAAACCGTTTATCATCATGAAGCTGGAGGAGAAGGGGTACGTCCAGACCGTAAAATCCGCCAAAAAACTGGTGGAGCGGGAACGCCCCGAGGTCTGGGACATCCTCGAAGAAGTCATCGCCGACCATCCCGTGATGCTGAACCGGGCGCCGACTCTGCACCGGCTGGGCATCCAGGCGTTCTATCCGGTTCTGGTCGAAGGGAAGGCGATCCGGCTGCACCCGCTCGTCTGCGCCGCCTTCAACGCCGATTTCGACGGGGACCAGATGGCCGTGCACGTGCCACTTTCCTTCGAGGCGCAATTGGAAGCGAAAATTTTGATGCTTTCGGTAAACAATTTGTTGTCCCCCTCCTCCGGCCGGCCGATTGCCACGCCGTCGCAGGATATCGTTTTGGGTTGTTACTATTTGACCAAGGAACGCCCGGGAGACAAGGGAGAGGGGATGATTTTCTCCTCCCCGGACGAGGCCTTGGCGGCCTATCACCAAGACATTGTCGGGCTGCACGCCCGTGTCAAAGTGCGAATCGGCAAAGAACTTATCACCACCACGCCCGGGCGGGTGATTTTCAATTTCATCGTCCCGCCGGAGATCGGTTTTTTCAACCAGGTGGCGGGGAAGTCCAACCTCGAGGAACTGGTCTCGCAGGCCTTCCGGCAGCTCGGCCCCTACCGCACCGCTTTGTTCTTGGACCAGTTGAAGCAGGCCGGGTTTGAGCAGGCGACCTTGGCCGGGGTCACGGTCGGTATCGAGGATATGCTGATACCGCCGGAGAAGGGGGAGCTGGTCGGCCGCGCGCAAAAAGAGGTGGACCGGATTCAAAAACAGTATGAACGGGGCGTCATCACCAATGGCGAGCGGTACAATAAGGTGATCGACACCTGGACGCACACCACCACGGAAGTGGCCGAGCGGATGTTTGAGCGCTTGAAAAACATCAATCACGGCTTCAACCCGGTCTTTATGATGGCCGATTCCGGGGCGCGCGGTTCCAAGGAGCAGATCCGCCAGCTGGCGGGGATGCGCGGGCTGATGGCCAAGCCGCAGAAAAAAATCACCGGGCAAATCGGCGAAATCATCGAATCCCCCATCGTGGCGAACTTCCGGGAGGGGCTCACCGTTCTGGAATACTTCATCTCCACGCACGGAGCGAGAAAAGGGCTGGCGGACACGGCCTTGAAAACCGCCGACGCCGGTTACCTCACCCGCCGTTTGGTGGATGTGGCCCAGGACGTCATCATCACCGAGGAGGACTGCGGCACGATTTTGGGACTTACTACCTCGGCCTTGAAGGAAGGGGAGGAGGTCATCGAATCGCTGAAAGACCGGGTCTTAGGGCGGGTGGCTTTGGAAGACGTCATCGACCCCATCAGCGACGAGATCATCGTCACCTCCGGCGAGGAGATCAACGAGGAGGCCGCGACGCGCATCGACGAGTCCGGTCTGGAGACGGTGATGATCCGCTCCGTTCTGACCTGCGAGTCCCGCCGGGGAACCTGCATCAAGTGCTACGGGCGGAATTTGGCGACCGGCCGGATGGGAGACTTGGGAGACGCCGTCGGGGTCATCGCCGCGCAGTCAATTGGCGAGCCGGGGACACAGCTTACCTTGCGCACCTTCCACATCGGCGGCACGGCCGCGCGCATCGCCGAACAGTCCAAAGTTTTGGCCAAATCGGACGGCACGGTGAACTTCAAAAACATCCGCGCCGTCTCCCGCTCCGACGGGGAACAGGTGGTTCTCTCTCGCGACGGGGAGATAACCATCACCGATGAAGAGGGACGTGTGCGCTCCCGCTACCACGTTCCTTACGCCGGGGTGCTGCGGGTTTCGGGCGGCGACCGGGTGAAAAAGGATGCGCCGCTTTTTGAATGGGATCCCTACACCTCCACCATTCTCTCCGAGCATGGCGGCAAGGTGGAATTTTCCGACGTCCTCGAGGACGTCACCTTCCGCGAGGAGCTGGACGAAACCACCGGGCTGCGCCAGCGGGTGATCATCGAGCAGCGGGACAAAACCCTGCGGCCGCACATGCACATTGTGGACAAAGGAAAGAAAGTGGGCAGCTACGCCATTCCGACTGGCGCCCATTTGGCGGTCAACGAGGAGCATGAGATCGGACCCGGCGAGGCGTTGGTGAAAATCCCGCGGGAGATTTCCAAAACGCGGGACATTACCGGCGGACTGCCGCGGGTGGCGGAGCTTTTTGAGGCCCGCAAGCCGCGCGACCCGGCCGTGGTTTCCGAAATTGACGGGTTCGTGGAGTTCGGCAAAGTGGTCCGCGGACAAATGCAGGTGTTTGTCCGCGGCGACGCTGGTGTGGACCGGGAATATCCCGTGCCGCACGGCAAGCACATGCTCGTGCACGCCGGCGACCGGGTGCGCGCGGGGGACCGGCTTTGCGAAGGGCCGGTGGATCCGCACGACATTCTGCGTATCAAGGGGCCGGAAGCGGTGCAGGAGTATCTGGTGAACGAAATCCAGGAGGTGTACCGTATCCAAGGCGTGAAAATCAACGACAAGCACATCGAAATCATCGTGCGCCAGATGCTGCAAAAGGTGCGCGTGGAAGAACCGGGCGGAACGAACTTCCTCGAGGGGGAACAGGTGGACCGCTACCGCTTCCGGGAGGAGAACGAACGGGCGATTGCCGAGGGGCTGGAACCGGCCACTTTCCAACCCCTGCTTCTGGGCATCACGCGGGCTTCGCTCACCACGGAAAGCTTCATTTCCGCGGCCTCCTTCCAGGAGACCACCAAGGTTTTGACCGAGGCGGCGATCGCCGGCAAGACGGATTTCTTATTGGGGCTGAAGGAAAACGTCATCATCGGCCGCTTGATTCCGGCCGGCACCGGGCTGGAGCGCTACCGCGCCGTCCGGGTTTCCGGCGAGGAGGAAACGGTCGCCTCCGCTCCGCCGGTGGAGATGCTGGAGGAAAACGCTTGACCAAAAGCGGTTCGAAACGTAAATTAAGAATCTTTGCATAACGTATAACGTATGCCGACGATCAATCAACTGGTGCGCTTCGGGCGCAAAATGGAAACGTATTCAAGCAAGACCCCGGCCCTCCGGGCCTGTCCGCAGAAGCGGGGGGTTTGCACGCGCGTCTATACCACCACCCCCAAGAAGCCGAACTCGGCTTTGCGCAAGGTGGCCCGCGTCCGGTTGACCAACGGCATCGAAGTCACCGCCTACATCCCCGGCGAGGGACATAATTTACAGGAGCACTCGGTCGTCATGATTCGGGGCGGCCGTGTAAAAGATTTGCCTGGCGTGCGCTACCACATCATCCGCGGCACGCTCGATTCCGCCGGCGTGGCGGAGCGGCGCCAGGGGCGCTCCAAATACGGGGCCAAAAAGCCCAAAGGGCCGGCCCCGGCCAAGAAAGTTGCCGCTTAAGTATGCCGCGCAAAAAGAAAAAAGAATTCGTAAAGGAGTGGGCGCCGGACTGGAAGTTCCGCTCTCCTTTGGCCACGCACTTCATCAACTGCTTGATGAAGAATGGCAAAAAATCGACCGCCGAACGGATGTTTTACGAAGCGGTGGAACTGGCCGGCAAGCAGGGAGGCGCTCCGGGGTTCGACGTTTTTCAGAAGGCCCTGAACAACGTCAAACCGGTTCTCGAAGTGAAATCCCGCCGCGTCGGAGGGGCGAATTATCAAGTGCCGATAGAAGTCCGGCCGGAGCGCCGTACGGCTTTGGCCATCCGCTGGATTATCGACTACTCCCGCGAGCGAAACGAGCATTCGATGGCGGAGAAACTGGCCGGGGAGTGGGTGGCGGCATCCAAAAGCGAGGGGTCTTCCGTCAAAAAGAAAGAGGACACCCACAAAATGGCAGAAGCCAACAAGGCGTTCGCCCACTTCCGCTGGTAGGGAACTTTATTTTTCTTTTTTCCGTTATGCCTATGAAAACCGTCAGCGATTCGAATTTTGGACGAGAGGAGAACGCGAAGAAAATTTCGCTTGCCGTTCGTTAAGCCGCCGTTTTTCGGGTCGCCACTGAAAGACAAACCGAAAACGGCTTTTTTTATCCCCCCGGAGCATTTGCTTCGGGAAAAAGATGGATGAGACGATAAACTGAACAATATGCCCAGAAAATACCCGCTGGAAAAAACGCGCAACATCGGCATCATGGCGCACATCGACGCCGGCAAGACCACCACCACCGAGCGGATTTTGTTCTACACCGGCAAAACCCACAGAATCGGCGAGGTGGACGAGGGGGCCGCGACGATGGACTGGATGGAGCAGGAAAAGGAGCGCGGCATCACCATCACGTCGGCCGCCACCACCTGCGAGTGGGGGGACTGCCGCATCAACATCATCGATACCCCGGGGCACGTCGATTTCACCGTGGAAGTGGAGCGTTCGCTGCGCATTCTGGACGGCGCCGTGGCGCTTTTCTGCGCAGTCGGCGGGGTGGAGCCGCAGTCGGAAACGGTCTGGCGGCAGGCGGACAAGTACGGCGTGCCGAGAATCGCCTACGTCAACAAAATGGACCGGGTGGGCGCCGATTTCGACGCCGCCTTGGAAATGATGCGCAAGCGGCTGGGGGCCAACCCGATTCCTATCCAGCTCCCCGTGGGACAGGGGGATATGTTCACCGGCATCATCGATTTGATTACGATGAAAATGCGGGTCTACGACGAAAAAACCCAGGGGATGCGGTTCGAGGACGTGGAAATTTCCAAATCCCTCATTGAAAAGGCCAAGGAAGCCCGCGCAAGACTTTTGGAGGCGGTTTCCGACTATGACGAAAAGCTTCTGGATAAATTTGTGCATGACGAGCCGATTGCCGAAGCGGAAATCAAAAGTGCCTTGCGGCGGGCGACCTTGGACGTAAAAATCATCCCGATTCTGTGCGGCTCGTCTTTCCGCAACAAGGGGGTGCAGCAGCTTTTGGACGCGGTGGTCGACTACCTTCCGTCCCCCCTCGATTTGCCGCCGGTGACGGGGCATGAGCCCTCCGACGGCACGCAAGAAATTGTGCGCAAACCGAACGATTCCGAGCCGGTGACGGCTTTGGCCTTCAAAATCCAGACCGACCCCTACGTTGGCAAGCTGACCTACTTCCGGATGTACGCCGGGACTCTGAAGGTCGGCTCCTACGTTTTGAACCCCAACTCCGGCGTGCGGGAACGGGTGGGGCGGCTTTTGGAAATGCACGCCAACAAGCGGCTGGACATCGACGCGGCCTATGCCGGGGATATCGTTGCCGCCGTGGGCTTGAAGAAAACCTCCACCGGACACACCCTTACGGACCCGGATCATCCCATCGTCCTGGAAAAAATGCAGTTCCCGGACCCGGTTATTTTTGTTTCGATCGAGCCGAAGACCAAGGCCGACCAGGACAGGCTTTCCGATTCGCTCGGCAAGCTGGCCGAGGAGGACCCGACTTTCAAAATCCGCTCGGACGAGGAGACCGGCCAGACCATCATCGCCGGGATGGGGGAATTGCATTTGGAAATCATCGTGGACCGCTTGATGCGGGAGTTCAAAGTGCAGGCCAACGTCGGCCGGCCGCAGGTGGCCTACAAGGAAACGATTTCGCATCCCGTCAAGGCGGTGGGCAAGTTTATCCGCCAGTCCGGCGGGCGGGGGCAGTACGGGCATGTGGAGCTGGAAATCGAACCGATGCCGCCCGGCGGCGGGTTTGTCTTCGAAAACAAAATCGTCGGCGGCGTCATCCCGCGGGAATACATCCCCGCCGTGGAAAAGGGAATCAAGGACGCGATGGAAAACGGCGTTTTGGCCGGGTATCCTTTGGTGGACATCAAGACCTCCTTGGTGTACGGCTCCTATCACGACGTGGACTCCTCCGAATTGGCGTTCAAAATCGCCGGCTCGATGGCTCTTCAAGAAGGGGTGAAAAAAGGCGGCCCGAAACTTTTGGAGCCGATTATGAACGTGGAAGTGGTCGTTCCCGAGGAGTATATGGGGGACGTGATGGGGGATTTGCAGTCCCGCCGGGGGAAAATCGCGGGGATGTATCCCCGCGCGGATGCCCAGGTGATTGCCTCCACCGTGCCGCTTTCGGAAATGTTCGGCTACGCCACGAAGCTGCGCTCCATCACACAGGGGCGGGCCGTTTACACCATGCAGTTCGGCCACTACGCCGAAACGCCGAAATCCATTGCGGAAGAGATTGTATCAAAAGTCCGCGGCGTTTAACTAAAATTTTCTCTAAAACAGAAAAGGCGGCCTGAAGGCCGCCCTTTTTGCAATCGGTCTTTACTTTGTTAATATTCATTCTTCATTAATTGCCCGTCCATTCTTCTTTTCCATTTTTTCAATTTTTACTTTTAGCTCTGCAATTATCTTTTGCTGTTCCAAATTCATTTGATAGAGTCCTTGTATCGCCGCCAGTGCCACACCATCAGCGTCAATAGTCGAGATATATTTCTCATCTTCGCCTATCCCGAACGCGGAATAGAAATCTTGAGCCATGGGCCCGATGTGCTCGATGTGGGGGTCTTGAGCCTCGTAGCCCCATTGGCTGATTTGAATTTTACCAAGCTTCTCCAGAATTTCCGTTCCGTTAATTGGCCGGATATTTCTCTTAAGCGAACTGTCAGAGACAGCAGACCAAGAGGAAGCCCCAGCCCAGAGATAGGCTCCAGAAGTTAGAGCAGAATTTGAATAAATGAATGCTCCACCGGATGCGCGAATATTGAAGGAATTATCGGTGCCAGGCGAAAAAGTAGCATCTGTCGTATCGCCCCAGACAAAAGTGCCAGGACGACCTGCATTAGATCGCCGACCAGCGGCAAAGGAAAGATACCCTGATGCCCTATTGTTAACTCCTCCAGGTATTGTAGCTCCAGTTCCACTTGCAGTGTTTTGAAATCCTCCACCAACAGTGGCATAAAAAGAACCTGCAGTATCGTACACACCACCACCCACGGTGCCTCCAGATGCACTTACGCGATTCCTACTTCCGCCACTGACTGTGGCAGAAGACCCATTTGCCGTATTATTGTACTGCCCCACCTAATTTTGGACAGGCATTATCTTGATTTTTGACATCCAATCCGCATAGAACTGTGCGGGGGATTTCATTCCCAGAGCGCTGTGCGGAGCTACCTCGTTGTAGTCTTTGATCCA
>Ga0209172_10005376_pt1 | contig 15637 bp, 12 predicted proteins | sample LarsenN4metaG_FD_184113 | JGI IMG/M metagenome (GOLD analysis project Ga0209172, IMG submission 184113) | Hot spring sediment bacterial and archeal communities from British Columbia, Canada, to study Microbial Dark Matter (Phase II) - Larsen... ... | reverse complement strand
TGGTCGAATAATTGAGAACACGTGCAACACCGGGATCATTTAACCCAATAGTTGACGGGTTTTGAAAATTTACAGAGGAGTGTTCCACGCTTGAGTTCCCCCAAACTATGATGCCTTGCCAAGTCTGTCCATCGCAAAAATTGGTAAGTGTGGAATTGTTTACCGTAAGCGATGCGCCACGCATCACAACGAACTTGCAGGTGTTCTTGACGAGCAGGGTACGATTGCCGCTGATGGTGTAATGTGCCCCGGGAGGCAGAATGATGTCTTGCCCAATTATCTCAGCGGGAAAGACAGGCAGTTCACTGGTTCCGGTAGGAAGCACCAATGAGGTTTCGCTGCAACCACAGCTGTTATTGATATTAATACAAGTCCTATATATGCAGCCGCAGTTATCCGTTATTGTCAGGCACACCAAATAATCGCCCGGATACTGAAAAGTATGGTTAACGCTTTGCCCTGTTGCTGTGGTGCCGTCCCCAAAATCCCAGCAATAGCTGGCGACAGAGAGGCCCGGAACGCTATTGGTGGAAGCCGTAAAAGTATACTGCCCATCGTCGTAGGTGGTTGTTATTTGAGGAATGAGTGCGGAAGTGCAAGTCAATCGCACATAATCAATGCCCGCGTTGCAGTGGGAGTCCTCGGTAGGTGCCTCCACAAGAAGGATGAGTTGATCATTGGTCGTGGAACTTATCGTAATTGGAGCGGAAGTAAAGGTAACCCATGTATTAGATGGCGCCAAGTCTGCTATCTCTTGCCAGTCGCCTGGATTTTCGAGGCACGGAACCCCAGGGCTAAGCGTCACATTAGACAAACCATGTCCTAGGTAGACCTTGATCCTTCCTACGCTACCGCCCAACAAGCGATAATCAAACGATAAAGTATATGTGTCGCCTATGCACAGCGAAAGGTTCTGCACAAAAGCCTCATTATGACAAAATGGTGGCTCCTCGCTTGATCTTAGGCTGCTGATACAAACATAATTACTGCCGTGGGAGGCCGGTATAGAGCCGCTGCTGTTGCAAATGGAAGGGGTGCCATTGGCTGCAAACCAAGGCGGCACACAGCCTTGGTTAAAAGCGGCATCCAGTTGTCCTGAGCTGGAAATTGCACAACCAGAGCCCAATGTTTCAAAGTCTCCGTTAATAATTTTTTCACTTGACACAATTGGACAGCTTTGAGTAAACGCAGAAAAGTTCAATAAAAGAGTTAGGAGAAAGATGGTGTAGGGGTGGGCGAGCGTGGAAAATTGTTTCTTCATCGGTAAGGATGTCTTTGTGAAAAGGAGGGTGAGATATCGGCATTGAGGCGTTGCAATTTATATTTATTCATCTCAAATCCACAACCTGATGAATATTAAGTTTGCATTACATTGTAAAAGCGGTAATTTGAAAGTGCGTTTTTATCAAAGTATGGAAAAGTTCGGCAGGTATTTTTTTGCCAAAAATCGCCGAACCCAACTCCACCCCTTGCAAATTCCGTCCTTCGCTTACCTTTGAAGCGCAAGCCCGATTCCCTTCAATTGTAAAAACAACAAGGCTGAAAATGAACTTAAAACTGTTACGCCTCTCTCTTTTGGCTCTTTTTCTCCCGCTTTTTCAGGCGGCAAATGCTCAATGCGAATACACGCTCAACATGTTCGATTCCTTCGGCGACGGATGGAACGGCGGTGTGTTGCAAATCACCAGCGGCACTGCTACCTATAATTTTTCGCTCTTCAATTTCCCCAGCGACGACGGCAACGACAGCACGGTAACTTTCCTCGTGACCCACAACGCGCCGCTCACCTTCGAGTGGATTGGCGGTATTTTCGACGAAGAAGTATCATTTACGGTGCTCGACTACGACGGGAACACTGTCTTACAGGAAACAAACCCTGACCCGGGCACTCTCTACGACGACACAGGTTTTTGCCCCGATTGTCTCAAACCAGTCAACGTCCTGGTCGAAAATGCCTACGACACGTACGCCAAACTGCGCTGGACGCCCGCAAGCCTCACGCCTTCGCTCGGCTGGTGGGTCATTTATGGCCCGAAAGATTTTGTGCCGGGCCCGGGCGTCGGCGATTCGGTGTTCGTCACAACGCCCAAACTGACACTGACCGGTCTTACCAAAAAGACCGACTACGATTTTTATGTGTTGGAACTTTGCGACAGCAATGAGGTCGCCAAAATCGCAGGCCCGGTTTCGTTCCAGACTTACTGGTCGAACGACGTCGGCATCACGGCGGTGCTGAGCCCTGAAAGTGGCTGCGACCTCGGCATCGAGACGGTAAAAATCGTGATGACCAACTTCGGCGCGAAGCCGCAGTCGCTTGTTCCGTTCAGATTCAGCGTGAATGGCGTGGACGCAGGCGTGCCGCAACCGCAAGACGGTTTTTTCACCGGCGTACTTGGGAAAGACAGTTCGGAAGTCATCGAGTTTGAAACGACCTACGATTTTTCGGCTCCCGGCGAATACCTCATCACCGTGTACACGCAAATGAGCGGCGACGAGGATATGCTCAACGACACGTTCAACTACTACATTGTCAATCGTTTGGTAGCGCCTTACGCGCAGGATTTTGAAACCTGGGAAGGCGGCTGGTACGTAGATACCGTGAACAGTACGCTGCCCTCGTGGGAATTTGGCACCCCGGCCAACGTCATTATTTCCGCCGCTGCCAGCGGCCAAAATGCCTGGGTCACCAACCTCGACGGCCCGCCCAATTCGGGCGAACTTTCCTACCTCAATTCACCTTGTTTCGACTTTACGGACCTGACGGAAGACCCAGTCATGCAGTTTGCCATCAATTACAGCAACTTTGAAGCATTCGAAGGAGCCTGGCTCGAAATGTCCACGGACGACGGCCAGTCATGGGATAAAGTTGGCGCTGTGGGCGAAGGTTTCAACTGGTACAACGTGTTCAATGTAAATACCAACCTCGGCGACGTGTGGGCCGGAGAGAGCGGCGGCTGGCAAACAGCCCGCATCCTGCTGGCCGGCATGGCAGGCGAGAGCAGCGTGCGATTCCGCTTTGCCTTCAGTTCGTTTTTCTTTTTCGGTGGCGAAGGAGTAGGCGTGGACGATATTCGCGTCTATGTGCCACTGGCCGACGACCTCAGCGGATTGGACGCGAACAGCGAAGGCGACGACAACGACTGTGGCATAGAAGAAGACAAAGTGACCTTCACATTCATCAATTTTGGCACCCAGCCCCAGTCGTCCTTCCAGGTCGCCTACTCCATCAACGGCGGCGCCCCGGTGGTGGAAACGGTGAACGCGACCGTGCAACCCGACCAAACATTCACCTACACGTTCACGACGCCTTTCGACAGCCGCGACGGCGCATTCGACATTGTGTGCTGGACGAATCTTTCGGGCGAGCAAAACCCGGTGAACGACAGCGCCTATTACAGCGTGAGCCATTTGGCCAAACCCGTTCCCTTCCAGGAAGATTTTGAAAGTCTCAACATTCCTGCCGACTGGACGGTGACAGGTTTTCCTTTCATTACGCCATTTAACAACAACACTTCCAACGTTTTGGAAGTAAATCTCTGGGGCAGCAACAACGAATTTATTTACGATTTGCCACGCTACGGCCTCATCAGTGCCGACGACACGTTGACGTTCGACTATCGCATTACCGAGTTCGGCAGTGGGGGTTTTGACCCGACGACGCTGGGTCTCGGCACCAAAATCGAAGTGCAGGTCTCGACCGACTGCAACACCTACCAGAACATTTACAGCATCAACAGCCTGAGCCACACCCCTTCCATCAGTATGAAAACGGTGAAAGTTGGCTTGGGTAATTTTGCCGGAAAATCTATCAAAATCCGCTTTAAAGGCACTTGGACAGAAGGCGATTTTTACTTCGACCTCGACAATATCAACCTGCGCGCCTGCGCCGCCGATATGCAACTGACGCCGACCGTCGTGCCCTCAACCAATGGCCAAAATGGCCAGGCCACCGTCAACGTCGGCCTCGGCAATCCGCCTTATTCTTACCTCTGGAGCACGGGAGCGGTTACCAAAACGATTACCGGCCTCGCAGTGGGAGCGTACACAGTGACGGTCACTGACGCACTCGGCTGCACCGACGAACTCACGATCAATGTCGGCGTCACCGGGACGCAGGACATCGAGGGCCTGACTTCGCTCAAAATCCAGCCCAATCCGACTTCGGGTTTTGCCATGCTGAACGCCGCTTTCGACCGTCCGGTGGACGTGAATGTGGAAATTATTGACCTGCTCGGCAGGCGTGTTTGGGAAACCAACGCTTCCTACACGACGAACATTTCGGAGCAACTTGACCTGAATAATTTCCCCGATGGAATTTATCTTGTACGACTCACAGTGGACGGCCAGACAGCCACACGGAAATTGATGAAAGGCAGGTAACAACCTTTTATCATCAGATTAAAAGTCAAATAAAACGACCTCCTCAGACCGGTTTTTTGCCGGTTTAGAGGAGGTCGTCATGTTTTCCAGCGTATTTTTTTCAAAATTTGCCAGCGAAAAAACTTCGGTATGAAGAAAATTTGGACACTGCTTCTGTTTTGCCCCGGACTGGCTTTTGGTCAGGTGACGCTTCAATCTTCGGATTTGCCCATCATTATCATCACAACCCCCAACGGCCAGGCTATACCCGACGAACCGAAAATCACGGCGCAGATGAAAGTGATTGACAATGGCCCCGGCCAAATCAACCACCTGAGCGACCCGCCCAATGGCTACAACGGCCTCATCGGTATAGAGCGGCGGGGCAGCAGTTCGCAGGATTTGTCGGACAAAAAACCCTTTGCCGTAGAAATCCGCGACGCCAACGGCGACGACCTCGACGTGCCGCTGCTCGGAATGCCTGCCGAAGCCGACTGGGTTTTTATCGCGCCTTTCAACGACAAAAGCCTCGTGCGCGACGCATTTACGCACGAACTGGCACGGCGCATCATGGCCTGGGCGCCGCGTACGCGTTTCGTCGAAGTTGTGCTCAACGGCGATTACCAGGGCATTTACCTTGTTACGGAAAAAATAAAACGGGGAAAAGACCGGGTTGACATCGCTAAAATGGCTGAAACCGATATCAGCGGCGATGACCTGACGGGCGGCTACATCATCAAAATGGACAAACCGACCGGCTCTCAAACAGATAACTGGACTTCGCCTTACCCTCCGCTCGCAGGCAGTTGGCAAAGCACGAAATACTATTTTCATTACCCTAAAGCGGAAGACATCCTGCCCGTGCAGCAGGATTACATCGAAGACTGGGTGACAGATTTTGAAGACGTGATGGCTTCGCTGGACTACGCCGACTCCGTGACCGGCTACCCGAAATACATTGACGTCGAGTCGTTTATTGATTTCGTCATCATCAACGAACTGACGAAAAACGTGGACGCTTACCGCCTCAGCACATTTTTTTACAAAGACAAAGACAGCAAAAACGACCGCCTGCACGCCGGGCCGGTGTGGGATTTCAACATCTCGATGGGAAATGCCAACTATTGTAACGCCGCAAGTTTTACGGGTTGGGCGATAGATTTTAACAACGAATGCCCGCAGGATGGCTGGGTTATCCATTTTTGGTGGCGACGTCTGTGGGACGACCCGGCTTTTCGCCAGCAACTGAGCACCCGTTGGAAAGAATTGCGCAGCGATATTTTTAAAACTGAAAACCTGACAGGAGTGCTGGATTCTCTCGTGGGCGTTGTTGAACAATCGCAAGTACGCAACTGGCAACGCTGGCCGGTGCTGAACCAATGGGTGTGGCCCAATGAATTTTGTTGCGGCTCTTATGCACAACACGTTGATTACCTGCACGACTGGCTCCTCAATCGGCTCCAGTGGCTCGACGGCAAGATGATCTCGACGAACACCGGCGAGTATCACCCCGACAAATATTTTAAAACCCTGACCTTTCCCAATCCTTCGGATAACGAACTGACTTTCAGGTATTACGTGCGGCGCTCCGACCTCGTGCATTTGCGCATTTACGACGCGTCGGGCCGCTTTATCGCTTACATGTATCCGCCTACTCCGACTGTGGACGGCGAAAACGAGTACACCTGGCAACATTCGCTGCCACAAGGTTTTTATTTTTACAAAGTGTACGTCAGCGGAGCATTGGAGTCCAGCGGCAAATTCGCAGTAAAATAAAAAACACTGCCAACTGCTACTGCTACTGCCACTGCCTCCTGGCTTTACTGCCTGTCCCGCGAGTCAATCGTCACTGCCGACATAAGCCGGTCGTAGCGGTCGCCGAACGTGCGGAAATACACCAAAATCGTGTACAAATTGCTCGTTTCGTGCCAGTTGCCTTCGAGCCCGTCGGGGTCAATGGCGCCGGTTTCGCGTTTCACCACAAGGTATTCGTAGTTGTAAAAACCCTGTTTGAGCAAAGGCGACTCGACGTAGTAAGCCTTCGCTTCAGGGCTGTAGTCCATTTTCCATTCAGGTTTTAATTGCCAGTCAGTCAGTTCGCCGAACACGTACACATCCTCGTCGTCAAAAGGCAATTGCCTGCTGATGGAAAAAAGGACTTTGGCGTAATCGCACTGGTCGAGCGTTTGGTTAAAGTTTTGATTTTCAATCGAAAAACGACCGTTCAAATCGCCGCGATACCCGGTCGTACTGCCTGATAAATCCAAATCGGTCAGTAACGTTACTTCGTAAAAATCATCTTTTTCATCAATCGTTTTGACCCGATCGCCCCGATATTCGAAGGTTCGCATATCGAAATAGCGCCACTCTTTTCCGGCTGGAAAAACGATTTTATCCTGAAAATCAAACACCAGCGATTCATCGCGGGTGATAAACGGCTTCAAAGGGCCAATCGCGTTGTCCCAGCGGCCGTTTTGCAACACCACCGCCTTCACGTCGTTTTGCGGATTTGGAATTCGCATGCCGCGATGCAGCACCGAGAAATCAATTTCGTGGTGCGTGTTCAGTTTGCTCACCACCGCCGGGCTCACAAATTTGGCGTCCACGCGCCACAAAGGTTCCACCACCATGAATCGCCGCGTCAGCACCAGCCGCCGGTCGTCGTCATTGTCAAACACTTTGAGCAGGTAATTCCCCGAACGCGCCCAGCGCATGTTTCGATTGGGCAACCCCAACCTGTAATGCGTGTATTGCGCCAGCGTGTTCAGCGAAGTTGTGATGTCAATGATTCGGTCTTCTGTGAAGCCATCGATGTATTCCTGGTCATTCAACTCCGAAGGTTGCCAGTCACTGTTGCAATGCACGATGGTGTACACATAGTCCTTCAAGTCCGTATCCAAGTGGTCGAATTCGAGTATCAGTGTGTTGAGGCCGGCTTTCAGTTCCACAATGGGCAAAGTGAGCGGCGCGCCGGCGAGGTAAAGTTGTGCCGAGCGGATATCTTCATCGAGCGTCAGACTTTCATTACGCGGATTTTCTTCGTCCGGTTCTGGTTGGGAAAAGAGAAAAAAGGAGGAAAATATGGCAGGGCAAAACAGCATTAACCTGGTCGCAAAACGATTCATTGAAAAATATTTTGAAATTTGATGTCGTAAAAACGGGCTTGGTTGCTTGTCTGGAAAAACCTGTCGTCCGAAAAAATTCAATTTTCACAGTCAACACTCTTCGGGGCTTAAACGTTATTTCGCCTCAAAAATCCTGTTTATGAAGAAAATACTCCTTACCCTCACCGCTTGCCTCACTTTTTATTTTGCTCAATCGCAAAACGTTTTTGGCACCTGGAAAACCAAAGACGATGAAACCAACGAGGAAAAAAGCCACGTCGAAATCTACGAAGCCGGCGGCAAACTCTACGGCAAAATTGTCAAACTCCTCCGCGAAAACCCCAATCGCCTCTGCGAAAAATGCCCCGGCGAACGCAAAAATCAGCCCGTCCTGAACATGATTATCCTCGTCAACATGATTCAAAAAGACGGCCTTTGGCAATCCGGCGACATCCTCGACCCCGAAAAAGGCAAATGGTACGGCTGCAAAATCTGGCTCAAAGAAGGCGACCCCAACACGCTTGTGGTGCGCGGCTACCTCGGCCCTTTCTACCGGACGCAATATTGGACTCGTGTAAAGTAAAAGTTTTCCGGCATCCACTGCCGTGCTTGCTGCGAATGATTTTTCAGGAAAAATTTTGACGACGGCTTGCACAGAAACAAATCTCGGCCTACTTTTGCCCCGCTTTTCAAGAAAGCATTGGCTCATGGTGTAATGGTAACACAGCAGATTTTGGTTCTGTTATTCAGGGTTCGAGTCCTTGTGAGCCAACAAAAGTGACAAATCCCTCGTGAATCTCAGGATTTACGGGGGATTTGTCTTTTTCAGGGTATGTTTGAAGTATCCATTTTTTTGTCCGTCGCTTACGCCGCCCTGCTGATTTTTTACCTGTACGGTTGGCGAGCCTTGCCGGAATGGCCAATCCTCCGACGAGGTTGGGAACCGACCACACGCGTCAGCGTCATCATCCCGGCACGCAACGAATCGGCGAACATCGAAGCCTGCCTGCGCTCCATCGTTGAAGGCGCTTATCCGCCCAATTCATTGGAAATCATCGTGATAGACGATCATTCGACAGATGAGACCACTTCAATCGTAAAACAATTTTCAGGAAGTTCGCCCGTGGCAGTTCGCCTGCTTTCGCTATCCGATTTTATTTCATCGGGCGAAGTCGTTTTTTCTCATAAAAAAAAGGCTCTCGAAGCCGGAATCGCCCATGCCACAGGCGGTTTAATCGTCACTACCGACGCCGATTGTATCGTTCCGAAAAACTGGTTGCGACTTCTGGTTTCGGTATTTGAATTAAAAAAAGAGGTAAAAATCCTGGCGGCGCCCGTCGCTTTTCACCGCGAAAAAGGCTTGCTTCAACATTTTCAATCACTTGATTTTCTTGGGCTCATGGGTATTACCGGGGCAGGAATCCGGCTGGGCTGGCAACGCATGGGCAACGGCGCGAACCTTGCTTACCCCAAGTCCGTATTCGAGGCAGTTGGAGGTTTTTCGGGCAATGAAAACAAGGCTTCCGGCGACGACATGTTCCTGATTCAAAAGGTGGCGAAGCGTTGGCCGGATGGTGTGTTTTTTCTGAAAAACCCCGACGCGACGGTCCTGACGAAGGCAAAATCTACCTGGCGCGATTTCCTGCAACAACGCCTGCGGTGGGGAACAAAAAATGCCGCTTTACCCGAATGGCCGGTGCGGCTGGCGTTGCTGACAGTCTTTCTTTTTTGCTGGAGCATCCTGACAAACAGCGTTTTAGCCATTTGCGACGCAAGCAACGACGCTCATTTTTTGACAATTTTGCTGTCGCAAATTTTTGTCAAAGCCATTTTCGATTTCATTTTGCTGCGCGAAATGTGCCGTTTTTTCAAGCGGGAAAATTTGCTCCGCTGGTTCGTGCCGTCGTTTTTTATACACACGTTGTACATCCCGCTCGTGGGTATGGCGAGTTTGTTTTTCAAAAAATACGAATGGAAAGGACGGCGGGTGGAGTGACGGATGAGCCTAATTTCCTTTCACGACTTTCCCGTCTTTCATCACGAAATCCACTTTCAGCATCACCTTGATGTCGTCGAGCGGATTGCCTTCCACCGCTACGATGTCGGCTAATTTTCCCGCTTCGAGTGTGCCGACTTTGTCCTGCATGCGCAGCAAAGTGGCAGCATCGAGCGTGGCAGAGCGCAGGATGTCGGCATTTTTCATCCCGGCTTCGGACATATACATGAATTCGAGGTTGTTTTTGCCGTGCGGAAAAACGCCCGCGTCGGTGCCGAAAGCGATTTTCACTCCTTTTTTGTAAGCCTTGCTGAGCGTTCCTTTGATTTGAGGGCCGATGTTCAGCGCCTTCACGCGCACGACTTCAGGGAAAAATCCTTTGGCAAACTGCGCGCTGTCACTCACGGCCATACCGGCTGTGGCCGTCGGAACGTACCAGGTTCCGTGTTTTATCATCGCGTCCATCGTGGCTTCGCTCATGAAGGTCCCATGCTCGATGCTGACAACTCCCGCCTCCACTGCACGACGCATGCCTTCGTCGCCATGCGCGTGAGCCGCCACATCCACGCCGAGGTCGCGAGCCGTTTTCACGATGGTAACAAGTTCATCTTCAGCGTAATGCGGCAATTTTCCATCGCGAGCAAGTGAGAGTACGCCGCCAGTCGCGCAGACCTTAATGAGGTCTGCGCCGCGTTTGACCTGATTGCGGACAGCAGCGCGACAAGCGTCGGGGCCGTCGGCGATGCCTTCTTCAGCGCCGGGCGGCGGGTCGAACAGGTCGTCGCGGGCGCCGGTGGTCGGGTCGCCGTGACCGCCGGTGATGCTGAGGCTTTTGCCGGAAGTAACGATGCGCGGACCTTCGGTCAGGCCGGCGTTGATGGCGTTGCGCAGGGCGATATTCACACCGCGCCCGCCGAGGTCTCGCACGGTGGTGAAGCCGACGAGGAGTGTTCGTTTGGCATAAACGGCGCTGCGGAAAGCAATGTCGGCGTCGTTGAGGGTGTAGCGCTCGTTGTAGGAGTTGCGATTTTGTTCAAACTCAAAATGCACGTGGCAATCAATCAGGCCGGGCAATACGGTTTTATTTTTCAAATCAATGACTTCCGCGCCGGGCGGGCCTGCCAAATATCCTTTTTCGATGCGGGCGATTTTATTGCCTTCCACCACGAGTGTGACGGCGGTTTGCGGCTCGCCGTTTATGGGGATAATGCGGCCGCAGTGGAGGTAAGTGGTTTGGGAAAGAAGGAAAAAGGGGGAAAGGAGAAGGAGAAAAAGGAGAAAACGAATCATAAGGGTTCCATAAAATTCAAGGGAACAACCCTGCTTTAATCAGGTCAAGGCGTTCCAAAATTCGATTAATTGTGTTGAATTCGAGTGTTAAGACTGTAGCCTCGCCAATCTCAGTTTTTGACAAAATCATGCCTTCAGAAACCTCGAAATGGTCGTGCCAGTTATCTGTTCGGGGATTGAACAATCGCACGAAGGTCGCTCCATCCTGTAAAATGGTGCCGATGTTGCTTCCTTTATTGCCATTGCAAATAGAGCAAGAAAATGCGAGGTTCTCCAGAATGGTTTGCCCCCGATGCTTGCGGCTGATGATGTGGTCAATTTGAAATTTAATAAACGAATCGGCCTCCAATCGGCGGCAATATTCGCAACGGAAGGCGGCGCGCTCGGCGACCATTTTTCGTAAAGCATCGGGTATGTTTCGGCTCATGATTGTTGCTGGGAAAGCCTGAGCCGGGCACGCGATTTGGCTAAGCGTACGATGTGTTCCAAGATAAAGTAGTGTTCCAATTCCTCCTTCTCGCGCTCGGTGAGCGTGTCCTCTTGTTTTTTTTCAAGTAAAAATTCCACCCGTTCCTGAATATTCTCCGGCGCGTGAAATGCCAGCACCTTCACCGGATCCATCCCGGCTATAAACTCTGCCAAACTGTCGTAGATATTTTGGTAAGCGACCATGTCTGAAAATTGATTGGACAAAGATAAACAAACATCTCAATCGTTCAACCGTGCCACCATAATGCCCGATTGCCCTTTTTGCGAAGCGAGATATTGGGGCAAAGTTTGTTTGGAAATGACAACGCGCTTGGAGAGCGAAGAAGCGTTGAGCAGGTGAATGCGACCATTGCGACGCACGGCAAACCCCTGGTGCGCGATGTCGAGGTCGCGTTTGGCGGAGGTAAGAATGATGAGATCGCCTTCCTGAATCAGGTGCTCCATCGCTGCCACTTTCGCCTTGGGGATGTAGTGCCAGGCGTGGGCGTTGATGCGTTTTTCGGCAGCAGCCAGGTCGCGGCGAACGGCGGCATTTTTGATTTTCGGGTATTTGTCGGCGCGCGCGGTGATGTAGGAGATCTTTTTCCGGTAGGGAACGCCGCCCATTTCTTGGGTGAGGTCGCGCAGGAAACCGTTTTTTTCAGCCTGTAAAAGCCAGCCTGAGAAATAATGAATACGCGAGCCGTAGCCGTCCACGACGCCGCCCCAATAGCGAAGCCGCTGCAAATGAGACTGATATTCCTGCAAATCTCCATTCCCCGTTTGAGCGATAGCGAGGCTGTTTTCCACCAAAGTCCAACAATCGAGCTGGCGGAGATTGACGACGAGTTGCTCGTTGGCGTTCACGTCGAGCGTACCTGAGACGTACGGCGTTCCGAGAAAAGACTCCGCGACAACGAGGGTTTTGGCGGTAAGGGAATTTTCGTGTGCCGCTACTTTTTGTTTTTCAAGGAAAACAAGCGAGTCGCGGGCTGAAACAACCTGAGGTGGCACTATATTTTCTGCGTACAAATGTTCGCGTGTCGCAGGCGAAAAAGCCAGCAACGGCAAAAAAAGTCCGAGGAAACCAGTGACAAAAAATCTCATTTTACCGGGTGTTCTTTACACAAACGTATGAACAGTTTTGAACTTTGCCCCGATTGGGAAAGTTGTACTGCCGACAATTCGGCTATTTTCGAGTGCGATATTTTCCCATTCGGCAAAGATTTTTTTGGAGGAAAACTTTTTTCGTCAATATTTGTGCCGTCGGGGGTCGTTCTGCGTCTTACTAATCAAAATTGCCGTCTAAGTGTTTCATTACTAACAAACACGCGCACAGCATTAAAATCCTTTGTTCACCACCATGACTGCCCATTCTTTAATCGCACTCGACATGCCATCGTTGTCGCTCGAACAGACCGGACGCGATGCCTTCCATCTGCTCAGCGACCACCATGTGAAACACCTTCCTGTGGTGGACAATGGGAAACTCGTGGGACTGCTCTCCGAAGAAGAAATTTTCAACCATAAACTTTCCGACCCCATCGGCTCTTTCGACTTGTCGCACTTGCGCCGTTTTGCCGTGCGTGAAGACGAACACGTCTTTGAAATCATGCGGCTCATGGGCGAAAATCGCCTCACCGTGATTCCGGTTGTGGACGACGAAGGCAATTATCTGGGCCTCATTTCGCAAAACGACCTCCTCCGTTATTTCGCCAACACGGCTTCTTTCACTGAAGCGGGCGCGGTGCTCGTGCTCGAAATGCCGCGCCGCGACTACTCGCTTGCCACCATCACCCGCATCGTAGAGGAAAACGATGTAAAAGTCCTCAACGCCTTCGTGACCTCCACGCCCGACCCTGAAAATGTGGAAGTTACGCTCAAACTCAACCGCCACGACCTCAGCCGCGTCATCGCTTCGCTGGAGCGGCACGGCTACGAAGTGAAAGAAATGTTCGGCGAACTCGAATACGCCGACGCGATGAAAGACCGCTACGATTCGCTGATGAATTACCTGAATATGTGAGGCCTGATAGTGGATTTTGGATTTTAGAAAAGAAATGAGGCGTCTGATAAAAATGCCAGGCGCCTCATTTTTTGTTGTGCAAAATTATCCCACCCGCTTTTCTACTTTTGGGGCAAAACGATTTTTCAAAAATGAAAAATATTTGCCCGGCAACATTTTTGCTCTTCCTGTTTTTCCATTTTTCCTGCGCTAAAAAAACTTCTGAATCGCCCGTAACGCCGCAAATGAAATTAGTCTGGAGCGACGAGTTCAACTATTCCGGCAAACCAGACACGACCAAATGGGCTTACGACATCGGCGGACACGGCTGGGGCAATCAGGAACTTCAGTACTACACCGACCGGCTTGACAACGCCCGCGTCGAAGGCGACAAACTCATCATCGAAGCAAAAAAAGAAGATTTCGGCGGCAAAAATTACACTTCCTGCCGCCTCGTCACACGCGGCAAAGCCGAATGGACCTATGGCCGTTTCGAGATTCGCGCCAAACTCCCGCAAGGTCTCGGCACCTGGCCTGCCATCTGGATGCTCGCCGGAAAACAACTTTACGGCAACCAATACTGGCCACACAACGGCGAAATTGACATCATGGAACACGTCGGCTACGACCCCGGCATCGTCCATTCTTCCGTCCACACGCTGACTTTTCACCACAGCATCGGCACGCAAAAAACAGCCAAAATCCCCGTGCCAACGGCCATGAGCGATTTTCACACATACCGCGTGGACTGGACGTCGGACACGATTCGCACCTTCGTGGACGACCAATTGTATTTCACTTTCACTAACGACGGTCAGGGCTGGGAGCATTGGCCGTTCGACAAGCCGTTTTACCTGCTGCTCAATGTCGCGTTCGGCGGCTTCTGGGGCGCTGCGCAGGGCATTGACCCGAACGTGTTGCCGCAACGGATGGAGGTGGATTGGGTGAGGGTTTATCAGTAGCAGTAGGCAGGGGCAGTTGGCAGAGGGGCCGTTGTTGCTACATAGACTTCCCATGTTTTGAAAACATGGAAAGTCTGCGAGGTATAGACGCGAATCATTTTTTTCAAAATCAGTTGCCGTTGTTGGCGTCCCGCCAACAACACCGGATGTCCCATTTTTTATTCAAAATCAAAACGTTATGAAAAATACTTTCCTTCTTTTGCTGGCTTTTTCCCTGATAACTTTTTCCTGCAACCAAACGCCGACGGTGACGACGACCATTTCCGGTGACGCCTGCGCCTATTTGAAAAACGAAGAAACGGGCGTGAAAACCGGCGGCGTCCGGCTCATCCCGCTCGACGGCGGCAAGTACAAAGTCTGGACAAAACGCATCGGCAACAATCCCAAAATCAAAGTCCTGCTCTTGCACGGCGGCCCGGCTTGCACCCACGAATATTGGGAGTGCATGGAGAGTTTCCTGCCACAGGAAGGCATCGAATTTTACTACTACGACCAACTCGGCTCGGCTTATTCCGACCAGCCGGCGGACACGAGCCTATGGGATTTGCCGCGTTTCGTGGAAGAAGTGGAGCAGGTGCGGCAGGCGCTGGGTTTGAACAAAGACAATTTTTACCTGCTCGGCCACTCGTGGGGCGGCATTCTCGCCGCGCAGTACGCGCTGAAATATCAGGACAACCTGAAAGGCCTGATTATCAGCAACATGATGATGAGTTGCCCCGATTATGACAAGTACGCCGACGAGGTGCTGGCCAAACAAATGGACCCGAAAGTGCTGGCTGAAATCAAGGCCATCGAAGCGAAAAATGATTTTTCCAACCCGCGCTACATGGAGTTATTGAAACCCAATTTTTACAAAAAACACATTTGTCGCCTCGAAGAATGGCCCGACCCGGTGAATCGGGGACTGGACAAAATCAACCAGACAATTTACGTCATGATGCAAGGCCCCAGCGAGTTCGGCATTTCGGGTAAATTGGAAAAATGGGATGTCACCAAGGAATTGCCCAACATCAAAGTGCCGACGCTGACCATCGGCGCCACGCACGACACGATGGACCCGGAACACATGAAATGGGTGGCGACGCAGGTGCAAAAAGGCCGGTTCCTGCTTTGCCCCGACGGCAGCCACATGTGCATGTGGGACGACCAGGCGCATTATTTTCCGGGCCTGATTTCGTTCTTGAAAGACGTGGATGCGGGGAAGTTTTAGATGAAAATCAATGCCCTGATAGTAAAGCAGATTTGCAAATCCGCTTTACTAATTGCCTGTCGCAACGCGCGGCGGGCTTTTTCTTTTTTGAACAAAATGAACACGAAATGAGCAGGTTTTGGTCTGGCGGCTGGACACTCGGCAGGCGCACTTTTATCCCGTCAAACGACATTTTTTCACCTAACTTTTTTCTGACAATGAAAACGTTCAAAACCGTCGTCGCGCTCTTCGCGCTCACCCTTT
>Ga0209172_10005373_pt1 | contig 15645 bp, 12 predicted proteins | sample LarsenN4metaG_FD_184113 | JGI IMG/M metagenome (GOLD analysis project Ga0209172, IMG submission 184113) | Hot spring sediment bacterial and archeal communities from British Columbia, Canada, to study Microbial Dark Matter (Phase II) - Larsen... ... | reverse complement strand
AGCCCCATCTTTGGTTCGTAGTTGGGCTTTAGCCCCATCTTTGGTTCGTAGTTGGGCTTTAGCCCCATCTTTGGTTCGTAGTTGGGCTTTAGCCCCATCTTTGGTTCGTAGTTGGGCTTTAGCCCCAAAAAATTGACGGCAGGCTGGGGAAGCCATTTACAAAACCTTATATTGCTTAATAAAAGTTAATGAAATTCCCAGTTTTGGCTCCATCAGCACTGGTAAACTGGAGGGCATGGCAAAGACAGAGGAAACATCCCTCTGCCCTGACAAACCAAACCCGAATACTGCCCAGACCTGTCGGTTAGCGGTGAATTGCAGCCAAAATATCATTACATAAGTCACGACAGCCCAAACAGACTATGGTAGATACCCTTAAAAAACCTGAATTTGAAGAGTTGCGCCCTGGGATAAAAATCCCCGCCAAAGAAACCATCCTCACTCCCCGGTTCTATACCACCGACTTTGACGCGATGGCCAAAATGGACATCTCCGTTAACGAAGATGAACTCCAAGCCATCCTAGAAGAATTCCGGGCGGACTACAATCGCCATCACTTTATCCGCGATGACGAGTTTAACCAATCCTGGGAACATATCGACGGCGAAAAGCGGCGGCTATTCATCGAGTTTCTCGAACGGTCCTGCACCGCTGAATTCTCCGGTTTCCTGCTCTACAAAGAACTGGGCCGTCGCATCAAAGACAAAAATCCCGTCCTCGCCGAATGCTTTAACCTGATGTCCCGGGATGAAGCCCGCCACGCCGGTTTCCTCAATAAGGCGATGTCGGACTTCAATATGTCCTTGGACCTGGGCTTTTTGACCCAGAGCCGGAAATACACCTTCTTTGAGCCGAAATTCATCTTCTACGCCACCTATCTGTCGGAAAAAATCGGCTACTGGCGTTACATCACCATCTATCGTCACCTGGAAGCGCACCCAGAAGACCGGATTTATCCGATTTTCCGCTTCTTTGAAAACTGGTGTCAAGACGAAAACCGTCACGGCGACTTCTTTGATGCGGTGATGAAAGCTCAACCCCAGATGCTGAACGACTGGAAAGCTAAGCTGTGGTCCCGCTTCTTCCTGCTGTCGGTGTTTGTGACTATGTTCCTCAACGATATCCAGCGGGCCGACTTCTACGCCTGTCTCGGTTTGGATGCTCGTGAATACGATATCCATGTGATTCGCAAGACTAATGAGACGGCGGGCCGCGTCTTCCCGGTGATTCTGGATGTGGACAACCCGGAATTCTTCGATCGCCTGGATACCTGCACGGCAAATAATGCTAAACTGGCTGAGATAGCAAATTCTAAAGCGCCGAAGTTGGTGCAGTTTTTCCAAAAACTGCCCCTGTACGTTTCTAATGTCTGGCAGCTAGCGCGGCTGTACCTGATGAAACCCATTGATATGGTTCAGTTTCAGGGTGTTGTCCGCTAGGAACTGATTTCGGTTTCGCTCCTCTGTTGTTTCGTCGTCTGGCGGTCCGGCATCAAGCTGGACCGTTTTTATTTGGAGTTGACTTGCTATCATACCAAAGCAGACTTCGCAGCGGTGGCCAAGGGCCCTGGAATTGGATGTGTAGTATGGTTGTGGATGGGCGCATTGGGCCGATCGGCTCTGGAACTTTACGGAATTTCCTGGTTGTGGTTTTGGCAGCAGTGGGAGTTGGCAGCGTTCTGAGTGGACCCGTAGTGGCTCAGTCCCAGGCTCCCAGAAGTGCCCAAGATTTAGATTTAAGTCCCGAAATCATTGAGGAAAGTCCCGTGTTGCAGCGGTGGCTCAAAGAAGTGCCGGACGTGTGGGAAGATATCAAAAATGACCCCAGTTTTCGCACTCGCTTGCGCTTGGGATATACTCAGTTTCCCTCTAGTGATGATGCTAGTGGGTTTAATTTAGCCGTAGAAGATGTGTTTATTGGCGATACCAAGCTGACAGTAGGTGGCGATTATTATAATGCGGGCAGTGGGGATATGACTAGCGCTGGTGCAGAACTGCGCTACTACTTATTACCCCTGGGTAACTATGTTAACTTTGCTCCTACTATTGGCTATCGCCACTTAGAAACCAAAACCTATTCTACCAGTGGTTTACAAGTAGGTGGTAGGTTGATGGTGGTGCCCTCACGCGGTGGAGCGGCTGACCTTTCTTTAAGTTACTCCCAAGTCGGTATTGGTGGGGATGAATCTGTGGGTTTAGCCAGTTTTTCTGTGGGTTATGCGATTACGTCTCACCTGAGATTATCCACCGATTTGCAGTGGCAAATTGCCTCAGATGATACCGATAATCGGGTGGGGATTGTGTTGGAATTGATGCCGTAAGGTTACAAATTGTAAATTTTTGCCCAAAGTAAATAATAGCGCTAATATAGAAATACTAGGGCTTTTCAATCTAATGAGGGACAACTCTCAAAACTGTCATTCCCCCGTCTCAAAACTGTCATTCCCGCGTAGGCGGGAATCCAGTCACCATATATGTTTTATACGTGTGAAATTTATATGTCTCTCGCATTGGGCATTCATCCATGAATAACCCTGTTGACGACAACTCCCCCAGTGGGAATCATTCTCTACTGGATGATTTCATCCAGTCCCTAAGTCTGGAATCTCACCAGAGCAACCCTCAGCCGTCGGAGGTTCCTGATTTATCCCACCTCCAAGTCAACTTGGGGGAAACTCCCCATCTCCCAGATTTCCACCACCCCGGGGCATTAGATGGCTCTGATGCTTCTGGGGATTCGAGTTTTTTGGCTTGGCGATAAAAATTTATTGACTTTCAGGAGAATAGATGATGTTACCAATGAAACCAGATTTACAGGAATTAATTATTACCAAAGGAGAGTGTAATCATATTACTGGGGTAAATAGCTTCTTATTTAATAGTTTGATTGGCTATGTTCTCAGCTTAGATTTAAAAACATACGACCAACAGAAACCTCAGCTTCAAGTATTGGCTCAATCAGGATTTTTCAAAAAGAAAGCATCGAACACAATTAAAATCTTTGAAGAATGCAAAATTTTGTTGGCAGCCAATAAAGATGAAGAATTAATTAGAAAAATTAGATTCGATAATACATTTGGCAATTGGTTGCCATTATTCAATCAACGTTTTTTAGCAATAATTTATTTACTTGCGATAGTAACGTTGGGGATGACTCTTTTAATGATTGCTATGTACTACCTCCCATTGTACATCAAATATTTATCCAATAAAATGCAGTATTTTCGGTTGTCTGAATTACTGAAAGAAGTAGAAAAGCATAACCAAATTGTCAATAACCTCTATACCTTAGACCAACTTGAAGCCGTTGGTAATCCAGTCAAAATCAATGATAGAATCAAGGTCATCGAGGCTTTAAAAATAACCCGTGCAGGCTTAGTGCGGGCATTGCAAACCGAAAGAATATTGCGAGAAAACCCTAATTTTCAACCTCAGTATTTCAACATAGACTTAAGCGGCGTGCAAGCTGAACGCACGATGGTTAGAGCCGTTGAATATGCTCAACTGCTTGATGATGCTGTACAAATTGGGGTGAGTCTTCAGCAGGAGATGCGAAAGTTGCAAAGAAACCGCTGAGGCCCCACCTTGTCTAAGAAACCCGGTTTCTGAGGTCCCCGGTTTCTGGACTCCCGGTTGGGGAAAAGAAACCGGGTTTCTGCGATAACCTCTGCATCCTAACCGAGATTTAGTTAAGAAACCCGGTTTCTGGGGGTCCCCGGTTTCTGGGGTTCCCGGTTGGGCGAAAGAAACCGGGTTTCTGCGATAATTTGGGTATCCTCACCGAGATTTAGTGAAGAAACCGGGTTTCTGGAGTCCCCCGGTTTCTGGGCTAGGGCGGTTTCTGGGCTAGGGCGGTTTCTGGGGCTTGAGCCATCTAGTTGATGCTATAATTACTGTTGGCCATAAATGTCAGGGGGCAAATTTCCAGAAGATGTCTGATGAAGTGGAGGAGTTTGTTTCACGGTTTCCCCGGAAGCCTACTCCCAGCAACTCCGTAGAGGATTTGTTTGAAATTCAACATACAGGAGAGTGGAATTATCAAATAGAAGGGGGCGGAACTAAAATTTTTATTGATGGGTATCGAGACCGGACTATCTTGGAGGCTAAATATGTTAGCACCCCCGATCGCAGCCCCTATATTCCGAATTCGCAAATCCCAAATTTCATTCGCCAGAAAATCGTCAAGCAAATTCGAGATGAATTTCGGCGCATAGCAAATGTGATTAAAGACCCAACTAGCCCATTTGAATCTTTAGAGGTAATTACCAATCATTCAGAAGCCAAAGTTTTCTTTGCAGAATTACTGCAAGAGCTCAATATCGTAGGCAACGTAGTTATCAGAGAATAAGGAGTTTCCATGAAAACGCTGCTTTTGTTTATCGGCGAATCTGAAAAATTTAATTTGAGTGAAGTAGCCGAAATTTTTCCAAAAATTCCGAATATTCAAAACCTCAAGCAAGGCGACTTCGTTGGCTCTATATTAGAATGTGAGTTTTTCGATAAAAACGATTATACCATCATCCGGTTAAGTGATGATTTAGAAACCATCTCTATTGATGGAGATGGAGATGCTAGCTTAAAAATCGCGTTGGAAATCCAAAAGCACTATCCGCAAAATCTGCGATTAATTGACTCTAATTACAGTTTTGATATAGAGTTGGATCAGATTAAATCAGTTGGTCAATTACGGCAAAAGATGCGAGAATCATCCTTTGCCCAATTGCCTGTGTGAATTGCCTGTGTGAAAATAGGCGTGAAAATTGGTAGTCAAACCCTAGGCTGCGTCAATTTTGGTCTTTCAGAGCCAAGAAAACCGGTGTCTGAAAGGACAAGAAACCGGGACCAGGCGGCGATCGTCTGGGTATCCCAGAGCCAAGAAACCGGGACCAGGCGGCGATCGTCTGGGTATCCTAACCGAGATTTAGTTAAAAAACCCGCTCTTCACCAGTCCCACCTATAGAAACGGCAACCCACGTCCCAATCATGCACCACCAGAGCATCAACACCAATGGCACATCAACGACCCCCAAATCGGCCCCCGATCTGGTTTCCAGAGACAAGCTGGCGGCGGTTTTCCCTTAGATTCACCCTAAACATAGGAGTCAAACCCATGCAAGGCATTACTATTACTGACCAAACTACTGATGGTTTTCTAGCTGTCAATCTGATAGACATCCTCCAAGCGATCGGCCCTTTATTGTTAACAACTAAGTGGCAATTTACCAACCTAGAATGTTTCGGAAAAACAGCAGAAAGTCTCTATTCATATGCTGATTCATCCTCCTATATTTCGGGGGAGATATTGGTACAGTTAGCCGCAAAAATTACGCAAGTAATTGATGGCAAATTTCAGGCATACCGGGGCAATGAAAATCAGCCTTGGTTAATCATCACTGCCGTAGATAGCAGTGCCTACGATGTGGAAACCGTAGATGAAAACATTCTGGTTAAACTTAGGCAGCAGTTTCAGCAAGTTAGCGAATTGCCAGGGAATATTTCCCTGATGCCGAAACTGTTAACAGTGCTTCACACAGGTGATTAGTTTATTTCCGAAAAATCGTCAGGCAATTTGAAGTGGGAATGAAAATAAGGTTTCTGGGTGTCCCGGTTGCCGTTCCCAAGCTATCTGCTACTCTCTATATAACGCCGCAACACGGAATTAATCGTGTTTCTATACTCGGCGCCTTGCTCTCGAAACCATGCCATCACATCCGCATCTAGCTGAATCAAATTACGAGCTTGGGCGGCTGGTATTCTGAGAGTAGCATTCTCAAAAAACTCATCCGTTAAAGGGGGAATATCCGAGTAATCAATTTCTTCATCAGTCATTGTATCTAGTGCCTCCCAATCAGTCCGAGAGATATTGTTCAAATCTTTGTCGCTCATATTTGTTAGCCCTTCGTGCTGATATAATTCTAATTATATTATCGTGACGTTCTGTCCAGACAACAACCGCTACAGTATTGCGCAAAAAGCCGATACCCACCCACCGCTCCTCGCCATAATCAGTACGCTGATCAAGCTCACTTAACATGGGGCCATCAAACATCTGAGGAACATCTGCGAAGTCAATCCGATGTTTGACAATGTTTTCCGCTCTCTTCGCTTCGTCCCATTCAAACTGCATAGCGGCTCCATCGAGGCTAAGTTGGGTGTAAATCTATCATAAACTATTGAGGGTCGTCTGGGTATCCCAGAGCCAAGAAACCGGGACCAGGCGGCGATCGTCTGGGTATCCTAACCGAGATTTAGTTAAGAAACCCGGTTTCTGAGGGTCCCCGGTTTATGAACCTGGTGTGGGGTGGAAAAGAAACCTTCTGGGATAATTTGGGTATCCTAACCGAGATTTAGTTAAGAAACCCGGTTTCTGAAACCCCCCGGTTTCTGAAACCCCCCGGTTTCTGGACCAGGGCAAGAAACCGGGTTTCTGCGATCGTCTGGGTATCCTAACCGAGACCTAGTTAATAAACGATGAACTTTGTTGTTTGCATCAAAAATCCAGACTATGCGGCTTCCCTAGAAGTTCGCAAGATTTATCAAGTCTTACCAGACTCGACAGCCAATCGCCATCAAATGATTCGCATCATTGATGAATCGGGGGAAGATTACCTCTATCCTAACTCCTATTTTATGCCGATTGAACTATCCGCACCGCTGCAACAAGCTATTCTGAAAATGTCTTAGATTGAGTGGAATCACAGAAACCCGGTTTCTGGTTTCTGGACTTGGGGTGGAAAAGAAACCGGGTTTCTGCGAATGGGACAAGAAACCCAGTTTCTGGGTTTCTTGGGTGGCTGGTATTCTGAGAGTAGCATTTTCAAAAAACTGATCCGTTAAAGGTGGAATATCCGAGTAATCAATTTCCTCATCAGTCAACAATTCTCCGACTTAAATTGTAGGGGCGGTGGCACCGGGAGCATCCCGCCGTAGGCGCGAAGGGGGAAGCATTCCGGCGAATCATGTCTGGCAAAAAAACCAAAATTTATCACCCGAATGCTTCCCCCTGACGGCGAGTCATCTGGAGCTAAACCCAAGAATTTATCATAATCAGGCTGCGCCCGACTCTGAGGAGTTGCAATGCTCCTGATGCTCCCAGTCATTTATCGCCACCAGCCAGCCAAATGAAATGAAAATTAGCTTTGGAATCGCGCTAAACGGGTTTGTAAGATTTCCGCCTGTTTCTGTGCTTCTGCCAAGGCATTGCGAGCATTTTCTACGACTTCCGGGCGCGCATTATTCACAAAACCGGGATTGTTTAGCTTCCCAGACAATGTGGTGACATCTGCCTCGACTTTGGCTAAACTTTTCTCCAGTTTGCCACGCAAAGCCGCCATATCCACCACGCCTGCGAGGGGAATGAGAACTTGCACCGTTCCCACCACACCAGCAATATTTTGGCCGATTTCGGCACTTAAGGCGGCGGTAATGGTCAAGTTTTCCACTTTGGCGAGGTTTTTAATGTAGTCTGCACCGACAGTGAGGATTTGCCGCTCTTTGTCGCTGTCACTTTGGAGGATGGCGGTGACTTTGATGCCCGGTTTGATATCCAACTCGGCGCGGAGGTTGCGGATAATGCGGATAGTGCCAATTAATAGCTCGAAGTCTTGTTCGATTTCGGGATTAATGGCGGCGGTATCCACTTCGGGATATAATTGTCGGGCTAAAAAGGCGGTGTCACTGGATTGGGTGAGACTGTGCCAGATTTCCTCGGTGAGGTGTGGCATGAAGGGGTGAATTAATTTGAGGATGCCTTCTAAAATATGGGCTAAGATTTGTTGCGCTTGGCGCTTAGATGCGGTATCCTCACCTTGCAACCGGGGTTTGATTAATTCTATGTACCAGTCGCAGAAGTCGCCCCAGATAAATTCATAGAGTCCTTTGGCGGCTTCTCCTAAACCGTAGTTGTCGATATGGTTGCGGGTTTGCTGGATGGTTTGGTGGTAGCGGGAGAGAATCCAGCGATCGCACATTTCCCCACTAACATCAATCCCACTGGGAGGATTGCCCAACTGCTGCGGCGTCATCCCCGCCAAATTCATCATCGCAAACCGGGAAGCATTCCACAATTTATTGGCAAAATTGCGCGATGCTTGCACCGATGCAGACTCATCAGTTTTCCGATTATACTCCAACCGGATATCTTGCCCCGCACCGGCTACCTCTTTAACCAAAGTCCACCGCAAAGCGTCAGTACCGTATTTATCAATCAGCAGTAAGGGGTCAATGCCATTCCCCGCCGATTTTGACATTTTCTTGCCATTTTCATCCAGGACTAAGCCGTGGATATACACATCTTGAAACGGCATTTCCCCGGTGAAATGTCCCGCCATCATGGTCATCCGCGCCACCCAGAAGAAGATGATATCAAAACCCGTGACCAGGGTAGTAGTGGGGAAATAGGTTTTCAATTCGGGAGTGGCTTCTGGCCAACCGAGGGTAGAAAATGGCCATAAACCGGAAGAAAACCAGGTATCTAACACATCCGGGTCTTGTGCCACCTGGACATCGCCGCCAAATTGGGCTTGAAGTTTTGCTAAGGCTTCGGTTTCCGATTTTGCTACCACAAAGGGGGTATCGTCGGTAATTTCGCCAGCGGTGGCGCTGACGGCGTACCAGGCGGGGATTTGATGTCCCCACCATAACTGGCGAGAAATACACCAATCTTGGAGTTTTACTAACCAGTCGCGGTAAACTTTTGTCCAGCGATCGGGCACGAACGCCGGTAAATTCCGATTATCTAGGAAATCCAACGCCCGATCGGCTAAAGGACGAATCTTGACAAACCACTGGGTGGATAACAGCGGTTCCACCGGGACTTGTCCCCGCTGACTATAAGGCACCGTATGCTCGTAATCCTCAATTTTAACTAAAAATCCCTCAGCTTCCAACCGCTGCACCACATTTTTCCGCGCCACAAATCGCGCTTGCCCCTGAAAATCGCCAGCATTTTCATTCAGGGTGCCGTCCTTATTCATAATATTGATAAACGGCAGATTGTGGCGTTTGCCCATCTCAAAATCGTTCGGGTCGTGCGCAGGCGTCACCTTCACGCATCCCGTGCCAAATTCCGGCTCTACCAACTCATCGCCAATAATAGGAATTTGCCGACCCATAATCGGTAAAGTCAAAGTTTTGCCGATAAGTTGTTGATAGCGCTTATCATTAGGATTCACCGCCACCGCCGTATCCCCCAGCATGGTTTCGGGGCGAGTGGTGGCCACTTCCACATAGCCCTCACCGTCGGTGAGGGGATAACGGAAATGCCATAAATTCCCCTTAATTTCTCTCGGTTCCACCTCCAAATCAGAAACCGCAGATTGACTGGCGGGGCACCAGTTCACCATATATTTACCGCGATAAATCAACCCCTCCTCATACAGGCGGGTAAAGGCTTCTAACACGGCTTTTGATAAGCCTTCATCCATCGTGAAGCGCTCCCGCGTCCAATCCACGGACACCCCCAACCGGCGCAACTGATTAACAATTGTGCCGCCCGATTGTGCTTTCCACTCCCAAGCACGTTCTAGGAACTTTTCTCGCCCCAAGTCATAGCGAGTTTTCCCCTCAGCTTTCAGTTGCTTTTCCAGAATAGTTTGGGTAGCGATGCTGGCGTGGTCCGTACCGGGGATATATAGGGTGTTCCGATCGCACATCCGGTGATAGCGCACCACCACATCAATCAGAGTATTGTTGAAAGCGTGCCCCATATGCAAGCTCCCGGTGACATTCGGCGGCGGAATCACGATGCAGTAGGGTTTTCCGGGATGGTGGGGGTCAGCTTTGAAAGTTTGCCGTTCTTCCCAGTTGGTTTGCCACCTTGCTTCTGTCGGTGCTGGGTCGTATTGAGAGGGTAGGTTCGGTGTGTTTTCCGTCATCAGCTATAATTATAGTTTGTAGTTGGGTTTCCGCCCAAAAAGGTTCCTAGGGGCGAATCACGATTCGTCCCGGCTGTGATTTCTCCTTAATTTTGCCATAGGATGACTACTTAACGGCGGCGTCAGTGCGGGGCTATGTGGATTTTTCCCTGACCATTGCGTGAAGTGGCGGGGGTTAACTTGTCGTCTCCATCGCGATTTGGATGATGGCGGGAGAAATTTTTGATATAATTGATGAGTTTTCGTTGTTACTCGTGAATCTTGTATAATTAACCAGTGGTAGGATTTAGTGTTGAAAGATTAATATTAATTTCATATAAAATTATTTCGGTATCTAGACAAATGGTGAAAATTGTGGTATTAATGCCCTTGGGGTTGTGGAAACAGAACGGGGGTTGCCCACTGTTCTGGAGAGCTATAGTTTGTGAGAAACCCGGTTTCTATGAATCGCGTCGAAGCTAAACGAGATTCTGTGTAAGAAACCCGGTTTCTAAGCAAGGAAGCACCGCCTTTCAGGGTTTAAGACCCAATGGGTTTTGTCCCTAGGGGGAGAAGTTTGGGGGTTGATTACTGGCCAAATTATCGTAACAAAAGTGAGGTATATGGTGATGTTAGAGAGATTGAGATTATTGCCTTGGTTGCCGCAAAATCTATTTGGGAGGAGGCGCTACTTGCCTGTGTGGCTATGCGCGATCGCGGGTTGTGGCATATCGGGATTTGCCGGGTTCCAAGTCTGGAAAGGAGAAAGACACGCCAAATTGGAACTATTTCAGCAAGAAGCCCACAACCTGACTATGACCTTGCAAAAAACTATCACCGAACATCTGCAAGTCCCCCAGGATATAGATTTATTTTATGAAACTACATATTTTCTGGCCGCTGCAGAACGCTCAGAATTCCAAGAATATGCCTTACCCCAGCTCCAGCAAAATCCGGGGTTGTTAGCAGTAGGCTGGATCCAGTATATCCGGGAGGAAACCCGAACCAATTACGAGCAAGATTTGCGCCAGGAAAATTTTGCTGAGTTTGGCATTTGGGGATGGAACGAGAATGGGAAAGCCGCCCGATTGCCTTCAAAAAGCCGCTATTTTCCCATTACTTACATCGAGCCGTCACAATTTAGGAACATGGTAGGTTATGACCTCATCACTGACCCGCTGCAGGAAGCAGCGATGGCAAAAGCCGAGAAAACCAAAAAAATCGTAGTGACAGAAAAGCTGGTATTGCCAGATGGGGCAGGATTGGGTTTTGCTTCTTATTCGCCGGTGTTTAGGCGGGTGAAGTCAAATAACCTAACGGCGAATTCTAGCCGAGAATTAGTAGGTTTTGCCTATACCCTTTACTCTTTACCGGCGCTCATCAAAGCAGCTCTAACCCAAATGAGCCTGAATGATATCGAGTTTTACCTTTATGATCAATCAGCCAGTGCTGCTGATAGTTTTATTTTATTTTACAATCCCAGCGTCAAAGATTTAGAGCTTTCTCCTGGGGAAAAAAATCTAGTTAATGCCAGGGAAGGTGGTTGGCTCTGTGCGGAAACACCGGTTTGTGAGGTGTCTTTGAACGTGGCAGACAGGCAGTGGCAGCTAGTGATTTTGCCTACCCCCCAATTCGGGGGCAGGGAATCGGGGTCAGTAGCAACCCTGGCGATCGGCTTCCTCTTAACTGCCATTCTGGTGGTCTATTTATGGATGTCCCTGGATCGCACGGGACGGATTGAAAGTTTGGTACAGGAATTGCGCCATAAAAATATTGCTTTGCAGCAATCAGAAGCCGAGTTGAGAGAGCAAGCCACCAGAAAAGAATTGCTCAACTTGCTGGCGGAGAAAATTCGCAATTCTCTGGATATTGATACAGTTTTAGCCAGTGCGGTGCAGGAGCTGCGCAAAGCATTGCAGGTAGAACGGTGTTGCTTTGCTTGGTATCGCACTGATGGGGTAGAACCGGCGTGGGAAGTGGTGACGGAATCTCAGCCGGAAGAGTGGCTGCCGCTGGTAGGAATATATCCAGTTTCGTCCATTGGGAAGGAATTCGAGCAGCTTTTGCACCGGCAAAGTTGGCAGGTGGATGATGTTGCAACTTTGGCTGATCCCCTGACTCAAGACTGGTTATCGAAACTGGGGGTAAATTCTTTGGCGATCGTCCCCGTGCGGACGCAGTTTGGCCAGATGGGAGCAGCGATCTGTTTCAGTCATGGCAAAGTTTCTCATGCTTGGACAGAGCGGGAAATGGAGCTACTCTCGGCGGTGGCGGCGCAACTGTCGATCGCCCTCAACCAAGCCGAACTCTACAACGAAACTCGCGCCAAAGCTGCCGAATTAAAAATCGCCCTTGACCAACTACAGCAAACCCAGACCCAACTGGTGCAGCATGAAAAAATGTCTGCTCTGGGGCAGCTAGTGGCTGGTATTGCCCATGAAATCAACAACCCCATCACCTTTATTGCCGGTAACATCACTTACGCCGAAGAATACATCGCCGATTTGTTAGAAATTATAGAATTCTACCAACAGCGATTTCCCGAAGTGGCCGAAACCGAAGATATTTTTCAGGAAATCGACCTCGATTTTATCACCTCCGACCTCCCTAAAATTCTCGCCTCCATGAAATCGGGAGCCGATCGCATCAAAAATATCGTTCTGAGTTTGCGGAACTTTTCTCGCTTGGATGAAGCTGATGTGAAAGAAGTAGATATCCACTCTGGCATAGAAAGTGCCCTGATGCTTTTAGACAGCCGCTTGCACCATTACCAAGAAGATGATGCCGCCAGTGGCAGCAGTAAACCCCCCATTCAAATTGTCAAAGAATACGGGAATTTACCCAAAATCGAATGCTATCCGAGCCAGCTCAATCAGGTGTTTTTCAATCTTTTGGCCAATGCTATTGACGCGGTGACTCTTGTGGAAGCTGAACACAACTATCAGCCCAGAATTTTGATTGCCACGAAATTTATCCCAGAAAATACTGATAATGAGTCTTCCGAACCAGCACGAGTTGCTATCTTAGTGAAAGATAACGGTTGCGGCATCAAACCGGAGGTCAAAGAGCGAATTTTTGATCCATTTTTTACCACTAAACCCGTGGGAAGAGGCACTGGGATGGGTCTTTCCATTAGCTACAAAGTGGTGGTGGAAATGCACAAAGGACAATTAAGCTGCTCGTCAGAACCGGATATGGGCAGCGAGTTTTGCATAGAAATACCAGTCCGTCAAAGCAGCTTGCAGCCACAGGCATTAGCGGCGGGAGTAGCAGGCATTTAATCTGGGAGTCTTTGGCGGTTATCGCGATCGGCCTATGGTGGTAATATAAAGCACCGCTTCATCGTGGGGAATGCCGAGAACCTCGTTAACTTGGTCGTCGAAAAATCCCCCGATCCCGCTGACCCCTAAACCTAAATAGATGGCGGCGAGGTTGAGGCGCTGTCCCAGATGTCCGGCGTCCATATGTAGGTAGCGATAGGCTCGATCGCCATATTTGGCTACCGCTTTTTTCAAGTCGGCAGTGTGGAAGACCACCACCGCCGCATCTCGGCCCAACTCCTGTCCTAGACACAAGTAATGCAGTTCCCGGCGGAAGTTTTTAAACCGAATTTGCCGCAGTTCTTCCATAAGGGAGGCGTAGTAGTAGCAGCCTTCTTCTAAACCGGTGACAGAGGAAACGGCGATAAAGGTGGAAATCAGACTTAAATCAAAATAATCTGGGTAGCCGTCGAGGACTTGGCGGGTGTAATGTTGGGGTTGGTAGGTGAAGTCCAGAACCGCGTTGAGTTCTTCGAGGGCGATCGCCGCCGCGCTGTAGGCGCGAGTAGAACGCCGCTTGACGATCGTTTCCGTCAGTCCCTCCAGATTTTCGCCCCAGTTGATGGGGGCAGTTTGGGTCGAAACCTTGGTACAAAAGGGAAAATTGTACTTATCCTCGTGCAAACCATCTTCCATCGTGCCGCTCCACCCCCCAGTACCGGTAGTATCTTCTGATATTTCCGTGGCGCGGTGACAGTAGGCGAGGAGTTCCCCATCAGGAATTTCCGGGTAGTCGCTGTGAGTATTGGAAGGTAGAGCCGTCAGATATGGGGGCAGGTTTTGATTGATATCGAGCAAGTCCGCTAGGGGGATGAGGGCGATCGGCGCTTCCTCCTCTGGGTTGAGGTAGAGCAGTTCTGCCAAAAGCCGATCGTCGAAACCCCCCACCAAATGGGGGCGAAAATCATTTGCCGAACCTGCCAGATCCAAATTCCCCAGCAAATGGCCCCCATCGAGAAAAATGCGGCGATATGCGCGGTCTTGATAGCGCCAAGCCGATCGGTAAAATACACCAGTCACCACTACAGCCAGCTTCACCGTTTCCAAAGCGGGATGCCAGAAACAAGCCGCTTGTAGCTCCGACCACAAGTCCCCATCCCAAAACCGAATCAAAGAGTGAGTTTTTGCCTGATAGTTGTACAAACCAGGACTTAGCTGGCTCGTTCCCCTGGCGATGACATACACCTCCGCTGGATATAACCCCCCAGCCGAAGGAGCCGATCGTAAATACAGCACCCCTCCCATTGCGGGCGTTCCCCCCTGCAGAATCTTCCCAGTAATGCCATAAGTGCAAAACAGCAACCGAGATAACCGCGAGTACCAACTCTCCGACGAACCAGCCCCCGGGTTTGACTGGAGGTAAGGTTTTAAGTCAATCGAGACACCGATTTTGTAATCTTTAAACGGCGCGGGCTGGTTATCCCAGTCCAACTGGCGGCTTTTAGCAGCCAGTGTCTCTGGGTGGTATTTGGTCCGCTCGTGAAAATGCTGAGCAAGAGATTCTGTGATTTCTGGCATAGGAATTTCAACCTAGTTGGGGCAATTGTTTCAATCTTGACATCGAGGCTTCAAAAGTGACAGTTAAAAAGTGAACCAGGCAGCAGCAGGTCGCCGTAGGGGCACGGCATGCCTTGCCCCTACGGTGGATCTTCCCTCCCCGCTTCCTCCTCCCAAACCATAAAAAAACCTTAAGAAAGAAGTAGATTTCTTTACAATCAGTTACATTTTTTGACAAGTTTAAGCATAAATACACAGTCTCATTGATTTAACCCGGCAGGCATAGCTCGGCAATCATAACCCAGGTGAACATGCAAGTTAATCGAGAAGAACTACTGGCTCAGTACGCTGCAGGCGAGCGCAATTTCGCAGGCTTAGATTTAAGTGGAGCAGATTTGTTTGAAATCAATTTGGAAGAAATCAACCTCAAAGGTAGCAACCTCCGCCAAATCTACCTAGCCTATGCCAATCTTTGTCAAGCAAATCTCCATAAAGCTAACTTAAGTGATGCAGAAATGAGCGATGCCAAACTCTACCTGGCAGATTTGTCCGGCGCCGAACTCTCAAAAGCGAATCTATCCCGCGCCAATCTCCGCAATGCCAACCTCCAGCGCACCAATCTTGCCGGAGCTAACCTAGCCGGAGCGGACTTATATAATGCAAACTTAAGTGAGGCAGACCTCCAAGGCGCTGACCTCACTAGAGCCAACCTGGAAAATGCCAACCTGACCAAGGCGAATCTCAGCGGTTGCAACCTCTTCCGCGCCCGTCGAGCCAATCTATCCCATGCTGTTCTCGATCGTACCACCATTTATCCCGACGGCTACCGCCAGCATGAATCCTAGGGAACAGGCGTGGGGAGGGTGGGGAGACGGGGAGACGGGGAGACGGGGAGACGGGGAGACGGGGAGACGGGGAGACGGGGAGAGGGGGAAGAGGGGGAAGAGGGGGAAGAGGGGGAAGAGGGGGAAGAGG
>Ga0209172_10005369_pt1 | contig 15656 bp, 15 predicted proteins | sample LarsenN4metaG_FD_184113 | JGI IMG/M metagenome (GOLD analysis project Ga0209172, IMG submission 184113) | Hot spring sediment bacterial and archeal communities from British Columbia, Canada, to study Microbial Dark Matter (Phase II) - Larsen... ... | reverse complement strand
AGCTGGGCGATGATTCGGGTACGTGGTGCCTTCCCCTTGGTCGGATCACGGAATGACTCGGCAATCTGCAAGTGGCGGTAGACTTTGTCGCCCCGCTTCTGTTTGACAATACGCACAAACATACTACTCCATATAGCACTGCATCGAGTTGTGTCAAGCAATTATAGCTAAGTGTACGTACTACGTTATTGCGAAAGAAAAACCGATATTACCCAGAAATATCGGCATGTTAACGTATGGCTGCAAGGTCGTAAGTGTCAAACTTCGGTTACCTTAAAAAATGAAACAATGGTTTACAATTGCTATCTCTTGTGATATTTGAATGTTATATCGCTGTGCGGTTTACGAGTTGCACACATAAAGTCATCGCAAAGAGATTGCGGTTTACGCCCGACAGGGCTTCATCTCAGGGAAAGAGAAAGGAGAATTGCATGAGTCGTTTTCGTCAGTTTGCTGTCGTGGTCATGGCGGTGCTTGCCGTGGCCTCCCAGGCCCTGGCCGGAGAGTTCGGCTCCGCCGACGAGGCCAAGGCCATGCTGGAGAAGGCCGTGGCCGCCATCAAGGCTGACAAGGCCGGCGCCCTTGACAAGTTCACCAAGGGAGAGGGAGGCTTCAAGGACCGGGACCTCTACCCCTTCTGCGGCGGACCCGACGGCAACTTCACCGCCCATCCGAAGCTGGTGGGGAAGAGCCTGAAAGAACTGAAGGACAAGGCGGGCAAGGCCCTGGGCGAGGAGATGTACGCCGTTGCCAAGGAGGGGACCATCAGCGAGGTTTCCTACATGTGGCCCCGCCCCGGGAGCACCGACCCCGTGCCCAAGGTGAGCTTCGTCACGAAGGTGGGCGATCAGGTCTGCGCCGTGGGATACTACAAATAGCTTGACGCCTCCTTTCGCGTGGGGGAATCAGGGGGCCTCTCCGGCGAAACTGCCGAGGAGGCCCTTTTTTTCTGCAATCCGCCCCCGATGTGGTAGATTTTACCCGATATGGAACCGGCACTCTTCTACATCCTGGCCGCCGTGACGGTCATTGCCACTCTCCTCGCCATCACCGAGAAGCACGCGGTGCATGCCATTGTCTACCTCGTCACCTCCTTCTTCGCCCTGGCGGTCATCTTCTTCATGCTCGGGGCCCCGGTGGTGGCGGCGTTCGAGGTGATCATCTACGCCGGCGCCATCATGGTCCTTTTCCTCTTCGTGATCATGATGCTGGACCTGGGGCACCCGGAGCGGGCCCGGCTCCCCGGGATCCGCGACTGGTGGCCGGCCCTGGCCCTCGGCGCCGTGACCCTGGCGGCGGCCCTGACCCTCGTCGGCTCCCGCGTCCCGGCGGTGACGGCGGCGGGAAGGGCCATCGGCGTCAGGGAATTCGCCCTGACCCTCTTCGGCAACTATGGGGTGGCGGTGGAGGTGGTCTCCATGCAGCTTCTCTTCGCTCTCGTGGGGGCCCTCTATCTGGCCAAGAGGAGGAATCCCCCACTACCCCCTCTCCCCGAGGGAGAGGGGGGCCGAAGGCCGGGTGAGGGGCAAATTATGGTGCGGAAGGAGCGTCGTCCATGATCGTCCCCTTCGAGCACGTCCTGATCCTGGCCGGTGTCCTCTTTGCCCTGGGGCTCGTCTGCGTCCTGGTCTGGCGGATGAACCTGATCATGCTCCTCATCGGCATCGAAGTGATGCTCAACGCCGCCATGCTCGCCTTCGTGGGGGGGGCGGCCCGATGGGGGATGGCCGACGGCCAGGTCTTCTCCCTCGTCATCATGGCCCTCACCTCCGCCGAGGTCTCCCTGGCCCTGGCCATGGTGGTCTACCTCCACCGGCGGAAGCGGACGGTGGATGCGGACGAGTTCAGTACCTTGAAAGATACGTAGGGGCGGCCCCCTGTGGCCGCCCCCATGGGGGCGCCCACGCGGGGGCGCCCCTACAAACAACCAATGAAACTCTACCTTGCCCTCATACTCCTGCTCCCCCTCCTGGGGGGCACCATCAACGCCCTGGCCGGCCGCAGGCTCCCGCGCCGGGTGTGCGAGGCCCTGGCCTGCGCCGCGGTCTGGGGGGCCTTCGTCTGCGCGGCCCTGGCTTTCGCGGCCTACCAGGCACCAGAGACGGTTACGCTGGCCACCTGGCTGGCCGACTTTGACTTCACCGCCCCCATCGCCCTCTATCTCGACCCCCTCTCCCTGGTGATGACCCTCATGATCACCTTCGTCTGCGGCCTGATCCACCTCTACGCCGTGGGGTACATGGCCGGGGAGGGGAGCCCGGCCCGGTTCTTCGCCCTGCTGAACCTCTTCGTCTTCGCCATGCTGGTCCTGATCCTGGCGGAGAACCTGCCGCTCCTCTACCTGGGGTGGGAGGGGGTCGGCTTCTGCTCCTACGCCCTCATCGGCTTCTGGTACACCGACCCGAAAAACGCCACCGCCGGCCGCAAGGCCTTCATCACCACCCGCATCGGCGACACCCTCTTCGGCATCGGCATCGTCTGGTGCTTCCAGCTCTTCCAGACCGAATCCATCCCCCAGATCAACCAGATGGGGTTCCTCATGCCCGTGGGGGTCGTCACGGCGCTGGGTCTCCTCTTTCTGGCCGGGGCCATGGGGAAATCGGCCCAGGTCCCCCTCATGGTCTGGCTTCCCGACGCCATGGCCGGCCCCACGCCGGTGTCGGCCCTGATCCACGCGGCCACCATGGTCACCGCCGGGGTCTACCTCATGGCGCGGATGTCGCCGCTGTTCAGCGCCGCCCCCGTGGTCATGGCCGCCGTGGCCATAACCGGCGCCGTCACCGCCTTCTACGGCGCCTCCTGCGCCCTGGTCCAGCGGGACTTCAAGCGGGTCCTCGCCTACTCCACCATCAGCCAGATCGGCTACATGATGCTCGGGGTCGGGGCCGGGGCCGTCACCGCCGCCACCTTCCACCTCCTGGAGCACGCCTTCTTCAAGGCCCTCCTCTTCCTGGGGGCCGGCTGTGTCATCTCCGCCCTCCACCACGAGCAGGACATCTACCGGATGGGGGGCTTGCGCCGGCGGATGCCGGTCACCTTCTGGGCCTTCCTGGCCGGGGCCGCCTGCCTGGCGGGACTTCCCCCCACCGGCGGCTTCTTCAGCAAGGATGCCATCCTGGCCGCCGTCTGGGCCAGGGGGGGGCTCCTCTACGGCGGGCTCTTCGGCCTGGGGCTCCTGGCGGCGCTCCTTACCTCCTTCTACACCTTCCGGATGGTCTATCTGGTCTTCGGGGGCGAGGGGGTGAAGGAGGTCCACCACAACCCCCGGGTCATGGACCTGATGCTCCTTCCCCTGGCAATTCTCGGGCTTCTCGGCGGTTTCATCCACCTCCCCGCCTTCCTGGCCGAGGGGTGGCTCGGCCGCTTCCTGGCCACGGCCATCACCGAAGGGGCCCCCCACCTCTCCCACGGGGAGGAGCTGGCCGTGGAGGGGATCGCGGCCCTCGTGGCCCTTGCCGGCCTCGCCGCCGCCCACCTCCGCTACGGGGGGCTGCGGCGCACCCAGCGGATCGAGGCGGCCGGGGCGAAACCCCGAGGGATCACCGCCTTTCTCCTGAACGGCTGGTACGCGGACGACCTCTACCGGTTCCTCCTCATCGGCCCCTATGAGGCCATGGCCCGCTTCCTCTGGCGCCGGGTGGACGAAGGGGTCATCGACGACTCCCTGGACCGCCTGGCCGACGGGCTGGGCAGGACCGGCCAGGGGCTGGGGCGCTGGAGCTGCGGACGGGTGTCGGTCTATCTCCTCAGCTTCGGGGCAGGTCTGGCCCTGATCCTGGGGTGGCTGGCGTGGGGCATGTTGCAGATGTAGAGAGGACCATGATTACTTTCATCCGAGGTGCCGTATGTCGAAGAGAATGAAGATCTGCATCAACACCGGGGGGGGCGATGCGCCGGGCCTGAACGCCGTCATCGAGGCGGTCACCATGGCGGCCCACAACCGGCAATGGGAGGTGTACGGCATCAAGAGCGGCTATGCCGGCCTCCTGAACCCCGACGAGATCATCCCCCTGACCCCGGAGAAGGTGGACGGCATCGCCAGCATCGGCGGCACCATCCTCGGGACCACCAACAAGGGGAACCCCTTCATGATGCCCGTCGCCAACGCCGCCGGCGAGACGGAGCTGCGCGACCTCTCCGACCGGGTCATGGAGAACTTCCGCCGCCTCCGCTTCGATGCCCTCGTTGCCGTGGGGGGCGACGGGAGCCTGGAGATCGCCCACCGCTTCGCCGAAAAGGGGATGCCGGTGGTCGGCGTCCCCAAGACCATCGACAACGACATGGGGGGGACGGTCATCACCTTCGGGTTCGACACGGCGGTCAGCGTCGCCACCGAGGCCATCGACCGGCTTCACTCCACGGCCAAGTCCCACGACCGGGTCATGGTGGTGGAGGTCATGGGGCGCAACGCCGGCTTCATCGCCCTGAACAGCGGCATCTCCGGCAACGCGGACGTGATCCTCATCCCGGAGATACCGTTCGACATCGACAAAGTCTGCGACAAGATCATGGAGAACGAGCTCCACGGCCACCGGTACGCCATCGTGGTGGCGGCCGAGGGGGCCCTTCCCAAGGGGGGCGGCGTGATCGCCAAGGGCTCCGGCGAGGCGGGCCGCCAGCACGTGGTCCTGGGGGGGATTGCCGAGTACCTGGCCCGGGAGATCAGCCAGCGCACCGGCAAGGACTCCCGCTCCATGGTCCTGGGCCATCTCCAGCGGGGGGGCTCTCCCTCCACCTTCGACCGGCTCCTCTCCCTGCGGTTCGGCGCGGCCGCCGTGCGGGCCATCGAGAAGGGGCAGTTCAACCACATGGTGGCGCTCCGGTCGCCGGACATCGTCATGGTCCCCCTCGGGGAGGCCCTGGGGATGCAGAAGCGTGTTCTCATCGACGGCGATACGGTGCTGACGGCCCGGGATCTGGGGATCTGCTTCGGGGACTGAGCAAACATAAACGGCCATGACCACCTACCCGATCCTTACAATCCTGATCCTCCTCCCCCTGGCGGGGGGCCTCTGCCTGGCGCCGGTCTGGAACTGCCGCAAGGCAGTCCGCCCCATTGCCCTGGGGTTTGCCCTGGCGCAGCTGGCCCTGGCGGGGTGGCTGCTTTTCGCCGCGCCGGGGATGCCGACGGCTCCGGGAGCGCCGGCGGGGTATTTCCTCTGGGAGGATGCCGCCTGGATCGGGCGGTTCGGCATCCGGTACCTCCTGGGGATGGACGGGATCAGCCTCCTCCTGGTGACGCTGACCGCCTTCACCTCGGTGGTGGCGATGCTCGTCTCGTGGCGCGGCATCACCGAGCGGACCGCGCTCCACTACTTCCTCATCCTCCTCATGGAGAGCGGGATCATGGGGGTCTTCCTCGCCCTGGACCTGGTCCTCTTCTACCTCTTCTGGGAGGTGATGCTGATCCCCATGTTCTTCCTGATCGGCATCTGGGGGCACGGCCGGCGCATCTACTCGGCGGTGAAGTTCTTCCTCTATACCCTGGTGGGGTCCCTTCTGATGCTGCTGGCCATCATCGGGGTCTACCTCCTCCATGGGGACGCCACCGGGGTCTATACCTTTGCACTGCCGGCGCTCGCCCGGGCCCCCATCGCCCACGCCGCGGCGCCGTGGCTCTTCGGGGCGTTTCTCCTGGCCTTTGCCATCAAGTTCCCGCTGTTCCCGGTCCACACCTGGCTCCCGGACGCTCATACCGACGCCCCGACGGCGGGAAGCGTGATCCTGGCGGCGCTGCTGCTGAAGACCGGGGCCTACGGGCTGGTCCGCTTCGGCTACCCCCTCTTCCCCGAGGCGGCCAGGGGGTTCACGCCGCTGCTGTATGTACTGGCCATCGTCGGCATCCTCTACGCCTCGTGGATCGCCTACGCCCAGGAGGACATGAAGCGGATGGTGGCCTACTCCAGCGTGGGGCACATGGGGTTCGTGGCCCTGGGAATTGCCTCCTGGAGCCCCGTGGCCCTGTCGGGCTCCATCCTCCAGATGGTGAACCACGGCTTCACCACCGCCGCCCTCTTCGCCATGGTGGGGATGCTGGACGAGCGGACAGGCACCCGGGAGGTGGCGGCCTATGGCGGCCTCTGGGGGAAGGTGCCGGTCCTCTCCTTCTTCTTCCTCTTCTTCGCCATGGCCTCGGCGGGGCTGCCGGGGCTCAACAACTTCGTGGGGGAGTTCCTGATCCTGGTGGGGGTCTTCCGGACCACGCCGGCGGCCGGGGCAATAGCCTTTTTGGGTATCATCCTGCCACTGATATACACGGTGCGGCTCCTGCAGGAGGTGCTGTTCCAGACGGAGCGGCGCCCCCTGCAGCTGCCGGACGTGACCCTGCGGGAAGGGGCGATCCTGGCGGTGATCGGGGTGATCGACGTGTATATCGGGGTCCATCCGAAGCCGCTCCTGGATATCCTCAGGGTGCCGGTGGCGCTCCTGACGGGGGTGGCGCCATGACCGTCGCCGATCTCTGGACCATCATGCCGCTCCTGATCCTCGCCTGCGGGAGCGTCCTCGTGCTCCTGCTGGGGGCCATCGTGCCGGGACGGTACGGGACCGCCATCGGCGTTGCGGTCTGCGCCGGGGCGGCCCTCTGGGCACTGCAGACGCCCCCCCAGCCCATGGCCCCGACCCTGGGGGTGGCCTTTACACCGTTCACCCGCTTCTTTCTGGTCTTCTCCGCGGTGACGGCCCTCCTCTCGCTCCTTCTCTCCCACGACCACGCAATTCGTCAGGGGCTGGGGGGGGAGGAATACCCGGCCACGGTCCTCTTCGGCACCTTCGGCATGGGGGTGGTGGCCGGCGCGGCCAACTTCCTGACCCTTTTTCTGGGGGTGGAGGCCCTCACCTTCGCCTTCTACATCCTGGTGGCCTACGATCACAACCGGCCGGCGTCCGGGGAGGCGGGGCTCAAGTACCTCCTCATGGGGGCCGTGTCGGCGGCCTTCGTGGCCTTCGGCATCGCCCTCCTCTACGGGGCCACCGGGACCCTGGAGATCGGGCGTGCCGTGGCCGCCTCCGTTGCGGGCGGGGGGATCGCCCTGGCGGGGTGGGGGCTTTTGCTTTCGGGGCTCGCCTTCAAGGTCTCCCTGGCCCCGGCCCACCTCTGGACCCCGGACGTCTACCAGGGGGGGCCGACGCCGGTGACCGCCTTCCTGGCCTCCGGCTCCAAGGGGGCGGCCATCGCCCTCTTCCTCCTCATCCTCCCTCCCCTGGGGGAGCTCGGCCCCCTCCGGGCCCCCCTCTGGGGGCTGGCCTTCCTCTCCATGACCGTGGGGAACCTGGCGGCGCTCCTGCAGCCCAACGTGAAGCGGATGCTCGCCTACTCCTCCGTGGCCCAGATGGGGTACGTGGCCCTGGCCCTCCTCTCGGGCGGGAGGGGGTACGAGGCGGCGGCCTTCTACGCCGTGGCCTACGGGGCCATGGGGCTGGCGGCCTTCGGCGCCCTCGCTTCCCTGGAGGAGGGGAAGCCCCTGGAGCTGGTGAATGAGCTGCGGGGGCTCGGCTACCGGCGCCCCTTCCAGGGGATCGTGCTGGCCGTGGCCATGTTCGCCCTGGCGGGGATCCCCCCCACGGCGGGCTTTGCCGGGAAGTTCGCCATCTTCTTCGCGGCTCTGAGGGGAGGAGAAGTGCCCCTGGCGGTCATCGGCATCCTCACGGCGGCGGCCTCGGCCTACTACTACCTGCGGGTGGTGGTGAACCTGTACCTGAAACCGGCCGACGGGGGGGGAAGCGGCCCACTCCCCACCCCGGCGGAGGCGGTCTGCCTCGGCGCCGTGACCCTCGCCATCCTCCTCCTCGGCATCCTCCCCGGCCCGCTGTTCGATCTGGCGGCAGAGATCCTTCGGTAATGCAGACCTTCGTCAAGGCCCTCATCAGCCTCGCCGTCATCATCGTCGCAGCGAGAATCGGCAGACGCTTCCCGACCCTGGGGGGGCTCATCGCCACCATGCCCCTCACGAGCCTGCTGGTCCTTCTCTGGCTCTGGTCCGATGCCCCGGGGGACTACCGGCTCCTGGAGGGGTACACCCGGGGGGTCCTCTGGGGGATCATCCCGACGGTCCTCTTCTTCCTGACGGCACTCCTGCTCCTGCGCAGACAGCTCCCCCTCCCCATGGTCCTGGCGGCCAGCTTCGGCGTCTGGCTGGCCGGGGCGGCGGTGCACCAGTATTTTCTCAGGTAACAGGGGTGGACGGATGCCCCAGGCCTGCCGGGGTCAGCAGCCCCGCCGCCGGAGCTCTTCCTGGATGAGGCGCTTGCGTTCCTGGCCCAGGCGGCCCGAGGCGGACAGGTTCCGAAGCTCCATGACCGGCGCGGCGGCCAGGAGGGTCGTGAAGAGGGAGGCGGGGGTGCTCGGGTTCCGGAGCATGGCGGTCTTCAGGTTGGGACGGTTTCCCCAGCGGGGGTGGCGGGCCACGGCGGCAATGGCGTCGGCAGAGGTTCGGCCGGCCGACACGAGCTGGAAGACCGACGCCTCCTTGAGGCGGGGGTTGGCGAGGCAAGGCTCCACCACCCGCACGTCTCCTTCCTTCATGAGGGCGTCCAGGACCGGCGCCGTGGCCCGGCGGGCCAGGGTGATCCGGTTGCCGAGGGGGGTGGCGGGGAGCCGCTGGATGATGGTCCTTTCTGCGGCCAGCCGCTGATCGGGGGTCGTGCCGGGGAGCTTGGTGATGGTGTCGAGCTCGAAGAGGTAGAGGCGGGGGAGGAGCGGCAGGGAGATGGTGGCCGGGGTCCCCGGATTGTGGACCAGGGCCACCGTGAGCCGGTGGCTTCCCGCCACCAGATCGTGGGCGGCAACCGCCTTGAGGAGTTCCTCCGTCAGGTCCCGGCGCCCCAGGAGGGCCAGGAGGTGGTTGTCGTCCAGGGCCGGATTCCGGAGCGCTGCCCGGAGCACCTCCATGGCGGGGTCCAGGAGGGCCTCGAAGAGCTCCTCCTTGCCGCAGGTGAGGGCCCGGTGGAGTCGCCGGGACAATTCAGGGTCCAGGTGTGTACTTTTTGCGGCTTTCTCCATGGTCCGCCCCGTCACTATTTCTACGGAACAACTATTCGGCGCAGCACGACAACCGGCTGATATCCCTGCTGAATCCCTGGGCGCAGAGCCTGAGGCCCTCCCCCATCGAAGGATAGACATGCAACGCGTTTGCCAGATCCTCCACCGTGGCCCGCAGACGGATGGCCAGGGCCGCCTCGTTGATGATGTCGGCCCCCCGGTGGCAGGCGAGATGGACCCCCAGGAGCCGGCCCGTGGCCCGGTCGGCCACCATCTTGATGACGCCGGCGGTGTGGCCGGTCACGTGGGCCTTGGGGATGGCCGAAACCGGCATCACGTTCACGATGACATCGAAGCCGGCGGCCCTGGCCCCCTCTTCGGTGTGCCCCACGATCCCCACCTCCGGGTCGGTGAAGATGGCCATGGGGACGCTCAGGGGGTCGAAGGTGCAGCCGCAGCCGGGGTTCAGCATGTCGTCCACCGCCACGATCCCCTCCCGGGCGCCCACCGTGGCGATCATCATCCCGCCGGTGCAGTCCCCGGCGGCCCAGATCCCCGGCGCCGTGGTCCGCATCCGCTGGTCCACCTTGACGAAGCCCCGGCCGTCGACCGCCACGCCGGCCGGCTCCAGGCCGATTCCCCCCGTGGCCGGGGCCGTCCCCGCCGCCAGGAGGAGCTTTTCGGCGGTGAAGGTGACCCGCTCCCCGTCCCGCTCGGCCTCCACCCGCACCGCCGCGCCGTCCCCACTCACCGCGCAGACCGCCGTGCGGCAGAAGATCTCCACCCCCTCCTCCCGCAGGACGTTGCGCACCGCCAGGGCCGGCTCCGGTTCCACCGGTCCCAGGATGCGGGGGCCGTGCTCCAGGATCGTGACGCGGCTGCCGAGCCGCTGGAACATCTGCCCCAGCTCCACGGCGATGACCCCGCCGCCGATGATGATGAGGGATGCGGGGATGCTCTTCAGGAGGAGGACCCCCTGGCTCGTGAGGAAGGGGGTCGCGTTGAGGCCCGGAATTCGCGGTATCCGGGGATTTCCCCCCACGGCCACCAGGAACCGCTCGCTGCGGTAGACCCGGTCCACCACCTCCACCCGGTCGGGGCCCAGGAAGCGGCCGGTCCCCTTCACCAGCTCCAGCCCCGGCACGTTCTGGAGGATGTCCAGGTATTTGGTCCTGCGCAGATACCCCACAACCTCGTCCCGGCGGGCCATGAGGCGCCCCGCCGCCACCGGACCGCCGCATTCTCCGAGACCGAGCCTTGCCCCCAGCTTCCCCTCCTGATAGAATAGCGCGGCGTGGATCAGGGTCTTGCTCGGGACGCATCCCCAGTTGATGCAGGTGCCGCCGAGGACGCTCTTCTCCACCATGAGGACCCGGGCCCCGAGGGACTGGGCCCTGAGAGCGGCGGCAAAGGCGGTGGAGCCGGAGCCGAGGATGATGAGGTCGTGTTTGTCGGGCATCGTGAGGCCTCCTTCGATGGGAACAGTGTACCCGACCACGGCCGTTTGAGAAGCTTATCACTACTTTAGTCACGGAGGACACCATGTCAGCACCACCACTCACCAAAGACGACGCCCGTCTCGGCGCCGATACCCTCAGGATGCTGGCGGTGGACGCCGTGGAGGCGGCCAGCTCGGGGCACCCCGGACTTCCCATGGGGGCCGCCGACTACGCCTTCCTTCTCTGGCACTCCCACCTCCGCTTCGCCCCCGCGGACCCGGAGTGGCCCGGCCGCGACCGCTTCGTCCTCTCGGCGGGGCACGGCTCCATGCTCCTCTACGGTCTCCTCCACCTCTTCGGCTTCGACCTCCCCCTGGAGGAGCTGAAACGGTTCCGCCAGTGGGGAAGCCGCACCCCCGGCCATCCGGAGTACGGCCACACCCCCGGCGTGGAGGTGACCACCGGCCCCCTGGGGCAGGGGTTTGCCATGGGGGTCGGCATGGCCCTGGCGGCCCGCATGGCCTCGGCCCGCTTCGCCGACGAGCGCTTCGACCCGTGCGGCCACCAGGTCTACGCCATCGTCAGCGACGGGGACCTCATGGAGGGGATCAGCCAGGAGGCCGCCTCCCTGGCCGGACACCTGAAGCTGGGGAACCTGGTCTACCTCTATGACGACAACCGGATCACCATCGAGGGATCCACGGACCTGGCCTTCTCGGAGGATACGGCGGGCCGCTTCACGGCCCTGGGCTGGCATGTGCAGAAGGTGGACGGCCACGATACGGCCCAGGTGGGAGAGGCCCTCTGGCGGGCCAGGATCGAGCGGGACCGTCCCTCCCTCATCATCGCCCGGACCCACATCGCCCACGGCTCGCCGGGGAAGCACGACACGGCCGCAGCCCACGGCTCCCCCCTCGGCGCCGAGGAGGCGGCCGCCACCAGGAAGAATCTCGGCTGGCCGGACGAGCAGTTCCATGTGCCGGAGCGGGTGCGGGAGATCTGCGGCCGGCGCCGGGATGAACTTGCCGCGGCCCACGCCGCCTGGCAGGACGAGTTCCGCCGCTGGCGGCGTCGCAATCCCGACAAGGCCCGGCTCTGGGACGGCATGTGGCAGAAGGGGGTCCCCAAGGACCTGGAGGCCAGGCTCCTGGCTGCCGTCGAGGGGAGCGTCGGCGCCACCCGCGCCCTGTCGGGCAAGGCGATCCAGGCCGCGGCCGCGGCGGTGCCGGCCCTGGCCGGGGGCTCGGCCGACCTGGAACCCTCCACCAACACCCGGATCGCCGATTCCCCGTCGGTCCTCCCCGGGAGCTTCGGGGGGCGGAACCTCCACTTCGGGATCCGGGAGCACGCCATGGGGGCCGTCATGAACGGCATGGCCCGCTACGGCTGCTTCATCCCCTACGGCGCCACCTTCCTGGTTTTCGCCGACTACTGCCGTCCCGCCATCCGCCTGGCGGCCCTCATGAAGCAGCAGGCGGTGTACGTCTTCACCCACGACTCCCTCTTCGTGGGGGAGGACGGTCCTACCCACCAGCCGGTGGAGCAGCTCTCGTCCCTGCGGCTCATCCCCAACCTCCGGGTCATCCGCCCCGCCGACGGCCCCGAAACGGCCCTGGCCTGGGCTTCGGCCCTGCGCCGCAGCGACGGTCCCACGGCCCTCGTCCTCACCCGCCAGAAGGTGCCGGCCGTCGTGCGGGAGGAGCCCCTGGACGCCAGGACCTTCGCCAAGGGGGGCTACGTGGTCCGGCAAGGCGGGACGACCCCCGACGCGGTCATCATGGCCAGCGGCTCCGAGGTGGGGCTCGCCCTGGCGGCGGCGGAGCTTCTGGCCGGCGAGGGGGTGACGGTCCGGGTGGTGTCGGTCCCCTGCCTGGAGACCTTCCTGGCCCAGCCCGAGGCGTACCGGCGCCGGCTCCTGCCGGGGCGCGTCCCCCGGGTGGCGGTGGAGGCGGGGCACGGCGGCCTCTGGTGGCGCCTTCTCGGCCCGGGCGGGCTCTTCATCGGCATGGAGGGTTTCGGCGCCTCGGCTCCGGAAAAGGTCCTGGCCGAGGAGTTCGGCTTCACCCCGGCAAAGGTGGCCGGGCGGGTGCGAGAGCTCCTGGGGCGCTGAGGGAAGATGGGAATCCGATCGAAACGAAGCGAGCGGTGCGGACGCTGCCGCATGCACCGGGAACGGTGCCTCTGCCCGGCCATCCCCCGCTATGACCTGGCGACCCGCGTGGTCCTCGTCATGCACCACCGGGAATACCCGAAGCCCACCGCCACCGGCCCCCTGGCCCTGGAGGCCCTCCCCAACAGCGAGCTCCGGATCCACGGCGAGCGGGACTCCCGCCTGGACCTGGGCGACCTGGCAGCCCCGGAGCGGCGGACCCTCCTCCTCTACCCCGGCGACGACGTGCCGGTCCTGACGAGGGAGCTTGTGGAAAGCGACCCCCGCCCTGTCACCCTGGTGGTCCCCGACGGCACCTGGCGCCAGGCGTCCCGCATGGGTCGACGGCTCCCGGGCCTCGGCCACGCCGAGATGGTGCGGCTCCCCGAGGGCCCCCCCACCCGGTGGGGAGTCCGCCGGGAGCACCATCCCCAGGGGCTGGCCACCTTCGAGGCCATCGCCCGGGCCCTGGGGATCATCGAATCCCCCGCCGTCCAGGAGGGCCTGGAAGAACTCTTCCGCCTCATGGTGCGGAGGACCCTCGAAGCCGGCGGCCGTACCATAACTTCCGACTGAAAGGACAATCCCGTGGAACTGACCGAGATCCTGAAAAAATCCCTTCTTTTCTCAGGCCTGGACGACGAACACCTGGCCGAGGTGGCGGCCATCGCCACGCGGCGCCCCTTCGGCCGGGGGGAAACCCTCTTTTCGGAAGGGGAGCCGGCCACCGGCTTCTATCTGCTGGCCCAGGGGAGCATGAAGCTCTGCAAGGTGTCGCCGGACGGAAAGGAGAAGGTCCTCCACTTCGTGCACCCCGGCGAGACCTTTGCCGAGGCGGCCTTCTTCGGCGACGGGAAATACCCGGCCGAGGCCCGGGCCACGGAGAAGGGGGAGGCGCTCTTCTTCCCCCGGGAGGGGTTCATGGGACTCCTGGAGCGTAACCCCCGCTTCTCCCTGAACCTCATCGTCTCCCTCTCCCTGATGCTCCGCCGCTTCGCCCGGCAGATCGAGGAGCTCACCTTCGCCGAGGTGCCGGCCCGGCTCGCCGCCCACCTGGTGGAACTGGCCGAGCGGAAGTCCACGGTCTTCCAGGGGACCACCTACCTGGATCTGGACGTGAAGAAGGGGGAGCTGGCGTCGCGCCTGGGAACGGTCAGCGAGACCCTGTCCCGGGCGTTCCGGAAGCTGAAGGAGGAGGGGCTCATCGAGGTGGAGGGGAGCCGGGTGGTGATCTACGATCGGGAGAAGCTGGCGGCGGCCGCCGGCAGACGGCCGGCCTAGGCCTTGGGCACCCGCTTCCAGCGGTTGTAGACCCAGAGCCACTGGTCGGGGTAGCGGGCGATGAACTGCTCAAGGGCCCCGTTGAGGAGGCGGGTGGTGGCGATGGCGTCGCCGGAGGGATCGGGGGTGATTTCGGGATAGAACTCGATCACGTGGCGGTCCCCCTCCCGGCGGCCGAAGCCGGGTACCAGGGCCGCGCCGGTCTTGGCCGCCATGAGGGCCGGCATGGTGGTGGTCCAGGCCTTGCGCCCCAGGAACTCCACCAGCTCCCCTTCGTGGGAAGGGACCGCCTGGTCCATGAGGAGGCCGATGGCGCCGTTCTTCCGGAGCCGGAAGAAGATCTGCCGGGCCGCGCCGTCGGCGTAGATGATGCTGTTGCCGTGGCGGTTGCGAAGCCGCTCCAGGAGCCGCGTCAGGGGTTCGAACTTCTGGCGGCGGGCCACCACGGCCATCCCCTCGGCGTGGGTGCCGAAGCCGTGGGCCACCAGCTCCCAGTTGCCGAAGTGTCCCGTGATGAAGATGACCCCCTTCCCCCGCTCCTTGGCCCGCAGGTAGTGTTCCAGTCCCCGCAGTTCCGTCCGGTCCACAAGGCCCTGTTCCTGACCGAAAAAGAGCTTGATCACCTCCGCGGCGGTCCGCCCCATGTTGGCGAAGGTGCGCCGGGCGATCTCCTCCGGCGTGCCGGCGGCGGGGTCCCATCCTTCCGTTGCGGTCAATGCTGGAAAAGCAACCCTCAGGTGCTCCACGGTCTTGCGGCGCAGTTTGCCGAAAAGGAGGAAGGCGAGCCGCCCCCCCAGGGCGCCCAGGCCCACGGCCAGGCGGCGGGGGAGGATGAGGACCGGCAGGGAAAGGAGGGCAACCAGGATGAGCCCCAGCCGCCACTTGACGGTCCGGACCGTCTCCTTGAAGGACTTGGGGGGCGGGGCGGAAGGGGGCGCGGGGGGACCGGCATTCTGTTCGCGGGATTCCATCGACATGGCCGCACCCTACCACAGTTTTCGCGGCAGGGGAACCCGGCGGGCGCAATCCCCTTCAGGTCGGCGGCAGCCCCTCGCCCCGCTCCAGGGCCAGGAGGGCCGCCTTGCGGTGAAGCCCCCCGGCATAGCCGGTGAGGGAGCCGTCGGCCCCTATCACCCGATGGCAGGGGATGATGATGTCGATGGGATTGCGTCCCACGGCTCCTCCCACCGCCTGGGCCGAGGGGATGCGCCCTTCCCGGCGCTCCGCCGCGAGCCTCGCCAGGGCGCCGTAGGTGGTGGTCGTCCCCGGGGGGATGGCGCGGAGCAGCTCCCAGATCGTCATCTGGAACAGGGTTCCCCGGGGCGCCAGGGGGAGATGGAACTCCCGGAGCGTGCCGGCGAAATAGGCATCCAGCTGCCGGCGCAGCTCCGCGAAGAGGGGATAGTCAGGATCGTTCAGCCATTTTCCGGCATCGGCCGGCGTGTATTTCTGGTCCGTGAACCAGAGCCCGCGGAGCTGGTCCCCTTCCGCCAGGGCCACCATGCCGCCCAGGGGTGTCCGGATGGAGCAGTATCGTTTCATCGTTGTTCCTCCCCACATCCATGGCTTCACCCGACGACTATACCACAGGACAGTGCAGGAGCCGAAACATACTCTTGACTAAATTCAAATATGGACCGATGCTTCAACCCAAAACGGCAGTCAAAAGCATTAACCACAGAGCAACTGTGTTCTCTGTCAATTAAATTGATGAGCTGACCATTGCCGGATTCCACTTCTGATGGGTTTTCAGCATGGCATTTAAGATGGTCAGCAGTTTTCTCATGCAGGCGACGAGAGCCACTTT
>Ga0209172_10005365_pt1 | contig 15662 bp, 16 predicted proteins | sample LarsenN4metaG_FD_184113 | JGI IMG/M metagenome (GOLD analysis project Ga0209172, IMG submission 184113) | Hot spring sediment bacterial and archeal communities from British Columbia, Canada, to study Microbial Dark Matter (Phase II) - Larsen... ... | reverse complement strand
AAGAACGGCAGCAATGAAAAGGCGCGTCGGCTGCTGGGCTGGACGCCGCGCTCGCGCGAAGACGCCATCGTCGCAACGGCCGAGAGCCTTGTGGCGCTTGGTCTCTTGAAGGATTCGCCAAAAAAGGCGGCGTGATGTCGAAATAGCGCGGCCCGCCGCGTCATGGGCGCGACGGCGATGGCGCCGCGAAGGAGTATCCCATGCGTTACATGATCTTGATCTACAGCACCGAGAAGAGCTGGGCCGATGTCAGCCCCGAGCGCATCGGCGAAATCATGGCGGCTTATAACGCCTATACCGAAAAGTTGCGCAGCGCCGGCGTGCTGGTGTCCGGCGACGAACTCGACGTAACGGCAAAAGCCAAGAGCATTCGCGGGCCGGGCGGCGCGCAGGTCGTCGACGGCCCGTTCGTCGACACCAAGGAATCGCTAGGCGGGTATTACCTGATTGACTGCGCCAGCGAAGAAGAAGCGCTGAAATGGGCCAAGCAATGCCCAGTCACGATGCACGGCGGCGGCATCGAATTGAGGCCGCTGATGGTGCGGTGAGCGAGGCGCGGCTCGCCGAGCGCGTTGCGCGCGAAAGCTACGGCCGCTTGCTGGCCTTGCTCACCGCGCGCACGCGCGATGTGGCGGCGGCCGAAGATGCGCTTGCCGACGCTTTCGCCGCAGCGCTGGCCGCCTGGCCGCGCGCGGGCGCGCCGGACAATCCAGAAGCGTGGCTGTTTGCGGCCGCCAAGCGCAAGCTGATCGATGCGGCGCGCCGCGCCCGGACAGCTGCCGCCGGCGAGGCGGAGATCGCGCGCGGGATCGAAGAGTTGGAGGCCGAAGCGGCATCGCGCCAAGCCCCCGATAGACGGCTGGGCCTCATGTTTGCGTGCGCGCATCCGGACATCGACCCGGCCGCGCGCACGCCGCTTATGCTGCAGACGGTGCTGGGTCTCAGCGCCGAGCGCATCGCGGCGGCGTTTCTCGTGGCGCCGGCGGCTATGAGCCAGCGTCTGGTGCGCGCAAAGCAGCGCATCGCCGAGGCGCGCATTCCATTCGATGTGCCGGCGCCAGAGCAGTGTGCGGCGCGGTTCGAGGGCGTACTGCAGGCGATTTATGCGGCCTATGCCGAAGGCTGGGCCGACGCGGAAGGCGCCGATCCAAGCCGCTTGGCGCTCGCCGAAGAAGCAATCTGGCTGGCCAGCGTTCTGGCGCAGCAACTGCCAAACGAGCCGGAAGCGCTCGGCCTGCTTGCGCTCTTGCTGCATCTCGAGGCGCGCCGGCCTGCGCGGCGCGTCGATGGCCGCTTTGTGCCGCTGGAGGAGCAGGATGTCTCGCTTTGGCGCACGGCGATGCAAGGCGAGGCCGAGCTGCTGTTGATGAAGGCGGCCGAAGCCAACCGCATCGGCCGCTTTCAGCTCGAAGCGGCGATTCAGTCGGCGCACACATCGCGCCGCGCGCGTGGAGAGGCGGATTGGGATGCGCTCGTATTGCTTTACAGCGCGCTCGCGCAGATTGCGCGGTCGCCGGTGGTGGAATTGAACAGAGCCGCGGCGCTGGCGCGGCGCGACGGCCCTGACGCTGGGCTTGCTGCACTCGATGCGATCTCCGCTCCGGCGCTCAAGAGTTATCAGCCGTACTGGGCGCTGCGCGCCGACCTGTTGGCGCGGCTCGGCCGCAAGGCTGAGGCGCGCACCGCTTACGATGAAGCGATCGCGCGCGAACGGGACGGCGCCGTGATCCGGTTTCTTTCCGAGCGGCGCGCGGCGCTTTAATCCTGCTTGTATTGCAGCCGCACCGAGGGGATCAGGCCAAGCTCGATCTCGATGTGCGAGAAACCGAACCCGGCGACCTTGATCTGCTTATGCACTTCCCCGGCTTTCAACAGCGCGCCGAGCAGGATTTGCCCGAGCTTGTTGTCCTTCAGCGCTTCCTTCGCTGCGTCGACATCCTCGCCCGTACGCGCAGCGTGCTTGAAGTGCGGGATCAGCTTGGGCGTGACGCCGAGTTCGATTTCGAACTCGGTCAGTTCGTAGCCAGCGGACTTGAGCGCGGGCAAGGCCTGCTGGAAGGACGTCACCAGTTCCTGGATTTTGTCGGCGCCCGCTTGCGAGAGCTGGGTAATCTTCTCGCTGGCCAGCGCGCTCAGGGTCTTGTTCGGCGCGGGCGTGAGCGCGCCGGAGTCGCCGACGGGGACGATCTCGCCGCCCTCGGCCGCTGTGGCCTCGATGTTCACCGGCGGGGTCTGCACCGCAGCTGGCGTGGCCATGGCGTTTTTGGCTTGTTCTGCGGCGGCCGCCGCCGCTTCCTTGGCCTTGTCGACGAAGCTCTTGAAGTCCATGGCCGCCTCCCGGTGGCTACACTAGTGCGAGTCCGCATAAAGGCGCGACAGCTCCGCGCGCGCCGCGTCCAGTTCGCGCCGGAAATCGGCGTCCGCATGCAGCCGGGCGATGGCCGCCGCCGCCACGATGCGCGCGGCATCGATGTCGCTCGGATAATGCACGCCGCAGACGACGCGGCTCCAGCCGAAGTCGCGCCCGCGCTCGATGATGGCGTCAGCGCGGGAGGGGATGAGTTCGGCCAGCACCAGCGCCCAGCCGAAGCCGAGCGCGCCGTGTCCGGAGGGATAGGAAAAACTCGCGCGCAGTCGCTCGTCGTTCGGGATACACGGCGCGATGGCGCTGTCGTTGAGGAACGGGCGCTGGCGGCGATAGACGAACTTCGCCGGATCGCCGGCAAAGCCCGCGGCGCGCCCTGCGCGGGCGAGCACGGCGGTCGTGGCCGGCAGATTGGCGCCGTTGAACTCGGGGCCGAGCACGGAATCGAACGCGGCGAACGGATCGATCGCATTGTCTTCAAGAGCCTGCGCGCGGCGAGCGTCGCTCCAGGGGCCGCGCACGATGGCGCGTTCAGCCAGCTCCAGCGCGCCATTTGCTTCAGGGGGAGGCGGCAGGAAGACGGTCGCGTCCACCTGCACGTCGGGATGGCGCTCGCCGGTCGTGGGGTGTGTGGGCTGCGTGCTTTGCGCCGGCGGCGCGGCGGGCGGGGGCGCCGCTGGCGTGGCGCACGCGACGAGCGCAAGCGCGGCGAAGGCGAGCATTGTGTGGCGCATGAAGTCCCCCGAGATCTGGTGTCGCCGACCGTAGCATTTTGCGAGGAGAGGAAAAGGCGCGCCCACTCCCTGATGTGAGGGGCGTTGAGCTGCCGAGGCGCTGCGGGGCGCGCGCTGTAGTTTGACGCGGCGCGCTTGTATCGTCGCCCCTCATCCCCCGCCCTTCCCTGCAGGGAGAAGGGGAGATTGGAGTTTCAGCATGGCCAAGCTCGTCTTCGGAATGAACATGTCGCTGGACGGCTATGTCGACTACGACAGGTTTGCCCCCGATTCGGCGCTGTTCCGCTATTTCATCGACTACACGCGCAAGTCTGCGGGCGCCATCTACGGACCGCGCCTGTACGAGCTCATGCGCTATTGGGATGGCGATGATTGGAACCAGGACGATCGCGCGCAGGACGATCTGCGCGCGTTCGCAGAGGCGTGGCGGGCGATGCCGAAATGGGTTGTGTCGAAGTCCCTGAAGGCGGTTGGGCCGAACGCGACGCTGATCAGCGAGGATTTCGAAAGCGCGATCCGCAAGCTGAGGGCCGAGCGCGACGGTGAGATTGAAGTGGGCGGGCCGAAGCTTGCGGCGAGCCTCATGCAGCTCGGGCTGATCGATGAGGTTCACATCTTCCTCCATCCCGTCGTGCTCGGGCACGGCGAACCGTTCTTCGCCGGCGTACAGCCGAAGCTGCGGCTGGCGGGGAGCGAGCGGATTGGGGAGCAGGCGCTGAAGCTGAGTTATGTGCCGGCCGCAAGCGCGCGCTAAGGCGCGCAGGGGTTCTTCCAGCGCAGGCCCTTGAAGCGGGCGAAGTCCGCGTCAGTGGAGTAGAGCACGTAGCCGCGCTCCATCGCCAGCGTCGCCAAGTGCGCGTCCGTGGTGAGATTGCCGGCCGCGCCCAGGCGTTCGAGTTCGGCGCGCAGGCGTTCGAAATGGCGCGGCGATGGCTCGGCGATGTGGATGTGCGGCAGCGCCAGCCAGCTGGCGATGCGATCCATCACCGAGTCCACAGGAAGCGGCCGCGCCACGATCTTTCGGTTGGTGGTCAGGCGCACGAAGCCAAGCAGCGCAGCCCAAGCGAGACCGACGCCCTCCGTGCCCGCGAGGCAACCGTCCCACCAATCGCGGGCGCGATCGTGCATGCGGGACTCGCTGTTATGGGCGTGAACGAGGACGTTTACGTCGGGCAGGATCATGCTTGCTCGCTGTTGCGGTCGAACGCTTCAGCTTCCAGTTCGTCCGCTAATTGGCCGAGCTTGTCCGTGTCGATGCCTGGCCGGAAACCGAACGCGTGCGGAATGGTCTTCGGCGCAGCCCCCCCCGGGCGCGCCGCTGCCTGGCCGAGCCCGGCCCGGATGGCGCGGTTCACGGTTTCCTTGAACGACAGCCCCGTCTCTCGCGCGCGCTGCTGCAACAGCGCGGCAAGGTCGTCGTCGATGGTCAGCGTTGTGCGCATATGGGGACATCATCGACGTCGTAGGTAATGATGTCAAGGCATCAAGTTGCGCGAGGTCCGTAACCTGGAGGTTAAGCGCGACGTCGAGATCGACGGGCCGAGACGCGCGGCGGGTTGGCGAGGCTCGGGCTGACCGATGTGTGTCACCTCTTCCTGAATCCGGTCGTGCTTGTTCACGGGAAGCCATTCTTCGCCGGCGTGTCGCCGAAGCTGCGGTTGGTGGGGAGCGAGCGGATTGGGGAAGGGACGCTGAAGCTGACGTACGCACCGGCTTAGATGTTCCGCGCGCGCTTCGTTTTGACAAAGTTAGCTGAGGGCGCTGTCCGTGCTAAATGTCAGGAATGGCTATGACAACGGCCGATGAGCGTCTCCTTCTGGAGTTGGAGCCTCTTGCGCGCGAGGCAGCGGCCGACGCCCTTGAAGCTGAGCGGGCCAAGCTGACCGAGTGGGAGCGAGATCACTTGAGATTCGGCGCCAATCTCGGCCCGAACTGGGCCGTCTATGATTGGTACGTACCGGCGTTCACACAGCGCGACGCAAGGGTGATCGTGCGAGCATCCATAGGACGAGAGAATAGAGAGGTAGTCGTCGAAACCAATCCCGCGCCCGCATCACGACCGAAGCGCCGATTATTCATAGTTGCCTACTCGCTGGCCACTCCGCTGATTGCGGCTGCATGCTTCGTGTTGCTTGGCGCGGTTTCGATACGTCTCAGATACGGGGCATGGCCAACGATCGATGGCCTGGTCCCGTTGGCTTTTTTCAGTTGGGTGACTTGGCAGATCATCGTCCTGCTGTTCGTCTACAACATATACTCGTCGATACCGATTAGGCTTCCGGACGGAAAACTCTTGTTCATCAACAGAGCAAGATTGAAGCGCAGAGCTGGCACGCCGGCTCAATAGGAAAGGCCGCTCCGAAAGGAGCGGCCTTCCTCTTTCTGCGTCTTGGCGCTAGGCTTACTTAAACAGCTTCGCCCAATTCCGCGGTTCGCGCTTCCGCCAAGCGCCGCGGTGGTAGGCGTCGCTGACGATGATCGGCGCGACGGAGGTTGCTTCCGCGAACACCATTTGCTCGTAGACGGTCGAGACCTTGCCCCAGCTTGCGGCTTCTTGCAGCGTTGAGGAGGAGCAGGCGCCGTCGCGCACGTCAGCGACCGTGATCTGCACCGCGTATTTGTGCATCTCCACATCCTCGCGGCCGAGGATTTCGGCGCAGACGACGGTGTCCTGCGCGAAATTTTTCGGCACGCCGCCGCCGATCATGAAGAGCGCGGTGGTGCCGGCGGCGAGCTTGATCTCGGTCAGCTCGCGGAAGTCGCCGCCCGAGTCGATGGTGACATACGGCTTTCCGGCTTTCCGGCGTTCGACCTGGTGTTTCACGATGCCAAAGCCGGCCGAGCAATCCGAGAACGCCGGCACGAAGATCGGCACGCCCTTTTCGTAGGCGCGCTGAATGAGCGAGTCCGTTTTCTTGGCGTTGCCGGCGGCGAGCCACTTACCCATTTCCCAGATGAATTCGCGCGAAGTGTACGGCCGTGGCTCGAGTTGCTCGCAGATCTCGTAGATCGTGTGATCGACGTGCTGCAGCTCTTCTTCATCGATGTACGTATCGTAGATGCGGTCGATGTAAAGCGAGCGCAGCGTGTTGTCGTCAGGGATTTCGCGCGCCTGGTAGTGGCGAAAACCCAGCGCTTCCAAAAAATCCATGTCGACGATCGACGCGCCGGTGGCGACGATGGCGTCGACCATGTTGTACTTCACCATGTCGCGCCAGACGTGCAGGCACCCGCCCGCGCCGGTGGAGCCGGCCATGACGAGCCAGGTGGAGCACTTCGGGTCTTCCAGCGCCATGTTGAGGATCTGCGCGGCGCGCGCGGCGTCGCGGCTGGTGAAGCTCATCTTGCCCCAAGCGTCGATAATGGGGCGCGCGTCGAAGCTCGTGATGTCGATGTGCTCGACCGGGGTGGAGAGCAGTTCCGCCTTGCGGTTGGAATCGATCTTGAGGGCTTGGTCGGCCATTGGAGATTGCTCCTAACGGCGGCGTCTGAACCAATAACCGCACGGACGCTCCGCCCACGCGCGATCAGCGGCGGGAGATAGTGCAAGCGCGATGGAATGCAAGGGATTTGGCGGCGCTACTTGAGCGCTGAGGTGTCGATCGTCAGCGGTTGGGTCAGCGCCGAGATCGCCTCGCCGAAGCGAGCGGGCTCTCGTTTTGCGTACGCGCTCTTCTGAGGGCCGGCGTGCCGCAAAACGATGCGGCCCTGCACATCGGCCACCCAATACTCCGCAAGCCCGCCGGCGGCGTAGTCCTCTAGTTTTTCGCCAAGGTCGTCGGCGAGCGAGGAATCCGCGACTTCGATAATGAGTCTCACCGCGCTGGCCGGAATGGGGCCGCTCAAGTTGGCGGGAATGGCGGCAGGATCGAAGACGACGACGTGAGGGAGCGGCTCGAAGCCGCCGCCAAACGCCACCGAAACCTCGTTGAGTACATCCCAGCCTAGCCCGGCATCTCTTATCGCTGTGGCAAGCGCAAAGCTCAGCACGGCCTTCACATGCGCGTGCGGATAGTATTGTGGGCTCATTTTGACGATCAGACCCCGCCGCAGCTCGACACGCATGTCGCCGAAGCCGCCCGAGCGCACGAGGCGTTCGAATTGCTCGTTGGTAAACGTCGCTAGGGCGCGATGGGGCGCGTTCATATGGCCCCATATACCGCAATGCGCCGAGACCGCCAAATAGCGTCAAAACCCATAGCTCGGCCAGTGCCGGTAGCGTCGGCCGGTGAGCACCGCGAGTGACGTGACATGACCGCCGTGTTTGGTGCGCCAAGGCAGCTGTTTTAGCGGCACGACGCCCAGATCGGCACATTCCTCGATCGCGCGCACGACGCCCAGATAAGGGCCGGGGATCGGCCTTTCGCCGGGCCAGAGCGGACGTGCTTCAGGGTAGAAGTCATGCAGCAAAATCACCCCGTTGGCGTTGAGGCAGGCCAGCGCGCCGGCCACATCGGCGTAAACGTCGCTGGCGCGGTGACTGCCGTCGATGAAGATGAAGTCGAAGCGCTCCAAGTTGCTGCGGAAGAAAGCCTCCGACCCATGACTCTCCATGCGAACCAGATGATCGACCTCCAACCGCTCGAACATCTCGGCGGGCGGGTATGGCATGCCGCTGCGCTTCCAAATCCCTTTGTCCGGATCGTTTACATCGACGATGTCGACGGTCGTGAGGCAGGGTTCATCGACCCCGAGGTCGCGCATCGCTAGCGCCATGAAGGCCGTGGACGCCCCGTTGCACGTGCCGATCTCCAGCACCGTGCGCGGCCTCAGCGCGTGAACGAGCTGGAAGAGGGCGCGCAAGTCGCCGGCGTTTGCGGCGTCCTGGATGCGGTCAAGGCCAAGCGTGGCGAAGCGTATGGCGGCGGTCTCAAACGCCGCGATCGCCTGGGGATCGGACAATAGCGCCATCACGTCCAGCCGCGAGATCGCGCGCACATTGTGCGCGTCGATGTCCCGCTTGGGTCTGAGGAGCAGGTGCGCGGCCTGCAGGCCGTTATTTAGCGCCGGATTGGATTTCAACCACTCTGTGAGCATGCGCCGCCTCCCGCGCTCCCGTGGTAGGGGGAGCTCAGACGGTAAGAAACGCAGATGGCTGGGCGCTGGGTCCCTCAGGCCTGTTTCGGCTTGCGTGCCCGCTTGCGCTTCATCGCCACCACGGGCGCCTGCGCTTCGCCGTACATGGTCGGCCACGGCGAGTCCTTGGACTCAATCGTTACTGCCTCGCCGAAGCCGTTGAAGCGGGTCGCCATGGCCATGCCATAGGCGCCAAGCGAACCGATCTCGATCAGGTCGCCTTCGCGGATGTCGGCGGGCAGCATGAAGGGCCCAGCGGCGGCGTCCATGGAATCGCAGGTTGGCCCGAACAGGCGGAAGGGCGCCAGTTTCGCGCGTGAGGGTTCCACCCGAAGCAGCTTGGCCGGGAACGACCAGTTGAGGTGCGTCGCATCGAACAGCGTGCCGAAGGCGCCGTCGTTAAGGTAGAGCGCATCGCCCTTGCGCAGCTCGACGCGCGTCACGGTCGAGCCGGCCTCCGCCACGAGTGCGCGGCCAGGCTCGGCCCAGAGCTTGGCGTTCTGGGCAACGAACATGTCCTCGAAGCCGGCCTTGATCGCTTTGACGTACTCGATCATCGGAGGCGGCGTCATGCCTGGATAAATGGCCGGGAAACCTCCGCCCACATCGACAATGTCCGCCACCACGCCGGCTTTCACAATCGCGCGGTTCACCACATCCAGAGCTGTGCGGAAGGCGTCCGGGCGCATGCACTGGCTGCCGACATGGAAGGACACCCCGAGCATCTCTTCGCTGACCGAGCGCGCCTTGCGCAACAGCGCCGGCGCTTCTTCCGGCGAGGCGCCGAATTTGCGCGTCAACGGGTAGGCGGCGCCGTCGCCGGACACCGCAAAGCGCACAACAAGCGTCAGGTCCTTGGCGTTGTTGGTCTCGGCCAGGATCTTCTCAAGCTCGTCTTCGCTATCGAGCGCGAAGGTCTTCACGCCGAACTCGTGGAACGCCCGCGCGATGGCGCGGCGGCTCTTCACCGGGTGCATGAAGGCGATCTGCGCGCCTGGAAACCGGGTCGCGATAAGCTGCGCCTCGGCATCGGAGGCGACATCGAAGTTCTTGACGCCGGCGTTCCACAGCGCGTCGAGCACCCACGCGGAAGGGTTCGCCTTCACGGCGTAGAACACTTCACCGGGGAAGTGTTGCAGGAACCACTCCGCAGCCGCCTTTACGCGGTGCGGTCGCGCGATGGCCACGGGACCTTCCGGCGCGTCTTGCGCCAAAAGGTCGAGAGGCGAGAGGACGTAGTCCATCCGGCAGCTCCCAAACAATGCCGCCGCTTCCAGAAGCGACGCTTGTTAAACCCAGGCCGGCGTTAGTCGGACATGCTTTAATGTCAGGTCCGCCCTTGGGAGCTTGCGCCGGAGGATCGCCAGGGAGCTTCCTGCTTCCTGTTGCTCGCGATCCCCCAGGTGGCCTGGGCCGAGGGGGCGTTAGTGGACGCTGTTTCCAGGTCCGCCGGTAACGTTGGCAGATATGTGTAATGTTCGCCCTTGTAAAGAGCTGTTGATGGTTAATTCCCTTGCGACGTCAAAATGATGCGCAGCTTTTCAGGCACGTCACAAAAGCGCAACGGAACTGTCGCCCAGCCTTTGCCAAACCGTTGCCGTCGTTTCACGGCCGCTGACTAACCCCCGCCTCGACCCGGCGTGCGCGCGATTCGCCCGCGCACCGGGCTGAGTTCGCAGAGGGGGTCTTCCATGAAGAGGAACGTGCTTTCCAGAGCCGCAATGGCGGTCTTGGCCGCGGCGGGCGGCATGGCAGTCACAGGTTATGCGTCGTCCGCAAACGCGCAGGCGACGATCAATTCGCCGGTGAGCGGCGCACCGGAGATCCGGGAGGCTCAACAGCGATTCCGGATGCGAGGCCGCTTCCAGTACGACGTTTATTCAAACGAGTGGGAAGCAAGCGATCCGCTGAACGCGATCAACGCGGAAGACGGGATGCGCTCTTATGTGCGGCGCGCCTTTATCGGCGTGCAGGGCCGATTCACCGACCACTGGCGTTACAAGATTGATTTCGTTCTCAATCCCGGCGCCTCCGGAGACGATGCGACAACGGGCGACCAGGCCGTGGCGGTCGACGACGCGTATCTCGAATATGCTGGCGACTTCTACTCGATCGTGATTGGCGAGAATAATGTGACCTCGCCGTTGGAGGATCGCGCGTCTTCGCTCGACATTCCTTTCATCGAACGCTCGAGCATCATCAACGCCTACGGCTACGGGCGTGCGGCAGGCGTTGCGGGTCTCGTCACCGGCGCCAATTGGATGGCCGCCGCCGGCGTCTATGGAGATTCGCTCAACAACTCGGATAGCAGTTTCGTCAACAGCGAGCAGACCGCGGTCAGCGGGCGCTTTACTTGGGCGCCGATCTTTGAGGCGGGTCCGAGCAGCTACCGGCTTCTGCACCTCGGCGTCTCGGCGCGTCAGCGCTACAACGGCGACGATGCGTTGTTCCGCTATCGTGCGCGTCCGCTCAACGGGCGCGGTTCCCGGTGGATCGAGAGCGGCTCTGGAGCGGCCAATGCAACCGAGAGCGACATCGCCTACGGCTTTGAAGCAGCCGGACAATGGGACGCCTTCAGTTTCGCCGCCGAATACATCACGCTGGAAGGCGAGACGACCACCGGAGCAACGGTGGAGTCCGACGGCTATTATATCGATCTGTTCTGGTCGCTGACCGGCGAGCCGCGCGCCTATCGCGGCAATCAGGGTTCATTTGGCCCGATTATTCCTCGTCGCTCCATGTTGGACGGCGGCTGGGGGCATTGGCAACTCTCTGCGCGCTACGACTACATCGACTTGACCGACGTCGACGCGGGCGGTTCGCGCGGCGAGCAGACGGCCTATGCGGTGGGCCTCAACTGGGTCCCGGTCGATCATGTCCGCTTCATGCTGAACTATGCCGATACCGAAGCGGATCGCACCGCCGCCGGCGCCGTGGACGCCGACGCCGAAGTGATTTCGCTGCGCACGCAATTCGACTTCTGAAGCCCCGCGACTGGGCGGAGGACCGCCGCCTCGCGCTCCTCCGCCGCTTTCTCGAGAGGCATTGCAACGGAGCACCTCAACATGACACTGCAAGTTCTTCGCAACGCTGGCCCCGCCGCGGCGGTTGCCGCCGCGCTGGCGCTGGGCGTGAGCAGCGCCTGGGCGCAGTCAAACGCGCCTTTCACCATTCAGATCGACGGCTCTTCGACCGTGTTTCCAATTTCGGAAGCTATCGCCGAAGGTTTCCAACAGCAAGCTCAAGGCCGCATCCGCGTTGCGGTTGGCGAGAGCGGCTCATCGGCCGGTCTGCGGCGCTTCTGCCGCGGCGAAATTCACATCGCCGATTCCTCGCGCCCCATCCGCGCAAGCGAAATGGCGGCCTGCGCCGCAGCAGGCATTCAATACGTTGAGATCCCCGTTGCGTTCGACGGCGTCACCGTCGTCGTGCATCCGTCCAATCCGCTGAGTTCTCTCACGGTGGCGCAGCTGCGCCAGATCTGGCAACCCGGCTCGCGGGTGAACAATTTCAGCGACGTTGGCGGCCCCAATCTGCAGATGCAGCTTTTCGGCCCGGGTTCGGCTTCCGGCACATTCGAGTATTTCACTGAAGCCGTTAACGGCACGGCGCGCGCTTCGCGCACCGACTACACACCGTCCGAAGACGATAACGTGCTTGTTCAGGGCGTCGCGAATAACCCCGGTGGCATGGCCTATTTCGGTCTCGCCTATTACGAAGAGAACCGAGATCGCTTGAAAGCCATCGCCATCGACAATGGCGGCGGACCGGTGCTGCCGAGCCGCCAGACGGTGGAAAACGGGACATATGCGCCACTGTCTCGCCCGATCTTCATCTACGTGAACTCGGCCGAATTGCGCCGCCCGCAGGTGCAGCAGTTCGTACAGTATTACATCAATAACGCGGCGGCCGTTTCGGCGCGGGTCGGCTATATCCCGCTGCCGGCTTCGGCCTATCAGACCTACCTGCAGCGCGCGCAGCGCCGCACGGCGGGCACCGCCTTCGGCGGCAGGGCCGCGATTGGCGCCTCGATCGAGGAGGTCGTGCAACGGCGCTTGGTGCAGACGCCGGTTTCGGAGTAGAGCCCTGCAAAACGAGAAGGGGACGCCACTGGGCGTCCCCTGATTCGTGCGCAAGAATGCCGGCTGGGATTGGCGCCATGGAACGCGACTTCACCAAGAGCAGGCTTCGCGTCGGCGAGCGAATCATGGAGGGCCTGCTCTTCGTGGCCGCAGCGCTCGCCGTCGCCATCGTGCTCGGCATCGTCTACGTGGTGGTCTCGGAGTCTGCGAAGTTCTTCGCACACGTCTCTGTCTTCGAGTTTCTTACCTCCACGACGTGGACGCCGCTTTTCGACAATCCACAGTACGGCATCGCGCCTCTTCTCAGCGGCACATTCATGGCGACGCTCGTGGCGCTCGCCGTCGCCGTGCCCTTGGGTCTGTTGGTGGCTATCTATCTCAGCGAGTTCGCCGGCGCGCGCACGCGAGAAATGATCAAGCCGACTCTGGAGCTGCTCGCCGCCGTGCCCACGGTCGTCTATGGTTATTTCGCGCTCCTGTTCGTGACGCCGCTGCTGCAGCAATGGCTGCGCCCGCTTGGCATCGAGCTACCTTCCTTCAATCTGCTGTCCGCTGGCATGGTGATGGGGCTGATGATCATACCCTACATCGCTTCACTGTCCGAAGACGCGATGCGCGCCGTGCCGCGCTCCATGCGCGAGGGCTCATTCGCCATGGGCGCGACGCGGCTTGAGACGGCGTTTCGCGTCGTCGTGCCGGCGGCCATTTCTGGCGTCGTCGGCGCGGTCATTCTCGGCATGTCGCGCGCGATTGGCGAGACAATGATCGTTGTCGTCGCCGGCGGGCAGATGCCGCAGATGGTGACGTCGCCGACGCAGCAGGGCGCCACGGTCACAGCTTTCATGGCCCAAGTGGCGCTCGGCGATCTGCCGTACGGCACGCTTGAATATAACTCCATCTTCGCCGCCGGCCTTGCGCTGCTAGTGTTGACGCTGGGCTTTAACTTCATCGCGTTCTGGCTGCAGCGTCGGTTCAGGGAGGCCTACTGATGACGGCGATCGATGCGGGGCGCGAGCGCGACATCACGGCCCATCCGCCTGGCCTGGACGCCCGCCGGTTCAAGGACCGCAGCTTCATCATTTGGGGCGTGCTCGCGACCGTCATCGGCCTTGGCACGCTGCTCACGCTGGTTCTCGAACTAATGCATGACGCACACCTATGGCCCTTCGCGCCTTGGGGCCAAAGCGTGCTCTCGCCGCGCTTCTTTTTGAGCTTCCCCTCATCTGATCCTGCGGAGGCCGGCATTTTGTCAGCTTGGGTGGGCTCGATCTTGGTGATCGTCACGACGGCCGTGATCAGCATTCCGATCGGCATTCTCGCGGGCGTCTATCTGGAGGAGTACGCGCCCAAGAACCCCGTCACCAGCGCCATCGAGATCGCCGTGAACAATCTGGCTGGCGTGCCGTCCATCCTGTTTGGCCTCATGGCGCTGGGGATATTCGTCCAGGTGCTCGGAAATGCTGGGCGCTATCCCGACTTCCTGCCCGAAGGGTTCCGCAATGCATCGGCGGATCTGTTCGGCCAATCCATTTTAACAGCCGGGATCACGCTAGGTCTGTTGATCCTGCCGGTGATCATTGTGGCCACGCGCGAAGCCGTGCGCGGCGTGCCGCAGGAAATTCGCCACGCAGCGTTGGCGGTCGGCGCCACCAAGTGGCAGACGACGCAGCATCACGTGCTGCCATATGCGCTTCCTGGCGTTGTCACCGGGGTCATCATCGGGATTTCACGCGCGCTGGGGGAGACCGCCCCGCTCATCATGATCGGCGGTCTCACGTTCGTGGCGTTCCTGCCGATCACGCGCCCGGGAGATGCAACCTTTGAAACCATCGGGGTTCTCGACGAATACGGCGCGCCCTTGAATTCGGCGGCGACAGAGCGCGTTCGCATCGAGAGCGACGGGATCGTCGTGCTGCCCGATTTCACTGAGCGGCCGGTGCAAGCCGGGCAGGTGCTGGATCTGCCGCATGGCACGACGATCCAGACCACGGCCTCCTGGGGCGACGCCATCGCCAGCTGGTCGCCAAGCAACTGGCTTGGCCAGGAATTCACGGTGATGCCTATCCAGATGTTCAACTGGACATCTCGCCCGCAGGCGGAATTCCTCGAACTCGCCGCAGCGGCCGGAATCGTGCTTCTTGCCATCACGCTCTTGATGAACGGCGCGGCAATCTATCTGCGCTACAGGTTAAGAAAGAGCATCAAGTGGTGAGGCGTCCAGCAGACACGCCTGACCCGTGATGCTAGCCGCCGCGCGCAGCTTTCTGAGCGCGCTTGGCTTCCCGCTTCAGCCGCCGGCGCTCTTTTGCGCGCGCGCGCAGGTCGCGCAGCTTGTGCCAAAAACGGCGGCCTCGTTCCTTTGGCAGCGGTTCGAGGTTGCGGCGGAACTCCTCGGCGCAGGCGCGCCAGGAATATTTCTCCGCCAGAGCGCGCGCGTCTTCGCGCTTCAACTGCAACGCGTCCAGGCACGCCTTCCGCAAGTCCATGTCTACGATACCGGCGCCGGTGCCGGGCAAGATGTCTTGGGGCCCAGGCGCCACGAACCCCGCCACCGGCGTGCCGCATGCTGCGGCTTCGAGAATCACAAGGCCGAACGTGTCGGTGAAGCTGGGAAAGACAAAAACGTCCGCGTCCGCGTAGTGGCGGGCGAGCTCCTCGCCGAACTTGGGTCCGGTGAAGTGGGCGCCGGGATATTTCTCCCTTAGCTCTTCGAGCGCCGGGCCGCCGCCGACGACAACCTTCGAACCGGGCAGATCGAGCTGCAGGAACGCTTCGATGTTCTTCTCTACCGAGACCCGGCCCACATAGGCGAACACTGGCTTGGGCAGGTCTTTGTAGACCCCGCCGTCGATGCCGCGCTTGCTTGGATGAAACAGCTCCACATCGACGCCGCGACTCCAGATCGCAGTGTTGCGGAAGCCCTGCAGCTCGAGCTGCTTCTTCATCGTGGGTGTGGCCACCATGACGCGCCCAGACTTGTCGTGGAAGGCGTGCATGTAACGATAGCCGGCCCAGAGCGGGATCCAGCGGAAGCGCGCCGTTACATATTCGGGAAACTGCGTGTGGTAGCTCGTTGTAAAGGGAAACTTGTGCTTGAGGCATACCGCGCGTGCGTCCCAGCCGAGCGTGCCTTCGGTGGCGATGTGTACGGCGTCGGGAGCAAACGCGAGGAAGCGGTCCTCCACGTCCTCGCGCGCGCCCAGCGCTAGGCGAATCTCCGAATAGGTGATCAACGGCACGGTGCGCGGATAATCCGCCGGCGATACGACCTCGATCTCGCAGCCCATCGCCTTAAGCTCGCGCATCGTGTTCGAGAGCGTGCGCACGACGCCGTTCACCTGCGGCTCCCAGGCGTCGGTTACAAGCATGATGCGCGACGGCAGCTTTTCGGCGTTCCCTTCGCCG
>Ga0209172_10005362_pt1 | contig 15679 bp, 15 predicted proteins | sample LarsenN4metaG_FD_184113 | JGI IMG/M metagenome (GOLD analysis project Ga0209172, IMG submission 184113) | Hot spring sediment bacterial and archeal communities from British Columbia, Canada, to study Microbial Dark Matter (Phase II) - Larsen... ... | reverse complement strand
CGCGCCGCCGCGGTCGGGGCAAAGTGCAGGTCGGCCAGGACGGAGGTCAGGCGCCGGTTCATCTCCTCGGGGAACGGCTGGTACTTGTCGTCGGTGCGCAGGCCCGCCTCCACGTGGCCGATGGGAATCTGATGGTAGTAGGCCGCCAGCGCGCCGACGAAGCAGGTGTGCGCGTCGCCCTGCACCAGCACCAGCGCCGGACGCCGCTCCGCCAGCACCGCCGAGAGCCCGGCCAGGGCCCGCGTGACGATGTCCGCCAGGCTCTGCTCGGGCTGCATGATGTCCAGATCGTGCTCGGGGGTGATGTCGAAGACGCTCAGGACCTGATCGAGCAACTCACGGTGCTGTCCGGAGACCACCACCAGCGGGCGAAAGTCCCCGCTCTCCCGAAGCGCGGCCACGACGGGCGCCATCTTCACCGCCTCGGGACGTGTGCCGAAGATGGTGACGACGGGCAGGAGGGGCGCCACGCGGGCGTCAGGCCGGGCGGCCGGAGACCGTTTCGCCGTCCCGGAGCGGCGCGGGCCGACGCTCCAGCAGTCCCATGCGGCGTGCGCCGATATAGAGCACGGCCGCAATGGCCGCGAGCGTGACCACGGCGGCGCTGCGGTTGATCCCGGCCACCGCCAGCGCGCCCACGCCGAAGAACGCGCTGACCAGGTAGAGGATCAGCACCGTCTGGCGCTGGCTCAGGCCCCGGTCGAGCAGCCGGTGATGCAGGTGACCGCGGTCAGGCAGGTAGATGGGCTGGCGGCTGCGGAAGCGGCGGACGATGGCGAAGGCGGTGTCCACGATCGGCACGGCCAGGGCCAGCAGCGGGACGATCAGGGAGAGCGCGGTGTAGGACTTGTACAGACCCATCACCGACATGCCGCCGAGCACGTAGCCGACGAACATCGATCCGGAATCGCCCATGATGATCCGCGCCGGGTTGAAGTTGTGGCGCAGGAAGCCCAGCATGCTGCCGACGAGACAGGCCGCCAGCAGGGTGGAGGTCACATCGGCCTTGACCATCGCCGTCAGGAAGAGCGTGGTCCCGGCGATGGCCGCGATCCCGGAGGCGAGTCCGTCCACCCCGTCGATGAAGTTCGTCGCGTTCACGACCCCGACGACCCAGAGGACCGTGAAGATCGGCCCCAGCCATTCCAGGGCCACGATCTTCCCCGTGAGCGGGTTGGTGATGAACTGGGTGGTCAGGCCGAAGGGGATGAGGATGGCCGCGGCGGCGACCTGGAAGAGGAACTTCAGGGCCGGGTTCATCCCGCGGATGTCGTCCCAGATCCCGACCAGGAAGAGGAACGTCGAGCCGAGGAGGATCCCCACGAGCGCCTGGTCGGTCCGCGGGCTCAGCGGGATGCGCACGGTCAGGACGTCCACCCGGTGCGAGACGACGATCGGCCGGGTGATAACCATCGCCACCAGCAGGGCGGCGACGAACCCGATGAAGATGGCGATCCCGCCCAGGCGGGGCATCGGCCGCACATTGATCCGCCGGCCCCCGGGGTGGTCGATCGCCCCGATGCGCCGGGCGAAGCGCCGCATTCCCGGGGCCAGGGTATTTGTCAGGACCAGGGCGATCAGGGCGGCGACGAGCCAGGGGGCGACGGTCATGGCGGCACCATTCTAATGATTCCCCCGCTCGCCCGCCACGCTGGCGCCGGCCCGCCCGGACTCAGACGGGCTGCACCTGGGTGCGGGCCTCGAAGAGGTCGCTGACCGACCGGTCCTCGTGAATGCGCCGGATGGCTTCGCCGAGCAGCGGCGCCACGGAGAGGATGCGGATCTTCTCGATGTGCTTCTCCGGCGGCAGGGCGACCGTATTCGTCACAACCAGTTCCCGCAAGGGGCTCTGCGTGATCCGCGCCACCGCCGGCCCGGAGAGGAGCGGGTGGGTGACGTAGGCGGAGACATCCGTCGCGCCGCGCCGCAGCAGCGCCTGCGTGGCCATGGTCAGGGTCCCGGCGGTGTCGGCGATGTCGTCCACAATGACCGCATGGCGGCGGTAGACCTTGCCGATGACGTGCACGACCTCCCTCACCTGGTTGGGCTTGTCGCGGCGCTTGTCGATGATGGCGATGGGCGCGCCCAGCAGGGCCGCGAATTCCCGCGCCCGCTGCGTGCCCCCGATGTCCGGGGAGACGATGACCACGTTCTCCGGCCCGCGCCGGCGCAGGTCGGCGGCCAGCAGCATCCGCGACGGGAGGTGATCGAGCGGGATGTCGAAGAATCCCCAGATCTGCCCCGCGTGCAGGTCCACGGTCAGGATGCGGCCGGTCCCCGCGGTCACCAGCAGGTTGGCGACGAGTTTGCTGCTGATCGGCTCGCGCGGCCGGGTCTTGCGGTCCTGCCGGCCATAGCCGAAGTAGGGGATCACCGCCGTGATCCGCGCGGCGGAGGCCCGCCGCAACGCGTCGATGATCACCAGGAGTTCCATCAGGTGTTCGTTGACGGGGGGCGAGGTGGGCTGGACCACAAACACGTCCTCGCCCCGGACACTCTCATCGATGGCGATGCGGACCTCGCCGTCGGCGTGGCGTTCGAGGTCAATCTCGCCCAGGGGCACGTCCAGGACGTCGGCCACCTCCTGCGCCAGGACGGGGTTGGCCGAGCCGCTGAACACCTTGAGGCGCCGGGCGGTCATCCCGTGACCTCGCTCCGGCGGATGACCCGCGCGGGGACGCCGACGGCCACCGCCCCCGGTGGCACGTCCTTTGTCACCACCGATCCGGCGCCGGTGGTGGCGCCGCGCCCGATGCGCAGCGGGGCCACCAGCATCGAGTCGCTGCCGATGAAGGCCTCGTCCTCGATGACGGTGGGCCACTTCTTGCCGGACCGGTCCCGCAGATTGCAGGTGACGGTTCCGGCGCCGACGTTGACGCGCTCCCCCACCGTGGCGTCGCCGAGATAGGACTTGTGGTGGATCTTCGTGCCGTCGCCCACGGTCGTGTTCTTGATCTCCGCGTAGTTCCCGATCTCGACCCGCCGGCCGATCCGGCACCCCGGCCGCAGGTGACTGTAGGGGCCGATGTGGGTCCCCTCCCCCACACTGGACCGCGTCACGGTCGAGGCCAGGACCGTCACGCCGTCCTCCAGGGACGCATCCACCAGGCGGGCCTGCGGGCCCAGGACGCAGCCGCGGCCGACGCGCGTCTCGCCTTCGAGGGAGGTCCCCGGGTGAAGGACGGTGTCCTCCCCCACGACGACTCCGGCATGCACGTAGGTGGTCGCCGGGTCGACGACGGTCACACCGGCGTCCATCAGGGCGGCGAGCAGCCGGTCGCGCATGGCGGCCTCCGCCCGCGCCAGGTCGCGGCGGGAGTTCACCCCGAGGACCTCTGTGGGATCCGCCACGGTCAACGGGTCCACGCGCGCGCCCCGGGTGAGCGCCCAGGCCGCGACGTCGGTCAGGTAGTACTCCCCCTGCGCGTTGGCCGGCCGGACGTGCCCGAGTCCTTCCCGCAGGAGCGCCCCTTCAAAGATGTACGTCCCGGCGTTGATCTCCCCGATGGCCCTCTCCTCCGGGGAGGCATCAGCGTCCTCCACGATGCGGGCGACGGTGCCGGCGGGGCTCCGAATGACGCGGCCGTAGCCGTTGGGATCAGCCAGGCGCGCGGTCAGCAGCGTGATCCCGGGCCGGGCATCCCGATGATGATCCAGCAGGCGCCGCAGCGTCCCGGGGGCCAGCAACGGGACATCGCCGTAGAGCACAAGGATGGTCGAAGCGTCGGGAAGCGCTTCGAGACCCACCTGCACCGCATGAGCCGTCCCCCGCTGTTCGGCTTGCTCGACGAAGGTGGCTACGTCGCCCAGTTCGGCCCGCACCGCCTCCGCTCCCCGCCCGACGACGAGGACCGGCTGGGCCAGGCCCGCCGCGTGGACCGCCTCCAGGACGTAGTGGATCATCGGCCGGCCGCAGATCCGGTGGAGGACCTTGGGCAGACTCGACTTCATGCGTTTGCCGACGCCGGCGGCGAGGATGATCGGGCGGACCGTCATGCGGTAGGGACCATCATGCGGGAGTCACCTGCTGCTCAATTCTGGTCGGTCGGAGGCAATCCTGCCGCCCAGTCCCACCTGCACCAGCTGGGTCCAGAGCGCAAGCAGCGCCAGGGTCGGGAGCCACTGCTCCGGACGAAACTGACCGTAGGCGGTGCCCATGAGAAAGTACCACGGCAGGTTGGCGCCCTGGAGGATCTGGGTCTGCACCTGGATGAGCACGGCGACCACTGCCCACCCCGCCAGCAGCAGCACGATGTTGAGGATCTTCCGCGCGGTTCCGCCGGGGGCGATCCAGATCCACAGCCAGGCCGGCAGCGCCAGGAAGATCGTGGCGGCGAAGGCATTGCCATAGAATGAGACCCACGCCAGTACGCCGAGGGCCGCCAGGGCACCGGCGCGCCTCGCTTCGGGATCTGGAACTGTACGGGGCCGGAAGCGCCCGAGCAGGATGCTGAGTATTACGATGATTGCCAGCGGCACCAGGAACGGAACCCAGTCCGGGCGATATAACACCGGGTGCCTCGGCGGGGGCGGGTAGAGTTCCGACGCCGGCAACAGGCCCAGGGACGGTAGCAGCAGGACAGACCCGTATGTGGCGGCCAGGATCACAAACCGGCCGGCGAATTCAAGCAGCGCCCACCGCAGGGGGACCCGCCGCAGGTCGAATGCTATCGCGACCAGGAGCGGGAGGAAGATCATCCATTGAGCCAGCATGAGGAAGAACCCGGCGACGATACGGCCGTCGCTCAACCGGACGAAGTCTCCACGGGTCGTCGGGAGGGGTATCGGGCCTGCATCGAGCGTCCGAATCATGCGCTCCGCGATCCGGCCGAAGGTGTGAAAGGCCTCCACGCGCATGTTGCCCATGACGTCTTCCGGCGCGTGATAGATGCGCGCCTGGAGCGCGGGGTTGTCTCCGGTCGTCGTCAGTTCGATGGTCGGAATGTATTTCGCCAGGAACGGCCCCTGGTCAGTGGCCGCGATAAGGACAGCCCGGTCGGCGTACTCCAGCGCGGGTGGCGGATCGGCGAACGGCAGGCCTTCGGCCAGCGTCGCCCGGCGCGCCAGCTCCCGGAGCCACAGCGGAGTGAAGCCGCGAAACTGCCCATTCATCGTCGGGATAACCCGACGCAGTTGCCCGGGGGCCAGATCTTCCACGACGAGCGCGGCGGCCAGATGCCCGAGCTCCGGCGGCGGATCACGGGCAAATGCCCGCGCCCCCAGCAGCCCCCACTCCTCGCCGTCCGGGGCGAGGAACACGAGCTCGCGCTGATGAGGCTCCCGGGCGAAGATGCGGGCAAGTTCGAGTAACACGCCGACCCCTCCGGCGGTGTCACTGGCGGCCTGGTACGAGGTTGGCGCCATGTCATGGTTAGCGACGATGACGATGGTCCCAGGCGTGGTACCGGGGCTGACGGCGTAGACGTTGCGCAGCAGAACGCGACGCCCCTCCAGGACCACCGCCTCTTCCTGGACGCCCGTCTGCAGGCCCAGGGCGGCGAACTGCTCGACCAGCCAGTGAGCGGCCTGCTCCGCTCCGGTCGACCCGGTGGGCCGGTACGGGAATCCCTCCGCCAGCCCGGCGGCGTAGCGGTAGGCCGAAGGCGCGTCAAACCGCGGCGGCCCCGACCACACCTCGGGGACCGGCGCGGGCCGGGCGGTCCCGCCGGCCAGAAGCACGATCGCGGCGGCCACACCATAGGAAAGGAAGATACTGAGCGCGTACTTCACGTGAGCCCGCTGCGGAGATTCTCCATCAGCGCGCCCAGTCCCGCCAGCCAGCAGATGTCTGCCGGTTCAGCGGGTGGTAGGAGCCAACCGAAGAATCCGTTCCGCGTTCTGGTAAGCGACCCGGGGGGCCGTCTGGTCAGAAAGCTGGGAAAGGATCTGCCGCCAATGCCTGATCAACCCCACGTACTCCGATATCTGCGGTGACCTGGTGTCAGTCCCCAAGACGAAACGGTCGGGAAACTCCTCAAGAAGCGCTCGCCAGTCCGGCTTCAGGCGCTCGCCGACGTCAACGGCGAAATCCTGCCGTCCCGGTCCCAAGCGGATGCTTTGGCGGAGCGAAAGCTCGCAGTGGAGATTGGCATGCGTTTGAAGCAGTCGACGCGCAAGCGGGGGGTGTGCAAATCCGCAATGTGCCCAAATCCACGTGCCCTTTCGATCAGCGGCGAGCAGACGTTCCATTTCAGGGACCGAGCTCCCCTCCGCGTCCATGTGTACGCTGAGCGGGATGCTGTACGTCGCCGAGAACTGCCATAGCCGCTGCATCAGTGGCGAGTCCGCCGGAAACCGGGAGGGAGGCAGTGAGGTGGGGTTTGAGTTCAGGTTATTGGGAAAGAACTCCCCCAGGCCCTTGAAGCGCCCTCCCCGCACCTGGCCCTCGAGTTGACTGAGGTAGCTGACGAGGTCGGGGCTTTCGCCCCGCCACGCCCGCTGGCCGTCCGTCCGGATGAAGCGCCCGATGGGACCCTGCCCGGCAAAGGGGATGAATCGATCCGGAAATCTGGCGGCGAAAGACGCGGCCAGGCCATCGGGACCCGTGGCACCGTTGCCGGCCCGGGCAACCCCGACAGAATCGAACGCGGACACAAGCGCACTCGGGTTCCAATTTTCATCTTAGGGTCGTCCTCTTTGGTGGACGCGGTCTCATCGCGCGGCGATTCAGGTGTGGCGAACTGCGCTGGCGAATCTCCTTGAGGTCGCGGCAGTGGCTCACGGAATGCGGAACGGCTGTACCAAGTCCCGCCGAAGTGAAAAGTGGGGATAACGACCATGGCCTTCGCGGCCGTAAGGCGTGGCTGCGGGGCCAGGACTCGAACCCGGATCTGGAGGTCCAAGGCCTCCCGTCTTTCCCTTAGACGACCCCGCAGTATGTTGTCAGTCCCTGAATCCAGCCCGCAATGCGGTGATTGAGCCCGGTACTCCGCTTCACAGCCATCCTGATCGTACCATAGTAGGTCCTGCCAATGTTCTTCCGTCGCGGCGATGGATTGTGCCTCTTTAGGTGAACCCGCAAGTCTGTCTCTGGAAGATCCAGTAGACCCGCCCAATAACCTAGGGCGGACCTGATGTCGGCTCTCTCATGTATTTGGACTGCGAAGACAATATCTGACTCACTGATAGTACAGCAGCGCACCAGCCATTCCCGAATGATGAGGATCATGTGCGGGTCCATGTTGGTGAACGTAACCTGTTCGGAAGACCGCCATTCCTTGGGTTTGCTACCTTCTGCCCAGTACAGCACGGTTCCCACCAGCCAAAGCCAATCGCCTTCACTTAGTCGCCTTGCCGCCTCAGCTCTGGCCTTGCTCATGATCCGGTTGACGCGCTCCAAACGCGCAGCATGGACTTTCTGCCCTCCGCGCCGACCGGCAAGGAGTTTCTTCCTCGTGAGTCGTTGTATCTGTGGTCTGGCGAGACCGACGCTGCGGAGCCAGAGCGAGAGGGTGGTTTTGCCACGGGAACCCGGCGCCGGATCTCACGGTAGGACAATCCGGCCCTACGGAGTTCAATCGCTTTGTTCTTTTCCCCAGGCTTGCTCATGCCGACGAATCAGTGGACACGATGCCTCCACCTGATTGATCGGCATCAAACGCTGGTTTTGAGCACCTTTGTGGGCGAGCTCCGGTCCGAGGCCTCCGCAGAATTGCGCGGTCTTGCTGCAGGCCGATCTCTACCCTGCCAGCGCGATCACGTCGATTTCCACCAGCGCTCCGCGCGGCAGGCGGACCGCCTGGACTGTGGTCCGGGCCGGCGGTTGATCCTGAAAGAACGATCCGTACTCCTCATTCATCGGTCCGAAGTCGTTCATGTCGGCCAGAAAGACCGTCGACTTCACCACCTGCGCCAGGGACGATCCCGACGCCGCCAGGATGGCCCGGATGTTCTCCAGGACCTGGCGCGTCTGCTGTTTAATGTCGGTCCCGACGAGTTGCGCGGTGCGCGGGTCCAGGGCGATCTGTCCCGACAGGAAGAGGAGCCCGTTGGCGCGGACGGCCTGCGAATAGGGTCCGATGGCCCGCGGCGCGTCCTCGCTGCTGATGATCTCTCGCGGCATGCCCGGAGCCTCCCGATGTGACGTCGCGCGGGTGGCGCGAGGTCGCCCCCCGCCGGGACGATTATACGCATTCGCGTCGGTGGCGCGGGCGGCGCGGGCGGCGCGGTGCTTGGGGACCTACAACTCCCGGATCAGCGCCAGCACGCGCCGGCGGAGGACGGCCGGCGCCGGGCGGCCAGCGCACTTCTGCCGGATCAGGGCGCGCAGGCGCGCCTCGAAGTCGTGGCGGGGGCCGCACTCCCGGCACCCGCGGATGTGCTCCTGGAGCCGCTGCGTCGTCGCGGGGTCCAGTTCCCGGTCCATGTACTGCCAGAGCAGGCGCACGACCTCTTCGCAGTGGACCAGGCTCATGATGATGTGCCCTCCCGCTCGGGGCGAACCCGGCGGCTCTGGACCGCGTACTCCCAGAGCGCCCGCTGCAGGAGCCGCCGGCCGCGGAACAGGCGCGACATGACCGTGCCGATGGGAATCTCCAGGATCTGGGCGATCTCCTTGTAGGAGAACTCCTCCAGGTCCGCCAGGATCACGGGCGCGCGGAAAGCCTCCGGCAGCCCGGCCAGAGCGGCCTCCACGTCCGCGTCCATGATCCGCCGCAGCGCCTCCTCCTCCGGGTTGCCCTGCCGGCGCAGGTCCTCGCTGGCCTGGACGCGGGAGTAGAGGTATTGCTCCTCGACGTCCTCGTGTTCTACGATGTTCGGTTCACGCGCGGCTTTGCGGTAGGTGTCGATGTACGCATTCATCAGGATCCGGTACAGCCAGGCGCGCGCGTTGCTCCCCGGCTGAAAGGTGTGGAATGACCGCCAGGCCTTGAGGAAGGTCTCCTGAACCAGGTCCTCAGCAGCGTCCTTGCGGCGGGTGAGGCGCAAGGCCACGCCGTACAGGCCGTCGAGGTGCTGTTCCGCCAGGGCCGCAAACTCGCGCGTGGCCGGGGTGCCATCGGATGACCGGTTCAGCGCCACAGCGGCCGACTCCACACCACGCCCCTCCACCCTCACCACAACGAGGGGAACGGGGCCTGAATTTCACGCAGCGGCAGCGGCAGAAAAGGTGAAGGCAGGGCATCCCTGACAATCGCGCCCGGATGGGGCCCTTGCCCCCGCCCTTTGATGGTCGGGCCAGACCTGCGTGTCCGGAGTGCCCTGCCCCGTCGCTGGGACCCTTCGACGGTGCGGGCGGATGTCCTGCCGAACGCTTCCGGGGCTACCCTTGGACCGGAACCCGGGCCCGGGCCGGGATGATGTCTTCGAGCGTCAGACGCTCCAAAACGCCCTCCGCAGCAACCTTGATGGCCATCCACATGGGGCGCAGGCTGCAGCCGGGGGCATATTCGCAGTCGGGAGCCTCGACTTCCACACACCACCAGGGCGAGGTTCCCTCCTCCAGGACCTGAAAAGCCTCCCGGAGGCGGATCTCCGCCGGGGGCCGGGAGAGCACGTGCCCGCCCGTGGGCCCCCGCTTGCTCGTGACCAGCCCGGCCCGGCGCAGCGAGGTCATCAACTGGTTGAGATAGGATTCGGGGAGACCCTGCCGGGTGGCGATGTCGTGGCTCTGCACGAAGCCCTCGCCGTAGTGGCTCGCCAGGTCGACGAGCGCCCGGATGCCGTACTCCGCCCGGCTGCTGACCTTCACGGCACGACCACGTCCTCTTCGACGACCGCCCGGTCCACGATGCGAAACCCGCGCACGACGGGCGCCTGCTGATTCTTCAGCGATATGATAACGTATACGGCTTCGGGATAGAATGCCCTGGCCACGTCGGTGCGGGACGGGACGGCCTCCGACGCGGTGTGGGAGTGATAGATCCCCACGATGTCGAGCCCCACGTCGTCCATCTCCCGCAGAAACTGCAGCAACTGCCGTTCGTCGAGCCGGTAGGTGAACGGGCTCTCATCCACGTTGCGGCCCCGGTAGACGCGCAGCACCCGGCCATCCCGCCCGGCGAGCAGGCCGCAGCACTCGTTGGGGAATTCCTCCCGGGCATGGGCGATCAGATCCGCCAGGTGCTCGCGGGAAAGCAGGAGCGCCGTCCGTCCCGAGCGCTCAGCCATCGGCGAAGACGCGGGTGGAGAGGTAGCGGTCCCCCCCGTCCGGGAGGACGACGACAACGACCCCTCGGTCAACCTCCCTGGCCAGGGTCAGCGCCGCGTGCATGGCCGCACCGGCGGAGGGGCCTACCAGCCATCCCTCCTCCCGCGCCAGCCGCCGCGTCATCGCGTAGGCCTCGTCGGTTCCCACCGCCATCTTGCGGTGGAACACCCCGGGGTCGTAGATCCCGGGCACGATGGAGGAGGCCATGTGCTTCAGTCCCTCCAGGCCGTGCAGCGGCCCGTCCGGTTCCACGGCGATGATCTGCACGTCGGGGTGACGGTCCCGCAGCAGACGGCCCACACCCGTGATCGTCCCGGAGGTCCCCAGGCCGGCGACGAAGTGCGTCAGGCGCCCCTGGGTCTGGGCAACGATCTCCGGCCCCGTCGTCTCGTAGTGGGCCCGCCAGTTGCTGGGGTTGTTGTACTGATCCAGCAGCACGTACCGGTCGGAGTGGGCGGCGAAGCGCTCGCGGGCGAGGCGGATCGCTCCGTCCGATCCTTCCAGGGGATCCGAGAAGACGATCTGCGCGCCGAAGGCGCGGATGATGCGCTTGCGTTCCTCGCTCACGTTCTCGGGAATGACGAGCTCGACCCGGTAACCCCGGGCGGCGCCGATCATCGCGTAGGCGATCCCCGCGTTGCCGGAGGAGGAGTCCAGCAGGATCCGCTCGGAGCCCAGGTGGCCGGCGCGCTCGGCGTCGGCGATCATGCGTGCGATCGGGCGGTCCTTGACCGACCCGCCCGGATTGAACCACTCCGCCTTCGCCAGGACCTCCACGCCGCGGGGAATCCCGGCCAGCCGGGTGGCGCGCAGCAGCGGCGTGTTCCCGATCCGCTCCAGGAGCCCGCCGGCGGACATCTCAGTCGTCGAAGAGGACGGTGGGTTCGGGATAGACGCGGACGCGGTGGGCCAGCAGACGGGCGTGGATCAATTCCTGCAGCGTCGCGTTCTTGGCCGCCGGCGTTCCCGGCGTCCGCAGCAACTCCAGGGGCAGATTCACCCGCAGCGCGCGGTGGGGGATGACGTGCCGCGTGATGCCGGTGGGCAGCTTCTCCGGCTGGCCGGCCAGGCGCAGGATCTCCTTCTTAGAAAAGCGCGGGAAGACCACCAGCACCCCGATCCGGTCATACTCCGCGCGCAGGGTGGCGCGGTCCACGGTCTCGACGCGGTAGATGGGCACCCGCCCCTTGTAGGCGGCGACGACGCCGCGCAGCGCGGTAATCCGGGCCGGAAAGGGCCGCGGCGCGCGGACGCCCAGCACGCTCTCCTCCGTGACCAGGCCGCAGGCGAGCCGTCCCCGCCGCAGACCCCGCAGCAGTCCCGCCAGGTCGGGCAGGTCGATGATCGTTGCATCCGCGAGCCGCCGGATCAGCGCATCGCCGTCTTCCCGCAAGAGGTGGTGCCACACCTCCAGCCGCACCTGGGAAGCCGGATAGTCGACGACCTGCAGCAGGTGATACGGCACCCTGAGCTTGCGCAGGGCGCTCGTGCGGTTGGCGCCGTCCAGGATGACGAAGCCGCCCGCGGGGAGGGCTGCGGCCACCGGGGGATTGCGCAGGACCCCCTCCTCCTGCAGGCGATTCACCAGGGCGGCCACACGGCGGGGATCGGCGTCCTCGTGGAGTTGGACCGCCTCGGCGGCGACGATGCGCAGGTCGGGCAGCGCCTGATCGGCGGGCAGGCGCGGGGAACGGGTCACGACCGCCCGAGCATCCGCGCCAGGTGGTCGATGACGTCGATCTTGGTCACGATGCCGACGACGCGCCCGCCCTCCACCACGACCGCGGCGTTGGCATTCAGGAAGGTCTCGGCCAGGCTGTCCACCGGCGTCTCCGGCGTCACGACCGGCGGGGCCGGATCGATGATCCCGGTGATCGCGTCCTCCAGGCTAACTCCGCCGGCCAGCAGGTAGGAGAGGAGATCCACCTCGCTGATCATGCCGACCAGGCGCTCGTCGGCGACCACCGGCAGTTGCGAGACGTCGTAGCGCTTCATCTTCCCGACCACGTCAGAGACGCGCTCCTGCGGCGCGGCGGTGATCAGCTCCAGCCCCTTGACCCGCAGCAGGTCGGCCACGGTACCGGTCTCCACGTCGAGGAAGCCGTGCTCGCGCATCCAGTCGTCGGAAAAGACCTTGGACAGGTACCGGAACCCGGAGTCGGGGAAGATCACGACAGCCCGCTTGCCCTCGCCGTGGCCGGGCAGCCCGCGCAGGTAGCGCAGCGCCCCGGCCAGGGCCGCGCCACTTGAGCCGCCGCAGAAGATCCCCTCCTCCCGCACCAGCCGCCGGGTCATCTGGAAGGCCTCCCGGTCCCCGACCGGCACGACCTCGTCGACGACGCGGAAGTCCATCGTCCCGGGCAGGAAGTCCTCGCCGATGCCCTCCACCTTGTAAGTGTGCGGCTCGATCATCCGGCCGCTGCGGAAGTACTCGGCGTAGACCGAGCCGACCGGGTCTATGCCCACTACCACGAGGTCAGGCCGGCGCTCTTTCAGGTAGCGGCCGGCGCCGGAGATGGTGCCGCCGGTCCCCATCCCCGCGACCAGGACATCGATGCGGCCGCCGGTGTCCGCCCAGATTTCCGGTCCCAGGGTCTGATAGTGCGCCTGCGGGTTGGCCGGGTTGTGGTACTGGTCGGCGTAGAAGGCACCCGGGCTCTCTGCGGCCAGGCGCCGGCTGACGCTGTAGTAGGAACGCGGGTCCTCCGGGGCGACCGCCGTCGGCGTGATCACGACCCGGGCGCCGAACGCGCGCAGCAGCCGGATCTTCTCCTCCGACATCTTGTCGGGCATCACGAAGATGCAGCGGTACCCCCGGACCGCGGCGACGATGGCCAGCCCCATGCCGGTGTTGCCAGAGGTCGCCTCGACGATCGTCCCTCCGGCGCGCAGGCGCCCCTGCGCCTCGGCATCGTCCACCATGGTGATCCCGATCCGGTCCTTCACGGATCCACCCGGGTTGAGAAACTCCAGCTTGGCCAGGACGTCGGCAGACACCCCTTCGGTCACTTTGCGCAGGCGGACCAAAGGCGTATGGCCCACGACATCCAGGATGCTGTTGTAGATGCGCTCCCCGGACCGCTCCGAAAGCCGCATCTCCCCGCCGGCCATCGCCGGGATGATCGCGACTTCGTCGGCCGGCTCCACGGGCGTCTCCTGCCCGCGCAGGGTGCGGATCTCATTGCCGTTGACGAAGACGTTGATGTAGCTGCGTACCTGGCCGGCCTCGTCGAGGATCTGCGGGCCGACCCCCGGGTAGGCCGTCCCCAGGTTGGCCAGCACCTCGCGGACCGTCGCCCCGGGAATCTGCACCCGGCTCGCTCCCCCGGTCAGCCGCCGCAAGGGCGCGGGCATGTAGACGGTGACCACGGCGCTCACCTCACCTCAACGACGCCCCAGAACGATCCCTCTCAGGCGGTCGCGCAGTACGATCATCATCAGGCCAGGGCCTGCAGCAAGTCTTCCACCAGGTCCTCAGCGTGCTCGATCCCCACGGACAGGCGGAGCAGTCCCTCCTCAACCGCCAGGTGCGATCCGGCCAGGCCGGCGTGGGTCATCGAGGCGGGGTGATCGATCAGCGACTCCACCCCGCCCAGGCTCTCCGCCAGCAGGAAGAGGCGCGTGCGCGAGGCCACGCCGCGCGCCGCCGCGCCGTCGCCGGCCACCACGAAGGAGACCATCCCGCCGAAGTTGGCCATCTGCTGCCGCGCCAGCGCGTGCCCCGGGTGGTCGGGCAGGCCGGGATAGAGGACGCGCCGGACGCGGGGATGGCCGATCAGCGCCTGGGCGATCTTGGCCGCGTTCTGCGCGTGGCGCTCCATGCGCAGCGCCAGAGTGCGCAGGCCGCGCAGGACCAGCCAGCAGTCGAAGGGCCCGGGGACCGCGCCCACCGCGTTCTGGTGGAACTTCAACGGCTCGTAGAGGTCCGAACGGGAGGTGACGACGGCTCCGCCCACGACGTCGCTGTGTCCTCCCAGGTACTTCGTCGTGGAGTGGATCACCAGGTCCGCGCCTAGGCGCAGCGGCTGTTGCCCATAGGGCGTGGCGAAGGTGTTGTCCACGGCCACCAGCGCCCCGGTGGCGTGGGCCAGCCGGCCGAGAGCAGCAATATCCAGAATCTTCAGGTACGGATTGGTCGGCGTCTCGATGAACAGGAGCCGCGTGCGCTCGCGCACCGCCCCCTCGACGCGGCTCAGGTCGGTCATGTCCAGAAAGGTGCTGGCGATGCCGTAGCGCTCCAGGACGCGCGCGAACAGGCGGTGCGTCCCGCCGTAGACGTCGTCGGGCGCGATGACGTGGTCGCCGGGCTTGAGCAGGAGGGCCATGGTCGTAATGGCCGCCATGCCCGAGGCGAAGGCCAGCCCGTACTCCCCCTCCTCCAGGGAGGCCAGCGCGCGTTCCAGGGCGGTCCGGGTGGGGTTGACGGTGCGCGAGTAGTCGTACCCGCGGTGCTCGCCCGGGGCCTGCTGCACGTAGGTGGAGGTCTGGTAGATCGGGGTGATCACGGCCCCGGTGGTGGGGTCGGGCTCCTGGCCGTCGTGAATCGCCCGCGTCTCGAACCGGTGGCGGCCCATCAGGATCCCGGCACAGCCGCCGCGGCAACGCCCATCGGCATCATCTCCTCCAGGTGCGAGAGGGAAACGGGCGTCAGGGTGAGGCCGTAAACCTCAGCGAAGCGCCGCGCGTAGACGGCGGCCACGTTGGCCAGCGCGACCTCCCGGCCCAGCTCGCGCGCCAGCGAGGTCACGGGACGCCCCAGACCGCAGGGATTGATCCAGGTGAAGGCCTCCAGGTCGGTCGTCACGTTGAGGGCCATGCCGTGCATGGTCACCCGGCGCTTCACCGCCACGCCCACCGCGGCGATCTTGGCGTCCCCCACCCACACTCCCGGGAAGCCCCGCTGGCGGGCACCCGCGACGCCGAAGTCCGCCAGCGTGCGGATGATCGATTCCTCCAGCGCCCGCATGTAGCGCACCACGTCCTCATCGAGCGCGCGCAGGTCCAGGATGGGATAGGCGACCAGTTGCCCCGGTCCGTGGTAGGTCGCGCTGCCGCCCCGCTCGATGTCGAAAACGGGGACGCCGCGCCGCTGCAGCCACTCCCGCGGGACCAGCAGGTGGCCGCGGTCGCCCGAGCGCCCGATGGTCACCACGGGCTCGTGCTCGAGGAGCAGCAGGGTGTCGCCGACAGCTCCCTGCTGCCGCGCGGCCACCAGGCGCCGCTGCAGCGCCCAGACGGAGGCGAACGGCACGGGCCCATCGATAGTGACCAGAAGCCCGCCGCGGTTCATGCGCCTATTCTATCAGGCAGCCTCCCGCAGGCAGCCTCGCGGGCCCGGCGCACCGGCGGAGGGCGGAGCTGGAGGGCTTAAGCATTGGCGCGCTCGGGGGAGGTGCGCAGTTCTTTGGCGGTGGGCGGGCGGAAGTAGGCCCACCCGACCAGAAGCAGGTAGCTGAAGTAAGACAGAACCTCGACGAGCGACGGATTGCCGTTGTAGCCGAAGACGGCCTTGAGGAACCCGCCGAGCAC
>Ga0209172_10005360_pt1 | contig 15684 bp, 14 predicted proteins | sample LarsenN4metaG_FD_184113 | JGI IMG/M metagenome (GOLD analysis project Ga0209172, IMG submission 184113) | Hot spring sediment bacterial and archeal communities from British Columbia, Canada, to study Microbial Dark Matter (Phase II) - Larsen... ... | reverse complement strand
CCCACACTCCCCAAACTCCCCACACTCCCCACACTCCCCACACTCCCCACACTCCCCACACTCCCCACACTCCCCACACTCCCCACACTCCCCACACTCGCCGTCTCCGTCACTGCTTGCTGGGCGGCGTCCAGGTCGATCGCAAAATCTGTTTCTGATCTGCCCACGGCTACCACGGGAATGCCCATGCTTTTGGCGATGATTTCATACATGGAAAAGGTAGGATTAGCCACCAGTATGGAGCCTTCGCCGTTGAGACAGGTGGCGATGAGGATGGACCGGATTAATTCGTCGGAACCGTTACCTACGGAGATTTGGGCGGGGGTGATGGAGTCGGAAGTTGCCCCAGAGGCGCTGATGGTTTCGTTGACGTAGGTGGCGATTGCTTGTTTGAGGCTGGCGTGAGAACCGTCGGGATAGCGGTTGGACTCGATCAGCTCGCTGGTGGCGAATGCCAGTTTTTGTTTTAATTCTGGGGGCAAATCATAGGGGCTTTCGTTGGTGTCCAGGCGATCGATTTCCGTGAGGGCGATCGGTGCCCCATCCTCCCCCCCTGGGTGGGGTTGGTAGGCGTTGAATTGGTTTAAGTCAGAACGGATAAAGCTGAGCATTTGGGTCATTGATAGGTTTGTAGTTGGGCTTCAGCCCAAAAAAGGTTTGTAGTGGGGCTTCAGCCCAAAGAAAAGTTTGTAGTGGGGCTTCAGCCCAATTTCCAGGTTTGTAGTTGGGCTTTAGCCCAATTTCCAGGTTTGTAGTTGGGCTTTAGCCCTCCAGATTTTTGGGCTAAAGCCCTAGTACGAGCTTATTCAAGAGGGCTAAAGCCCTAGTACGAGCTTATTCAAGAGGGCTGAAGCCCTACTACTAACCTTGGCTAAAGCACACCTTTAGAACTGGGAATGGCACCTGCACGGCGGGGGTCAATTTCTACTGCCATCCGCATGGCGCGAGCAAAGGCTTTGAAGGTGGCCTCGATGATATGGTGGGAGTTGATGCCGTCGAGCTGGCGGATATGCAGGGTCATTTGGCTATGGTTCACCAAGGCTACAAAAAATTCTCGCACTAGCTGGGTGTCGTAGGTGCCCACTCGCTGGGTGGGGATTTGTAAACCATAGCTGAGGTGGGGACGCCCGGAAAAGTCCAGGGCTACTTGGATCAGGGCCTCATCGAGGGGGGCGGTGAAGTTGCCAAAGCGGACGATACCTTTGCGATCGCCCAAGGCTTTGTGCAGCGCCATCCCCAATGTAATCCCCACATCTTCATTCGTGTGATGGTCGTCGATTTCCACATCACCAGTGGCGCGCACTTCTAAGTCTATCAGCCCGTGGGAGGCGATTTGGTCGAGCATATGGTCAAGAAAAGGAATCCCCGTCGCCGCCGTGCAGCGTCCCAAACCGTCCAAGTTGACTGTTACAGTTACATCGGTTTCTTTGGTGGTACGGCTGACGGTGGCGGTGCGTGCTATGGCTAAGGTCTCTATGGGCATGTTTCAATCCTGCAAGCGGGATTCATTAATTTTAAGCCTTAATGCCGCCAACGCCTCCGCCGGAAATATAGGGTCAAATATAGCACATGGCCGCAACCACCGCCAAAACTGACATGAATTTATCTCATAAATATTCTAATAACAGGCATTATTACTATTTAATTAATCAGAAAATTTTATCTATATTAAAAAAAAATATAGCTATTTTTCAGAAGTTTTAATTAATCAAGAGATTGTAGAATAATCACGAGAAATGGTGAAATTTAATTGCTCCCAAAATCGAATAATAAAAAGATTTCATCGCACCAAGTCTATTAACAAAAAGTGGGAAATAATCAGGGGGGTTCACTTGTTTGTCTATCTATCGCGGTTCTCATATTGGGATAAGTGCGGCGCCCTGCGCAAGAAGTGGCCAGAGAAATCGGTAAAAATTGCCCAATTACTTCCCTGGATTGAGGATAAGTTTTCTAGGCAGAATATCACGGATTTAAGGAACATTGAGGGGACAATCTGGTTAGAAATTTCCCAGAGCTTGACTTTGAGCTACGATTAATTGTTTAATGCCGGTTTCGGCCATGTCTAAAATTTGATCGAGTTGGTGGCGGGTGAAACTACCTGCCTCGGCGGTGCCTTGGAGTTCGATTAGTTGTAAATCGCCCGTCATTACGACGTTAAAATCGATATCAGCGGCTACATCTTCGGGATAGTTGAGGTCTAAAAGGGGTTGGTCGTTGAGGAGACCGACGGAGACGGCGGCGACTGGTTGCAGGATGGGCGATCGCTCCAGTTCGCCTCGTTCTACCAGCTTCCCCATCGCCATCGCCAGGGCCACAAACCCCCCAGTAATTGCCGCTGTGCGCGTCCCTGCATCCGCTTGTAGCACGTCTGCATCCACGATCGCCGTTCGCTCCCCCAGAGCCTTCATATCCAAAGCAGCGCGCAAACTCCGCCCAATCAGTCGCTGAATTTCCTGGGTGCGTCCCGATAGCTTCATAAATTCTCGCGGTTGACGCTGGGTTGTCGCTCCGGGGAGCATCCGGTATTCCGCCGTCAGCCACCCCTGTCCCTTACCTTCCAAAAATTTGGGGACTCCCGGTTGGATGGTCACATTACACAAAACTTTTGTATCGCCGCAGCTAGTTAACACCGAAGCCGTGGCAAAGCGGGTAAAATCCAGTTCAAAACTTACAGGACGCAGTTGCTCCGGGGTTCTGCCATCAGGACGCTGCCAAGTCATATTTTTTGAGATTTTGTATTTTTGTTTGTAGTTACAAATGTACTTACAAAAGTCAGTACATTATTTATTAACCATAATCCCAGTTAAGATTTCTTGCAGTACCAGTTCAGAAGGTTGGTTGCCGTTAACCGTAACGAGCTGATGGCAGTAATCGTAATAATCCAGAATGGGGATAGTGCGCTCGTTGAATAGCTGAATGCGGCGGCAGACAAATTCGGGACTATCGTCTGGGCGCTGCTCCCGACGATTAAGGCACCGCGCCAATAACACATCCTCCGGTACTTGCAAGTGGATGGCCCAGGGGCGCTGCTCTCCGGTGCGCTCGAGGAAAAAATCCAATTCCTCGGCTTGAAAGGCAGTACGGGGATAGCCATCGAGTAACCAACCTCTAGAGGTATCGGCTTGTGTCAGGCGATCGCGAATCAGTTCAATGGCGATCGGGTCCGGCACCAGTTCCCCTTTTTCCACATAAGGCTGAGCCTTTTTGCCCAAGTCCGTTTGCGCCGCGATCGCCCTGCGGAAAATCTCCCCCGTAGAAATCAAAAGTATATCCAAATGACGGCATAACAAAGCCGCCTGCGTTCCCTTGCCCGACCCCGGACCTCCGAGAATTACCAATTTCACAACACTAACTCCTCCGACTATGCGCACCCGAATCAGACTCTACTACCGTCGCCCTAGGGGAGCGCCAATGTCACGCTTTCCCCCTTCTGCCCAACCCGGGCTCTCCCTCAAACCTTTTCCCCCTGACTTTAGTACATATAGTGTCTAATAGCCCTAAAATTATATACACTACACTACATATTGTTGCCCGATGCAGCTCCCACATGGAGCCTAACTCGTCATCACCACTGGTTCGCGTCTTGCCCCCAGTGTCGCCCGGGAAGGGCGCTAACCTGACATGTCGCCCGGGAAGGGCGCTAACGACATATATTATCGCAGGGCAGGGATGTCCTGCTTTACAAAACTCATCAATCGCGAGATTTTGCCCTATGGTTGCACAGTTGGAAACTCCCACCCTCCATTCCGCCCCACGGTTTCACCACACCGTCACCGGACAGATTCAAGTTTTCACCGGACCCCACCGCAGTTTTTTCCCCAACGTCATCGCGGAAGCCCTGAGAATCTCCGGCCAAGGGACCTCCGTCCTCGTGGTGCAGCTACTCAAAGGAGGCATCCGCCAGGGCCACCATCATCCCGTCCACCTCGGCCAAAATCTCCAGTGGATTCGCTGCGACCTCCCCCGCTGCATCGACACCCCCGAACTAGACGAAGCCGAAACCTCCTCCCTGCGCCAGTTATGGCAATTTATCCAAACCGCCGTTTTCGAGGAAAAATACTCCCTCATTGTTTTAGACGAGGTGAGCGTCGCCGTTAACTTCGGTCTCATCCCCGAAACCGAAGTCCTCACCCTCCTAGAAAGACGCCCCCGCCACCTGGATATCATCTTGACCGGACCCGATATGCCACCAGCTATCATGGATATGGCTGACCAAATCACCGAAATTCGCCGCAGAATTTAGTCATTTGTCATTTGTCATTGGTCAAAAGTCCTTTGTCTGACAGAAACCGGGGGAAAGAAACCGGGTTTCTCGGTTCTGAGTTCTGAGCCAGAAGGTTTCTTCTCCAAGGGACAAGGGACAAGGGACAAATGACCAATGACCAATGACAATCATTAACCGGCTGGAGAATCAGCCAATTTCTTGGCTTTTTCCACCAAGCGGATAAACTCAGCCCGATAACCGTCTAAATCTGTCCCTTTAGACTGATTCGCCAGCTTTAACACATCATCAAAACTCGCGGTTCCTTTATCATTATAATTCCGCAAAATCATCCCCAATTCCGCCACCGCCGCCGCGAATTGAAAATCATTGGATGCTTGCTCTAATTTCACATTGCGCTCAACTACCGGCTCCTGAATCAGCAATGATTTATCCTCTGTGGGCGGTTTATAACGTAACTTCACCAGCATCAATTCATTGGTTTGATAGGCTTGGGGGTTAACCTGCGCCTGCTGGTATTTCAAGTCATCTACTTTTGGCAGCTTAACATCGCTTTCGACGCCAGCGGGAATGATTTCATAAAGAGCCGTTACCGCATGACCTGCCCCCAATTCCCCCGCATCTTTGGTATCATCATTAAAGTCTTGGGCAGCGAGGAGGCGGTTTTCATAACCGATGAGGCGGTAGGCTTGCACAAGCGCCGGATTAAATTCTACTTGAATTTTCACATCTTTGGCAATCGTGAGCAAAGTTGCGCCCATTTCGCTCACTAGGACTTTTTGGGCTTCTAACATACTATCAATATAGGCATAATTGCCGTTGCCTTTGTTAGCAAGCTGTTCCATCTTGGCATCTTTCAGGTTGCCCATCCCAACGCCTAAAACTGTGAGGAAAACCCCGCGATTGCGGTAGTCTTCAATCAGGCGCACCAGTTCGCCTTCGCTGGATATGCCCACGTTAAAATCACCATCGGAGGCTAAAATCACGCGGTTATTGCCCGATGGTTTAAAATTGCTCTTCGCCACTTCATAGGCGAGGCGAATACCTTCGCCGCCTGCGGTGGAACCTCCGGCACTTAGTTGACCTAAAGCATCTAATATTTTATCCTTCTGGCTGCCGGGAGTCGGTGGCAATACTAATCCGGCGGCTCCTGCATAAACTACGATAGAAACTGTATCTTTAGCTGTTAATTGGTTCACCATCAGCTTAAAGGCTGATTGGAGCAGGGGCAGTTTATTCTCCTCGCTCATGGAACCGGAAACGTCAATGAGAAAGACTAAATTGCTCGGTGGTAAAGCCTCGGTGGCGATGCGCTTGCTCTGTAGGCCAATTCGGGCTAATTTATGCTGGGGATTCCAGGGTGCCGGGGCTACTTCCGTGGCGATGGCAAAAGGTTTATCTCCTTCCGGTTGGGGATAATCGTATTTAAAATAATTAATCATTTCTTCAATTCTCACGGCATCTTGGGGCGGCATCTGTCCTTGGGTGATAAATCGCCGCAGGTTGCTGTAAGCTGCTGTATCTACATCAATGGAAAATGTGGATAGGGGATTACTGGTGACGCGCTGAAATTGATTGGCTTCTAGGGGTTTATATTCTTCATTGTCTGTGGTGGTGCCGTCTTGTCTATCTGCGGGCACATCGGCAAAACCTGTAACACTTGACTGGGGTGGGGCGGCTTGGTTAGCAGTTGTTGGGGCAGGTGCGATCGCCGTTGTTGCTGGTGGTATGGCAGGTTTTGCGGCTCCTGATGGTGGCGCAGCGGCGTCTGGTGCTGGCATGGTGGCTGTCTCGGCGGGGGGGGTTTCCTCTCGCGCTCTTCCACCTTGGGACTGAGTTTCGCTGGGACTACCGCAGGCAACTACCAGGAATAATGTGCTACAGCACAGCAGCAAAAAGCTGAGGTGGGATGGTTGGAAATTGGTTATTAGTTTTGGTTTCATAGGATTTTTCGGGTTTGCCATTTCATGGCGATGATGTGGCGGCGAAGCATGGGAGTAAATAGTTGATGATAGTAGCGGCAAGGGTTGATATTCTTTTGCTTCGCCTGTATATTGTTATGGTAGCTCGCCGCTAAAGTTATTGGGGGTGATGTTGGTGGGGTTGGGTTTGACGACAGATGTGGGGCTGAGGAGAAATGAGGCGGCTTTTTGCCCGATCGCCTCGGATATGTGAATCTGCTTGAGCGTCACTAAGCCATCTTGGATAAAGGAGTCGCGGACGCGAGCGTTATCGCCGCTGTTGAAGGTGGTTTCATAAAAAACTTCGGTGATTCCTGCAGAAATGATTAATTTTAAGCAGGAGAGGCACGGTTCTAAGGTAACGTAGATGCTGGCGCCGGTGGTGGCGATGCCGTGTTTGGCGGCTTGGGCGATCGCGTTGGCCTCTGCATGCACCGCCCGAGACGGCATGACCTTGCTGGCATCGCAACTGCTCAACCCCGGATAGCAATATCCCTGCTCGGTGCAGTGAACTGAACCGGCGGGGGAACCGTTGTAACCAGTGGCCAAAACTTGTCTGTCTTTGACGATCGCTGCTCCCACGGGGAACGCCAGACAGGTCGATCGCATCGCTGCCAATTTCGCCAGCATCAAGAAATACTCATCCCAAGTCGGTCGCAGTGATATTTGAGTTTCTGGGGTAATATTCATTATTATTTTCGTCATTAGTTATCCTAAAATACAAAATACCTTACATTGGCGAAATATGCAGCTCAAAATTCATCTCTTGCACCCAGATGCTTCCCTCCCCACTTATGCCCATAACACCGATTCTGGGATGGACTTATGCGCCATTGAAGATACTATCATTCCTGCCGGAGAGTGGCAATTAGTCGGCACAGGTATCGCCATAGAATTACCCCCCAACACTGAAGCGCAAATTAGACCTCGTAGCGGGTTAGCGTACAAACACGGCATTACCGTCCTCAACAGTCCCGGCACCATTGATGAAGGATATCGCGGCGAAATCAAAGTCATCCTCATCAACCATTCTCGCACCGATTTTCACATTAATCAAGGCATGAGAATCGCCCAAATGGTCATCGCTCCCGTCTTGCGTCCCGCCATAGAAATCATCCGGGATTTTCCCCATAATGAACTGGTAAGCTCCACTGCTAGAGGGGCGAATGGGTTTGGTTCCACCGGGGTTTAAAGGATAAATTTAGAAACCGGGTTTTTTCAAGAAACCCGGTTTTTGTCGTACAATCAATCAAGGAGCTAAACGAGCTTTTTTGAGGCGAGATTTTTCATACCACGCCGCTACATCGGGCATCCATTCTTGAAAATGAGGCCAAATTAATTCGCAGAGTTTTTGCGCTTCTAATTGGGCGTCTAACTTCCAGCGCATATCCAAGATGTGCATTAAAGAACGGGGATTTACAGACATTACCCAATGCTGACGCACATCAAAGGGAATGATACCTCGGGCGTGTTCTTCTGAAGTACCTTCGGCGATTAGTTGCTGGTAACGTTTAGCTGCTTCCAGACACCACTGCATATCCCGTTGACGCTGTTCTGGGGTGTATTCATAGCGTTTCCCCTGGCGATCGGCGTAGTCACCCACCGGACGGAGGTAAAATACTTCCTCAATGTCTCGGTTTCCTGTCGCCGCATCTACTATCCTTTGACCAGTATAGCGGTTAGAGTTATGAACCACCATCCCATTGGCTACAAAATTATGCCAAGGTCCTGCCACCTCTAAATCATAGGTCATCTGGGCACCCAGGAATTCAACGCTTTTCACCTTCACCGGATGCGATCGCAGTTTCCGGGATGATTTGGGTTTATAGTTCCATTGTTGAGGTTCAATAAGTTTATCATAATATTTATGCGGCTGTAATCGATCGGCTCTAAGTTCAGCTATAATTCCATTACACATAACATCACCAATTTTGGTGATGGCGGCAACAGTGTTATCTGTATGGGTGACTAAACCAACAGCTTCCCCCATCGTCTGCCAACCTTCTGAGGTAAATAAACGGTGATTGGCAGTACAATCGAGGGTTTTACCATCCTCTAAAGTCAGGCGATAAACAGGTTGAATGCCTTTGGCAATCACATCTTTAAGATGCCCCACCTCAAATAACCCAGTTTCTTCATTAAGAACCCTTAACTGCATTTTTCTGATGCGGGTTTTGCAATCACGGCGATACTCTCCAGGAGGTTCCCCCTGCCTGCCTTTGATAGACCGTTGGCGAATGGCTTTTTCCCCATTAGTCCACAAATCGTAAAGTTCCGCAATTTTGATTTTGCGCAAACCACCGCCATCAGACTTGACAAATGTTACCTCAGTGTTTCCCGCCAGACATTGCACATCAAAGCTAATGCCTACCCTGTGAGTGCGGACCTGCTGCATAACACTGTGGGGAAAATAGCCGCAGTTCAGCGTAATTTGTGGGTGTTCCAGAGGTCCAAAATGACCTCTATCTCCCGCTAATAGCCGCTTCACGATAATTTCGCCACATTTAGCCTCGTCGGGCCAGCGTAGCCGATCGGCCACCACCAATTCCTCACTATAATCCTGGTGCATAGCGGCATAAACCACCTGCTGGGGATTAGGGGTTTTAGCAATAACTTCTACTCTAAACCGCTCCATGATGCTTAGCACCCCAATTATCAGCATTTTTATCATAAAATAATCAATTTTGTTTGTCAATACTTACCAGCAAAAATTTTACAAAATTTATATATTGTCCTTTGTCCCTTGTCCCTTGGAGAAGAAACCGGGTTTCTGCAATCATCTTTGTGTTTTAACCGAGATTTGGTTAAGAAACCCGGTTTCTGGCGAACCAATGACCAAGGACAAATGACCAATAACAATCATCCTTCCTCATCGCGAGTAGCCAGACCCCCCACAAACGCCCCTAAAATCGTCCCCGTCCAGAGCCCCGCCGTACTCCCTTTCCAAACCGCTCCTGGTGAAACCCAAGCCTGACAAAAAACATTTAAACCCTGGGGCTGACTTTGACAAGAAGAAGTGTGAACTAGCCAGCTCATTTGTCCGCCAAAGTAGGAACCAAATAATCCCGATGACAAGGCGGCAAACGTGCAAATCATTATTCGTTTTTGAGATTTATTAGCCTTCATATAACTGTTTGAGTGACAGAGCTAAATTTTTTCAAAAATTGCCACTTATAGTCATTTCAAATAAGAGTGAGGATGGTTTTTTGGTTAAACCCCACATCCGCTCCGCCCTCACCCCCGTCCCCTCTCCCAGGTAGGGAGAGGGGAGACGAGAACACACACGGGGGCATCGCGGTCTTACTCCCCTTTCTCCCTTTTTGGGAGAAAGGGGTTGGGGGATAGAGGGCAACTCTCTGGCTTGTCTCATGGTTATTTGAAATCACTATATTAGGAAACCCTCCATAAGGCTATCCCGTACATCAGCCTTTTGAAACAATGCTATAATACATTTGCACCAACCCCGAATCATAGGTAATGATATTTTTTAACTCCAGGACAGTAGCCAATTCACTGTCCCGGTAAATCAGGGGGATACCATCGCCTAAAATAATTGGGTGAACCGATAAAATCAGCTCATCCACTAAACCCCACCGCAAAAAATGATAAATTATCTCTCCTCCCCCGACTAACCAAATGTCCTGGCCGGGTTGGTGGCGCAGTTGATTGATAAACTCCTTTAAATCACCCCCGATAAACTCTACATTATCATCTGTTTCTCCCGCTCTCGTTTGAGAAACCACAAAACCCGCCTTGCCTTGGTATGGGTATTCCCCAAAACCCAAAACTTGCTCGTAAGTCTTCCTCCCCATCACCACCGTGTCAATTCCCGCCATAAAATCAGACGTACCATAATCTTGATCCGTGAATAACCAATCAATATCGCCATTTTTTCTCGCAATGTAACCGTCAAGACTAGCTGCAATAAACAAGCAAACTTTTTTCATAATATCTCAGCCTCCAGCCAAGCTACACCAGTAAAAAATCCCATCTTCCCATCCTTCCCCCGGTCGGTGAGCGAAGCCGAACCACTGCTCCCCTGCATCCCTGCCCCCCAGCCCCCCAGCTCCCCGGTCGGTGAGCGAAGCCGAACCGCTACCCCCTCACCTCCAACCTCCCCCGCGCCTCTGGGTGACTGGCAAGGTAATCACCCAGCCAAGCCCAACCCTGTGCCAGCAGTTCATCCAAAGTGCGGACCTGCCACAACCGGGCGGTGCGGTCAGCGGATGCAGTGGCGATGCTTTGGCCATCGGGACTGAAACTGACGCTCCATACCCTATCTTGATGTCCGGTGAATTCCACTATCTGATTACCTGACAAATCCCACAACCGAGCAGTGCGGTCAGCGGATGCAGTGGCGATGCTTTGGCCATCGGGACTGAAACTGACGCTCCATACCCAGTCTTGATGTCCGGTGAATTCCACTATCTGATTACCTGACAAATCCCACAACCGGGCGGTGCCGTCATCAGATGCAGTGGCGATGCTTTGGCCATCGGGACTGAAACTGATGCTCCATACCCTGTCTTGATGTCCGGTGAATTCCACTATCTGATTACCTGACAAATCCCACAACCGAGCAGTGCGGTCAGCGGATGCAGTGGCGATGCTTTGGCCATCGGGACTGAAACTGACGCTCAATACCCAGTCTTGATGTCCGGTGAATTCCACTATCTGATTACCTGACAAATCCCACAACCGGGCGGTGCGGTCATCGGATGCAGTGGCGATGCTTTGGCCATCGGGACTGAAACTGACGCTCCATACCCAGTCTTGATGTCCGGTGAATTCCCCTATCTGATTACCTGACAAATCCCACAACCGGGCGGTGCCGTCAGCGGATGCAGTGGCGATGCTTTGGCCATCGGGACTGAAACTGACGCTCAATACCCCGCCTCGATGTCCGGTGAATTCCACTATCTGATTACCTGACAAATCCCACAACCGGGCGGTGCCGTCATCGGATGCAGTGGCGATGCTTTGGCCATCGGGACTGAAACTGACGCTCCATACCCAGTCTTGATGTCCGGTGAATTCCACTATCTGATTACCTGACAAATCCCACAACCGGGCGGTGCCGTCAGCGGATGCAGTGGCGATGCTTTGGCCATCGGGACTGAAACTGACGCTCAATACCCCGCCTCGATGTCCGGTGAATTCCACTATCTGATTACCTGACAAATCCCACAACCGGGCGGTGCGGTCATCGGATGCAGTGGCGATGCTTTGGCCATCGGGACTGAAACTGACGCTCCATACCCTGTCTTGATGTCCGGTGAATTCGGCTATCTGATTACCTGACAAATCCCACAACCGGGCGGTGCCGTCATCGGATGCAGTGGCGATGCTTTGGCCATCGGGACTGAAACTGACGCTCCATACCCTGTCTTGATGTCCGGTGAATTCGGCTATCTGATTACCTGACAAATCCCACAACCGGGCGGTGCCGTCATCGGATGCAGTGGCGATGCTTTGGCCATCGGGACTGAAACTGACGCTCCATACCCTGTCTTGATGTCCGGTGAATTCGGCTATCTGATTACCTGACAAATCCCACAACCGGGCGGTGCCGTCATCGGATGCAGTGGCGATGCTTTGGCCATCGGGACTGAAACTGACGCTCAATACCCCGCCTCGATGTCCGGTGAATTCCACTATCTGATTACCTGACAAATCCCACAACCGGGCGGTGCGGTCAGCGGATGCAGTGGCGATGCTTTGGCCATCGGGACTGAAACAGACACTCCTTACCCCGCCTCGATGTCCGGTGAATTTCACTATCTGATTACCTAACAAATCCCACAACCGGGCGGTGCGGTCAGCGGATGCAGTGGCGATGCTTTGGCCATCGGGACTGAAACTGACGCTCCATACCCCGCCTCGATGTCCAATAAATTGATTTCGCTCGCGGATATTGTCCAGAATCACCTGCAAAGCCAGCAGGGGACTGGTGGCGGGATATTCTGCCAGAGGGCGTCCATCTCTTACCAGTTTCTGCAAGGCTTGCCCTGCTTCCATTGCTGTCAGTAAGGCTTGAATTTGCCCGCCCTGTGATTCAAATTCTCGCAGCGCCCCGACGCCAGCACGTTCGATTTTTGTACCTTCTTTGGCTTCCTGTATCAGCCTTTGGGCTTCCCGTTGCGCCTGTTCTAGGATTTGAATAGCTTCCCGTTCTGCGGCTAAATCCCTTTGCAGTTCTCGCCTTGCTAATTCTTGACTGGCAGAAAAGAAAGCATAATCATCAGAATTCAAATTTTTATCTGCTGCCCATGCCAAGGCTTCCTCCAAGGCTTGCCCCCGCAACAGCCGCGAACTATCTTGGCGTTCGGACTCTAACCAAGCCTTAATCCCTTCACTGTACGGGCGCAGTTTGGCTAATTCATGCTCTACCCAGTCGCAGTTAAAAATTGCCTCATAGATGGGATTGTAAACCCGTAAGTAGCCATTTTGCTGCACCACTAATCCCGATAGGCGCAGTTCCGTTTGTTTCCGACTGCCATCAGCGGTAATGGCTTTGCCCCCCCTTTCCAAGGGGGGGGTGGGGGGGATTCCAGAAGCATCTAAAATTTGCTGATAGATTCCCAGGAGTCTGCTAGTTTGTTGCTCGTTACTCAGGAGGCGGTCTCTAATTGTCCGTAAATGTTCCGGTTCGTCTTGACCTTCCCAATTAGCGATAATATGAGTCTGCACCAATTTGGCAATATTCGGTTTCCTGGTAGTGGCCTTATCTGCAATCAACTGGCATAATTTCTGGGTGAGAAAAGGCTGGCCTCCCGTCCAATTCAATACCTGTTTTAACACCCTTTCTGGGTGGTCGGTTTTCGCCGCCAATCCTGGGGTTAAGGCTGGTATTGCTTCTTTTAAAGTAAAACCCGTCAGCTCAATAGCGCAACCGATATTAAACGGCGTCCGCTTTTTGTCCGCAATCAAATCCGACGGTGTAGCCACCCCCAGCAGGCAAAAAGTCAGGCGATTATATTCCGGCTTATCCACTCTTTGATTATAGCAAGCGCGGATAAAGGTAAACAAGTCATCTTTAAAGGAAATTTTGAGAATACTATCGATTTCATCGATAAAAATCACAATATTTTGCTGGATTTTTGCCAGCAAAACTTCCTCAATAAACTGATTAAACCGTTGTCCCGGCGGTAAAAAGTTATGTTCTCGCCACCAAACACTAAAATTTACTCTCCCGAACAGGGCAAAACTCTTGAGCAGCTCAAAAGCAATTCCCGCATACCAGGTATCTGGGGTGACAGATTCGCTACCAATTACCGTCAGGTCAATTGACCCACAGGCGAACCCTTCCGCTTGCAGTTTTTTCATCATTTGCACCCGCAAACTGGATTTACCCATTTGTCGCGAGTTCAGCACATAGCAAAAGTTGCCATTTTTTAACCCCTGATAGAGGTCAGCGTCAGCTTTTCTCACCACATAAGTGGGGTTTTGGTAATCTAAACTACCGCCTACTTGATACATGGTCATAGATGTTATTGTTGATTGGTTAAATGTTATGATACAGCGATTTGCCAGTCTATCTGGTACAGTGCCCTCACCCCAAACCCCTCTCCCATAAAGGGAGAGGGGCTGTGAGAGTCCAATCATTTGACAAAGGCTACTCCCCTACATTTTTTTAGAACAAGCAAAACATTGATTGTCTGGGGGCAATGCCTTACTCCCCTCTCCCTCCTTGGGAGAGGGGTTGGGGGTGAGGGTAATTCTGGGGTGGTGGGCTTGTATCCCAGTAGGGGCAACCACGGGGGGATTGCCCCTACTACTGTACCCCAAGATGATTACTAAAATAAATCCGATATAATTGACACCGGGGACTACTATTATCCCCCAGTCGCTTAATCAAGCCCATACTATCCAATTTATACCCCTGCATTGTATCAATTTTCACCGGTTCTGATTGGCTGATAACCTGTTGCAATGCGGCGGCGAGTTTTGGCTGTTGTTGCAGGGTTGCCAAATGTCGCCGCAAATGAGCGTTATAAATACCTGCATCGGTGGTAGCATCTCGCAGTAAATCTTCTAGCTTCACTTCCCCAAGGGCAAGGCGATAAAATGCCAAACGAATCAGATAGGGATGTCCCCCCACTATCTCCATTAACTGCGGTACTGGCGTATTTTTGCCATCCAAACCATGACGCCGAGCTAACTCCTGCGCCTGTGGGGTGGTAAATTCTGTCAACTCTATGGGCTCACCCACATTGAAGGGGGATTGATTAATATTTAGTTTACCATAATCTTCGGTGGAATGCGCCACAACTAGGCGTAATTTTCGCCAAATATCTTTGGTTTTAGCTTCCTCATGCCAGTTCCGCAACATGGCGAAAAATTCGTGGGAGATATGGGTATAGGGAAATAGGCGATCGACCCCATCCAACCCCAACACCATCGGGGTATCTATTTGTTGTAATAGATAACACTCAAAGTAAGTTTTGCAACTCACTTTGCTGCCATAAATCTCCTCATCCCAATAGTTATCTAGCTGGGGCTGGAGATTCAGCTTGCGGGTGACATAAGCGCTAAACCAGCGTAAAAAATTATCTACTTTATCTAATTTTGCCTCCTCCACTTCTTCCATATTCAAGGACACAGTTTGATAACCCTGTTTCCCTGCATATGCTAAAATCCGATTCAGCAGGGAAGTTTTCCCCATTTGGCGGGGTGCCTTAATGCGAATCAGCGCCCCCGGTAGGACAATTTTCTCATAAGAGCGGGATTCCGCAGGCGGACGTTCTATATAAAAAGGAGAATCCACCCCCACCGGTCCATTATCGGGGGATTCTGACACTGTGGCAACTTCTTCAACCACGGTTGGGGTATCGGCATTTGAATTTGATTTCTCTTGGATAGGGTTTTCCTGTGGGGCTTCCCTCAGTAGTTCTGGTTTGTACCGCTTAATCAGGTCTTTTAAATCCCTGCGTTGGTGCCGCCCCCCCAAGTCAAAGCTCCAACAGATATTCTGTACATGCTTTCTGACCGTGGTTTCGGCAACGAAAAGCTCCAAGGCTATCTCTGCATCAGTCCTGCCTGCCAAAAACAGTTCCAACACCTTCCGGCGTCGGGGTGTCAGTTCCTCAAATGCCCTGTGAAACAGCTTTTCCTCGTACATATCCCAAGGATACCGCAAAAATGGCGGATCATACACGGTAACGTACACGCTAGTGTTTTGTGAGTCTTTGTACACGTGTATTCCCCGTGTACCCAGTTTATTGTATTAATGTTTATTATCGATTACGATATTAGAAGTAGTAATTATTTCCAATAAATTGGAAATAATTATCTTGGGATCAAGTTAATATTGATAGATATTAACTTGAAACCCCAGTGCTGAAGCAAAAACAAAAAAGCTGGCCAGAGTTGGCCAGGGTAAACGCATCAAATTGAGGAGAAATGACACTTGACAAAAGTGCTCCTATGTGAATCTCTTGGTCAGATACCAGTGTGGCCGTGGAAAAATGGCACTTGACAAAAGAGCGACTATGTGGATAT
>Ga0209172_10005358_pt1 | contig 15693 bp, 13 predicted proteins | sample LarsenN4metaG_FD_184113 | JGI IMG/M metagenome (GOLD analysis project Ga0209172, IMG submission 184113) | Hot spring sediment bacterial and archeal communities from British Columbia, Canada, to study Microbial Dark Matter (Phase II) - Larsen... ... | reverse complement strand
GGTCGTCTCGCCTCATCTGGTTGAGCAATTCCGATGGGCGGATAGTTACCTATCGAGATTCTTTCGCATCTTCAGCGCTTGCATCCGATGGCCGGAGCGGAGAACGTGCTCCTCCCGGTCCGGTGGCTCATACCCAAGCGAACGGTAGGCTGTCGCGATATGAAGGTATTCATCAGCCAGTCTCTCCCTCGAAGTCTCGATTTGGCGCTGACTCTGGAGTTGACCGTAGCCGCAACAGAGACCGACAAGAAGAGCTACCAGACCGAGGTAGCGCTGCTGCCGCTCCCACCAAGTCTCGGCGATGTGGCCGCGGAGGGCTGCACGGGCCGGGAACTTGGTGGTGAGGACTTCCGCGGAGCCATCGCCGCACTCTGGCAAGCGCGTCGAACCTCGCAAACCTGACGGTCACGCCGAGACGATTCTCACGGACATCCGTGACACGCTCGCGCCCGGGACACTCGCGTCGCCTTCGGTGCAACCATTCTGACTATCAGGCCGCTCGACGCCTGTCGCGGTGCATACCTTTCGAAAACGGGAGGGCGATGTCAGCGAGCAACTTGCGTGGAAGGTCGTCCGAGCGCATCCGGTATAATCCCCGGCACCAACGTGCCTCTGGCACCCGGCACCCGCATCGGCCCGTATAAAATCACCGCGCTCATTGGCGAGGGCGGGATGGGCAAGGTCTGGCGGGCGCATCACACGGCGCTCAAGCGGGACGATGCCCTGAAGGTGCTGCCGGATGCCTTCGCATCGGACCCGGACCGACTCGCTCGATTCCGACGCGAGGCGCAGGTCCTCGCATCACTCAATCACCCGAACATCGCCCACGTTCACGGTCTGGAGCAGTCAGACGGCGTGCAGGCGCTCGTCATGGAGCTGGTCGAGGGACCGACGCTTGCCGACCGCATTGCGCAGGGACCGATTCCCGTCGACGAGGCGATACCTATCGCGCGACAGATTGCCGAAGCCCTCGAAGCGGCGCACGAGCAGGGCATCATCCACCGTGACCTGAAGCCCGCCAACATCAAGCTGCGGCTAGACGGAACTGTAAAGGTCCTCGACTTCGGCCTGGCGAAGGCGCTCGAACCCATGCCTGCGGCAGGCGTGGATGCGACAGCGTCACCAACCATCACGTCACCCGCGATGATGACAGGTGTCGGGATGTTGCTTGGGACCGCAGCCTACATGAGCCCCGAGCAAGCCCGTGGCAAGCCTGTCGATAAGCGCAGCGACATTTGGGCGTTTGGTTGCGTGTTCTACGAGATGCTCACGGGCCGACGCGCGTTCGACGGCCACGATGTGGTCGACACGCTCGGCGCAGTAGCTCGGCTAGACCCAGACTGGAAGGCATTGCCAACGGATGTGCCGGCCGCTGTGCGCACGTTGCTACACACGTGTCTCACGAAGGACCGGGGTAAGCGGCGGATCGACGCCACCGCTGCGCTCTTTGTGTTCGACAACACAACGAGCCTCGCGCAGGCGTCACTTTCGTCCGACGCATCGGAAACGTCGGCAAGTTGGCGGACCGTCGCGCGCAGCGCGGCAGCGGCCGTGGTCGGAGCCGCGCTCACTGGCAGTGCGGTCTGGTGGATGACGCGTCCCGCGCCTCCGGCCGTGGTCCGCACCCAGATCATCACCGCCAGCGGTGCTGCTCTGGACGCCAATCCCAACGATCGAAACCTGGCGATCACGCCCGACGGATCTCGTGTGATCTACCGAGGTAATAACCAGCTCCTCGTGCGCGCACTGAACCAACTCGAGCCAACGGCACTGGTCGGCCTCGGCAAGGTCCCTCGCGGGCCTTTCGTATCCCCTGACGGCGCGTGGGTCGGGTTTTTCGATGGCAATTCCATGAAGAAGGTGGCGATTACTGGCGGGCCGGCGGTGACGATCACGTCCATCGATGCCCCTGGGCCACGTGGGGCGACATGGGGACCAGATAACACGATTGTGTTCGCGACCGGGGCGCCAGCTACGGGGCTTATGAGGGTTTCCGCGGCTGGCGGCGACCCCGCCGTCCTCACCAAGCCGGATCGCGATGGCGATCACCTCTGGCCTGAGTTTCTCCCCGGCGGCGAAGCCGTTCTCTTTACCATTGTTCCGGCAACTGGCGCTGAAGACGCACAAGTGGCGGTGTTCGACCTGCGGACCGGGACATCAAAAGTGCTCCTCCGTGGAGGAAGCGCCGCGCACTACGTCTTCACGGGACATCTCGTCTATGGTGTCGCCGATACCTTACGTGCCGCCCCGTTCGACCTCGAACGTCTGGAGGTCACTGGACCAGCCGCGCCGGTCGCCGAAGGCGTGTTGACAATGAATGTCGGCACTGTGGATTTCGCCGTTGCGGCGAATGGTTCTCTAGCGTATGTCTCCGGTGCGGGTGCGGCGGGGCAACGCACCGTGGTTTCTGTGGATCGTGACGGTCGCTCGTCGCCGCTGCCGGGAATTCCGCTCAATGCTTATCGTGACGTGCGAGTCTCACCGGACGGAAGCCGGCTTGCCCTGGCCGCGAGGAACGACGTGTGGACGTATGACTTCGCCCGCAGCACGTTGAGCCGCCTCACGACACATGCAGCCCCCGATTACGCGCCGGAGTGGACGATCGACGGGAAACGAATTGCGTTCACCTCATTAAGGGCAGGTTACCCGGAAATTTTCTGGAGACCGGCAGACGGGACCGGCGGCGACGAACCTCTCCTCACGCGGAGCAAAGACGCAATCGATGTGTACGCGACCGGCTGGTCACCGGATGGCACACAACTGATCTTCAGCGAGCTCATTCCGAGTCGAAGGCTTCGGTGCTCAATTCTGCAGGTGTCCACCGCAGAAGAGGCCGAAGCCGCTGTGCTCGTAAACAATGAGTTCTGCAGTGGCGCTGCCGTTGTCTCACCTGACGGCCGCTGGATGGCCTACCACTCAACGGTGTCCGGTCAATCTGAGATTTACGTCGAGGGGTATCCGCAGCTCGGCAGTCGTCAGCAGATTTCGACGGCTGGAGGGAATTTGCCGGTTTGGTCACGCGAAGGCAGAGCACTCTATTTTCGCAGCCTGGACGATCAACACGTGCTCAGCGTGGCGGTGCAGTCTGGGCCGACGTTCAAGGCCGGGGCGGTCGAGGTCCGGGTCAGCTTGCCCATGGCGGCCCCCCAAGGAGGCTCTCGCCCGTACGACGTCGGACCCGACGGACGACTCTTCGTCGTTCGCAATGCCGAAACTGCGGGAGGCACTGAGACGCCCAGCATTGTCCTGGTGCAGAATTGGACCGCGGAGCTGAAGCGCCTCGTGCCGACCCCGTAACGCCTCAAGCTGATTCGGCGTGCACGCGGGCCACGCCCGTCAGGCGATCCGTGTATCGCCGCAGACCTTCCAACGTCGGTCAATCCCCGGTGGGGACGAATCTCTCCCTCGCGTCGCTCCGTCGGGCTCGTCCCGCAGCGGTCTTCAGGCACACCGCGTCTCGCATCCGCTCGACGCGAGCTCTGTCCGTGGCGAAATCCCTGGCGTTCATATCCACGGTCGTCGTGAAACCGTTCGTCCTTTTGTGTTCGAACGCTGAACGGTACGCCTCGATTTCGTTGGGCATGAGGACGAACCCGCGTTTCGCGGAAAATCGAAGTACGCCAGTCCCTGAATCGTGACGAGCTGTCCGCGCTGGCCGGAGAAGGCCTTGAGTGAGACTTCGCCGAGCGTGCCGCCGCCGAGAAGCGCACGAGCCTGCCGCTCACGCGACTCCCACTTGATCGCGGCAGCATCGCCGATCGTGTACCTCTGGACCCTTTCCGGGCGGTAGAACCGGAGGTGGCGCAAGGCCCCGAGAAGGGCGTCTCGCTATATGCCGCTGATGGCAGAGCGGCCGTCGTCATCGGCGGCACGTCTGTCGTTGGAAGGCCCTCCGGGCGGCTGGTGCGGGTTCGTCTCACGCGCAAATGCTCACGGCTGCTGCCGTCGCATTTCCTGCACCTGCTTAGTCAGGTCCAACACCAGCGCTTCGAGCCGATGCACCGTCTCGCGCAAGTCTTCGTGTTCGTTCTTCGCCGCAAGCGCCGCGTCGACCGCCCGCTTGATGCCTTGGTTCGCTTGGATCAGCCCCTCGGCGGTCTGTTTGAGTCCTTCGAACGCTTCACGGAAGTAATCAGCCATAATGCGCCTGTGCGTACCTGTGGCCACTGTACGGCTTCACACTCGTTTCCAGCAAGCGCTCAGCCGGCCGCGCGAATCCTTTCGATCCGCTGAAGCCAGCCGGCGATCTGGTTCCGTCCGAGCGTCGATACTCGCTCTTCTCGCACAGTCGCCTGAAGCTCCAAGCAAACGTCTCTGGTGTGCGTGCTACCATTTCGCGGTCGAGCGGCGGCGGCGACGCACGCACGACATCGGAGGGCCTGTCATGAGGCGGTTCGTCGCGGCGCTCATGCTGATGGTGGGGACGATTCCGGCCGGGGCCCAGTGGCTGGATCGGCCAACCCCTGGCATTCCGCGCCATCCCGACGGCACGCCGAACCTCACCGCACCGGCCCCGCGCGGGCCCGACGGGAAGCCCGATTTGACGGGGGTGTGGAACGGGACGGTTTCCGTCCCGCCCTTCGATCCGGCCAACGCGCAGCCGTGGGTCATCGACCTCGCCCGTCAGCGTCAGCACGACTACTACAGGGCGCGTCCCTCCTATCAGTGTCTGCCGAGCGGGCCTGAGGCTGAGAGATTTGGCGGGTGGAAGCGCTTCCTCCAGACGCCGACGGCTCTCGCGATCCTGAACGACGATCTCACCTATCGCGTGATCTTCATGGACGGCCGCGAGCTGGAATCCAACCCCGCTCCAAGCTGGATGGGATACTCGGTGGGGCGGTGGGACGGCGACACCCTGGTCGTGGACAGCGCCGGATTCAACGACAAGACGTGGCTGACCCAGCGCGGGCTTGCGCATTCCGAGGCGCTGCGTGTGAGGGAGCGATACCGGCGCGTGGACGTCGGCCACCTGCAGGTCGAGGTGACCTTCACCGATCCGGCCGTGTACGCGAAGCCCTGGGGCTTCACGGCTACTATGGCGCTGGCCGCCGATACAGAGATGCTCGAGTCGGTCTGCGAACGCAGCAGCGTGCACTGGGCGGGCAGCTTCTCGGACGCCGCAAGGCGGGCAGTCTCCGTGGCGCCCGACGTGCTGGCACGGTACGTCGGCGTGTACAGCGGGCTCTATCAGGGAACCAAGCGGACCGTCGAGGTGTCGCTGTCAGACGGCCAGTTGATCGCCAGGTTCGTCGGCGTCCCCGGTGTCGGAGCCCCCGGCGTCGGCCTCGACCCGATCGAGACGCGGACGCTGGTGCCGCAATCCGAGACGCTGTTTGAAGGCCAGGGACTGTTTTATCAGTTCATCGTCGACGACACGGGGTTGGTGACCGATGTCGTGGAGATTCGCACATCGGGCTCCTATCGGTACCCGCGGCGGAGTTGACCCGGAACGACGCCGACCCGTTGACGTGCCTATCGTCCGGCGTCTCGATGCCTCGGTCCGAACCTCTCCGCGCACGGGATCGTGAATGGATCGAGGGCGCATGAGCAAGGCGTTCATCAAGGAATCCGACGCCGAGGACGACGAGCCCGATCAGGCCGCCGACGAGGCCGCGCACGCCGAGCTGCGCGGAGTCAAGAACTACATCACGCCGAGCGGCTTAAAGCGGCTCAAAGACGAGCTGCGGTTTCTCCTCGCGAGGGAACGGCCGGCGGTGACACGGGTCGTCGCCTGGGCGGCGAGCAACGGCGATCGCAGCGAAAACGCCGACTATCAGTACGGGAAGCGGCGGCTGCGCGAGATCGATCGGCGGATTCGCTTTCTGACGAAACGGATCGACGCCGCGGAAGTCGTTGACCCGGAGGCCCCGAGACGCGGCCGCGCGGCGACCCACGTCTTCTTCGGCGCGACCGTCCGCTACCTCAACGCCGCTGGCACGGCGCGCGTGGTGCGCATCGTCGGTGTCGACGAGGTCGATCTGGATCGCCACTGCATCAGCTGGTTGTCGCCGCTGGCGCGCGCGTTGATGAAAGCAGGCCCCGGCGACCGCGTCATGCTTCACGCGCCGGCCGGGGCGGAACAACTGGTGGTGCTCGAGGTGCGTTACGAGCGCATCCCGGTCGAACCCTTCAGGGAACCGCCGGGGTCCGAAGCCGCGCCGAGCGTCCGCCCTCGCACCGCCAGCTAGACGTGCACACGAGCCGAGCGGTCATCATTGCGCGAAGGGTGAGACTGGTGGGCAATCAAGTGTCCGTCAAGGATGACCCGGCCGGGTGTATAAGACTGGCATCCGGGTATCCCAAATCGCCCGAAATCTAGGACTGGGAGCAGTACGACTGAGAGTCGGGAACAGGAAGGTGTACGCATGTTCCGTTCTCTTGTTGCCGGTGCGTTAGTGGTGGCCGCGTCGGCGGCGCTGGCGAGCGGGCAGACCGCCGCGCAGAAGCCAGGCCCGCTGGACAACCTGGTGCCGACGCCCAATCCCGTGACGAGCCCTGCTCAGATCGACGCCGGGCTTTCCGGCCAGTGGCGCCGGGCCATGCGCGAGAAGTACGAAGGCAAGTTTCCCGGGCCTGCACCGCGCACGCCCGAGGGCAGACCGGATTTCAGCGGCGTCTGGATTGGTGACTCCACGCCGGAACGACCCGCAATGACGCAGCTGGGACTGACGCTGCTGGAGGATCGTTTCAAGACGAATCTGAAGGACTTCCCCTATTCCGTCTGTCTGCCGCCCGCCACGGTTCCGAGCGAGCCGGGGGGTGCGTTCTGGGTCGTGATGCACAACCAGACGCATCTGGCCACGCTCTTCGAATTCCCGCCGAATTACCGCCTCGTCTTTCTCGATGGCCGGCCGCATCCACCAGACGTCGAGCCGGCATGGATGGGGCATTCAATCGGCAGGTGGGAGGGGGACACGCTCGTCGTCGACTCGATTGGCTTCAATGACAAGTCGTGGCTGACGTTCTTCATGCCGCACACGGCGAAGCTGCATATCACCGAGCGGTGGACCCGCACGACGATGGGAGCCATGACCGTGGAAGTGATGCACGAGGACCCCGACATCTTCCTGAAGCCGTGGAAGGTGGTCTTCAGGTTCTTTCTCGCGCCTGGCGAAAAGCTGATGGAAAACATCTGCGAGAACAACAGGTTTCTGCAGCTCTCAGCCGGGCAGAATCCATAAGCGTCGGATCGCGACTACTCGTCCAATAGCTCGATGAATCCGATCCGGGCGAAGTTGGCCACGCTGCTCCACCAGACGCGCGTCGGAGTGTTCGGGTCGAATTCGATTCGACGGACGTCCGTTTCGGCCTGCGGCAGCGGGAACTCCACCCACTCCTTCGTCGCAGGATTGAAGCGGGCGATCGTGTCCACGGTATGCAGCGTGACCCAGACGAGATCGTTCCTGGTGTCGATGCTGACGGCGTAGGCTCCGTTCTTCGGCGTGGGCGGATCGAACACGGTCATGTCGCTCGTCTTGTGATCGATCTTCAAGAGCTTCCCGACGCCCCATAAGCCGACCCAGACATCGCCATTGGCATCGGTATCCATCCGGCGCGGATAGGCGTTTCCCTCGACCGGAATTGCGAACTCGACGACTTCACCAGTCGTGCCGTCCACGCGGGCCATGCGGTCCACGAGATTCATCGCGAACCACGCCCTGCCGTCGCCGGCAATCGTGATCCCGTAGCCGCCGGGATTCTTGCGAGTGCGCAGCCAGGTCGGCGTGTCCCACGAGCTCCACTGCCCCGTGACGGGATTGAGCCGCCTCGCCGATCCGGGACCCGTGGACCAGATCGTCCCATCCGGGTGCAGCGCCATACTGTTGCCATTCGGCTGGCCGCGGACGGTGGACGGGAACGGCCACGTGGTCCACCGTCCCGTCTTGATGTCGTAGCTGAGCCAGCGGCGCTCGTTCGGATCGGGCAGCCACATGACGCCGTCGGCGCCGATCTGCAGATTGCCCGGGCGCGCTTTCGCCGCGGTCGTCAGCGGCGGCGCAATCTCGCTGTATTCGAGCGTCACGGGGTCGAAGCGGCTAATCTTGCCGCCGAGCCGCTGATTCGCCCAGCCAACGCCGAAGGGATCGACGGCGACGTCATGCGTTTCGGCTCCTTCGTTTTCGAGCTCGTACTGCACGACGCGGTAATTCCTGGCTTCGCCCGTCATCAGGGTTCTCGGCAGGCGGCTGTTCGGATCGGGCGCGGGCAACGGTGGAAGGTTCGTGGCTAGATACTCGACGAGGACCGCGGCGTCCTGATCCGTCAGGTCGGGCATCTTCGCGTTCTTCATGTCGGCGCGCATTTCGTTCACGGTCGTTCGCCATGCGGCGCGATCGACGCGATTGGCGGCGATCCGTGCGACCTCATGGCAGGAGACGCAGCGCGCCTGGACGATCTCTTTGCCGCGTCCTTCCGGAAGCGACGCCAGCGTCGCCTGGTCCTGCGGGACTCGCCTCGGCCACGCTGCCGGCAGCGCCGGCGCGCGCCGACCGGTGAGTGACACGTCGAGGCGGACGGTCCCTTCCAGCGGGACCTCGACTGGATCGGACCAGGCGCTTTGGAATTCGCCGCCGACACCCTGCACGACCCAGTTTCCGGCCGGAAGCTGGGTCGCCGTGTAGCGGCCCTCGTCCCTGCTGACGACCATGATCGTGAGCCGCCGCTGCGGGTTTCTCAGCTTCACGAACGCGCCTGCCACCGGCCGTCCGGACGAATCCGTGACGATGCCCTGCACGGTGCCAGCGCCGGCGCCTTGCACTGGGGTCCCGGGGTCGCTGGCCGCCAGCAGAACGACGAGACCGATGAGTGTCTGGCGTGTCGTGGACATCGTCTTTCTCCTCCCGAGTCCCGGGTTGACGACGTGGGAAGCTATCAGATAGCAGCCGGCACGCACAACAGCCGGCTGTCGGCGTATACTTTCGACCGCGGAGCAGTGATTTCGTCTCGTTTCATCTGCGAAGGAGAGACCGATGGCTTCGAAACGGCCTAATCGAAGGGAGCTCCTGAAGACCGGCGCCGCGTTGGCCGGTGGTGTCACGCTGGGGGCGGTCACGCCCGCGCTCGGCCAGACGCCGGCACCAGCACACGACCATCCGACGATGGTCAAGGGGACCAAGGACCTGATCGCCTACGGCGAGCGCTCCCATTTCGTGACCTCGGTGCGCATCTCCCACCCGCCAGGCGGCAGGCCGTCGCCCGACGCGTTCGGGAAGGTGTTCCACGTCGCCGCGCCGCTGCAGGATTCGGTCGGCGTGATCACGCCGTCGTCGCTGCACTACGTGGCGACGACGCGCGGCTCCTTCATGCCGGACATCGATCCCAAGGATCACACGCTGATGATTCACGGCCTCGTGGACCGGCCGCTGACCTTCACGATGGAGGAGTTGAAGCGCCTCCCGTCCGTCACCCGGCTGCATTTCATCGAGTGCGCGGGAAACCGGCACAATGCGCGGCAGACGACGGTCCAGGAAACGCACGGGATGGTGAGCTGCGCCGAATGGACGGGTGTGCTGCTGTCGACGCTGCTCAAGGAGTGCGGCGTGAAAGGGAGCGCGACCTGGTTCGTGGCGGAAGGTGCGGAGGAAGTGAAGGGTGCGTCGAGCATGCCGGTGGCCAAGGCCATGGACGACGTGATCGTGGCCTACGGTATGAACGGCGAACCGGTGCGGCCGCAGAACGGGTTTCCGCTGCGGCTGCTCGTGCCCGGCTTCGAAGGCATCTTCTCAACCAAGTATCTGCGGCGGATCAAGCTCGTCGATCGGTACTACCTGAACTACAACGACTTCGGGCATCTCGACGAGAATCCGAAAGTCGCCGCGCTCGACTACCAGATCGGACCGAAATCGGTGATCACCTACCCGTCAGGAGGGCAGCAGTTGCCCGGCCGCGGATTCTACGAGATCAGCGGCCTGGCCTGGTCCGGTGGCGGAGCGGTCAAGCTCGTCGAAGTCTCCACCGACGGCGGCAAGAAGTGGAACCGCGCCGAGCTCAAAGGGACGCCGCAGCGGATGGCGTTTACCCGGTTCGGCTATCAGTGGAATTGGGACGGAAACGAGACTGAGATCCTTTCTCGCTGCACCGACGAGATCGGCCAGGTGCAGCCGACGCGAGCGCAGGTGGCGAAGTACTGGAACGTGCCGCTCGAGCGAAATTACCGAGTCCCGGGACTCGACAACAGCGTCATGCCGTGGAGGATCGGCAGGGACGGGAGCGTGCGCAATGGCCTGGCTTAGGCTTGTCGCGTTCGTATTGCTGTCCGGGGCGACCGCGGTCGCGCAGGGGCCGACCTACGGCATCGGACGTACGCCGAGCGCCGAAGAAATTCGTGCGTTGGATATTTCCATCGGTCCAACGGGCACGGAGCTCCCTCCGGGGCGCGGCACCGCCAAGGAAGGCGCAGAGGTCTATAAGCAGAAGGCCTGCGCTGCCTGCCACGGCGCAACCGGGATGGGCGGACCTGCCCCCGCGCTGAAATCGAAGGCCGGCCCGGAGGTTCCCATCTGGCAGCGGGAACGCATCCTGCCGCTGCGCTCCCCGTTTGCGACGACGGTCTGGGACTACATCAATCGCGGCATGCCGCTCGGCAAAGAGGGCACGCTCACCCCCGACGAGGTGTACGCACTGACCGCGTATCTGCTCTTCATCAATGGCGTCATCGCGGAGGACGAGGTCCTCGACCAGCAAACACTGCCGAAGGTGAAGATGCCCATCGGGGACGACTACGCGCGCCTGCCGGACTGGAAGCCGCGGACGCGGCGGCTTCAAGGCTATCCGTACTAGACCTGGGTCGGAGGGCGCAGCGTCAGCGAGGGCCGGGCGTACGAGCTTTCAGGGCCGGAACATCTGCGGATGTGATGCCGGGGTACTTCCGGAAGCCGATGCTGTACAGGTGCTCCGGGTCCTTGTTCCCTTCGAAGCACGAGTCTTCCCAGATCTCGAAATCTTCCGCAGGGAGCCGCCTCAGCATGAACGCAATCGTGAACGGTCGTGTGTACGCCAGCGGGTCGTTCACGGTCGCTCCGTAGGCAATCGTGTTCCGATCGAGCATCGTGAAGCGCTCGGTCACGGTCGCGGCGTCGGTATAGAACCTGCCGCGGCGGTCCAGAAACGCCCGGCCGTTCAGGTTGGTCGTCTCAATCACGAGGCTATCGCCCTCCCACCTGCCACGCGCGTCCCCAAGCCAGAGTCGGACGTTCGCTGCGATACGCGGACGGCCGTCCATGGGGATCACGCGAAAGGCGTGCGCCTCCTCGGACAGGATCGTGATCGACTGAGGAGCCTGAAGAATCTGGTAGGCCCCCGCCTCATACATGAAGCGCGGCACGCCCGACAGGAAACAGTGTGTGTTCGTGTCGATGTAGCGGGCTTCGTTCTGCTTCGTCTGAGCTTCCGCCCAGGCCTGCAGCGGAAGCTTGCCGTCCGGCGGGTCCACGATCAGGCTCTTGCCCGGCCCGGTATCACGTTCGGGTTCTCTGGCGGCGCCGACCCGCGCTCGGTTATCCCAGGGCGCTTCGAGGTCTTCCTTCGCTTCCGTCCCGTGACGCCAGTAGCCGCGGAAGTCAGGTCTGCCGTCCGCGGTGCGAGGGGGATCGAACCTCGTGGCCTGGGCGCATCGCCAGAACACAGCCGGGTCGTCGGAGGCGCAACGGTGCTGCGGCTCGGACGCCTGGCCGGCCGCCGCGCGTGATGCCGGCGCCAACACCGCGGCCGCCGCAGCCGCCGCGAGAATCAACGTGAAGCATCGATGCATCAGCCAGCGCCGCGCCTAGGATAGAACAAATCGCAGTTCAGGTACTATTCCGGGGGCAGGGGGGCGAGTTGAGCAGGAAGTCGAAGACAAAACGAGCGTCGAAAGCACCGTCCATCACATACGCACTTCGGCCCAGACCCAATTGGCCGCTCCTGACGCTCAGCACCCTGGGGATCGTGCTGACGGCGTACTTGTCATGGGCGGCATTCAGTGGTGGCGCCGTGCAGGGATGTTCCGCCGGCGGCGGGTGCGACATCGTCCTCACGAGCCGATGGGCGACGCTGCTTGGCCTGCCCACCGCCTTCTGGGGACTGCTGGCCTATGCGGCGCTGGCGGCCACCGCGTTCGTCCGCCGGGTCGATCGACACTGGTCGTATGCCTGGACGGTCGTCTTCTTCGGCGTCTGCTTCAGCGTCTACCTGACGGTCGTGTCGCTGACGATTCTCGGGTCTGCGTGTCCGTACTGTCTGACGTCGCTCGGACTCCTGACCGCCACGCTCGTCCTCGTGGCGCGGCAACGGCCTCCCGAGATGGCGCGCCGCTCCTGGCTGGGGCTGGCGGCCGGCCGGGGTGCGATCGCCGCTCTGGCGATCCTGCTGCTGCACGCAAACTACGTCGCGCCACAGCCCGAGGCCTCCGGGCCGGAGGACCCTATGGTCCGCGCGCTGGCCGAGCACCTGACCGATCAAGGCGCCGTGTTCTACGGCGCGTCGTGGTGTCCGCATTGCCAGGAGCAGAAGCGACTGTTCGGGGCGTCCGCAGGCCGTCTGCCGTACATCGAGTGCAGCCCCGCAGGGCCCAACGCCCCGCAGTTGCCGTCATGCAGCAGAGCGGGCGTGAACACCTATCCAACGTGGGTCATCGATGGCCGAACGTTCGTTGGCGAGGTGCTGAGCCTGTCTCAACTGGCGGCCGCGTCGGGGTTTCCGGAGGCGGCGCAGTTCGAATAGCGCAGTCGCAGACGCCCTCTCCGTCGCTGCTCCGCTCCGATCGTCAGGGCAGAACGGACCCCACAATCTGAAAGGTGCTCGTCGTATGGTCCGCGAAGAACCCCCAGTCGCCGCCGCTCGACGGTGTCGATGACGAGTAGTCCCCCGGACCGTTCGAATTGCCGTCGAAATTGGACGGCGCGCTCGTCACGCGCGCGTTGATCGACCACCTGACGCCGTCGTCAAGACTGCGCGTCGAATAGACATGCGTCAGGCAGTTGGCCGGATCATCGCGGCGATCGTAAAAGCTCACGGTCACCCGGATGCCGTCGACCGACAGTGTCGGGTGATATTGGTGCGCCGCACCGGCATCGTCGTTCAGACGGACTGCTGCGCTCCACGTGCTGCCGCCGTCTGTGGACCGCTTGTACAGGACGTCGTAGCCGCGGCCGGCGACGTTGTTGGCGTAGACCAGATGCAGCGTGCCCGAGGGACCGGCGATCAGGTGATGCGCCGGACTCTGTTTTCGTCCGCCGTTGCAGCCGATGTCCATGCCGAACCCGGTGTTGGTCGAGGCCGCGGCAACGTCGGCGCCCCACGACACGCCGCCATTGGCCGATCGGTCGACGTAGATGATGCCTTTCGCGTAGTTGTGCCACGAGACGTACACCCTGCCGCTGTCGCCGACGGTTACGTACGCGCCGATCACCCGCTCGAACTTCGATCGACCGTCGTCGATCTTGATCGGCGCCGTCCAGGTGGCGCCGCCATCGCTCGACGACGAGAGGTAGAGGATTTGGTTCGTCGAGGTATTGCGGTCCCACACGACATAGACGCGGCCGGCGAAGGCCGCCGATGATCGATCCACCGCAATCCAGTACTTGTCGTCGAAGTACTTGTTGGCATTGAACGTCACCGCCACCGGCGTGCTCCATGCCCCGGTGCCGGCATCGCGCCTCGCGACCGCGATCGAGTTCGGGTAATTGCCGCTGAGCGGCGCGCCGCCGAGCACGTAGTAGATGTTTCCGGCGGTATCCGTCGCCAGCGCCGGATCGAACGTGATGCCGAACCTGGCGCCGTTCCAGCTCATGCCGATCGGTCTCTCGGTCCAGGTCGCTCCGCCATCGGCCGACTCGTAGGCGACGACGCCGCACGGGTCCGTGGAGCAGGAGCCCGGATAGATGCGATTGGAGCCCGCGACCAGCAGACCTGGCACCGATGCGGCCGCTGTCTCGCCGTGATACGGACCGGTGGCGGACGTCGAGACGGCCACAGGGTAAAGCCCCGAGATGAACAGGCCGTTCGATGGGGCGGCGGCGACAGGTGCGGCCGAGCCGGTTGGCGACGGGCTGTTCAGTGTCTGTCCTGGCGGCTGCCCATTGACGAGGGGCGCATGCCAGATGAAGTGCGAGCCGCGCCGGTAGATGCCGTTCGCGTTGTAGTCATCCTCGGCGCCGTTGCCGTCCGCCTGCGGGCGTGGGTGCATCGGGAGGCTCAGAAACTGAGGCGTGGTCTCGCCTGATGTCAGCTGTGCCGATGCCGGCACCCAGAATATGGCAAGGGCGAACAGAGCACCGGTCGCCGTGCGCCCAACGGTGGACAGGGTCATCTCATCTTGCTCCTCACAGTGTACGAACGACGGACCGGGAGGAAACGAACAACCTGGGGCGATCTCAGTCGGTCTCGCCGATACGGCGCTCGTCGATGTGCGAGTAACTGTAGGTCATGCGGAGCGACGACGATCCGAGCAGCCGCAGTCGGCCGTTCGTCTCGAGCGATACGGGCATCACGACACCGTCAATCGATCGATACGATCGCACGACGTCGACGCGCGTCAGCCAGAAGGACGGATTCTTCGCCAGTCGGCCCTCGATGCGTACCAGGTCGCCGTTGATGGTCGTCAGGAACATACGGCCGTTGATGAGCGACCGATCCTTTCGACGCGGTCGCAGGGTAACGACCGCCAGCCCCTCGTCGTCGACGCCTTCGGGTCTGAGCTCGTAGTTGCGCGTGGAGATCGCCACGCTCGATCCGGCTCCGTGCGCGATGAGGCGCTGTTCCTCGTCGAGCAGGGAACGAAGGACACGCGTGCGGATGAACCGCGAGCCCCCTTCGGCCATGACTTCGTACTGCAGTCCGGACGCCACGCTGAAGGCGGTCTGCGCGTCGAGCCAGCCATGCTGGCCGCTGCCCGAGGCCTCGAGCCGGCGCGACGCTCGATAGGGATGCACGGTCGTCGGGCGTGACAGGAACATCTCCATGGCCGCGAGGGCGTCGGGATCCGGCGTACTGGCGGCGGTCGTGTGCACCGACGATGCCGTCAGGGCCAGAAGGCCGACGAAACCTGCGATCGACCCGTACCGGATGGCACCGCTGGCCGTGCCTGCAACCCTGTGTGGCTCGCTCATGACGACACCATCCGCATCGGAATCGAGCGGGCGCGCGTCGACGACAACGCGGCGGGCTCCGCGAGGTCGGGCATGGGCGCGGCAACAAAGAGCCGCCGCGCCATGGTCGCCAGCCAGCGGGCGCGCCGCGCCGATCGCGCCACGCGGGCGCTGTCGGTGGCAATCCCGGTGTTCGCGTACATCTGACGGTACAGTTTCGAAATCAGCACGAACGCGAGACGCGCGCGGACCGATCGCACGCACGTCGAACGCCGCCACACGGCTGGCAGCGAATAGAAGCGGTCCCAGACCCGCTGCGTCCCTCGGCGAATCTCGTCGGCCGACATTGTCGGGTGCGGGGCGTACACCTTCGGCCGCTGCGACGGTGGAATAAGCCAGTACCGGGTGAGCGGGACCCCGTCGATCGACGGCGTGGCGGCGGCGTCCTTCTCCCACTTGGCGAAATCGACCGTGCCCGGAAAGGGCGTGAGCATGACGAACTGCGCGAAGGTCACATCAGCTTTGAGCGCGAGCGCCGCAGTCGCGTTGAACGTCTCCGCGCGATCGCTCGGCAGACCGAAAATAAACGAGCCGAGCACGTGAATGCCGTGCGCCTTGAACTGCTGGA
>Ga0209172_10005351_pt1 | contig 15710 bp, 17 predicted proteins | sample LarsenN4metaG_FD_184113 | JGI IMG/M metagenome (GOLD analysis project Ga0209172, IMG submission 184113) | Hot spring sediment bacterial and archeal communities from British Columbia, Canada, to study Microbial Dark Matter (Phase II) - Larsen... ... | reverse complement strand
GTTGACTTTGACAAAGCGGCACTCTTCGGTCGGCGACTTGTCCAGAAACAGAAGGCAGGTGTAGGTGGTCGCCCCGTCGAAAACCTGCTGGTCGCCGAAGTGAACGACATGCTCCAGGTGTTGCCCGTCCGCCACAAGTGACCGGAGCGGTGCCCCGTACTTGGCGTTAAAGAACTTGTGCGGGCAGATGAAGCCGAGTTGGCCTTTGGGATTCAGCAGCTTCAAGCCTTGTTCGATGAAGACAACGTAGATGTCGTAATTGCCCGACCGGCCAGCGCGAAACAGCTCCTTGTAGATTTCGACTTCCAGCGGCGCCCATTCCTTCATCGTCTGAATGCGAATGTAGGGCGGGTTGCCGATGATGCAGTCAAAACCCCCGGCGACCGGCTCCCTCTCCCTCTGGGAGAGGGTTGGGGTGAGGGTCTTACCGGGCAAAGCGTTCCAGATCGCCTCGAGCACTAGGTGGGTGTCACGAAGGACATCATGGTTCCAGAATCGCAAGACACGGATGCCCTGCTGTTGCAGGAAGGCGGCGCGTCGTTCATCACGGGATCGTTCGCTCGGTTCGTTGTGTTGACCGCCGTCTAGTTCGATAGCCAGGTTCGCGTCGTGGCAGTAGAAATCCAGGATATAGGGCGGGATGGAATGTTGGCGACGGAACTTGAATCCGGCGAGTCGGCGATTGCGCAGCAGTGACCAGATCAATGATTCGGCATGGGTCTGTTTGCGGCGGAGGTCGCGGGCGAAGGCGAGGAGATCAGGGGGAAGGGGAGGTTTGGGGTGTGCATCCCCCTCACCCGGCCCTCTCCCGGAGGGAGAGGGGAGAAAGACCTCACCCGGCCCTCTCCCGGAGGGAGAGGGGAGAAAGACCTCACCCGGCCCTCTCCCGGAGGGAGAGGGGAGAAAGACCTGCGGGAAGTCGCGCTGCCAGTCAAACGGATTGACGCGCTTGATTTCCTCGGGGTCGGCAATCAGCTTGCCGGTGAAATAGTCCGGGCCGATGAGGGAGTTGCCGCACTTGATGTTGTCGGCCAGATTGGGCAGGGCGCGGTCGCCGAAGGGAAGCTGGCTCATGTGCAAACTCTGGTCGGTCTCCCCTTCCAGCACCTTCAGCAGCAGAGAGAGCTTGGTCACCTCCACGGCCTGGGGGTCAATGTCCACGCCGAAGATATGCGTGGTGAGGATTCGTTTCTTTTCCTCGATGGTGAGCCGCCAGTGACCGTTGCGGGGGTCCTTGTAGACGGCCTTCTTGCAGTTTTCCGGCTTGTGCTCGATGTACCAATTCAAGCAGTGGTCGAGAAGGCACCGGTATGCGCCCAACAGAAACGAGCCGCTTCCGCAAGCCATGTCCAGGACGCGGAAAGGCGGCTGGTCTTTATTCCCCGTTGGGCCGCCCGCCAGTTGGGCGGGGCTTCGCCCTTCAACCTGCTTAGCGACGGTTTGTTTGACGATGTAGTCGACGATGTAGGCCGGCGTGTAGTAAACGCCTCCGGCCTTGCGCACTTCGGGCTTTTCCTCCACTTTGGCCTGGTGGCCTGCCGTCAGCCGGATCACCTTGCCCAGGAACCGCTCATAGACGGTTCCCAGGATTTCGACGGGCAGGACGCCGAAGTGATAGGGCGAGCCGTGGGCGAAATACAGGCTTTCGAGGATCGGCTTGAAAACCTTGTCGTCCACCGCCAGCTTCGGCGTGATCCGGTCGGGGTCTTCGGATACGCCGGTTTCCTTCTGGAAATGAAACAGCCCGGAGTTGTACTTCAGGTCGGCGCGGCGGCACAGGTCACGCATGAAGCGGGGATAAATATCGGGCCGTTCGCACAGCTTCAGAAGTTGTTCGTCAGGTTCCAGCGCCCGGTCTTCCGCCATGCGAAGGAACACCACGCGGTCAATCGTCAGTTGCACGGCGGCGTTGAGGTCATCCGAAGACAGGTGCTTGTTCCGAAGGGCGATGTTGCGGGCCAGCGCGTCCCGCCAGCCCTCGATTTCCTTCAAAAACTCCACGTCCACTTCGGACGTGCCGCGCTTGCGCTTGGACGCGGCGTACTGATCGAACGCCCCGGACCATACGGCTTCACGCGAAAACACGTCCCACAACTCACGCCAACGGTCGGGGTACTCGTCAAAGCGGAAGTACTGGATTCGGGCATGGCTGGCCCTGTCGCTCGGGTGGGGTCGCGCGGTACAATCGTAAACGCCCAGTTCCTGAAAGTCGGTGAGAATGGACAACGCGAGCTTGGCGCTCCACCCGTATCGGCGAAGCTGGTAGGCGGGAGCGGGGTCCGCGCTGATGTTCACGCCGCACTTCTTGGCTTCGGCGTAAAACTTCGGCAGTTGGCCGACGCGGAAGGTGTAATCAGGGGCCTTCTGCTGGCCTTCCACATCCAGGCTGTCTTCGGGAATGACTTCCCGGTACTGGGGCGCGGTCATCGCGGTATTGCGCACGTCCCAGCCCAGCGATTCAAAGAGGGGGTCGATCAGCGATTGGCGGACGTGGGCTTCCTTGACGCCGGGGGCGAGAAACGCCTGGCGGTTGGTCGCGAAGTACCGGCAGAGCTTCGCGACTTCCTCTTTGCCCTGGTCAAACGTATTGCTCATGCCTGACAAAATACTCTCGCGTCATTTCAGAGGCAACGATTCTTCTAGTCCCCGGCAGCCTTCTCATCACTCCCTAACACCTTCGGTATTATACGAAAGACTCACCGCCCCTCTCATTCCTGCTGCGAAGAAAGCGCGTCGAAAGACGCACTCGAATTAGGACACTACCGACCCCCAGGGCCGATTTGTTTTCTCCCCGTAGCCTGCTAGGATAGGGCCTTCGGGCGTCTCGACTCCGCGCCCGCGATTCGCTTCCATGCCCAGCGACCCCCGCACTGAACCGGTCAGCGTCAAAGTGCTGCTTTCGACGGGCGAAGGCGTCGTCATCGAATGGCGCGACGCCCACCAGAGCCGCTACACCTTTCCCTACCTGCGCGAGCAATGCCCTTGCGCCACCTGCCGCGAACGCCGCGCCCAGGGCCAAAGCGTCGTCGCCAGCCGCGTCCGCGGCGACCTGCCGATGTACCAGGAACCGGCCCGCGCCGTCCGCGCCGAGCCCGTGGGCCACTACGCCGTCCGCTTCGACTTCAGCGACGGCCACGGCACCGGCATCTACAGCTTCGAATACTTCCGCCGCATCTGCCCCTGCGAGGAGTGCAAGGCGGCGCGGAAAGGAGAAGAGGAATGAATAACCGCCGCGTGAGGTTGGCCGCACCGCTGCTGCTGCTAATCGCCTTCGGCGTCACCCCGGCTGCCGCTTCTGAAGCCATCATCGTCCGCTATCCGAGCGGCAACGAGACCGTGGAAGGCTTCCTCGTGGCTCCGGTCGGCCAGGGCCCCTTCCCCGCTCTCGTGGTCATTCACGAATGGTGGGGGTTGAACGACCAGGTGAAAGAAGAAGCCCGGCGGCTGGCCGCGGAAGGCTACTTGGCCCTGGCCGTTGACCTCTACCGCGGACGCGTCGCCCAGGACCGGGACGAAGCTCACGAATTGAGCCGCGGGCTTCCCGACGACCGCGCCCGGCGCGACCTCCTGGCCGCCTTCGCCTATCTGGCCGCGCGACCCGATGTGCGCGCCGACCGCATCGGCTCCATCGGCTGGTGCATGGGCGGGGGCTATTCGCTCCAGTTGGCGCTGGCCGAGCCGCGCCTCGCCGCCAGCGTCATCTATTACGGGCGCCTGGCCACCGACGAATCCGCGCTCGCCGAGCTGCGCGCGCCCGTGCTCGGCCTCTTCGGGGAAGAAGACCGCGGCATCACTCCGGAGAGCGTCCGCGCCTTCGAAAGCGCGCTCCAGAAGCTGGGCAAGCCCGTCGAGGTGCACATCTACTCCGGCGCCGGGCACGCCTTCGCCAACTCCACCCGGCCCTCCTATCGCGAGGCCGCGGCCCGCGATGCCTGGGAAAAGACCCGGGCTTTCCTGGCCCGGCACTTGAAAGGACAATAGGCGGGAGCTACTTGAGCAGCGCGGCGGCCTTCTCGAGGTTCGACACCGCCACCACAATCAGCGCCTTGGGGGCGCCCTTCTCGATGCTGCCGTAGGCGTACTCGATGTTGATGCTGTTCTCGGCGAGCTTACGGGTGGCCCGCCCCAGCGCTCCGGGGCGGTCCGACATCCGCACCGCCAGCACTTTTTCCTCGGTGAACTTGACCCCCATGGCTTCGAAGACCTTGCGGGCGGTGTCGGGCTGGTTCACCACCAGCCGCACCATCCCGGGGCCGCGGGCGTCGGGGGTCATGATGGCTTCGATGTTCACCGCCTTGGCCGCCAGCTCCGAGCACGCCTGCGCCAGCGACCCGGGGCGATTCTCGAGCGCCACGGAAAACTGCGTCACGATGGGCATCGCCGCTTCGACTCCGAGTCCCGGCGCAACGGAGGGGCGAGAGAAAACTCCGGCCCGCCTGCCTCGCGCCGGGGAAAAATACCGACTCTAACGGAAGCTCTGAACGGCCGCCTGCTCGTCGTTGTGCACTTCGAAGACGGTGTAGAGCTTGGTGATAGTGAGCAGGTCGTTCACCTTCTGGGTGAGGTTCGCCAGCTTCAGCTGGCCCCCCTGGTTCTTCACCGTGGTGAAGCCGGAGACCAGCTCGCCCAGGCCGGAGCTGTCGATGTAGCCCACCTGGCCCAGGTTGAGGACGATCTTTTTCTGCCCCTGGGTGAGGAGCTCACGCAGGGTTTCGCGGAGCAGGGCGCTGGCGTCGCCCAGGGTCAGCCGCCCGCTCAAATCCACTACGGTAATGCCGCCCACGTCGCGCTTGCTGATTTTGACGCTCACTGCCGTTTCTCCTTTTCCACTGGCGCTCCCGCCCCCTCTCTGTGGTTGGAAGAGTAGCGCTTGATCAAAGTCACCACCGCCCCGCCGTTCCGCCCGCATTCGACCTGCAGGTCGTCCATGAAGCAGCGGGCCAGGAACAGGCCGCGCCCCGAGGTTTTGAGCAGGTGCTCGTCGGCCAGCGGGTTCGGCACCAGGGCCAGGTCGAAGCCGGCCCCCTGGTCGCGCACCTCGACCACCAGGCGGTCGTGGTGCAAGGCGAAACTCAACCCGATGGGCTTGCGGGGGTCGCGCCGGTTGCCGTGTTGCAGGGCGTTGATGAGGCACTCGCGCACGGCCATGCAGATCTTGTCGCGCTCGTCCTCGTCAAAACCGGCCGTGGCCGCCACCCGACGGGCGACCTCTTCGCCAAGATCCATGGACTCGATCTTGGTTTCCAGCGTCACATCGACGCGGCGCGCTTGCGGGCTCATGGCTCCCGTTTCATCCGCCGGTTTCACCCCCCGAGGAACAACCCCAGCCTACAGGGGGGGGCGAGGATTGTCAACAGCGCCGGAGTTGCCTTGACGCCGCCGCCGAGCCGATGGGAGAATGCCCCGGTGGGAGTGGAGGAGGACCAGCGCCGATGAACCGCGGAGTCCGCTGTGCCGTCTGGCTGGGAGTCGCCGGGTGGCTGCTGCTTGCCTGCCCCGCGCCGGGGGCCGCCCGCACCTACACCTACAAGGTCAAGCACCTGCACACGGTGGGCGGCTGCCAGGGGCAACTGATTGTGGGCGAGACCGACGTCCGCTACGAGACCGACCAGCGCGACGACGCCCGCATCTGGGTCTACTCGCAGATCAAGGAGGTCAAGCGCCAGTCCAGCACCCGCTTGATCCTCTACACCTACGAGGACCAGACGCTCCAGCTCGGGCGCGACCGGCCCTTCGACTTCGAGTTCCTCGACGGCAGCATCACCGACGAGCTCTTCAACTTCATCGTCACCCGGCTCACCCGCCGCGCCGAGCCCGCCGCCGCCGAGCCCCCCGGCGGGCGCTACGAGATCGCCGCCAAGCACACCCACACCTTCGGCGGCTGCCAGGGCACGCTCAAGATCACCGACACCCACATCGAGTACGTCACCAAGCACCCCCGCGACCACCGCCTCTGGAAGTACCTCGACATCAAGCGCCTCGACCAGCCCTCCACCTACCGCCTCGACATCTACACCTACGAGGACCAGTCGCTCCAGTTCGGCCGCGACAAGGTCTTCCACTTCGAGCTGAAAGAGGCGCTCGAGCCTCCGGTGCTCGACTACATCCGCCGCCACCTGGGCGCGGGACCCACTCCTTAGGAGCGGTTGCATAACCTCCACCAGGCGGGTCAGGGCTTTTCGGAGCGAAGCGGAGACCCTGAGCTTGTCGAAGGGAGCCCTGGCATAAAAACCCAGAAAAACCAAGGGCTTTAGCCCCTGAGGCTTTCCTTGAAATGAGGTTATGCGACGGGCTCTAGGCTTTACTTGTAAACCACGCCGTCCTTCACCACGTGCAGCACGTGGCGCAGCGCTTCCATCGAGCGCAGCGGGTCGCCCTCCACCACGATGAGGTCGGCGAGCTTGCCGGGGGCGACCAGACCCAGGTCGTCCCGCTTCAGCAGCTTCGCCGGCCAGTAGGTGGCGGCGCGGATCGCCTCCATGGGCGGCATCCCCAGGCGCACGAAGGTGTCGAGCTCCCGCCAGGTGGAGTCGAAGTGGAAGTTCATCGGGATGCCGGAGTCGGTGCCGGTGATGAACGTGACGCCGGTTTTTCGTAGCTGGTTGAACTTGTTTTGCAAAGTCGGCACGCGCCGGCGCATCAACTGGAAGTACGGCATGCGCTCGGGGTGGTCGAGCGAGCGGCGCACGTCCTCGTAAATGTCCGCCGGCAAGTCAGCCTTCAGGCGCGGGTCGTCCAGCCGCTCCGGGAACTCGTCCACCGTGTACGGATAGAGGAACAGCCCCTCGATGGTCGGGCACCAGTAGAGCGAGGCGTTGCGCTCGCGCAGCATCGCCAGCACGTCGTCCGGGTAGCCGGGCTGTGTGCCGAGCCCGGTATGCTCGAAGCTGTCCACGCCGGCGCGGATTCCCTGGCGGATCTCTTCGGCGCGGTGGGAGTGGGCGACCACGTGGCGGCCGGCGGCGTGCGCGGTATCGACGATGGCCTTCAGCTCCTCAATCGTCATCTGGTCCTGGTCAATCACCTTGATGAGGTCGACGCCCGCGTCAATCAGCTTCTGGGTCTTGGCGCGCGCGTCCTCGGCTCCGTGCACTTCCCAGCGGAACTCGGCCTCGAGCGGCGGGGCTTTCTTTTGCAGGAAGGGTCCGCTGACGAAAACGCGCGGGCCGGGGATGTCGCCGCGGCCGATGCGGTCGCGCACGACGATGCTGTCTTCGAGCGGGGCGCCGACGTCGCGCACCGTGGTGACGCCCGCCATGAGCAATTGCTTGGCGGAGATGGGCATGATGACGTCGCGGAAGCGGTCGCGGTAGACCCGGTCCCAATGGTCGTAGTCGGCGTGGCCGAGAATCATCAGGTGGACGTGCATGTCCATCAGCCCGGGGAGCACCGTGTAGCCTTCCGTTGAAATCACCCGCGCGCCCGCGGGGACAGCCACTTCGCCCACGCGGCCCACCGACTCGATGCGGTTGCCGCGCACAAGGATGACCGAGTTTTCGAGCGGCGGCCCGCCGTAGCCGTCAATCAGCCGCCCGCCCACCAGCGCCAGCACGCTCTCGGGTTTCGCCTTTTGGGCGGCAGCAGGGAGGGCCGCGAGTACAACACCAAGCACTGCGAGACACAGGATTCCGCGTCGCATACGAAGACTCCTCGGAGTGGAGTGCGAAAGGCGGGCATTCTAGCATTGTCCGGCCCGCGGCGGCGCACTACAATCGACGCGCCCTCACGGAGGACGCCATGCGCCGCTTGCTGCTCGCTGCTCTCCTGGCTTTGAGCTTCCCGTTGCTCGGCGAAGAGAACCCCCGGCCCAGGGCGCGCGCGCTCGGCATCGCCCCGGGCGTGTTTTCGCCGGGGCCGCTGAATGTCATCACCGATGTCGAAGGCGTGCGCGTCGGCCACTGGACGCTCATCGAGGGCGACTCCATCCGCACCGGCGCCACCGCCATCGTCCCGCACGGGGGCAATCTCTTTCAGGAAAAAGTCCCCGCGGCGATTGGCGTCGGCAACGGCTTCGGCAAGCTCGTCGGCTCAACCCAGGTGAACGAACTCGGCCAGCTCGAGACGCCGATTCTCCTAACCAACACCTTGAACGTCTGGGAGGCGGCCGCGGCGCTCGTCGACTACACGCTGATGCAACCGGGAAACGAAAACGTCCGCTCGGTCAACCCGGTGGTAGGCGAGACCAACGACGGCTACTTGAACGACATTCGCCGGCGCGCCTTGCGCCGCGAACGTTTCCTCGCGGCGCTGCGCGCCGCTTCAAGCGGCCCGGTGGAGGAAGGCTCGGTAGGCGCCGGCACTGGAACCGTCGCCTTCGGCTGGAAGGGCGGCATCGGCACCAGCTCCCGCCGCCTGCCCGCGAAGCTGGGAGGCTACACGGTGGGCGTGTTGGTGCAGACGAACTTTGGCGGCATCCTGACCGTGGACGGCGTGCCGGTAGGAAAGGAGCTCGGCCGCTACGCTTTCAAGGAAGATGTCGAGCCGGGTAGCGGCTCCTGCATGATTGTGGTCGCCACCGACGCTCCGCTCGACGCCCGCGAGTTGCGGCGGCTGGCCGCGCGGGCGCTGGCCGGGATGGCGCGCACCGGCGCTTCGTTCAGCCACGGCAGCGGCGACTACGTCATCGCCTTCTCCACCGCCGCGTCCGTCCGCATCCCCCACGACAGCCCGCAGCCGACCGCGCAGATTACGCTCCTGCGCGACGACGCGCTCTCGCCGCTCTTTCAAGCGGTAGCGGAGGCCACCGAAGAAGCCATCTACAATTCCCTGCTCCGCGCCACCTCCGTCCGCGGCCACCAGAATCACGAAGCCCAAGCCCTGCCCTTAGACGAACTCCAGCGCATCCTGAAGAAATACGACCGGGAGACGAAATCTACTGGCGAGTAGCGGCGGCGAGTTCTTCGTCGACGATGGCCAGGAAGTCTTCGGCGGGCACCAGCCCCCCGATGGGGCGGCCATTGACGTAGAAGGTGGGCGTGCCTTCGACGCCCAGGGCGTCGCCCTCGGCGACGTCGCGTTGCACCTCGGCCAGCGTCTCGCGCTTCTCGAGGCAAGTCTTGAAGGCAGGAACGTCCAGGCCGGCCTCGCGCGCCAGGCCGACCAGCGCGGGCGCGCCTTGCTTCAACCGGGCGGGCGACTGGAAGAGCTTCCCATGGAGCGCCCAGAAGCGGTCGTTGCCCTGCCGGTAAGCGCAAGCGCCGGCGAGCGCCGCGTCCTCCGACCACGCCCGCAGCCCTACCAGCGGGAAATGCTTGTAGACGAGCTGCACCCGGTCACCGTAGCGCTCGAAGAGCGGCTCCTCCATTTGCTCGAAGAACCGGCGGCAGAACCCGCAGGTGTAGTCCGAGTATTCGACGATGGTGACGGGGGCGCCGGCGGGCCCGCGCGCCGGGGCGTTGGCGAGATCAATCTTCTCGCGGTTGACCCGGAAAGGATCGTCGAGCTCATAGACGCGGTCGTAGAGCAGCCGCTGGCCGTCGTGGCTGACGTAGAGCTGGAGCGGGCGGCGGCGCTCGCCCGCCACCAGCTCGAACTTCAGCAACCGGTAGTCCGGCACCGAGCTCTCGCCCACTTCTTTGAAGTTCAGCTCAACGTACTCCGGCAGGTTGAGCGCGCGCCGCAGCTGGGCCTCGTGGGTGGTGGCCCACTCGCCGTTGATTTCAGCGGCCTTGCCGGCGGCCGAATCGTGCCGCGCCAGCCAGCCCACGGCCACGAGCAAGCCGATGATGAGAACTACGCTGCCGATGCGCGCCATAAGAGAATCAGTCTAGCACAGGCAGTTCAGGCGCACCCCGTTCACGTCCAGTAGGTGCGGTCGAGGGTGCGGTACTGCACGGCCTCGGAGAGGTGCTTGGGCTGGATGCGGTCGCTCGAGTCGAGGTCGGCGATGGTGCGGGCCACTTTCAAGATGCGGTCGTGGGCGCGCGCGCTCAAGCCCAGCCGGGTAATGGCGTTCTCGAGCAGCTTCTCCGACTCGGCGTCGATTTCGCAAACCTGCCGGATGAGCCGGGCGGGCATCTGGGCGTTCGAGTAGATCTTCTGCCCGTGGAAGCGCTCGAGCTGCCGCGCGCGCGCCGCCGCCACGCGGGCGCGCACTTCCGTTGAGCCTTCGACCGGCGCCGCCCCGCGCAGCTCTTTGTAGCGCACCGCCGGGACGTCGATGTGGATGTCAATCCGGTCGAGCAGCGGGCCGGAAATCTTGGCGACGTAGCGCTGGATCTGCGTGGGCGTGCAGCGGCATTCGCGCGTAGGGTCGCCGAAGAAGCCGCAGGGACAGGGATTCATCGCGCCTGTCAGCACGAAGCGCGCCGGAAAAGTCAGCGAGGTGGTGGCGCGCGAGATCGTCACCACGCCGTCTTCGAGCGGCTGGCGCAGCACCTCCAGGGCGTTGCGCTGGAACTCAGGCAGCTCGTCGAGGAACAACACCCCGTTGTGCGCCAGCGACACCTCGCCCGGTCGCGGGATGGTGCCGCCGCCGATGAGCCCGGCGTCGGAAATCGTGTGGTGCGGGGAGCGAAAGGGCCGCGTGCCCACCAGGCCCCGGCCGTCCTCGAGCACCCCGCTCACGCTGTGAATCTTCGTCGTCTGGATGGCCTCTTCCAGCGTGAGCGGCGGCAAGATTGTCGGGATGCGCTTAGCCAGCATCGTCTTGCCCGAGCCGGGCGGGCCGATCATGATGATGTTGTGGCCGCCGGCGCAGGCGACTTCCAGCGCGCGCTTGGCGTGCTGCTGGCCGCGGACGTCGCGGAAGTCGACGCCGTAGTCGCTGGCCTCGGCGACGAGCTGGGCGGGCTCGACGCGCACCGGCTGCGCGCCTTCGGGGTCGTTGATGAGGTCGACCACCTGCGGGAGAGTCGCGGCGGCGTAGACGTTCACGCCCTCGACCACGGCCGCCTCGCGCGCGTTCGCTTCCGGGACCACCAGCCGCGCGATGCCCTTCTCCCGCGCCGCCACCGCCATCGAGAGCGCGCCCTTGATGGGCCGCACGGCGCCGTCGAGCGCCAGCTCCCCGAGAAAAACAAACTCGTCGAGCGTGCGGCCGAAGAAGGCGCCGGTCGCGCCCAGGATGCCGAGCGCCATGGGCAGGTCGAACCCCGAGCCTTCTTTCTTGATGTCGGCCGGGGCCAGGTTGACGATGACGTTCTGGAAGGTGGGGAAGTTGAACCCGCAGTTCTTGACGGCGGCGCGGATGCGCTCGCGGCTCTCCTTGACGGCGGCGTCGGGCAGGCCAACGGTGGCGAAGCTGCCCAGGCCGCCCGGCGCCAGGTCCACCTCCACCTGGACGATGTAGGCGTCAATGCCGAACAGGGCGGCGCTTTGTGTTTTGAACAGCACGGCGAGGCTCGGCGGTTCAGGCCGCCGCTAGCCTACGCCAACGCAGGCAGGGTTGCAATTGCCGAGTGGCTACAAGACGCAAACAGGGCAGACCCTTCGACCCTTCGGCTGCGCTCAGGGCAGGCTTCGCTCAGGGAAAGCAAGAATGTCTGCCCCACCCGCTTCGCTTGATGGCAGTAGGACAGACATTCCTGTCTGTCCCGAGAACAATCTAGTTACCCGATCCGGCGGTGGAGCCCGGGGCTGCCCTGCGCTTGCGCTTCACCCAGTCGAGCAAGCGGCGGGCCCAGTGGTACTCGCGCGAAAGCAGGAGCAGGCCGAGCACGATGAAGGCGATGCCCTGGAGGAACGGCAGGAACAGTCCGATCACACCAAGAACCAGCAAGGCGAAGCCGCCGATGATGCGCGCCCACCGCGCCGCCTGCGCCACGTTTCCTGCTCCTCCGCCGAATGGTTCGATGCGCCCATTCTAGCATCGGCCGCCTTCTGCACCCCTGCCTCTCGTGCTAGAATCAGGCACTTTCATGAAGCCCGCCCAGATCAACTGGAACCCACTGCCGGTCAAGGGCGTCGGAGGGCTCATCTTTGCTGTCGGATTGTTGGTCTTGATTAGCGTGGCGCTGCCGGAGGTTCCCAAGCTGCTCCTACCGGCGGTGCTGATTGGAGTCGTCGCCGGCCTGACGGTATATTTTTGGCGTAACCGCTCGAAGCGACAATTGCCATGAAACTGGCGCTCATCGGCACGCACGGAGTGGGCAAGACCACGCTCGCCTACGACGTCTGCGCCCTGCTCAAGAAAGGCGGGCGGAACGTGGAGCTGGTGACCGAGATGGCGCGGCGCTGCCCCTTGGCGGTCAACGAAGGCACCTCCCTCGAGGCCCAGCTCTGGATTCTGCACGCGCAGATCGCCGCCGAGCTCGAAGCCGCCCACCGCGCTCCCTTCGTGCTCTGCGACCGCTCGGTGCTCGACAACTACTGCTACCTGGTCAACAAGTGCGGGCGCCAGCGGGAGCTGGAAGGGTGGCTCGAGAAGTGGCTCGATACCTACAACCTGCTCGTGGGTGTCCCGTTGGTGCGGGAGTCCATTTACGCCGAGGGCTTCCGCCAGCCCAGCCTCGCCGACGGCTTCCGCGCCACCGACCGCGCTTTCCAGCAGCGCATCGACGCCCTGCTCAAAGAACTGCTCACCGAGCCGCCCTTCGACGGCTTCGCCGAGCGCGTGCTCTGGCTCGACGGCATCCAGCAGGCCCAGTGGGCTGACACCGTCTGGAACGCGGTCCACAGCGGACGCAGCGCCCGGGCCGCCGCCGCAGACCGCCCGCCGGCCGCCCGCTAGCGTCTCTTCGTTTTCTTCCCTGACCGGGGGGCTGGCACTGCGGGCAGAAGTGCGCGCTGCGCCCGGCCAGCACCAGGCGCTCGATGGGCGTCCTGCAGCGCGGGCAGGGCTCGCCCTCGCGGTCGTAGACCCGCAAGGAGTTCTGGTAGCCGCCGGGCAGGCCTTCGCCGGTGCGGTAGTCGGAGACGGTCGTGCCCTGCCCGGCGATGGCCTCGCGCAGGACCCGCCGCAGCGCGCGGAACAACCGCTTGAGCTCCGCCCCCCCGAGCGCGCCCGCCGGGCGCGCCGGGTGCACCCCGGCGACGAACAGCGCTTCACTCGAATAGATGTTCCCCAGGCCGCGCAGCCGGTTCTGGTTGAGCAGCAGGTTCTTGACCGGGGCAGTCCGGCCGGCGAACAAGCGGGCGAAGCGCGCGAGGTTGATGCGGAAAGGCTCAGGGCCGAGCGCGGCGAAGTAACCGGGCAGATCCTTTTCCGCCAGCAAGAGCATCCTGCCGAAGCGACGCGGGTCGCGGAAGCGGAGCTGGTCGCCGCTCGAAAGCGACGCCACCACGTGGGTGTGCTTCAGGAGCGGCGCTTCGGGCCGGCAGGCGTAGAGCTGCCCGGTCATCCCCAGGTGGACGACCCAGAAACAGCGACGGCGTCCGTTGGCCGGGCGGAGCTCCAGGAGGATGTACTTGCCGCGGCGGCTTACGCCGGCGACGCGCGCGCCGGCCAGCGCCCGCCGGAAACGCCCTTGCGAACTCTTCACCACCAGCGGCTGGTAGAGGCGCAGCCGCCGCAGGCGCCGGCCCACCAGCCGCGGGCGCAGGCCGCGCACCACGGTTTCGACTTCGGGCAGCTCTGGCATCGGCTTCGCGCGCGCGCCCAAAGATTATCGCACCTGGCTTCGGCTCGGCCAGTTAGTATGTTGCTCTGCTCGAACTGCGGAGGGACTCATGCGCATCGCTTTGATCCCCGAAGGAGCCAAGGAATGGCTCATGCTGCGCAGCCGGCGCTTTCCCCAGCCCATCTTCGACGTGATGGGGATGATGCTGTTCAGCCGGGCGGTGATGGCCGGCGTGCACTTCGGCGTGTTCGACCGTCTGGCGGACGGCCCGCGGACAGCGGGAGAGCTCGCGGCCGAAGCCGGCTGCGACGCGCAGGGGATGACCTTGCTCCTCGATGCCCTGGTGGCCTGCGACTATCTCGAGCCGCAGGGAGACCGCTACCGCAACTCCCGCCTCGGCGACTGGCTGGTCTCCCGCCGTCCGCAGACGCTCGCCAACTTTGTTCGCTTCAACTACGACATGTGGGAGGTAACCAGCCATCTGGAAGGATACGTCCAGCGCGGCGAGGCGCGCGACATTCACGAGACACTCGACGACCCGCGCTGGCGAAACTACATGCTCGGGCTGCGGGACCTCGCCGCACTTTCCGCTCACGAGGTAGTGTCCAAGATTCGTCTCCGCACGCCTCCACGGAGCTTGCTCGACGTCGGCGGCGGCCACAGCTACTATGCCGTCGCCATGTGCGGCTGCTTCCCTGCGCTCCACGCCACGATTGTGGACCTCGAGCCGGCGACGCGCGTGGGGCGGGAGGTGGTAGTGCAGGCGGGATTGAGCGACCGCATCCAGTTCCGCCCGGGTCGCCTGCAGGAGACGCCCTTCGGCGAAAACCACGACGTTGCTTTTCTTTTTAACGTTATGCACCACCTGGACGAGGAGACCAACCGCGCGACGCTCGGGCGCCTCCGGGCCGCGCTGGCGCCGGGCGGGAAGCTAGTGGTGTGGGAGTCCTTCCGGGAGGAGCGAGGGCGGCCGCGAAAAGACCAAGTCGGCGCGCTGCTGGCGCTCTATTTCGGGATCACCAGCCGGCAACAAACCTACGGCTTCAATCAGGTGGCTGGCTGGGTCCGAGCGGCGGGGTTCCGAAAGATTCGGCGAGAAACGCTGCGCACGGCGCCGTTCGCCGGATTGCTCCTGGCGGAAAAATAGTTCTGGGAGAGAAAAGTCAGGACGCGGGTGTGGTCGAGTGCAGGGCGCGCTCGACCTCGGCGAAGGGCCGCTGGATGTGCCGGTGCTCCTGGGTGGCAGCCTCCTTGACGATTTCGAAGAGGATGCGGTCCACGTCGTCTTCGCGCACGCCGTCGGCGAAGCTCGACACCCAACGGGCGCGGCCACCGTGGTCGTTGCGCACGGGAAGGAACTCGGCCACGGCGTAGATCTCATAGCGGCGGCGGTGATGGCGGGCGCGGAGAGTGGCGCGGAGCGGGGCGTCGGGCGACTCGCGCGGCACGCCTTCGACGCGCAGAGTCACGTCCTCCGTCCCCGGATGCTGCAGCACCAGGAACTCCGGGTGCGTGGCCAGAATCTTCTGCAAGCGGTCCTGCTCGTAGGTGGGCTCGACGTAGACGCGGATGGGGCCGCCGGCGCCGCAGGCTCCGAGCCCCACGGCTGCGGCGACCGCGGCCAGCAGCAAACCGAGTTGGACGCGACTTCTCATTCCGCCCGACCCTTCCTTAGATGCAGGAAAAACCGAAAAAGCCACATCAGCTCACTGACCGCCCGGCCCGCCGGCCGGGGCCGGCTTCCACGCCGGGCCGCGCAGGACGCGCCCGGGCCGCGCCGCGGTCAACTGCCCGGCGTCGAGCACCGGCTGTCCGTTGACGATGACGTACTGGACGCCGACGCTGTACTGCGCCGGCGTCTCGAATGTCGCCAGGTCGCGCATCGCTTCGGGGTCAAAGATGACGATGTCGGCGTAGAAGCCGGGCAGGAGCAGGCCGCGGTCGCGCAAGCCGACGCGCTGGGCGGCGAGCGAGGTCATCTTGCGGACGGCTTCTTCCAGGCGCAGCAGCTTCTGGTCGCGCACGTAACGCCCCAGGATGCGCGGAAAAGTGCCGTAGGCGCGCGGGTGCGGCGTCCAGGTGCTCAAGGGCCCCTCGGTGCACACGGCCGGGTAGTCGGTGCCGATGCTGACCCAGGGCTGTTGCAAGGCCAGCTTGACGTCTTCCTCCGACATCAGGAAGTAAATGGCGCCGGTTTGCGCCTAGTCGGCG
>Ga0209172_10005343_pt1 | contig 15739 bp, 10 predicted proteins | sample LarsenN4metaG_FD_184113 | JGI IMG/M metagenome (GOLD analysis project Ga0209172, IMG submission 184113) | Hot spring sediment bacterial and archeal communities from British Columbia, Canada, to study Microbial Dark Matter (Phase II) - Larsen... ... | reverse complement strand
GGCGGATTTGATAAAGTTGGCGATGATTGAGATTGAGAAAAAGCTAGGGGTTAGGGGCCGGGTGTCAGGGGTCAGGGAGGAAAGAGCCGGAGGTTCTTCACTCACCACCGGCCACCCGGCACTCGCTACTTCTGCCAGGATGATTCTCCAGGTGCACGACGAATTGCTGTTCGAGGTGCGCGAGGATGCGCTCGACGCCGTGAAGGCCCTCGTGAAGCCGGTCATGGAAAACGTTTATCCGCTGGCAGTCCCGCTGGTGGTGGATTTGAAGGTGGGTCCGAATTGGCGGGATATGGAATAATTTCCCGCGGATCTAGCGGGGCTGTGTTGCTAGTTGAAGTTCTTGAACCCAAGAGTCGTCTGTTTTTCTTTTCATTCTCGTATAGAATGCTTTAAAAGCTTGCGAACTAGCTGGTCTGGGGGTTACGAATGCATCTCCAGCAGACTAAGCGTGGCAGTCGTTCAAGCGGAGGGCCGCAATACTACTTCCATGACCTGACGGAAGAGGTTCTCACTTTTCTGCGAAGCAAAAAGGCTGTTCCGGTTGCACTGATGACTCCTTACGGGATCACCTCTTCTAGGTTTATGGCCCTTCACAAGGACTTCAAACTCGAAGGCGGAAGAGTTGTTTCGGGGAAAGTTGGCCACGATAGAATTCAGCAAGCTGCTGCTTCTGAATCAATCGGGGAGTCTATCCGAAAGTGGTTTGACCTTCCTAAGAGAGTGGATTTCGAGCGAATCGATATCGAAGTTGAGATACTCGAAGGGTAGTTCTACATCACTCCAATCAGATGCAAAATCGTGGGGAAAAACAGAACCTTGCCGATTGATCGCCCGGTAAGTCCCGCTTCGTTCAACAGAAACATGCAGAGCTCCTTGTGGAGATCGCAGCTTAAGGGAGTAAACATCAGAAAGCCAGATGCGTTTGCTTGGGCAATTAATGAAATTGGGCGCGTCGTGTCGGCTCATCAAAAGCGACAAGCTCCAAACGTCCTCGAGCCAGACCTCCTTCGAGCCTCTGGGCCGCTACATGTTTTTGGACTGGAGTTAGGGCCATATGTTGGCAAGGGGTTCGACTGCAAAAGTCGGTTTCAATTCTTAGGATATCCTTCATACGAGGTTCCAATTGAGATTAAAAAGCGGAGCTCAGGTTTCAAGTACCAGCAACAGAAATACGGCAAAGCGGAACTGTCGCGGGCTGTGATTCTGTGCGCCCATCACGATATCGGGAACCCACCGCGCCACATCGATGTGATTGACCTGAGCTATCTAGCAGAAGTAGAGGAACGAAGGCTGTGAGATTCGAGTATTCAAACATTAAGCCGATTGACAGCGCAATTCCTGCGAGCCGACAGAAGGCCAAGCGACATTACGGCGTGCACCCATACTTCACTCGAAGACCTCCCAACGTAGTCCGTCACTATATCCAGTGGTACACGCGCGAGGGCGACCGGGTTTTGGATCCGTTTGGGGGCTCGGGTGTGACCGCGATTGAGGCGCTTTTGTCCAATCGCATCGGAATCCACAAGGACATAAATCCTTTGGGGAATTTCATTGCGCGACAGATCGCGGACGTATCTCAACCCAGCGCCGACCACATACGGCGGGCGTTTTCTAAGTTGGAAGCTTCGTGTGGAGATCTCATTCGAGACATATATCGCATTTCCGAGGGCCAAGTGGAATATCGGCTCCGCCAAACCAAACTTCCAGAAAATATTCAGCTTCCCAGTAATTCCGATGTTCCTCGCTTCTTTGATCTTTTCACCCGGCGCCAGTTGCTTGCGCTCGCGACACTGAAAAACGAAATTGACGATATTCATGACAAAAAGGCGCGTGCTCAGTTGCTGCTCGCGTGGTCAGCGACTTTGACGAAGCTGAACCGCACATTCCTTTCTGCAAAGGGCCGTCTAGAGTCTCGTGGGGGAAGCAGCATTTTCAGCATTTATCGCTATAAGGTTGCGAAGGCGCCGGTGGAGTTAGATCCATGGGAGACGTTTGCTGAGCGAGTCTCGAATGTTATTAAGGCTAAGGAAGAAGTGCTGCTTGAGAAAAGGTATTTGGAAGAGAAAGGCAATTGGCAGGGCAGGTTCGAAGTTCACGCGGTCGACATTGGCGATCTCGCAGAAGAGATCCAGCCTGTTGATTATATTTTCACCGACCCACCGTATGGAGGGCATATAGCGTACTTGGACTTGTCTACCCTCTGGAACCATTGGCTGGGATTCGAGGTTTCATCTGAACTTCGGAAGAAAGAGATCATCGTCGGGGGGGAGCTTGATATACCCGAAGAGAAGTACGTGAAGCGCTTGGGGGAGAGTATCGGAGCTTGCTTCAGGCTCCTCAAAAAGGACCGCTGGATTTCAATTGTCTTCCAGCATTGGAACACTTCGTATTTTGAAGCAATTCTCGAGGCGGCGGAAGAAGGCGGCGGAAGCTTACGGGCCGCAGTTACCCAAGTCGGTGACACGATCTGGTCGATGCACAAGAAGAAAAATCGCGAGCGTGTCTTGGCGGGCGAAATGATTCTGACATTCCTGAAGGACGAGAAGTTGCGACGGCGCAAAGACCCCAGGCACATTCTAGAGATTGAGGGGCTTGTTGACATTGTGGTTCCCGCGGTAGTCAGTGCGAAGGGAGAACTGCATTCGGAATTGCTCTTCAATCGGCTGATCACAGAGGCATGGCAGCGCAACGCATTACACGCCCTTCGCATAAGGCGTGAGGATTTCGTTGACTTGTTGCAGAGAAGAGGGTGGCACTACAACACTCAAAGTCATTCGTGGCGCAGGGGACAATCTGAAACAGCAAAGCAAGGCGCCCTCGTATTCCACTAAAACTTCGCATGAAGCTCTTTCGTTTGCATCCAACGAAGGGCGCCAGATGTGCCGCTGGCCGATTTTTTGTCAAGGAGGTCTGGCCAGTTCAGGGTGTGGAGTTTGGGGTGTTGGGTGCAGGGTATGTGGGGCGGAATCAGAGGTTTGCGGAGAGTTAAGGAATTTAGAAAAAATTAGCGGAAAATTGGCTAAAAAGGGGTCGGGATGTGGTATAATAGTATTAAGAATAGGGGCCAGGGGTTAGGGATTCGTTGAGGGCGACGGAGAGGTCGCCGTTTTTGTTTTAGTCCGCAGATTAGCGGAGATGGACAAGAACAGGGGTTAGCAGGTTGCTGAAAAACGTCATTCCAGTGGTCAGCTTTCAGTGCGGACTGCGAGTATCTGCCTTTCTTTCAACGAAAGCAGATCCCTCGTCCCGCAGAGCGGGACTCGGGATGACAAACAAAACCACTTTTTCAGCGCCCTGTTAGGGGTCAGGGAGTAAGAAGGCAGGGCATAGGGGCTGGGGAGTAGGGGTTAGGGAAGAAAGGGACTGGGGATCAGGGAAGAGTTGAGGGCGGCCGAGAGGCCGCCGTTTTTGTTTTGGAACGCACATGAACGCAGATGCAAACAGATGGACGCAGATTTCAGAGATGGCGAAGTAAAGTTCGCCGCTACAAAACGATACAAGATCGGAGAAGAAGCCGGAGGAAAAATGCCGAGGAAGAGACTGGGTTTGGAACGAATCTGGGCGGACATCGAGGATTACCTGGTGCCGTACTTGCACCTGGATCCGCACGAGCGCGTGCTCTACCACAACCTGCTGCGACATTCGCGGGTGGAAGGCCGGCGGACGGTGTGCGTGTCGAAGAACGGACTGGCCCGGACGGCGTGCCTGAGCATCACCTGCGTGCTGAACCGGCTGCGCAGCCTGGCGCGGAAAGGTTGTCTACGAGTGGTGGACCGCGGCTATCACGGGCACGTGATCGAGGTGCTGACGCCGGGCGAAATCGCGGGCTGCCTGCCAAGCGAAGTGCGGACCCCGGGGAGAGACCTGGAGGCGGCGAATTGCTTTCGCAACCCGGAGCTGCGGGAAGCGATTTACCGGCGGGAGCGGGGGAGGTGCTTCTATTGCCAGCGGCGGCTGGGGCCGAAGATTGTCACGCTGGACCACGTGGTGCCGCTGGCGCAGGGCGGGAACCACTCCTACCGAAACGTAGTGGCGTGCTGCTTTGAGTGCAACGAAACGAAATGGGAACTCGCGGCGGAGGATTTTCTGCGCGTGTTGCTGCGAAAAGGGCGGCTGACCCGGCGCGAACTGGCGGGGAGGCGGGCTGCGCTGAAGGCGCTCAAGCGAGGACAGTCCATGCCCAACCTGCACAAGCCGGAACGATTGAAGGCAGCGCGAACAGCGGAGCTCATCGGGCGGCAGCGATAATCCCTGCGCGCGGCGGCCGTTGCGCTGGTGGTGGACCTGAAGGTGGGCCAGAACTGGCGGGATATGAGTTAGTGGCAAGTGGTGAGTGGTCCCTCGGCTCTGCTCGGGACAAGCGAGTGGCGAGAACGGAAAAGCTCTCTAAACCACAGATCCCTCGGCTGCGCTCGGGACAGGTGAACACAGATAGAGACAGATGAAGCAGGAGGAAAAGAGGAAGGGAGGAAATGAGCAAGTAATTGGACGGCGCAGCATGGTTCGTCTCGCGACTGCGGGATCACCACGGGCCCTGCGCCAAAAGCCAGGCGGGAGCATCCCGAGGCAGCGGGATTCGGCACTCGAAGGCAATGAGGTTCCACAGTTTCGTTGGGGGTAGATCATCCCGCCGGGACAGAACCCTTCGACAGGCTCAGGGCGGGCGCTAGCGCGGCACCCTATCTTCCGAATGGCTGCGGACGTACAATGAGGGTAGCGACGCCCGATACGGGAGGGTTCCATGAACCGCCCCACGATCGCCCTGTGCCTGCTCGTGTTCCTCGTGCTCGCCGGATATTCCCAGGAACAGAAGGAACAAGCTCCTCCCCCCAAAGAGCCGCCCACGGACCTGGTGATCCCGCCGGAAGAAGCCAAGCGCGAAAACCCGGTGAAGCCGACGGAGTCATCCATCACCGAGGGGAAAAAGCTCTACGGCTACCAGTGCGCCATGTGCCACGGCGAGACCGGCGACGGCAAAGGCGAAATGGTCGAGCCGATGAAGCTGAAGCTGAAGGACTACACCGACCCCGCCGCCCTGAAAGAATGGACCGACGGCATGCTGTTCTACATCCTGGAAAAGGGCAGAGGCAAAATGCCCGGCCAGGAAGGGCGCATGAAGGCCGATCAGAAGTGGAATATGATCAACTACATTCGCTCGCTGTCCAAGAAGAAGGAAGAAGCAGCCAAGCCGAAAGAGCCCGCCAAGCCGGGACAGTGACGAGGGAGTTGAAAGAAGAAAGGTCAGGATTCGGGATTTAGGATGCAGGGCGCGCGGACTGCGCGGCACCTGAATGGTTGGTTTTATCGTCAGCTCGTCGTTGTGTGATAGTCTCTTCCATCCGCGTCAATCATTTTGTTGAGGTGTGGCCATGAAGCATGCCCCCGGGTTTCTGAAAATCGTGGACGAGGCCAAGGCGCGCATCCGCGAAACAAATGTGCAGGAAGTGAAGAAGCGGCTGGACGCGGGAGAGAAATTCGTCCTGGTGGACTGTCGCGAGGGTGAAGAATGGGCGCGCGGACATTTGCCCGGCGCCATCCACCTGTGCAAGGGCATCATCGAACGCGACATCGAGGCCAGCGTCCCGGACAAGAACGCGGAGATCGTCATCTATTGCGGCGGGGGGTTCCGCTCCGCGCTCGCCGCTGACAATCTGCAAAAGATGGGATATTCGAACGTACTTTCCATGGACCGCGGCTGGCGCGGGTGGACGGAAGCGAATTTCCCGGTGGCAAAAGATTGAAGTAGCGCAGGCCCGCGCTGAGCGATGCTCGCATCGGGTAGCACAGGCTAGTAGCCTGTGCTACTCACACCTTCAATTCGTAGCGGAAAGACTGGGTGTCGCGGTGCCAGCCGAACTGCTCGTAGAGTTTTTGGGCGGGGAGGTTGTCCGCCGCGGTTTCGAGGCCGAGGCCGGAGGCGCCGGTTTCGGTGGCCAGCAGGCGCGCGCGCTCAAGCAACGCTCGGGCCACGCCGCGCTGGCGCGCCGCGGGCACCACGTAGAGATCGTTCAGGGTCCACCACGGCCGCATCGAGAGCGATGAAAACGTGGGATAGAGCAGCGTGAAACCCAGCACCCTGCGCGCGGGACCTGCGCCAGCACACTCGAGGGCCAGAAAAATCACCGCCTCGCCCTTCACCAGCCGCGCATGGAGAAATCTCCGCGCAGCGGCCTCGTTTGAGGGCAGCTTGTAAAACTGGCGATAGGCATTGAACAACGGCACGCAGAAATCGAGATGCTCTGCACCCGCCCGGACAATTTCAAACCCGGCCGTCTTTGCCGCGCCAACATGTGTGCCCGTCACGCACCCTCCATTTGGAGCTGAAACTACCGCGCCCGATCCTGCAGCGCGGGATCGGCCCCTACCTGAGCTGGACTGCTTTGCGCCGGGTCAGCAACCCTGCTGCACAGACTGTCCCGAAGCCTCAGGAGCCTGTGCTACCCAATGCTGGCGCTACAGGGCCGCCAACGCGCGCAGGGCGGCAAGCATACGCGCAATTTCTTCGGCGGTGTTGTAGTGCACGGCGCCGATGCGGAGCAGGCCGCCGGTTTCTTCCACGCCGAGGCGTTCGGTGAGGTTGAGCGCGAAGTAATTTCCATCCCAAGTGAAGATGCCGCGCTGGCCGAGGTATTCGGCGCACGCGAGCGGCGATTTCCCGGCGAGGCGCAGGCCAAACGTGGGCACGCGCTCGGCGAGGCGTGCCACGTCCGCGATGCCGTAGATCTTTAGCCCTGGAGTGGATTGGAAGCCAGCCAGCATCTGTGCCGCGAGCGCGCGTTCGTGCTCCTGTATGGCGCGGTAGGCGGCGGCCAGCGCAGCGCGGCGGGCGGCGGTGGCAGGACCCGGCTGGCAGCGGCGGCCGAGTTCGGCCAGGTACCCAATCGTCGCCAACACGCCGGCGATGCTTTCGTGCATGAGCGTGCCGACTTCCCAGCGGTCGGGCAATTTTTCCGGGGCGGGGCGGACCTTGTAGGGACGCAGGCGCAGGAGGTGCTCGCGCTTGCCGTACATGGCGCCGGTGTGCGGGCCGAAAAATTTGTAGGGCGAACAAGCCAGGAAATCGCACTCCAGCGCGCGGACGTCCAGCAGGCCGTGGGGGGCGAAGTGCACCGCGTCAATGAAAGCGAGGGCACCGGCAGCGTGCGCCAGGCGCACGATTTCCGCGACCGGATTGATGGTGCCCACGGCATTGGACGCGTAGCCGACGGCCACGACGCAGGTGCGCGGGTTGATTTTGCAGCGCAGGTCGTCCATATCGAGCGTGCAATCCTCGACGCGCACATCCACTTGCCGGACAACGACGCCGCGTTCCTCCAGCGCGCGCCACGGGGCGATGTTGGCGTCGTGGTCGAGAGTGGTGACGACGACTTCGTCGCCCGCCTTCAGCTCGCGGCCGATGGCGCGGGCGAGCGCGAAGGTGAGCGTGGTCATGTTGGGGCCAAAGAAAATCTCGTCGGCGTCGCAGGCGAGCAGGTCTGCCAGGGCGGCATGCGCCGCGGCGAGCATGGCGTCGTTGCGGCGGCTGGTGGCGAACGCGCCGTAAACATTGGCATTGGAATGTACCAGGTAGTCCGTCATCGCCGCGATCACCTGGCGCGGTACCTGCGTGCCGGCCGGGCCGTCGAGGAAGACCGCCGGTTGGCCGTTCACGGATTGTGCCAGCGCCGGGAATTGCGCGCGCACCCAGTTCAGATCGAGAGTGGCCATAAGGAGTCCCTTCGCATAAGTGCAGAAATCGCCGATGTCACGGCGGCTGCGTCGGGATGCCGAAGCATCGGGACGCGGCCGACAACGCCGTGTTCGGGCAGACGTGGAAGTCTGTCTCAGGCGGAGGGAGATTTCAAATTGGAAATGGCTGGGGCGGGAGGATTCGAACCTCCACCGTCTGCATTAACAGTGCAGCGTCCTACCGATTGGACCACGCCCCAGCGGGTAGGCACACATTCTAGTTTGATAGCGGAGAAAGTGCGAGGACAATGCGGCAAAGGGGGAGGGGAGGCGAGAGAAGGAGCGCAAGGCGCTTCGCGCAGATTGGCCGGTGCAGTAAAACTCCACCGAAGCGAAGCTCCATTCTCCCGCATCCGAATGGGTCGAGGCTGACATCGCATGGCGCACATGCACGAATGTCCCAACTGCGGCGCGCAGTGGGAATGCGGCGACGCGAACTACCAGGACGAATGCCCTTACGCCACGCGCGTCCTGTGTACGGTGTGCTGGGCGCGCGGTGCGCCCTCCGAAGCGCAGAGCCGCGTTACGAGGGCAGGTGAAACATCCGATAAGAGGAAACAGTCGTGAGCAGCGTGAAGCGCGTTTATGACAAGCCGGCTGCACAGGATGGGGCGAGGTATCTGGTGCACCGGTTGTGGCCACGCGGGGTGAAGAAAGAGGCGCTGCGGCTGGAGGGGTGGCTGAAGCAAGTGGCGCCGAGCGACGCACTGCGAAGATGGTTCGCGCACGACCCGAAGCGATGGGAAGAATTTCGCGGAAGGTATTTCGCGGAACTCAACGCGAATGCGGCGGCGTGGAAGCCGCTCCTCAAAGCGGCCGGGCGGGGACGCGTGACGCTGCTCTTCGGGGCGCGGGATGAGCAGCACAACAACGCCGTTGCGCTCCAAGCATACCTACGGACGAAGGTCCAAGAGTCGAAGAACCAGAGAGTCGAGGGACGAAAGGCAAAAGACGAAGGACGTAGGGCAGAAGACTACGACGACCACTGACGAGTAGCGAGTGAAGAGCGGGAAGAAGATCTTGCCGAACCAAGTATCCCGAAACCTCGACCCCAGAACCAGAATCCCTGACCCCAAACTCGGCCCCAAAACAAAGAGAGGGAAGGCGAGCGGGCCCAGCCCTCAATCCCCATTCAAGAGGATTCTCCGCTTGCCTTCCCTCTGCGGCCTTCAAGTTGGCACGCGGCCTGCCAAAGGCAAGTTCGTGCAAATGCGGGACTTTGCGGCGCAGCGGTGGGTAAAAACGGGAAGAGGCGGGTAAAAAGTTCGGAGGCTGGGGCGGGCGCGTGGTTGTCCAAATGCCGCCCTCAGGACTCCGCTGCCCTCGACTGCGCGCGGGACGGGCGGGACAGGCGGGACAGCTTCCGGGCGGTGCAACACAGGCGCGATCAGCTCCGGGCGGACTTGCGGTGCGTGCGATCAGAGCAGCAGACGCCGTAAACTTCGCGCATTTCGCGATTCTGTTTTTCGCGCTCGCGAGCAGCGGGGTCGTTCTTATCGTTGGCGAGCCTCTGGCGAGCAGCCTGCACGAAGGGGCACTCGAAGGAGGCGGGTGGAGCCCCGGACGGACCCGTAAGGAAAAAGGGGCAGTGGCCGGCGGGGGCGCGGTCGCTGCGCTCGCGACGCTGGAGGACGGGGATGCGGCCCAGCTTGCGAAGCTCGCGGACCGCTTTGGTGGTCAGGGAGGAAGCGCCGGCCTGCTGCTTGGGAATGGCGAGGGAGAGGAGTGTCTGGAAGCAGCCGTTGGCGATGGAGAGCAGGACGCGCTCCTTATTGAGGCCGGTGGAGGCGCAAAAGGCGAAGGTGCCGTTGAGGTGCCGGAGAGAAGAGGGAAAGACGGGCAGGACGGCGGCGTCCACGACGTGGTCCACGAAGTGAAGGTCCGTTTGGGAGGCGGCCATCGCCGGGGGATAGTTGGAGTGAAGAAAGCGCTCCACCTGTTCGTGAATCTTTTCGCAGGCGGACTCAAAACTGCGGATCTTGACGTTGTGCTCGAGGGAACTGGCGCGGCGGGTGATGGAGGCCAGGGTATCGAAGGGCCCGCGACCTTCGTCGCCAGACTCCGGCAAGACGTTGAGTGCACCGGCGATGAACAGATCGGGACGGTTGTAGCGCTTTTGCAGGAAATCGCGCGCGGCAAGGCCCCTGCCGGCGTCGGCGCGGTAGCCGCGTTGCGCCCAGGAGAGGATCTCTATGGCAGGAAAGAAGGGAAGGTTATCGAACATGCCACCGTCGGCGAAGCGCACGTCCACGCGGCCGGCTCCGGGGAAGACTGTGCACTGGCGGCGCGGGGCGAAGACCGCGGGGAAGGCGCTGGAGGAAAGCGCGGCCTCGACGATGTCGAAGGGCCTGCCGGGAAGCAGACCTTCACCGCCGAGCAGAAGGGGGCGCTGCTGGCCGAGGTCGGTAGTGGTACCGAAGAAAGCAATCCTGCGGCCGTTGTGAGCGTAGGGCTGGCGAATCGAAGGGTCCTGCGAACGGGGATCGAGAAGCAGATCGCGGGCGAGGGATTCCAGCAGGGAGGTGCCGATGACGGCCTGCTCGATGTCGAGGCGGCCGAGGGTCTCGCGGCGGAGTTCGCGGAGGAAATTGGCGGTGGCGCGGGTGACGTAGCCGGCGACGAAGGAGGAGGCAATCGCGCGGGTGCGGTTCTGCGGGATCATGAACAGCGTGGAGATGGCGTCAATCAGGGCCGCCGGAGCGCCGGCGATGGCGAAGCCGGGGTCGGAGCGGGCGCCGCGAAGAATCATGCGGCGGACCTGGCGCGGGGTGAGGTTGACATCGCGGCCGCGGAGACCGAGTTCGCGGGCCGCGCCCTTGATGGTGCGGGTCAGGGCGACCTGCTCATCCACGTGGAGGAAAGCATTGACCAGACGGCGCAAGTTATCCGCGTAGCCAGTTGCACTGCACATAGCGGCGAGAGCGCCGCCCATGAGGGTGCCGACGGAAGTGCCCACAATGAGATCGGGGCGAACCCCGCAATGGGCGAGGGCGGCGAGCATGCCGATGTGGAAGGAGCCGCGGAAGACGCCGCCGCTGGCGACGAAAACAATGCGCGGCTCGACGCCGGTGAGATTGGGAAAGTCGCGGGCGAAAGCGACCGCGTCGCCCAGCGAGACCTCTGCGGAAACCCTGGCGGTGGAGACCGAGGGGGCAGCCGCCGGCGGCGTGAGTTTGCGGGTGCAACGTTCGCACACTTCCGGGAGGCCCGGGTAGGGTTGGAGGTAGGGGAGACGCATCTGGGGCGAGATGGAAACAAACAGTGAGTCGCAGGGAACATCGGAGCCGGTCTGGCCCGGTCCGCCGAGAACATTCTTATAGAGCGTCTCCAGAGTACAACGGCAGCCGGCGGCCACGGCGGTGAGAATTTCTTCGCGGGAGGGATTGAGAGGATTCTTGAAGTCCAAGTCGGTCTGCGGTGCAATCTCATCGGCGAAGATGGGAAACACGCGTTTCTTGGGAGCGGCCGGCGAGGAGGGGGACTGAGGGGGGCGGATGAGGGATTCCAGGCGGCTGATGAAGTTGGTCTGCAAGACTTCCATCTGAGTGTCGCGGCGGGCGGAAAGGCGGAGGCTGGCCATGCCCACATCCACGATGTTGCTTTTTTCTTCCGGCAGCGTTCCTTGCAAATCACTGCGGCCAGCAATGGGAACGCGATACACGACGTGGATGGCCCGGTTGCGTTCGTCGTTGTTCTGGGCCAGACGCTCGGCAAGCTCGGGATGCTGGTCCAGGTAGGAGAAGAGCGCGGGAATGGGATTCTGGCGGATCTTGGCGCCGTCCACGAGGTCGAGGGCACGCCGGCTGACGCGCATGCCGGCGGGGGTGCGGGTGGGAGCAAGCCACCAGCGGATCTCTTCTTTGTTCTTCAAATGAACCGGGGCGAACAGCGGCGGCACGGCAATGGCAGCACGGAGGGCTTCGACCAGGGGAGTCTGGCGGCCCGCCCAAAGCTGAGAAGCCGGAAGCGGTCCGCCGCGGCGCTCGATGGTCTGCAGCGGGGCGGCCACCAGGACCAGCGGCAAGCAGGTGTCCTCGAGGGTGCGGTTCTCGAGTTTGGGGTCGAAGAGCTGAATGAGCTTCCAGCGCACATGAAAATCGTTGATGAAGCTGTTGCGCAGGCCCAGCCAGTGTAGCAAGCGCGCGGAAATGGCGCGTCCGAACGGGGGAAAGAAAAATGCCGCGGCCACGGCGATCCAGGTGGCGGGAAGGAGGATGCCTGCGGCGCGGAACAGCGGCCACCAGCCGGGCAACAGGCCGGCCAGGTAGGCACCGAACACGGAGAAGCTGCCTTCAGCCAGCCAGAAAGAACCCAGCACGATGCCGGAGCAGAGCAACAGAAAGGCCGGCCAGGCGAGAATTCCTTTGCGCCAGGTATTCATCCAGCCGCGGCGATTGAGTTTGCCCCAGAGCCAGGGGACGGCGGCAAAAGGAAGGACCTGGAAGAGAGGAATGGCCAAGAGGACGAGTTCCCAAACGAGGGTCCAGGCGGCGATCCAGACCGGCCCTTCGTCGCGCACCCAGGGGAGCATGGAGGCGGAGCGAGTGATGTAGGTCTGGCCGAGGACCACAAAGGCCACCAAGCTGAGCATGTTGATCCACAGGAAGCCGTATATCTCCAGTCCAAAAAGGGGGCGCCGCAATTCGGGCATGAACGTGTGCTCGATCATCCAGCGGCGGGTTTCAGGGATCAGCGCGAAGGGGAGCAAGGGCAGGTTGAAGAGGGCCAGGAGGAACATGAGGAGGCCGATGGAAGCCCATTGAAAAGGCGCGATGGGAATGGCGTGAAGCTTCCAAAGGTGGATCAAGCCGAGCAAGAGAAGGGCTCCGGCGAGGATGAAGGAGTTCAGGATGGAAAGCAGATAAATTGCCCAGCCAAACAGGGGCAGCACGATGCGTTCGACGATAGGCCAGCGCATGGCCCAGCGGCGGAGCTTGGCGGTGAGCAAGGCCAGGCGGACCAGCACGAGCAGCCCCGCCAAGCTCCAAAGCGCCACATGAATCCAGGTTTCGCGTGGGACGGCGCGCGTCAACTCGCGGGTGAGGAAAGCGTCGAACAGGACAGCGATGAGGACGGCGCCGAGCAGACCTACGGCGGCCACCAAGCCGGCGACGTTGGGCCAGCGCAGGATGGAGAGACCCCAGGTCGGCACGCGGAGCGCCCATCGCGACCGAGCAGCCTGCGGGGCTGGCGGGTGCCGGAATTTGGCCTCGGGAAAAAATTGAGCGCCGAGGCAGGCATGGAAGATTACGCGGGTCAGCAACGAGAGCGTGGAACGGATCAGGATGACCAGGCCGAGTAGTTTTTCGAGCTTCGGGTACTTTTCGCGGCAACGGACGAAGTTGACGAGCAGGGTGGCGAGGAGACGAATGCTGACCGGCGATTTCGCCAGCCAGCGACCCAAGCGGACGAGCAAGTACAGGTGACGCCGAGAGGCAGTTTCCTGGAGGTGAAGCTTATCGGGGATAGAAGCGTCGCGGATGGGGATCATGTCCGCGAAGAAGTCGGACTGGTCGGGGATGGAGTCCCAGAAGGGCTTGAGCGGATTCTCGGAAAGGGTGCGCAGATAGTTGCGAAACCAGCGCCAGCGGTCGGCTTCCAGTGTGGAGGCGAGCTTGGGCAGCGGACCGGCGTAGATTTCTTTGTAGGCCTGTTGCATGGCGGCGGCGGAAAGTGCGCCCATAGAAATTCCGGCGACCACGGCGGGAGGTTTGCGGTCGGCGGCCAAGCAGGCATGGATGACGCCCGCGCCGAACGGAGCACCGGCCAAGCCGGCGGTAAAACAGACGGCGTCGTTGCCTTCGGGGTTCGGGGGCGCGGAAGCAGACACCGGGGCAGCTTGGTCAGCGACCGAGGCCGCGGGTCGCGCCGCGGGAGGTGCGGGCGGCGGAGGCGCAGGGGCCGGCAGTGCCTCTAAGCGGGTGGGGGGCTTCTTGTTTCTTTTCGCCCGAGCCATGAATGCCTCCCGCGCCGCAGAGTTGGAGGTGACGCCCCGGAAATCAGGCGCGGCGAATTGTCCGAGAACGGTGCGCTACTCAGGGCCAACGATGGCAAAGAAGTTAACAGATTCTTGGTGACTGTCAATAGCAGGGGCCAGGGGACAGGGATTGGGGGTCAGGATTTGGTGTGGAGGCAGAGGACAGAAGTGAAGGGGGAGTGGAGATTGCAAATTGGAGATTTCAAATTCCAAAGCAGGTGGCGCAGTAAGGCCGAGGCGCGGACCAAGGCAGAAGCAACAGGGGCGGCCACGCAGGTCCGCCCCTACGAGCGGGAGCGAGAGGCCACTTCGGATTGCAGTGAAGAGAGGAAGGCGGCGAGGGGCTGGGGGCCGAGGTCGCCCTTGACGCGGTGGCGGACGGAGACGGTGCCGGCATCGGCTTCCTTGCCGCCGACAACAGCCATGTAAGGAATCTTCTGCAACTGGGCGTCGCGGATTTTGGCCTGGAGTTTTTCGTTGCGGTCGTCGAGGTGCACGCGCAGGCCGGCTTCTTTCAATTTTGCGGTGACCTGCCTGGCATAGTCCTCGAATTTGTTGCTGACCGGAAGCACAGAGACCTGCACGGGGGCAAGCCACAGCGGAAACGCGCCGGCGTAGTGCTCGACGAGCACGCCGAAGAAGCGTTCGACGGCACCCCACAAGGCGCGGTGGACCATGAGCGGTTGGTGGCGCGCGCCGTCTTCGCCGACGTATTCCAATCCGAAGCGGCCGGGGAGATTGAAGTCGAACTGCACGGTGGTGAGCTGCCAGGGACGCCCGATGGCGTCCACCAGCTTGACGTCAATCTTGGGGCCGTAGAAGGCCGCTTCGCCGAGCATGTGCTTGTAGGGGATGTTCATGCGCTGGAGAGTGTTCTTCAGCGCGGCAGTGGCGCGGCGCCAGTCGTCGGGCTGGCCGGCATAGTTGCCAGGCACGCGCTCGTCCCAATCGGACAACTCGACGACGTAGTCATCGAAGCCGAAGGTCTTCAAGGTGGCGAAGGCGAAATCAATGCAGGCCTCGATCTCGGCTTCGATCTGCTGGGGCATGCAGAAGATGTGGGCGTCGTCCTGGGTGAAGCCGCGGACGCGGAGCAGGCCGTGGAGCACGCCGGAGCGCTCGTAGCGATAGACGGTGCCGAGCTCGGCGAGGCGTACGGGCAGGTCGCGGTAACTGCGCAGGCGGGACTTGTAGATGAGGATGTGGCCCGGACAGTTCATGGGCTTGAGCTGGTACTTGTCCTTCTCCACCTCGAGGGGGCCGAACATATTGTCCTTGTAGAAATCAGTGTGGCCGGAAGTCTGCCAGAGGTGCAGACGCATGATGTGGGGAGTGAAGACGAGGTCGTAGCCGCGGCGGAGGAGTTCGTCGCGCAGCCAGTCCTCCATGAGCTTGCGCACCAGGCCGCCTTTGGCGTGCCAGAAGATGAGGCCGGGGCCGGCGTCGTCCTGGATGGAGAAGAGATCGAGCTCGGGGCCGAGGCGACGATGGTCGCGGCGCTTGGCTTCTTCGAGGCGGTGGAGATAGACGTCGAGGTCCTGCTGGGTGTAGAAGCAGGCGCCGTAGATGCGCTGGAACTGGTCGTTGCGTGCTTCGTCGCCCTTCCAGTAGGCGCCGGAGACGTTCATCAGCTTGAAGGCGCGAATGCGGCCGGTGGAAGGGATGTGCGGGCCGCGGCAGAAATCAATAAACTTGCCGGTGGTGTAGAAGCTGACCATCGGCTCGGTGGCCTTCTCTTCGATCAGCTCGCACTTGAAGGGCTGCTCAAGCTGCGCGTAGAGCTTCAGAGCTTCGGGCTTGGGGAGCAGCTTGCGCTCGTTGGGGATGTCTTTCTCGGCCAGCTCGCGCATTTTGGCTTCGATGCGGGCAAGGTCCTCGGGAGTGAACGGCTCCTCGCGGAGGAATTCGTAGAAAAAGCCGTAGTCAATAGGCGGGCCGATGCCGAGCTTGACGTTGGGGAAGAGTTCGAGCACGGCCGCGGCGAGCAGGTGCGCGGCAGAATGGCGGAAGACTTCGAGCGCTTCGGGATTT
>Ga0209172_10005341_pt1 | contig 15748 bp, 13 predicted proteins | sample LarsenN4metaG_FD_184113 | JGI IMG/M metagenome (GOLD analysis project Ga0209172, IMG submission 184113) | Hot spring sediment bacterial and archeal communities from British Columbia, Canada, to study Microbial Dark Matter (Phase II) - Larsen... ... | reverse complement strand
AGCTCTCGCACTCGTCCCTCTCTTAAGCGGCTGCCAAAAATTCTACTCTAACACTCCCCTGCGGCCTTGACAACCCGCGCGCCCGCTGCCTACCATCGCCGCGCCCCGCAGATGGCCCCTTTGCCGCCGACAGCAGACTGGTGGGAACGCTCGGCCCGGTTCTTCCTGATTCTTTTCGCCGCGGCTCTGCCGCACTCCATCGCTGTCGCACAGGCGCTGGCGGGCGCGGCCCTGCTGCTCTGGGCCGGCGGGCATCTGGCGCGCCGCCAGCGCCCGGCGCGGACGCCGCTTGACCTTGCCATCCTTCTCTTCGTCGGCGTCACCGTCCTGGCGGCCGTCTTTTCGCTCGAGCCTTCGGTCAGCGTCAGCAAGCTCGGCCGCACCGCCCTCGTCCTCATCGTCCCGCTCGCCGCCGGGTTGATTGCCAGCCGCCGCCAGGCGATTGTCCTCGCGCTCGTGCTCGTGGCCTCGGCCGGGGTCGGCGCGCTGGTCACGCTCGGCGAGAAGGCCTTCGGGCGCGGCGTGGACGTTGTCGAAATCGCGCGCGACAGCCCTTTGCGCGGACGCGTGCGTCCCCACGACGTGCTCCTCCAATGCGACGGCCAGACCATCCGCGGCCCGGCCCATTTCGATGAGCTGCTGGCCCGGCACGACCGCTCCCGTCCGCTCCGCTGCGAAGGCATGCGCGCCGGAATGCTTCCCTTCGCCTTCAAGCTGGGACCAAAGCGGTTCCCCCGGGAGCCCGGGCCGGACGGCTGGGGCTACCGGGTGAAAGTGGGCCGCGGTCTGCGCGCCCGCGGCAGCTACAGCCATCCGGTGACCTACGCCGAAGTCCTGCTCCAGCTCACGGCGCTCCTGGGCGGCCTGTGGCTCGCCTGTCCGCGCAAAACCAGCCGCGCCGGCGCCGCTCTCTTTTTCGCCGGGCTCCTGCTTCTCGCGGCGCTGGCCGCCACCTTCACGCGCGCTTCCTGGGCGGCGCTGGCGGTGGCGGGACTGGCGATGCTGGGAATGCGGCTCGGCTGGCGATGGTCCCTGCTCATGCTGGGGCCGGCGGCGACCGCGCTCGTGGGCGCCAACCAGCTGCTCGTGCGCGGGCGCGGCGTGGGCTTCTACAACCCCGCCGACACCAGCATCCAGTACCGTTGGATGATGTGGGAGGACGGCTGGCGGCTCATCCGCGAACACCCGCTGCTCGGCATCGGGATGGATTCCGTCTTGACCCGCTGGCAGGAGCTTGGTCTCCGCGCCTACCAGCAGTTCGGGCTGGTCAGCCACTTCCACTCGACGCCCATCCAAATCGCTGTCGAGCGCGGCCTGCTGGGACTCGCGGCCTGGTTGCTGCTGATGGCGCTCTACCTCCGCCTGCTGGCCCGGCTCGCCCTGCGCACGCGCGCGGCGGCAGACTGGCGGGAGCACGGACTGGCGCTCGGCCTCTTCGGCGCCACGGTCGGGTTCCTGGCGAGCGGCCTGGTGCACTACAACTTCGGCGACTCGGAAGTGGTGATGGTCTTCTGGCTGCTCGTGGGCGTCGCGCTGGCGCTCGACCGGCTCACGCGACCGGCAGCCGACGCCACTTGAGGCGCGAGCGGCCTTCGTCCTGGTAGCGGCGAGGAACGCGCATAAGCGCCGTCAGGCGCTTGCGTTCCTCGTCGGGTGTTCCCCTTCCGCTGCTGTCATTCCGAGCGGAGCCGCGCCCCGAAGAAGCCGTTCAAGTCTGCTCGCGGGCGGAGTCGAGGAATCTCAAGCGGAGACACCGGCGTGGATTGAGATCCTTCGCTTCGCTCAGGATGACAGGCCAAGGAATTGAGGACAGACCAAAGACGAAGGCCGACTTACGCCTTCGTCGCCGCTACCAAGCCCTGTTCTCTACCAGGTCTTGACCCGGCGGATGTCCAGCTCTCGGTTCGCCAGCAACACGAGGTCGCCGGCTTCGCGAACCACGCGAGCCTCGGGGACGCTCCGGCTCACCTCGGGAACCTCCGCGCGTCGCACCAGGCACAGGACCAGCCCGGAGCCTGCAAAGGCGCGCTGAAGCCTCTTCGGGGCGAGCTTGACGGGTGTGGCCCCGTGGTCGGCATAGAAAAGCAGGGCGTTGTTCTTGTTGAAGTGGACCTCGGGAGAGGCGATCACCTGCGCGCCCTGCTCGGCGAAGTGCTTGAGGTAGGGAGCCAGCACGCGCACCTCTGCCTCGCGTTCGGAGGAGAGCGGCAGGGGGGTGGCGTTCACGACCAGCGCCCCCAGCACGGTGAAGAGCGCGGCGCCGCGGACGAAGATTCTCTTGCCCCGCTCCGCCAGGAGTTGATCCAGCGCGTAGGCCGAGAGGACGGCCGTGGCCGGGAAGAGGGGGAGCAGGTAGCGGATGTTCTTGGCGCCGGCCAGGCTTAACCCCACGAGGTAAACCAGCACCCACAGAAACAGCAGGGTGGTGCGGTCGTCCCGCGCCCCCTTGCCTGCCTTCCACAGTTTGACGCTGCCAATCAGGAATAAGGGAAGCCACGGCCAGTAGCCGGTGGCCAGCTCCTGGAGATAGTAAAGGCGCGAGACCCAGGAGTGGCTGCCCTTGACCACGCCGTAGGACCAGATCAATTGCACGAAGTGTCCTTCCACGAAGGCCTGCCCGTGCAGCCAGTACTGGTGCGCATACCAGGCGAGTCCCGCGACCACGAGCAGCAAGTTGCCCAGCCAGAAGTACGGCTCGCGCAAGACGCTCCACTTGCGCGCCGCAAGGATATAAAGCCCGGAGATCGCCAGCGGGAACAGGCCCAGTATGCTTTTCATCGCCAGGCAGGCTCCGATGCTCAAGCCCCACAGCAGGAAGAATCGCCGGTCTCTTTGCAAGGCCAGGACAAGCGCCAGGATCGCCAGGCAGACCAGGAATGCCAGGGGAACGTCCCGGAGCGCGTGGCGGGCGTAGCGGGTAAAGGGAATCGTGGTGGCCAGGATGACGGCGGAGAAGAAACCCACCCAGGGGTTGAACAGCCTCCGCGCGAGAAGGTACGTCACCGCCACGGCCAAGAGGCCGCCGAGCGCCGAGGGAAACCGCGCCGCGTACTCCCCTACGCCGAACACTTTGTAGGACAGCGTCACCAGCCAGGGGAAAAGGGGCGGGGTGTCGAAGACGGGCCGGCCCTCGATGTGGATCGTCAGCCAGTCCCCCGTTTGCAGGATTTCTTTGCCTTGCTGGGCGTAGATGCAGTCGTCGTAATTGGCGAGGCCATGCCCGTCCAGCTTGGAGAAGAGGGCGAAGGCGGCGAAGGCCAGCACCAGCAGGAGCTGAAAGCGCGGAGTCAGCAGGACGGCATCGTAGAGACCCTCGCCGGGCTGCCGCCCTGCTCCGCCCTGGCTCATCCTTGTTTTTCGCCTGCGGCGCCTGCGGGCGCCTCGCTCGTCTGGCGGGCGCGGCGAAAAGACTCAAGCGTCCAGGAGTCGTCCTGAACATCCTGGCTGTGGCGGAGGATGTAGACGTCGCCGTCGTGGGAGCGCACACGGAAGTAGATGTCGTCGGGGCCGTACCACTGGTCAAGGACCTCCGCGACCTCAAAGGTGCGCCCGGCCAGCGTGAAGCGCAGCGGGCGCTCGTCGGCCTTCCGCCCTGCGTAGCACTCGACCTGCACTTTCACGGAAACCAGTCTAGCCGAGGAGGCGAGCCAGGAGACCCTTTTTCTTTTTCCCGGGGGTCTGGTAAGGAGCGAAGAGCGCGGCGGGAAGCTTGCGCTTGCCGTTCTCCTGAGTTTTCTCGACGCCGCGCCGCTGGCGGATTGTTTCCTGGAGCTCGTAGACGATCTTCTTGGCCGCTTCCACGCCCGTGGGCCCGATGCCGATGAGTTCCCCCTGTCGGTTCTTGACCAGCTGCCAGCGGTCGTCTTCCACCGGGTCGACGCGCTCGGGAAAGAGCTCGAAGAAAAGTTCCAGGTACTCCTCGTCGAACGCCGGGCAGTGCTGGAAGCCGGAGTAAAGGTGCTGGCGCACGTGCTCTACGATGCGGGCCTTGTCGAAGACCCAGACGCCGCCCGCCTCCAGCCGCCCGAAGGTCAGCCACTCGTTGTTGATGCGGTCCGAGAGGTTGGCGATGGCGTAGCGGCAGCCGAAGCCGCTCCAGAAGTTGCCGTCGAAGAAGCAGTGCTCGCGCCGCGGCCGCCGCAGGAGCTCGCGGAAGCAGTGGGTGAGCTGGGCCAACTGGTGCCAGGCGATTTCCGCGCCGTGGAGCCAGGCGCGCTTGTGGTGAAGATCCCAGGCGGCGTCCTTGAGCTCTTGCAACGCATCGAGCTCGGAAAGCTGGTAGGTGACGCGCACCCGCAGCGCCTTGCCTTCGCCAAACTGCCGGAAGCTCGGATGGCGGCGCGCGGCCTCAACCGCCTGGTCAAACGCCGCCACCGTGGCGTGCGCGAGCTCGACGGTGATGCCCTGCTCCGGAATCCCCGGCTCGACAACGGCGCTCGCTGCTTTAGCCTGCTCGCTCATGGCCTCGCCCCAAGCCCGCCATTCTACGCGGGAACCGCCGCCGCGGGCAACGCCGCCCGGCCGGAGAAAACCTTTGACCGCCGAGCCGCGTCTACGTGTAGAATAGGGGGTTTGGGAGGCAGCGCAGGGCCCCGGGGAGGGCAAGAAGGATGCACGCACACGGACTCATGAGGCAAGCCCGGCACGGGATGGCGATACTCATCGCCGCCGCACTGCTCTTCCCGACGCCGCTGCCGGCCCGCGATTTCTTCCTCCAGGAAGGCACGGAAATCAACCTCCGCCTTCACACCACCGTGGACAGCAAGATTTCCCAGGCGGGCGACCGCATCATCGCCACCGTCGAAGACGCCGTCAGCATCGACAACGTCGAAGTCATCCCCGTGGGCGCGCGCGTCCTGGGGCGCATCGGAGAAATCCAGAAACCGGGGCGCCTGGGCAAAGGCGGGCGGCTGGTGCTGGCCTTCGAGTCCGTTGAAGTGCCCGGCGCGGGCAACGTGCAGATCTCGGGCAGCCTGGTCGATCTCTATGACCCCGAGGCCGAAGACCAGCAGGTCAAAGGCCTCGACGTCGGCGAGGAAGGCCAGGTCGAGGCGGGCGGCCCGCGCAAGATCAAGCGCATCGGCAGCATCGCCGCCGGCGGCGGCATCGGCGCCGCGGCCGCCGGCGGTCTGGGCGGAGCCATCGGCGTGGCCGTGGGCGCCGGCGTGGCCTTCATCTGGTTCAAGGGCAAGCACGTGGAGCTGCCGGCCGGCACCGGCCTGGTGATGCGGGTGGACCGCAGCGTGGCTTTCGCGGTTCCGGACATGCCGCGGCCCGCGGGCAGCCGCTAGCCCGAGGCCGATGGCCTAAGTCGACCGCGCAGACAGGAGTGTCTACGCCACCAAGAAAAATAGAATCCTTCAGCGGGGCAGACACTCTTGTCTGCCCTCCGCGGTCTTCTCCCGTTCAGCTAGTAGAGGTCGTAACGCGCCCGCTGGGCGGCCAGCTCGGCGTTGAACTGCGCGCCGATCAGCAGCACCACCGCGCTCAAGTACATCCAGATCAGCAAGCCGATGGCGGCGGCAAAACCGCCGTAAAGGACGTTGTAGATGGCGAGCCGCCGCACATAGAAGCCGAAGGCCGCGGTGACGATCCACCACAATGCCATGGCCACGCCCGCGCCCGGCAGAACCTGGTTCCAGCGCAGGCGGTGGTCCGGGGTGAGGAAGTAGTAGAGGGCGGCCAGCACCAGCGTGGCGGTGACGATGGCCAGGGCGAAGTAGCCGATGGTCCAGAGAATGCGCACCGGGCGGTCGAACCCCACCCCCAGCTCGTGAACCAGCCAGCTGCGCACGTACTTGCTGAAGACCACCAGCAAACTGACCGCCACCCAGGGGATGACCGTCAAGGCCACCATGGCGAAGGCGCGCAGCTGCCGGAGCCAGAAGCCGTGCCGCACCTCGCGGTCGTGGATGGCGGCGAAGACGCGGTTGAGCGAGAACATCAGCTGCGAGCCCAGCATCAGCGTGCCGATGCCCCCCGCCACCAGCAGCCGGTTCGGGTGCTCGGAAATCGCCAGCAGCGAGTCCACCACGGCGCGGCGGCTCCCCGGCGGCAGCACCACCTGCAAACCTTCGAGCAAGTCTTCCAGTCCCGGCGCCGCGTACACCAGCACCCCCGCCAGGAACACCAGCGCCGGGAAAAACGCCAGGAACATGTTGTAGGCGACCGCCTGGGCGTGCAGCAGCGAGCCGCCGCGTAAGCTGTGGTAGATGGCGCGCAGCACCACCCGCAGCACCGCGCGCGGCGTCTGCCGGGCGCCTTCGCTGGATTCGGGAGAGGCCATCGGCCGCTGTCCGCTTCCTCCCGAGAGAGTTTGAAGCCACCGCGGCTTTCAGGGTAAGATGCGCGAGTGTACTCTTAGAAGCCGCCCGAGGGAAAGCGCTTTTTAGGGAGAGCTGTCGGAGGAAGCGATGGGAACGGTGACGGTGAGAGAAACGACCATCTGCCCTAACTACGTCAACGGGCAGTGGGTGGAGTCGCGCTCGGGCAAGAAGCTGCTGCGGGCCAACCCGGCGAACCTCGACGACGTGCTGGGCTTCGCGCCTTTGAGCTCCCGCGACGAAATCCGCGAAGCGGTCGAAGCCGCCCGCCGCGCCCTGCCGGCCTGGCGCGACACCCCGGCGCCCGTGCGCGGCAAGTACGTCATGCAGGCGGCGCGCCTGATGGCGGAGGAAAAAGACGAGCTGGCGCGACTGCTCACCCGCGAAGAAGGCAAGACGGTCGGCGAGTCGCTCGGCGAAATCATCCGCACCGTCAACATCCTCGAGTACACGGCGGGCGAGGCGCGCCGGCTGACCGGCGAGACCCTGCCCTCGGAGCTGCCCCGCAATTTCATCTACACCATCCGCCAGCCGCTCGGCGTGGTCGGGCTCATCACGCCCTGGAACTTCCCCATCGCCGTGCCGGTCTGGAAGATCGCCCCCGCGCTCGTCTGCGGGAACACGGTGGTGTGGAAGCCCTCGGAGCTCACGCCGTTCACCTCCCGTTACATCACCGACATCTTCGCCCGCGCCGGGCTGCCCGCCGGCGCGCTCAACATGGTGAACGGGGCGGGGGAGGAGGCGGGCGACGAGCTGGTCGAGCACCCCGCCGTGCGCGCCATCAGCTTCACCGGCTCCTGCGAAGTCGGCTCGCTCATCTACGCCAAGGCCGCGCGGCAGATGAAGAAAGTGCAGTGCGAGATGGGCGGGAAGAACCCGGTGGTGGTGCTGGAGGACGCCGACCTCGAGCTCGCCGCCGACTGCACCGTTATGGGCGCCTTCGGCTCCACCGGCCAGCGCTGCACCGCCACCAGCCGCGTCATCGTCGCCGAGGCCGTCGCCGACAAGTTCGTCGGGATGCTCGCCGAGCGCGCCCGCAAGCTGAAAGTCGGCAACGGCGCCGAGCCCGGCACCGGCGTCGGCCCCTCGGTGGATGAGGCCCAGTTCAAGAAAGTCCAGGAGTACCTCGAAATCGGCAAGCGCGAAGGCAAGCTCATCTGCGGCGGCGAGCGGCTGCGCGGCGGCGCTTACGACCGCGGCTGGTTCACCCCGCCCACCATCTTCGACCGCGTCGCCCCCGACGCCCGCCTCGCCCAGGAAGAAGTCTTCGGCCCGGTGCTGGCCGTCATCCGCGTCAAGGACTTCGACGAAGCGGTGCGCGTGGCGAACGGCATCCGCTACGGCCTGGCCGCCTCCATCTTTTCGACGAACGCCAATCACGTTTTCGAGTTCGCCGAGCGCATCGAGTGCGGCGTCGTCCACCTCAACTCGCCCACGCCGGGCGGCGAGGCCCACGTGCCCTTCGGCGGCATCAAGGCGACGGGGGTCGGCGAGCGCGAGACCGGCAACGTCGCCATCGACTTCTACTCCGAGCTCAAAGTCGTGTACGTGGATTACACCGGACGCAAGCGCGAAGCCGGCTTCTACTGACGCCCTTGTCACGCCACGCCCCCCCTGTCATTCTGAGCGGAGCCCGTTGCAGAGAAGCGGTTGAGGGCGACCTTGCAGGGCGGAGCGAAGAATCGCACGATCCTTCGCTTCGCTCAGGATGACACGCCGATGTCGGCCTCGGGGTGACACCGCCGTCTACTATGGCTGAAGCAGGCGAGGTCAAAGCAGCTCCACCAGCCGCGCCGAGCTGGCTGTGGAACAAAGACCTCGCCGCTGTTCCCCGCGAGCGCCGCACCTGGACCACCTACAACTACGCCGCGCTTTGGGTGGCGATGAGCGTCCAGATCCCCACCTACATGCTGGCCAGCGGGATGATCGCCGGCGGGATGAACTGGAAGCAGGCGCTTTTCACCATCTTCCTCGGCAACCTCATCGTGCTCGCGCCCATGCTCCTGAACGCCCACGCCGGCGCGCGCTACGGCATTCCCTTCCCCGTGTTCGCCCGGGCGTCGTTCGGTGTGCTGGGCGCGAACGTTCCGGCGCTCCTGCGCGCGCTTGTCGCCTGCGGCTGGTTCGGCATCCAGACCTGGATCGGCGGCCAGGCGCTGCACGCCATGCTCGGGGCGCTCGTTCCCGGCTGGCGCGCCTATTGGCTGGGCGAAGCGCTCTGCTTCGGTCTCTTCTGGCTGCTTAACCTCTACGTCATCGTCCGCGGTCTCGACACCATTCGCTTCCTGCACGGCGTGAGCGCGCCCTTCCTGCTTGTCATCGGCCTGGTGCTGCTCGTCTGGGCGCACCAGAAGGCCGGCGGCTTCGGACCTATGCTGGCCGCGCCCTCGCGGTTCACGACCTTTGGCGAGTTCTTCCGCTTCTTCGTCCCTTCGCTCACGGGCGTCGTCGCTTTCTGGGCCACGGTGGCCTTGAACATTCCCGACTTCACCCGCTTCGCCCGCGGCCAGCGCGAGCAGATGCTCGGACAGGCCATCGGCCTGCCCGCTACCATGACGCTCTTCTCCTTCCTCGGCATCGCCGTGACCTCGGCCACCGTCGTCATCTTCGGCGCAGCCGAGTGGGATCCGGTTGTCGTGTTGAGCCAGCTTGGCCATCCCGCCGCCGTCGTAGTAGCGATGGTGGCGCTGCTGGTGGCCACGCTGAACGTGAACGTAGCCGCCAACGTGGTCTCGCCCGCGAACGACTTCTCCAACCTTTACCCGCGCCGCATCAGTTTCCTCGTCGGCGGTGTCCTGACCTGCCTCATCGGGCTGTTGATGCAGCCCTGGGCGCTGCTCGCCAACTACCGCAGCTACATCGAGCAGTGGCTGGTGGGTTACTCGGGCCTGCTCGGGCCGGTCGCCGGCGTGCTCATCGCCGACTACTACTTGGTGCGCAAGAAGATTATTCTGGTGGAAGACCTTTATGAACGCCGCGGCTTCTATGAGTTCGCGCATGGCTTCAACCCGCGCGCCGTCGCGGCTCTCGTCGCCGGCGTCGCCGTGGCGCTGGCGGGGCTCGCCCTGCCGCCGCTGCGCCCGCTCTTCAACTATGCCTGGTTCGTCGGCTTCGGGATCTCCTTCGGCGTCTATCTCCTGCTCCTGCGTCGCCCTTAGATGAAGCGCCCGCTCATCACCACCGTCGTCTTCGACCTCGACGATACGCTCTATGACTGCCACCGCCAGCGCGTGCTGGCGGCGCACCGGCATGCCGCCCGCGCCTTGCTCCGCGCCGGCCTGAACCGCCACGCCAAGCGCACGCTCCCGCTCGCGCGCCTGGTGCGGCTGCGGCTGCGCCTCTTCCGCGAGGAGCGCAACCTGGAGACGCTCGATGCACGGCTGGTGGCGCGGCTCGGCCTGCGCGGCCGCGTCGCGGCGCGCCTGGCCCGCGCCGGCAACCGCGCCTACTTCAGTTATCCCGTCCAGCGGCTGCATCTCTTTGCCGACACGCGCCCCACGCTGCGCCGGCTGCACCGCGCCGGCGTCCGCATCTATGTCTTGACCGCCGGGCTGCTCCGCATCCAGCGCGCGAAAGTCCGAGTGCTCGGGCTCGACCGCTCGCCTTACATTAGCGGCATCTTTTTCACCGGCCTGCTGCAAGGCCGCGGCAAGACGCGCTACCTGAAGCGCGTGCTCCGCCGCGAGCCCGATCCCCGGCGCGTGCTCGTCGTCGGCGACCGCGCCGACAGCGAAATCCGCGGCGCGCGTGAGCTCGGCATGTGGGCCGTGCGCCGCCAGGGCGGCGAGTTCGCCCACTTCCGCCCGCGGCACCGCCTCGAGCGCGCCCACTTCTCCCTCCGCCGCCTGGCGCAACTCTTCCGCCTGCCCTTCCAGTTCGGCGCCGGGGGCCGGTGAAATGCAGATCCCTCGGGGCCAAGGCAATCAAGCCCCCGGGATGACAGGGAGGGAGCTGGGTTTGTTGTCATTCCGAGCCCTTGCGCGCCGTGGCGGCGAGGAATCTGCATTGGACTTCCAGCGGTAGGTAATGGAGCGCGCGAACGTCATCATCGTCGGCGGCGGCGTGGTGGGCTGCGCGATTGCGGCGGAGCTGGCGCCGCGCGTGAGCGACGTCTTCGTGCTCGAGGCCTTGCCGCACGTCGGCATGGTGACCAGCAGCCGCAACAGCGGCGTCATCCATTCGGGCATCTACTACGCGCCCGGCTCGCTCAAGGCGCGTCACTGCGTGGAAGGCAACCGGCTGACCTACGAGTTCTGCGGCGCCCATGGCGTCCCGCACAAGCGCACCGGCAAGTTCGTCGTCGCCACTAACGCGGAGGAAGAGGAGCAACTGCACGTGCTGCTTGCCCGCGGGCGCGAGAATGACGTCGCCGGCCTGGAGCTTGTAACCGCCGCCACGCTCCACCAGCACGAGCCGCACGTTGCCGGGCGCGCCGCCCTGCGCGTGCCTTCAACCGGTTTGCTCATGAGCGAAGAGTTGGTGAAAGCCTACTCCGCGGCGGCCCGGCGCCACGGCGCCTATCTCGCCACCGACGCTCGCCTGGAAGCGGTCGAGCCCGGCCGTGACTTCGTGCGGGTGCGCGCCGGGCAAGCGGGCGAGCTCGAAGCGCGCGTGCTGGTGAACGCCGCGGGACTTCACGCTGACGAGATCGCAGCGCTCTTCGGCTTCACCCGCTACAAGATTTATCCCTGCCGCGGCGAGTACTGGGAAGTCGCGGCCGCCCAAGCGCACCTCGTCAACGCGCTCGTCTATCCGACGCCCGACGCGACAGGGCTCTCGCTCGGCGTGCACCTGACCAGAACGCTGTGGGGAACGCTGCTGCTCGGGCCGAACGCCCGCTACGTCACGGACAAGAACGACTACGAGCGCGACCTCGAGCCCCGCGAATCCTTCTGCGCGCGCGCGCAGAAGTTACTGCCGCAGCTTCGGCCCGAAGACCTGCGGCCGGCCTTCAGCGGCCTGCGCGCCAAACTGACGCCGCCCGGCCAGCGCGGCACGGAAGACTTCGTAGTCACGCGCGACCCTTCGTATCCGCGCGTCATCCATCTCATCGGCATCGATTCGCCCGGGCTCACCTCGGCGCCCGCGCTGGCCAGACACGCGGCGAGCCTGGTGAGCGAAACCCTGACCTGAAAGTTGTTCACGCGGGCAGGCGGCGGAGGCTGCCCATGTTGTCGGCGCGGTTCTCGTGGCGGTAGTGGTTGTCGATCCAGGTGGGAATGTCGCGCGCCATCAGGCGCACCAGCAGGGCCATCTGGAAGAAAAGCACCAACGGAATCGTGAGCGGCGCCCAGTCGAAAAACCAATTCTGAAAAGCGAACGAGCGCGCAAAGGCGAAGTTGAGCACACGGTTGACCCCGTGCGCGAGCAGAAACGCCAGCAGGAAGAAGGTGATGAAGCTGAAGCGGCCCATCTGCCGCTCCGCCCAGGCGCGGGCGCGCAGCGTATAGCGATAGAGCTTCTGCCCCAGGGTGAGGCGCCGGCCGAAGGCTACGCGGCGTTCACCGTCGGTCACTACCAGGCGGTCAAGCCGCACACGCCGCCAGCCGCGGCCGCGCAGGGCGGCCAGCTCGCGCACGTCGTCGCGCAGGCGCGTGTCCACGCCCCAGCCGACAGTCTCGCGCAGCGTGACCGTCGCTTCCTTCTTCAGTTCGTCCACCTGCCCTTCAACCCGGTAGAGCGCATTCAGGTTGCGTCGGTTGGGCTCGAGCGCGTCCTTGAGCGCCAGCCAGTACTCGAAGCGGCCCGCATTGGAGATTTCAGATTTGAGATTTGAGATTTCATACAGCCGGGCGTAGTGGAACTCACTCAGGCGGCGCGGCTCGCGCACGCGCGCGCCGCCTTCGAGGATGTGGAAGACGTAGTCGAGGATGAGCAGCGCCTCACCGAGCGGCTCGGGGTAGACGCGCTCGGGCACGTCGTCCGGCGTGTGGATCTTACCGCCGAAAACGACGGGCGAGGCTTTGCCCGGGAGCATCGCCACGAGCGCGGAGGCCGGAATGAGCCGCGGCGCCTTGTAGTGGCGGCCGCCGAGCCAGGCCGCGGCCCGCCGCAGCGTCTCGCGCAGCCGCGCCCACAGGCCGTTGTTCACCTCAAGGAACGACACGTGGTCGGTGGTGCCGCCGGCGATGTAGTTGTTGTACTTGACGCCGTGCAGGTGCGCCGCTTCTTCCAGCAGGTCGGTGAAGGCGTCGTAGTCGCCGAAGGGGATGAGAGCGCGGATGAAGTCGGCGCCGAGCGTCGAGCGCGGGATGAACATCCGCCCTTCGCCCACCGAGTCCACCGCCACCACGGCGCGGAGCCGGCCGAGCTCCGCCGGCGCCAGCGCCCGCACGTACTCGCGCGAACCCGAGACCCCGAAGCGGTAGCTCGCCAGCGGGCAGAGCGCCAGCGCCACCGCCAGGTAGAACCAGCTCCCCTGTTGCCAGGCCTGGATGGCGGCGATGAGGCCGCCAGCGAGAAAAAGCTGCGAGAGCAAGCCCACCAGGCCGCATTCTTCCGACCCGGCCAGGAAATAGGCGTGCGTCAGCCGCGGGCGCTTCTCGCCACGCAGGTCGGCGAGCAAGTACTGCTTGAGGATCTCTTCGCCGGTCGTATTGTCGTCGGCGCCGGGCCCGCGCCAGGTGTCGTAGTGGGCGACGAGGAGAAAAACTTCCGCGCTCTCACCCGGCACGGTGAAGACGTAGTTCCAGCGCGTGGTGCGCCAGGCCCAGGGCGAGAGCCGCTGCCGCTCGATGACCACCGCGGGCCGCGGCTGCTCACGCGCCTGCTCCCAGCGGGCCGCGATGGCTTCGGCCGGCATCGCCCCGCCCCGCTGCACTTCGTGGGTCCGCCCGGGAAACTCTTCCCGCAGGCGGGCGATGAACTCCTCCACCTGGCGCTCATTGGCGCGATTGTCGCTTTCGCCCGGCAGGCGGTTTGCGCAGGCGCGGCGGATGTTCTCGCGGATTCCTTCGACCCGCGCCCCGAGCGGCGCCCAGCGGGCGTGCACGGCGGCCAGGTCTTTCGCCAGCTCATCCATCGCGGCTAGACCTCGGGCGAGGCCTCCACCCATTTCCAGGTGCGCGCCAGACCGTCTTCCAGCGACACCTGGGGAGTCCAACCCAAGTGTTGCCGGGCCAACGCCGTGTCAAGGACGTTCTCCGGCACATCGGCGGCGCGACCCATGCGCTGCTCCAGCGCCGCCTTGCGTCCGGTGACCCGCTCGAGCAGCGCAATCAGCTCGCGCAGCGACGTCCCGCGCCCCGTGCCGATGTTGAAGACGCGGTGCGGCGAACGCTGCCCCAGCGCGGCCCGAAAGGCGCGGGCCACGTCTTCCACATAAACGTAGTCGCGCACCGCCGCGCCCTCGCCCCAGAGCGGAATGGGCTGGCCGTGCTTCAAACACTTCAGGAACGCGCCCACGGCGCCCTGCTCGCCCCCGACCGGCAAGCGCGGCCCGTAGGCGTTCCCGATGCGCAGCGCCGTGTAGTCGAGCCCGTGCAGGTGGCGGAAAAGCTCGAGATTCTTTTCAATGGCGAGCTTCACGATGCCGTAGGAAGTGCGCGGCTCGGTGGGATGGGTTTCCGGAATCGGCAGGCGCTCGGCCACGCCGTAGACCGTCCCGCCGGAAGAGGAAAAAACCACTTGCTTCACCTTCGCCCGCACGCAAGCCTCGAGCAGGCGCAGTGTGGCCAGCAGGTTCGTCTCCGTGTCGTACGCCGGGTCGCGGTTCGAGGTCGAGGGCACAGTGGTGCCGATGAGATGGAAAACCGCCTCGCAGCCCTCGACCGCCGCCGCCACCTCGCGGGCTTGTTGAAAGTCGCCCTCGATGAGCTCGATCTTTGCTTTGACAGCGGCCAAGCGCTTGGCCGCCGCGCCCGGCAGGTCGAACACCCGCACGGCTCGGCCTTCCCTGACGAGCAGCTCCACGAGATGCGACCCCATGAAGCCTGCCCCGCCCAACACCAGGCAGCGTCCTTCCGCCACGCTCTCCTCCGAGTCGCGTCAGTCTAACAGAAGCCGCGCGACAGACAAGAATCTCTGTCCTCCTGGCTCTCTTATGGGTTGTCATTCCGAGCCCCGAAGCTTCGGGGCGAGGAATCTCTTCTCTAACGAACGCGTGCCGGCTGGGCACGAAGAGATCCCTCGCCCCCAGGGGAATCAAGGGCTCGGGATGACAACCGTTGGCGGGCTTGCCCGGCCTTCACCCGCCGCGCTAGACTGGCCGCCCCGTGATCTCGCTCTGCATTCCCACCAAGAATGCGGGGCCGGACTTCGCCCGCTACCTCACCGCCTGGCGCCAGCAGAAGACGGAAGAAGAAGTCGAGCTGGTGGTCGCCGACTCCGGCTCGCGCGACGCCACCGTCGAGATTGCCCGCCAACTCGGCGCCCGCGTCCTCACTCTCTCGCCCGAGGAGTTCAACCACGGCGAGACCCGCAACCTCCTCGCCCGCCAGGCGCGCGGCGACCTGTTCGTGTTCACCGTCCAAGATGCCTGCCCGGCCGCGGACACAGTGCTGGCCGAGCTGGCGCGGCCATTGCGATCGCAGCCGGAGCTCGCCGCGGTCACCGGCGAGCAAGTCCCGCACGCGCACGCGGACGCTGTCGCGCGTTGGGAGGTCGCGTCTCACAATGCCATCATCGCGGCCGGCCCGCCGCTCAAGCGCTTTGTCGGAAGCGACCCGCTCGCCGGTGATTTCCTCAACCGCCTGCGCAACGTCGCCTTCGACAATGTCTGCTCGGCGCTGCGCCGCTCGGTCTGGGAGAAGTTCCCTTTCACCCGGCTCGAGTTTGCCGAAGACCTCGACTGGGCCGCGCGCGTGCTCCGCGCCGGGCACACCCTGCTGCGGAATTCCGCGGCGCGCGTTCACCACTCGCACAACGCCGCGCCCTACCAGCGCCTGAAGCGCGCCTTTGTCTCCCGGCGCGCGCTCAACCGCATCCTCGAAATGCCCTCGCCGGGGACACACTGGGTCGAAGAAGAAGTGCTTCCGGAGATCGGCGCCTACTTGGGGTTGCTGGAAGGCGCCCGGCGGGGGCTCGCTCGCCAGGCGGAGCCCGTCCGCCGCCTGCGCCTGGTGACCACGCCCGGCCACTGGGTACGCCGCGCGCTGCGGCGCGCTCGCCTCGGAAGCTTTGAGCCGCTGGTCATCGCCTTGCCCCACCAGCCGGTCACCGATGCGCTCGCCGGGAGCTTCAACGCCGCGCTGCGCCACCTGCTTAACTTTCACGGCGGCCTGCCGCGCGCGGAAGCGGAAAAAGCGGCGATGCAACTCGGCTTGCAGGTGCTGGGCGACTTCCTGGCGGATTCCTATACCACGGCGGCCGCGGCCAATCAACTACCCGACTGGCTGGAAGAATTGGCCGGCGCTCTCGCCCGCGGCGTCTAATCCAGATAGCCGAGCTGCTTCAGCCGTTCGGCGAGCTTCCGCTCTTCTTCCTCG
>Ga0209172_10005334_pt1 | contig 15765 bp, 12 predicted proteins | sample LarsenN4metaG_FD_184113 | JGI IMG/M metagenome (GOLD analysis project Ga0209172, IMG submission 184113) | Hot spring sediment bacterial and archeal communities from British Columbia, Canada, to study Microbial Dark Matter (Phase II) - Larsen... ... | reverse complement strand
AAAATTCTCAACGGCATGGGCGTGGCGCTGGTCACGACGTTGATCGGTTTGGTGGTGAGCTTGATTCTCAATTTCAGCACCACCGAGCTGTTCAGCATGTTCAATCGCCGCCTGGATATCATCACGCAAAAATCGGACGAGCTGCGTCTGCGTTTGCTCGAGCTTGAGCGCACGCGAAAAGATTTTCTCGGCGAGGCGTTGCGGCGCGTGGAACATGAGCCGACGCGCCCTAAAGTGTTGCCCTCTGCTTCGCCCACGGTCCGCAAAGAACCCGAGCCGCACCTGCAACCGGTGAAAGAACCGGCGCCGATCATTCTGCCGCGCCTGCGGGTGTTGGCGAAAATGCCGGAAAAAATTCAAGCCGGCGCGCATTTGCCGGCGCCGCTGAAAGTGCAGGTTGTTTCGCAAGACGGCGCCCCTCTGCATCGGCAGCCGGTGGCGTTCGTGATTACGAAAGGCAAATCAACCTTTGGCGACGGCGAGCGCCAAACCACGATGCTGGCAAAGGAAAACGGCGAAGTGAGCTGCGATTTCATTGCCTCGCTCACGCCGGAAATTTGCGAGATGCGCCTCGCGCTCGTCAACGAGCCGAACCAGCAATGGCAGACGAGAATTGAAATCGTTCCCGGGCCGCCATCGCGCGGCCGCATCGAAGGCGGCAACGATCAAGCCGGCAAAGTCGGGCAAACCTTGTCCGATCCGTTGAGCGTCAAAGTGATGGATCGCTGCAACAATCCGGTGGCCGGCGTGAGAGTGAATTTCCGCGTTGCGCTCGGCCGCGGCAGTTTTGAAAAGCAGGCGACGGAAATTACGAAAACCACCAATGCCAACGGCATTGCCGAAGTGCAATACACGCTCGGTCCGGCTGGCGGTTTCAACAGCGTGATTGCGGAATTTGACGGCGCGGAAATTCAACCGCTCGAGTTCCGAGCGCTGGCGCGAGGATAGCGCAACAAAAAGTCAAAATGATTTGAGTCAAAATCATTCAAACGTTCTTTAATCATTTTGTCTTTATATTTGTTTTTATGCGGCGATACAGAAAATTCTTCTCCACCGGCGGCACGATCATTCGTCTCATCGACGTCGTGCTGCTGTTGCTCTTCGGGTTTATTTCGATTTCGCAGATCACCAAGAAGAGCATCATCGCGCTGCCGCGCAGTGTTTCCGTGCCGCTGGCGGTGCCGGATCGGGAGGAAGTGGTGTTTGTCGGCGTCTTGCGCGACGGCACCTTTTTAGTCGACAACGAAACGCGCAGTGTCGGCGATCCGCGCGTGCTGCAAATTTATCTGCGGCAAACGCAAGCCGCGCTCGCCAAAGAAAAAGCCGTCATGCGCGTGCGCATTCGCGCCAATTGGGACGTGCCGATGTCGCACGTGTTCAAAGCCGTCGCCGCCTGCGAAGCGCTGAAGCTGCCGAGCGGGTTGGATGTGATCCGCGCGAGCCAAAGTCGTTAGCTGGTTAACCGGTTTGCCTGTTAACCAAATATCAAAACTCAAATCCCAAATCACAAATAAATCTCAAATTTCAATTACCAACGACCCATAAGAACCAATTGGAAGCTTGAAATTTTGATATTGCTGATTGAGATTTAATTGGAATTTTTTGTTTGTGCTGTGGAATTTGATTGACACTTCAAATCGCTAAACTTGTACGATTAAGCAAATAGTGAAGAATTGCCCATGCGTGGTCGACCCATAAATTCCAGCGGTACCATCGTGCGCCTGGTTGACGTGGCGCTGAATATTCTTTTCGGCTTCATCGTTATCACAGATCTCACGCCCAAGAGTCAAATCAGACTGCCGGCGCCGGAAAAGATGGAAACGCCGATTATTGAAGAACGTTATGATTATGTGATCGTCAAAATCGATCCAACCGGCAACTTTCGCCTCGAAGCGGAGGAGCAGCCGCTCGGCGAATTTCAGGATTTGGCGGCGCTCGAAACGTTTTTGCGGCAGCGCGGCACGCAGTCGGCGCGCGCCGGGCGCCAAACTATCGTGGTCATCGACCCGGAAGAGACGTCGATTTTGCAGCGCACCGTCGACGTCTTCGATCTCTGCGAACGAAACGGGATCGCGAAATCGATTCATTTCAAGGATGTGGCATTGTGATCGGCTATCGAACGACAACCCCAACGGGATTTCTCGGTTCGGCGCGCACCCGCCGCAATCTCGCGCTCGGCGTGACGATTTTGCTGCTGCTCATGAGCTACGTCGGCTTGCAGCTTGCGGATTTGCCGCGGGCGAATTTTATTGCCAGGCATTACGACGACATCAACTGGCAGCGCTTTTTGCCGAAAACCAAACCGAAGCCGATTACGATCACCGAGCAGCCGGAGCCAACCGAAACCGGACCCGAACAGAAAATGCCGGAACTGGCTTCGACCGCGCGCGTGCCGCAGCGCCTGGATCTCGAATCGGAATTGAAGGATTTCAATCTCGATCTGACGCAACCGACTCTCGCCAAACCGGGGCCGCAAAAACCGGCGGCGAGCGGCGTGGACATTAAAAATTCTCCCGCCCCAATTCGTCAAACGATGCCGTCGCTGTCGGAAAGCGATTTGTCCACGATTCTCGATTATGATGCGACCAATCTGGCGACGCAGTTGCCGGCCGGCGCTCGCGGCCGGCGTTCCGGCAATGAGAAAGGCAGCGACATTCGTCTCGGCAGCGGCGGTGAAGCAGCGCTTGGCAGCGGACTCGGCAACGGCGCGATTCCGACCGATGGCGGCGATGCCGGGCTTGGCGCGCCGGGCCGCGGCAATTCGAATCGCGGCCAGGGCGGGCAAGCCGCGGTGAAAGTCGATCTCAAAGGCCTCGATGATTTCGGCGACAACTATCGCAATTTTACGCCGATTTATCGCGCGCTGCTGGAATGGATGCGCCGCCATCCGGTCGATTTGCCGGAAGTCGTCGATCGCTTCATGGGTTTTCAACCCGGCAACTTGACGTCGCGCGCCGTGTTCAGAGTGGCCGGCCGGCGTTACGAAATGTTTCTGCTTTGCGTCGAATCGACCTACGAGGTGCGAGTGGTTTTGCTTGATGGCGACGAGGTGACTTACCTCATCGATGAGGGCTTTAAAAAACAGAGCAACTACCTGCGCCTCGGCGCCTTAACGCGCCAGGCCAACGGCGAGATTTTGCGCTTCGGCTCGGTCATGCGCGAAGCTTCGGATCGACGCACGCAGGAGTTTTATCAAATCTTTCTTTCGTGGTGGGAGACGGTGAAGGATGAAGTCGGCGGCTGATAAATGGCTAATGTAAATGTCCAGCGAAGGTTTACCTCAACCTGACAAACGTTGAAAAATTAAATCCCACCGATTGAAGAAACCCGCCGATAACATCTTTATCAGTGGGATTTTTCAATCAGTGGGGGAGAGGCAAAACTTGCTCTGTTCAAGTGAAAGTTATGCAAAGAGAAAAAGCCCCAAAAATGTTCTTAAATCCGTTGCGTTGTTTTCATCCGTTGGGAGATTTTAAAGCAACCCCATGTCGAGCAACGGCAATCCTTTTTTGTTTAATCGCGCTTCTGCTTTATTCCTGCGCTGGAAGCAATAAACTCCAACTCGTCAAAACCAAAGAAGGCAACGTCGTGGTTCCCGCCGGCGTTGACACCAGCGTGGCGGTGGCCTCCAATCGCATGGCGCGGCAACTGTTCGTCGAATATCCGCTGCAAGTGCGGGCCAGGCGCCTGGCGGATTCGGCGCGGGTGCGATTCGAGCGCAGCGAGCAATTGTGGCGAATTCTCGAAGGCAAAGTGGACAGCTCCGCCGTCGACACTGTGGCCTCGATCGAGAAATTCAATGAAGCCGGCCGCAGCCTGCGCCAGGCCGTGGATTTGGACAAAAAAGCCGCGGCGGCGAATGCGCCGGATGCGGCGGCGATGCGAAAAGAGTCCTTGCAGGCGCTGGAGAGGGCGCGCGCCGTTTTCGAGCTGTCGCTGCAACTCAATCCTTTTGACAATAACACCAAGCTGTGGCTGGCGCGAACCTATCAACTTCTCGCCAGGCGTTTTCTCGACGAGCAGAATTACGTCAAAGCCATCGGCATTCTCGAGCATTTGATTCGCCTGCAACGCGATCAGCACGCCTTGTACGCCCGCCTCGGCGATTGCTATACGGCGTTAAAGAAGTATTCCATCGCGCTGCAGAATTTTAAAAAAGCCGAGGAAGTGTTGAAAGCCACGGCGGTATTCAACGTGCCGGCGAATCGCGATTTGAAAACGGCTGAGGTTTTGGCGGCAGCAGACAGCGCGGCGATGTTTTTGTATTTGTATTATCAGGGTGAATCTTACATCAAGTTGTTGGACGCCGACTCCGCGCTGATGGTGCTGCATCGCGCCAAGGAATTTTCGCCGGCGCCGGAAAGCCGCGCCGCCGCCGAGAACAATATCAAATGGATCAATTGGGACGACGGCAATATTCTCGCGTCGGAAAAGCGTGATTCGCTGCTGGCGCAGGTGGATGCCGGAAAGTACAACGACGCCGCCAAGGGTTTTCGCAAGCTGCTGCCCGATTTGCGCACTTCGCGGGCGCGGCGTGAAATCGGCTGGCGGCTTGCCACGCTGGAATTCAATCATCTCCAACGCGAAGAAGAGGCGCTGCGCACGATGCAAACCGTCGTGCAGGCGCGCGGCCGCGATTCTCTGGCGGTGCTGGCTGATACGCTGTATCAGAGATATATCGACAGCTACGGCGCGATGTGCTTCAATCAAGGCCAGAAAATGCTCGCCGCCAAAAAATTTACCACGGCGTTGACCTATTTTCAACAATCCGCCACGCTCAATTGGAATTATCGCGCCAAGAGCTATCTGGAATTGGGCAGGCTCGCGGTCAACGATCCGCCGCGCGCTGAAACGCTGGTCAAACAGGCCTTGAAGCTGTCGAAGCAGCTCGACCCGCGCGAAGAGCTGGCGGGGTTGGAGTTGATCACGCAAGCGCTCAAGCGCCAGGGCAAGTTCGACGAGGCGCGGATTTATTTCGAGCGTTACCGCAGTTTGGCGCAAGGGCAGCGAACGTCGAATTGATTTTTACGATAAATCGACAAAAAAGAAAATGAAGTTTTTAAAGGTTTGCCGCCACGCAACACAACAAATCTCGCCAACGGATAAAGGCGGCCAACGGATAAAGAAATTCTTGACGGTTATCCGTTGGCGGCTTTTGTCCGTTGGGAAAGTTTTTCGAATACTCTTTGCCGCGTTGCTCCTTTTGCCGATCCTGCCAGCGGTTGCACAAAACGGCACGACGGTGGATCAAAAAATGATCCGCATCGCGACGGTCAACGATCAAAAATTGATTCAGTTTTTCTTATTCGAGTTTCTCATTACGGATACGGTCGTCACCAAAATGGAGATCATCGACGCGACCGGCAACGGCTTCGGCGTGGAAGATTTGGTGAAGTGTTATCCCTCGGAGCGCATCTACGTGCCGACGCCTTCGGACACGGCGCAAAAAATCATGAACAACTGGAAATTCACCGCCAACCATCAAATCGTCACGCAAAACAGCCCGGCCGAAATTTTCGAAGGCACGAAAACCGATGCGGCGCAAAACGCCATTCTGGCCGGCTTGCTGCGCGGCTTGCAGCGCAACTACAAGGAAGCGCCGATCAAGCTTTATTTCGAGCGCGACGCCAAAACCGCGACATTCGAAATGTGGGGTTACAATCCCAACCGCTTGAGTTATGCGCCGGCGCCGCCGGCGATGCCGGATACGATTACCGCGTACGATGTGCTTTCCGTGACCTACGAAGACACGCTCGTCGTTGCCGACACGACGATTTATGATTTGCTTTATATTTCTCGAACGGTGAGCGACACGGTTTTCATCGGCGCCGATGAATTCAAAATCAAAGCGCCGGCTTATTTGCCTCCTGCAGAGCCAAAATCGAAAACAAAATCGGGGAACCGATCGGAGATTTGGCGCAAACCGTAGATTTTCGCCTTGCATCTCTCTGATAAGAGCATTAGATTTTTGAAGCCATCGTTGAACCCAAGAAGAAATATGCCTTGATCGGGGCGGTGGTGATGGAAACGCTGGATTTGATCGTCGAGCCGCGCAGTCTCGGCGTTTATCCCAACCCGCGTTCCGTTCTTCCAATGGCTGAAATTGAATAACGGTTTACCTCCCGATGCGGTTCGCTCAAGCCCGCTCACTTCTTCTCGAACCGAAACCGGATAAGCGCCCGGAAATTTGGCGACAGCCGTAAATTTTCGTCTTGCTTCCATCGTGCCAAAGCATTAGATTAGGATCAGTTGCTGATTATAACAGTGTTTGTTGCACGTAGTCCCTCAGTTACGGGTGGGTAGCGCAAGCATCTTGCTTGCAGTCAGGCTACGCCCGTAGGGATGACTGCGCTACGATTTTCCACCAATAACTGAGGCATTACTGTTGCACATTTTCGACTATCTTGCCATGTCATTGCCTGCCAAAAAAGAACGTTACCATACGCCGGCGGAGTATTTGGCGCTGGAGGACGCTGCCGAATACAGAAGCGAATATTATCTCGACGAAAACAGGAAATGGGCGTCGACGGAATATCGTCGCGAGGATAATGTCTTGAAATTCTCCAGCGTGGATTTCCAAATTACGCTGCGAGAGCTTTACGAGAGAGTCGAATTCAAATGAGGGGAGATGCCGGAGTGCAAAGCCTGCGGCCGCAGGCTTTCGCATTGCAAAACTAAAATTTCGCACGTCGGGTTGACGGCGGAGGAAAAATTTACCGCGGAGAGCACGATGCCTATCCTCAACAAGTTGTCAAACATTCTGCTTGCGCCTCTGGCAAAACTTGCCAGCACGCCGGAAATTTTGCGCATGCGCGCGGAAATGGCCTATTGGCGCAAACGCCTCGACGAGCTCGAAGCCTCCGTTGAGGCGCGGCTTGCGGCCATGAAGCAAGAGTTTTATGCCGAGCTCAAAAAGCTGGAGCGGCGGGTTGAAGAAGCGGAAAAACGCAACAAAATGCTGGAGCTGCGTCTGCAAGCCATCGAACAAGGCTTGCGCAAACTGCCGAGCATTCAATCGGAAATCCAACTGTCCGACAGCAAGATTGGCTTGGCTTGAAAAAAACGCAACGATAAACAAAATGGAAAACCCCGATTATGGCTATTGCCGGATCGGGGTTTTTTTGTTGAGGCATGAAATTTCACATCATCATTAAGGGAGCTGAATCGCCGCATAGAACGTATTTTGTCCGCGACGGTTGACGAGCAACACAATGCTGTCGCCGCTTTGCACGCGCGATACCAGGCGTTTGAACTCCTGCGCCGTTCGTACTTCCGCGCGATTCACTTCTTCGATCAAATCGCCGCGCTGCAAACCCGCTTCGTCCGCCGGACTGCCGGAGGTCACGCTGTTGATCACCACGCCTTGCTCATTGCGATAACCCAATTGCTGCGCGATATCCGGCGTGAGCGTTTGAATCGCGATGCCGAGTTTTTCACCGGTTCTTTCTTCCGGCGCCTCTTCCGGCTGATCAGTGCGGCCGCTGAAATCTTTTGGACGCTCACCTAAAATCACCGACACCGGCACTTCACGGCCATCGCGGAGCAAAACAATTTTCGCGGTTGAGCTTGGCTCTGCTTGCGCCACGGCTTGACGCAGTTGCGTGCTGTTGTCGATTTTCTTGCCATTGAAACTGGTGATGATATCGCCGCGTCTGATGCCGGCTTTATCCGCCGGACCATTTGCCGTAACATCGCCAACCAGCGCGCCGGCCGTGCTCTTCAACTTCCACGCCTTTGCCATGTTCTCGTCAATGTCCTGCGGCACAATCGCCAGATAGCCGCGCGTCACTTTGCCTTTTGCCACCAATTCATCCATCACCTGTCTGGCCATGTTGATCGGAATCGCGAAACCGATGCCAACGCTGCCGCCGGACGGGCTGCTGATCGCAGTGTTGATGCCGATGACGTTGCCGTCGAGGTCGGCAAGCGCGCCGCCGCTGTTGCCGGGATTGATCGAGGCGTCGGTTTGAATGAAATCTTCGTACTGCGTGAGACCGACCGAGGAACGGCCCTTGGCGCTGATGATGCCGGCGGTGACGGTGTGCAGCAACTCAAACGGATTGCCGACCGCAATCACCCACTGCCCGATGTGCACGTCGTCGGAATTGCCGAGCGTGGCGGCGGGCAAGCCGTTCGCGTTGATTTTGATGACGGCCAAATCCGTTTGCGGATCGGTGCCGATGACTTTCGCGGTGTATTTTTTATTTTCGCCGAGCATGACCGTCACTTTATCCGCCTCACGAACGACGTGATTGTTCGTCAAAATATAGCCGTCTTTGCTCACGACGACGCCCGAACCCAAACCGCGCACGCGCTGCCGCTCATCGCCGCTGCGCGGGTTGCTGAAAAAGCGGCGGAAGAAATCATCGCCGAAGAAATCGCGGAACTGATCGTTCGGCATGGTGAACGGCCCGCGCTCTTCCACGACTTGCTCGCTGAAAATCGGCACGACGGAAGCATTCACTTTCGCGGCGGCTTCTTCAAACGCGGCGCTGAATTGCTGCAAGATCAACCGGCCCTGCGCGGCGTTAAGATTGGTTGACGAGGTTTTGGTTTTGTCTTGTGCCAAGCTCGCCGGCGCCAGTTCCAAATGCGAAGTGAAAATTAGGCCGCAGAGAAAACCGCCTATCAGTATCGCGGTAATCAACCATCCGCGTTTACGTCTTTTGAACATCTTGTTGACTCCTTGGATATTGGGTTAAAATAAAAACTAAGCACTAATTTTAAGCGGCGCTGCTTTGATATTTTAGACGGCAAAAGCAGAATAAAAGTTTGGGCAGGGTCAAATTGTGGGAAGGCTTGCCTTCGCGCAGTGCGCAAGATAGAGGGTGAAGATTAACCCCAAAACCCCTCATGCACCTTGCACGCTTCTTCGAGGAGGAACGGCCCGGCGATCTCGACCTTTTCCGAGGCGCGGGCAAAAATCTCGCGGCAAGAAACACCGAGCACATCGCCGGCAATTTTTGCAAGCTCTTCGTTGGCCAAGGCGTAAACAACTTTTCGAATGCCGGTCCAATAAATCGCGCTGGCGCACATGGGACACGGCTCGCAGCTCGTGTAAAGCGTTGCTCTCGCCATCTGGTTTTGCTTTAGTTCGCGGATTGCCTTCTGAACGAGATTGGTCTCGGCATGGCAGGTCGGATTCTTTTCGCTGTTGACCGTGTTTTCGGCGGTTAGCACGACGCGATCATCAACGACGAGCAACGCGCCGAACGGATGATTGCCGCGCTCGCGGGCCTGCTGCGCCAGCGCGATGGCTTGTCGAATAAACTGTTCTTCAATCTCCATTTTTTCAGCTTTCATAATAGCCCAACCCTAGCGCGGACAAGCCGTAACCCAACGGGCGCAGCCTACGGCCGCAGGCCACACAAGGGGCAACCGCGAATGAAAAATATTAGCGTTGATTCGCGGTTTAAAAATGTTTGCCGAAAAAGCCTACAGCCGCAGGCAAAGAATTCACTTTTAATAGATTTGGTTACGCCAAGCTCACCCGCCCGAAATCAACCGAAAATCACCGTCGTTATTATAATCGTAAAAAACGAATTGGCGGCCGATCTCGGCGTAGGTCCAGGTTTCATAGCTGGCGTTGGTGCGGTTGGAGCGCTGGCGCTGCACGCTGTCGGGTTCGCCGTAAATAATAAAAATGCGGCCGCGGTCGCTTCTCCAGCCTTCGACGCCGGCCCAGTTGAAGCGAAAGTTGGCTTCCTGCACGCGCACAAAAAATTCCGCCAGCAGCGGGTTTTCATCCTGTTTGGTCGTCGTGGGTTGGCGCGCCGCCCAAAAAGCGTTGAAGCGTTCGGCGCGTTCTTCCGTCGAGGCCTCTTTCAGCGCTTGCCAATCTTTGCCGTCCATGATATAACGCATCGGCTCAATAATCGAGCCGATATTTTGGCCCCGTTCCGGGCTTACGCCGACGTTGGCGTAAATCGACATCGAGGCGTCGGCTTTCACGCCGTTTTGCTCGGCAACGATTTTGATCTCGGTCACGCCCATCGCCAATTTGGCGGCCGGTATCGGCAATGAGGTGTAAATGATCATTTCAGGCGCGACAAATTTGGCCTCGCGGCTGAACAGCGATTTGCCTTCTCCATCTTGCAGCTCGTATTGCAAAGCCACCTGCTGCCCGGCCTGCAAACCGCCGATCGCGAAAAGCGTGTAAAAATCTTTCTTGAAACGGTTTTGGCGCAAAGGGATGAGTTTGTCCGCTTGAAATCGCGCCAGAGAGTCGGTCGTCAATAAGAGCGGGCTTAAATGCAGCCCCGAAAGGAAATCCTGCACCTGCGGGGTTTCCGAGACAAAACCCTGATTTCTGGCGTAGCGATCCGTCGCCGTGACATTGGCGAGGTATTCGCCGACGGGAACGGCCATCTCTTCGACGACGCGCAGAACTTTTTCGCGGTCCACCGTTTCGCTGAAATTTTTCAGATCGATCTTGCGGCGGCGGTCGACCAGGCGGACACTTTCGGGCCGGCCTTTTTCCTGCAAGGAAAACGTCAATTCGACTTCGGCGGCATAGCCGTTGGCGGTTTTGATGAATTGCAAGTTGGAATACCGCATTTCCGCGATGAAGACGATTTTGCCGGCTCCTTTTTCGGCGGCGGGCAAATTAATGATGCGCGCGCTCATGAGCAGGCCGGCGCCGAAGCGGGGCGGGCGATTGGGATTGCGGGCGGACGAACCGCAACCGAGGACAAAAATGAGCACAAGAAAAATGCGCAGTCGTGAAATTTTATTTATATTCATTGGCTTCTCCTGAATGCGAAGCATGGCAAAAACAAAAGCGCACGCAAAGCCGCAGAGTCGCAAAGGATGCGCAAAGCTTTTCTTTGCGGTATCTTTGCGTTTTTGCGTCTTTGCGTGAATGTTTTTAATTAAAAGTCCGTGCCGAACGAGAACAGATAGCGCGGCTTGCTGCTGTGCGCGAGATTAGTGCGCCAGACGGCGTCCATGCGCAGCAGGAAAATGCCGAGGTTGGCGCGGAAGCCCCAGCCGTAGCCGGCGAGGAGGTCGCGCAGCACGGTTTCGCCGTCGGCGTTCTTTTCGGTGGCGCGAAAACGCTTGTCGGAATTCCACGCCGAGCCGACGTCGAGAAAGCCGGCGCCGCGAATGCCGGCGATGCCGAGCGGCAGCGGGAAGCGCGTGATGAAATAATCCACCAGCGGCACCCGCAGCTCCACGTTCAACAGGGCGTAGCGCGTGCCGATGCGCTCGTAATAATCAGCGCCGCGCAGGGGAGTCACAAACTCGCTGAAATAAAAATCGGTGATGTTGAACGCGTCCAAATTCCGCGCGAAATCGTAGTTGAGCCAGTTGTCAACGCCGCCGAGGAAAAAACGCATCGGATTTTTGCCGGCGCTCACGGCGCCGCTGAAACGCCACGCGATGCCGATGTCGCGCGTGAGGCCGAAGTAATTGCGAAAATCCGCAAAACCGGTGCGGAACGAAACGACGCGATTGCCGAGAGCCGGCGCAAAAACGACGCCGGCGCGATAGCGCGTGCCGGTGAACGGTCCGAAGAAACGGAAAAAGGTGTTGTCGGAAACATACGCCAGCGTGATCGGCAACGCGTTGGTGACGCGGGTCGGCAGAACGTCGAAGAAAAAGCCGAGATTGTTTTCCCGCAAATGGGTATAATTCACACCCAGCTCGAAGCGTTTGAATCGCGAAATGGGATAAGCCATGCCGATCTGAACGCCGAGATTGCGCACGCGCGTGATGTCGAGCGCGGTTTGAAAAAAGTTGGCGACGTGAAAAAACTGCACCCCGAAAGCGGCGCGATGCGAGAGGTTGGCCCAGCTCAGATAGAAATCGCTGTTGGTGAGGTCGCGAATCAAATTGATGCCGATGCCGATCTGTTGATTGCCGGCGAGATCGCTGATGTAAAATTGCGTGTAGCCTTGCAGGCCGAAAAACGGATCGTAACCGCCGGCGCCGCCGGCGTAATCGACGCTGAACTTGCGCCGGTAGTTTTGAATTTTATAAGAGCCGTCCGGTTCCAAACGTTTCTCCGGCGACAGCACCACTTCCGCCGCCCCGTTCGCCGCCAATCCGATTTTGCCGGAGCGAAAATCCGCATCGAACACAAACTTGTTGTAAGGCCGGACATCGCGATCGAGGCTGGCAGCGCCGGCCTCGAGGTTCGCCAGCGTCAAGAGTGGAAGGCCGCGGCCTTGTTTTAGCTCGCGCTCGCGAAACGGCGTGAGTGAAAGTGTGCGCAGGGTGTCGGCATAATCGAAAGGATTTTTCCACAAAAAAATATCGTAGCCGCCGCGCGAAAAGGCGGTAAACGCCACCCGATCGCCGTGAACCGAAGCCGAGAGCTGGTTCGCGCCGGTGAGCAGATTCGTGAGCGGCTTTTCCGCCTGCCGTCTCCGGTCGTACAAATAAATGTTGTCGATGCCGTTGCGATCGGAGATGAACAGCAGCGTGTCGGCATGGTGAAAAAACGTCGGCGATTTTTCGGCATACGGACTCGTCGTGATTTGCTGCAGTCCCGTGCCGTCGGGATGAATCAGAAAAATGTCGGTGTTGGAAAAATCTGCGAGCGACAGGTCTTCACCGGCAGCGGTCCGATCCGAAAATGCGCCGCGGTCGGAAACGAATGTGATCGTTTTTCCGTCCGGCGACCAGGCGGGATCGAGATCGCTGAACGCATCGTTCGTCACGTTGGTGATTTGGCCACTATCCACATGCAACAGCATGATGTCACTGCGGCCGGCTTGCATGCCCATGAAGGCGATGGAATGGCCATCAGGCGACCACGCCGGCGACCACAGGCCGTCCAACTTGGGTTTGTAGGTGCGAATGATTTTGCCTTTTTCCACATCGACGATATGAATGGCGTCGCGCGCGCCGGCTTTGGCGGCAAACGCGATCTTTTTGCTGTCGGGCGACCAGCCGATGCCGGGACGCAGCCACTTCAACTCCTCCAAACCGCTTTGCTTTTGCCCGCTCACCAAACGCCGCAGCTTGCCGGCCTCGAGCGTCGAGGTGATATAAATATCGAACTTGCCGGCTTTGTCGCTGAGATAAACCAGACGATCGCCGCTCGGACTCAACGCCGGGCTGTTGTTGATGAACGCGTCGTTCTTGACGTGATCGGTGATTTGCGTGGCGAGATCGACGGGTGCCGTGCGGCGCGCAATCTCCGGCCAATATTCCTCCCGCAAATCGCGCAGCCAGGTGTCGCTGAAATCCTCCATCGTCATCCCGAACGCCTCGCGAATGGCGCGCTCGACATTTTTGGTGCGGCGCAAGGTGTGATTGAATTTCGTCACTTTTTCCACGCCGTAGCGATTCTCGATCCAATACAGCAGCGCCTGCCCGCCTTTGTAGGCGAGAAACCCGTTAAGCTGCGGAATCGGCGGCATGTAACCGGAGACCACGGCGTCGCGAATGAAGTTGTCGGTTTCGGCGTCCCAATGCCGCGCGAAATATTCCGCGTGGCCTTCGCCAAACCACAGCGGCCAGGCAAAGCCGGTAATGCCGCGAATCGCCGCGCCGACGCCGGCGCCATAAAAAAATTGCAGGTGCATCGCGTGCACCAACTCGTGATGAATGACGTGCCGAAATTGCTCCAGCGAGCCTTCGTAAGGCAGCACGACGCGATTCTTGAAAAACTCGGTGAAGCCGCCGACCGACTCTTCCTGAATCTCCGCGCTCACGTTGGTCTCTTCAAAATCATTGTGCGAGTTGTAAACCAGGATCGGCGTGCGCGCCTGGATTTGAAAATCGAGCAAGCGGCTGATTTGTTTGTACGATGATTCCGCCACCGCCGCGGTGAACTTCGCCGCCGCCAGGCCGTCTTCGTAAAAATAAATATCGTAATGCTCGGATTGAATGAACTGCCAGCGGCGGGTTTGATATTGAATTTTGTTCTTGCCGAAACCTTGCGGAAAAGCTTCAGCGGATAATATCGTCGCGACGACAAAGGCGGCAGCAAGAAAACGGGTGCATTTGCGCTTCATGCGGGACATGCCTCACTGAAAATTGATTGGACAGGCGGCAGCGGTTTGAACGGCAAACGGCGCTGTAGAGTATCAAGGAAAATGGCTCTATATGAAAATTAGGCAACAGGTTTGAACAAAAGCAAGTACTTTTTATCCGACCTTGTCAGAATAAAAAACACTTGCTTTTTGCCAAATATTTCGTTAAGATGCACTCAGTTGTTATAAAACATTAACCAGCCGAGGCCGACGATCTTTGGCCTTTTTCCACACTTCGATGCGGTGATTTGACATGAATCTGCACGGACAACTATCGAGATCAACGCTGGGGTGCCTGATCGCCGGCCTGTTGGTTATGGGAACGCTTTCACCGGCAAGCGGGCAAACCTATCTCAATGTTCATGTCACCAACATTTCCATCTCCGGCGAGCTTTCCGCCCGCGGCTTGACGGCGGCGTTTCCGCATCCGATTCTGGCGACGATTTCGGTCACGGATCACAACGGCAATCCGGTTTTGGGATTGGCGAGCACCTCGCGCTGGCTGGCGCCGCAGGAGATATCCGACGCCGGCGCGCCGGTCGCCGAGCTTTGGAAACGCGTGCTGGAATATCACCGCGACGAACGCACGTTCCCGCCGAATCCGAATGTCTTCGATCAAATTCCGGCGCCGCTCTTCACCGAATTTCGCAAGAGCACGCCGTTTCCGACCAGCACGATGCTGGTGATGGACATCAGCGGCAGCATGATCGAAGAATTGCAAGACGCCAAAAACGGCGCGCTGGCTTATCTCGACGAGCTGCGTCCGGTCGATCGCGCCGGCGTGATTCAATTCTGTTCCTTCATCAAAGAGAATCTTGGCTTCACCAGCGAGCAAGCGCCGCTGCGCGCCAAAATCGCGGCGACCGACACCTGCTCGGGAACGGCGATCTACGACGCGCTGATTGCCGCCATTCAACAAACCAAGCTGGAGAAAACCCGGCGCGCGATCATCCTCTACACCGACGGCTACGACAACGCCTCGGCCGCGACCGAGCAAGCCGTCGTCGACAGCGCCAAAGCGTACAAGATTCCCATTCACACGATTGCGCTGGGCGAAAGCGCCTTTCCCGATCCGCTGTTGAATATTGCGACCCAAAGCGGCGGCCGTTTTTTTCAAATCAACGATTCCTCCCAATTCAACGACATTTTCAAGCAGCTTGCCGCCCTGACGCAAAACTTCTACATGCTGGCGTACAGCTCGCCCGATCCGTTCCGCAACGGCACGTGGCGAACGCTCGACGTGACGGTTTGCGATACCCGCATGCGCCAGGGCAGCGGCACCGCAGAGTATTTCGTTTCCGGGCGTTCGCAGCCGCGGTCGACCGACTTGGCGGTGGCGTTGACCTCATTCACCGATCTCGCGGTGTTTGAAAATGGCCGGGCGGTCAAAGCCGTGCAGCCGGGAGATCGTTACGCCTACCGGCTGGGCGTGAAAAATTTGGGGGCTGAGCGCGCGGAAAGCATTCGCCTGACTCAACATTTGCCGCCGTCGGTGAGTTTTCTTGAAGCGACGCCAACGCCGTTTTATATAAATGGAGATTCTTTGCTCTGGCAAATCGCGCGGCTCGACGCCGGCGCGGCCGATTCCATCACCGTCACGGCGCAGTTTGCCGCCAATGCGCCGCAGAGTTTGCAGCGGCTCATCAGCCGCCTGACGCTATCCGCGCGCCAGGATAACAATGCGGGAAACGATACCGCCCGCGATACCGTGCGCGTCGTTTTTGCGCCGCCACCACCGCCGGCGCAAAAAACCGATCTCGCGGTGAAACAATTTGCTCAA